>Ga0187785_10000027_pt1 | contig 54253 bp, 52 predicted proteins | sample 0815_BV2_4_20_MG_FD_132466 | JGI IMG/M metagenome (GOLD analysis project Ga0187785, IMG submission 132466) | Tropical peat soil microbial communities from peatlands in Department of Meta, Colombia - 0815_BV2_4_20_MG | ecosystem: Environmental > Terrestrial > Soil > Wetlands > Peat | place...
AAGATTGCCGGGCTGGGGGCTCTCCTGAGCGAAGTGATGAGACGGCTCTGCGTCGTCCGCAGCGAAGGAGTGCCCCCAGCCTGTGCCCAGAATCGAGTTACCTGTAAAAAAGCGAATCCGTATCGGTTACTCGGGGGAAGTGCCTGGCCTCTGTCATTGCGAGGAGCGCAACGACGAAGCAATCTCGATACTTAAAGGCGGAGATTGCTTCGCTTCGCTCGCAATGACAGCCTTTTCCCGCCCGTAACTGAATGAATACGTCTCTTGGGGGAATTTCGATGAGAATGAAGTCGGCCCAAAGGCATCCTTAGATATCCAGCGTTCCATGAATCATTCCGAAAAACTTCCGGCTCGCGTCAAGTCGCCGCCATGTTGTCTCATTCACAGCGCATTCAGGAATTCAAACAGCCGCTTGAGAGCCTGCCCTCTGTGGCTGACCCTGTTTTTCGATTCTCGATCCATTTCTGCGAAGGTGCAGCCCGCTTCATCGTAAAAGAATACAGGATCGTACCCAAAACCGCCTGTCCCGCGCAATTCCCGCGTTATTCGGCCTTCGCACACTCCGCGGAAAACGTGTTCTTCCCCGTCCGGAGCTACGAGCGCGATTGCGCATACGAATCTGGCAGTTCTCGATGCATCCGGCACATCGTGCAATTCTTCCAGGATGAGGCGACATTTATCGAGATCCGACGTGTTTTGCCCTCCATATCTGGCGGAAAGGACTCCGGGCCTTCCGTCAAGCGCATCCACACATAGTCCTGAATCATCGGCAATGCTTACGAGACTCGTTGCCGCGGTCAGAGCACGGGCTTTTATCAAAGCGTTTTCCTCAAAAGTCGCCCCATCTTCCACCACATGAGGGTAATCCGGCAGGTCTGCAAGGCAGAGGAACTCTACAGGAAGCGCTTTTACAAGATCTCGTATTTCGGCTACTTTGCCTCGATTTGCGGTGGCCATAATGATTTTTTCGGGTATGTGCTTCATTCGCCCGCCACGAGCACCAGAGCCAGAGGTGTAACGGCGTAGTGTCTCGACCGTCCGTTAGGACCGATGTTCTTCCTTTGTAAGGGCTTGGCGGAATTCAACGGGGGACATCTCCCAATAAGCGCTCCACCAGCTCTCTATTGACGCCGTACGGGTCTTTCTTTCTGTCCACGATCTCTGCCACCAGTGTATCCAGGCCTGCCATTCCGCCTGCAGCATGCACTGCCCTTTCCATAAGGCTTTCTTTCATGAGATCGAGCAGCTGATTGCGGACGCGGAGTTCTTCCCGTTTTTTCAATTCATCGTTGCCTACTTTCAGCAAATGGTCGCGATGATCCATGATCGCTTGGTACAGTTCGTCAACTCCGCGATCGTCAGTGGCCACGGTTTCGATGATGGGCGGAGACCACCCGGATTCCTGGTGGCGTTCCATGGACATCTGCAGCATGAATCTGAGTTCTCGAACCGTCTTTCCCGCTCCTTCCCTGTCTGCCTTGTTCACCACGAAGACATCCCCGATCTCCATCAGACCCGCTTTTATGGCCTGAATATCGTCTCCCATCCCGGGGATGGTGACCAGAACAGTGGTGTGTGCGCTGTGGGCTATGTCCACTTCATCTTGTCCCACTCCCACCGTTTCCACGATGATGACGTCCTTGCCCATGGCATCCAGCACTATCATTGCATCAGCCGTGGATCGCGTCAGTCCTCCGAATTTCCCGCGGGTGGCCATGGACCGAATGAAGACGCCTTCGTCGAGAAAATGTTTTTGCATGCGGATGCGATCGCCGAGAATGGCACCTCCGGTGAAAGGACTCGTGGGATCTACCGCGAGCACACCCACTTTCTTGCCTTTTGCTCTGAATTTGGTGACCACTCGGTCTACGAGGGTGGATTTGCCCACTCCTGGAGATCCTGTAAAGCCTATGATGTGCGCCCGACCGGCACAGCGGTACAGCTCGGCCAGATCGCCGAACACTTTCGGATCCCCGTCATCGATGCGGCGGATGAGGCGGGCGGTGGCCCGCACGTCTCCTCGAAGTATTTTGTCTACCAAAGAGGACATGTTTCCCTTTTCATGCTGCGAAATACCAGGACTGCTCACCTGATGAGAAGAAGTGTCGAGGCGTTGTATTCCTGCTCAGGAGAGCGGATTCCGGTTGTCGAAGCTAGTGTTGTGTCCCGCAAATAGCTTTCAAATCACCGACTTGGTCGGGACGCGAATCAGTTTCATTGCGAGGAGCGACGCGACGAAGCAATCTCCAGCCCTTATCCTGCAACTACGCGAGATTGCTTCGCTTTGCTCGCAATGACAAAACCGGCTTCCCCCGCTCCATGAAAACTTCGGGAGAGGCTCAGATGGCCGGTTACGTAAGTCACTTGTGGGACAGCACGTTAGTGTTCCCGTGCAATCCGGACAGCGCTTCCTCATTCCGGTATGTGCCTCTGATGCGCCTCCGGCTCTCGCTCTGAAAGTTCCCCGGATGCTCGCCCGTCACGTTTCATGATTCCGATTACCTCACTTGCGCTTTCCCAGGAGATTCCGTGCGATGACCAGCCGCTGGATTTCATTGGTTCCTTCATAAATCTGAGTAATTTTGACATCACGGAGATGGCGCTCCATGGGGTAATCTTTGCAGTATCCGTAACCTCCCAGAATCTGGACTCCTTCTATTGCAGCGGCCATCCCTGCGTCTGACGCGAACATTTTGGCCATGGCAGCTTCCTTCTCGAAGGGCATTCCGTGGTCTTCCAGCCATGCAGCCCGCCAGATGAGCAATTCAGCGGCATCGAGTTGCGTGGCCATGTCGGCAAGTTTCCACTGGATCGCCTGGAATTCGGCAATTGGCTTGCCGAACTGGGTTCTCACGTGCGCGTAGTCGATCGCTTCCTCCAACACCGCTCTGCCGATGCCGAGTGCTTGAGAGGCTATGCTAATCCGACCGCTGTCGAGGGTTTCGAGCATTTGTCTCAGACCCGAACCCGGTTCGCCCAGAATGTTCCCCTTGGGCACCCGTGCGTCCTCAAAAATCAACTCTGCGGTTCCCGAGGCATTGATTCCAAGTTTTTCCTCGACTCTGCCCACCTTGAATCCCGGCGTTTCCCGCAAATCGCAAACGAATTGGGTAATGCCTTTGTACCCCTTGCTCTTGTCCGTTGACGCAGCGAACACGCAATAGTCGGCAATATTCCCGCTGGTAATGAATTTCTTTTCGCCGTTGATGACCCAGTGGTCTCCGTCGAGGCGAGCCGTGGTCCTCATGGCTGCCGGATCGCTTCCCGCATCCGCCTCCGTGAGAGCGTAGCAACCGACTGATTCTCCGGAAGCCGCGGGTGCGAGATACTTGAGCTTCTGTTCTTCGGTGCCGAATTTCAGCAAAGGGTAGCAGTAAAGCGAGTTGTGCGCGGCAACTATTGTGCCTGTCCCGCCGCACCCTCGGGAGATTTCCGACACGATCATAGCATAGGAAACATAATCCATGCCGCCCCCACCGTATTCCACGGGTACCGCCACACCCATGATTCCCATTTCGCCCAGTTTTTTCAGCACTTCCGGCGAGTGGGTATGTTCCCGGTCGAGTCGGTCGGCAATCGGTTTTAGTTCGTTATCCGAGAATTTACGAGCCATATCGCGTGCCATTTTTTGCTCGTCGGTCAAGAGGTGATCCATGAGATGTCTCCTGGGGACTGAATCGTGACGTTACACTCTCCCGGCACTAGGACCGGCAATGACATCGGCTTTTATTGGTAAGAGCGGAGGACTCGATTGTCAACAGGAAACAGGCATTCCCGCCAAGATTTGCCGGAGTCTCCATCCCGGCTCACCGGACCGGGCAAAAAAATTCTTGAACACGTTCCATTGCAGGTAGACGCGAAAGGATTAGTCTTATATTATTCTCATTTCTTTTGTTGAAAGGAGATCCGATGGCGGTTCGTTATCAGCAATTTCTGGGTTCCAACCCGGGAAGCATTGTTGAACTCGTAGATGACACGATGTCACCGTATCTGGTACGCACGGAACAGGGATTCGAATTTTATATCAGCGCGGAAGATCTCAGAAATTACTATCGAGAGGAAGGAAGCGATATCCCCGCTCGATGGAATCATTTCGTTACCGACCGTGAGTTGAAAATCGTGGATTCCCGCAAGATGACCGCTGTCATGGATGTGATTCACTCTGTGGAAAGGGTTTTCCAGGATTTCGAGAAATCAAGAGAATTCGTCCGAGATGCAGCGGGCATGATCGAAGTCGCATCGCGTCCGGAATTGAAACAACTCCGCCTCCAACTGGAAACAGCCGGTTGGGCCATGCAGGAAATCTCGGATGAGACCCTCGCACGACTGATGGACACCCCCTCCGAAATCCTCAGATTGCTTATGAGCAACGCTTGTGCGGTGGGCGAGTTTGTGAGTCTTCCGACCGGAGCGGGAGGCACCGGGCAATCCGAGAGAGGAACCGCGGCCCGAAAGAAAGGCGTGGTACAAAAGCACGGAGAAGAGTCCAAGGACGTGAAAGGATTCCGAAGCCGGATGAAAAATGTTGAAATATCAACTGACAAAGATTTGTTGAAAATAACCGTAGATCTTTCCAAAGAATTCGGCCCGTCAAAATCCGGTAAGACCATCATCGTGGCGTCCACCGAAGGAAATAAATCGGTGCCTGGACGTGTGGAAAAAGTTGGTTTGAACATATACAAGAAAGAGGACCAAAAACCCGCCAAAGGCAGGCGAAAATCGTTCAAGAACGTCGAGATGGATGTCAAGGACGACATGTTGACGCTCGCTGTAGATCTTTCCAAAGAATTCGGCCCGTCAAAATCGGGTAAGACCATCATCGTGGCGTCCACCGAAGGAAACCAGCTCGTCTACAACAGGGGTGAAAAGATCGGGCTGAACGTCTACAGAAAGATTGATTGACCCGGCATGTCGTGCTCACCAGGAAATTTCCCATGTGAAAAGGAGGTTTTTCAATGTTTGTTTTCGGAACAGCTGACGACGTCTTCGCCATGGCCGTTCGCATCGAAGAGAATGGAAACGCGTTTTATAAGGGTGCCGCAAAACTGACCGACAATGCAGTGCTGACAAAATTGTTCGAGGATCTCGCGGTTATGGAAGAAGGTCATATCCTCGCTTTCAGGGCTCTGAGAAGTGTACTTCCGGGCGCATTTCCGGCGGACGCCGTATGGGACCCGGAGGGGTTGGCGGAGAGCTACCTTCAGGCCACGGCAGACACGCACATTTTCACTGTGGAAGTAGCCTCCGAAAGGCTCAAGCGGGTGAAGAACCCCATTGAAGCGATCGATATGGCGCTTCAGTTCGAGAAGGATTCCGTGAGCTTTTTTCTCGGAATGAAGGAAGTGCTGCCCGATGCTTCCAGCAAAGAGGAAATCAATTCATTGATCCAGCAGGAAATGGACCACATCCGCATGCTGTCTCGAGTCAGAAATCAGGTCCTGACAGGAAAGGCTCCCAGTCTTTCTTGATGAGATACCTACGCATCGAGTTACAGACGGGAAGCATTTGATTGCCGCGCATTTGAGCGGCATGGCCCCGGAAGCGGAATTGCTTCCCAGGAAATGCCCGTTCCGGCGAGCGCCAAGAGTTCGTGAGGCGAGGTTCGGGAAGGCACTTCATGCAAGGACTGCCTCCCCGATTCTTCCTTACGTGAAAGCTAAAGGGATTCTCAAAAGTAGTGTCGGCTTTGATTACGCGAAAAGATTCGAAGATTGTCATTGCGAGGGCGAAGCCCGAAGCAATCTCCAACTTATCAAAACCGAGATTGCTTCGTAGTACCACTCCTCGCAATTACATGATTGGATCGTTCGAATGTGGGCGCGAGTCATGAACGAGTCCGACAGAACTTTCGAGAACTGCTATACTTCGCCAAAGGATTATGGGGCACCGGTATCGTCCGAGGGGTTCCGTGCACTCAGCGTGGTGCTTATGCGATCGCCTTTTCTGTCGCCTTCGAGAATTTCCAGATTTGCGAGACACTTGGCATCCTCGATACCGAGGCATGACAACACACGGCATTTGACCGGACTTCCTTCATGCATGACGTGAATAATATCGCCGGACGCCAGGAGTTGACTCCCGCGCATTGTTAGTTCCACTTTCTTTTTTCTGGCCATTACGCACCTCGACGTACCAAAACGATTCCTGCGCGATGATCCCGTGAAGGATCGCGACTCGATACGAGCCCCCGGACTCACCCCGGAATTCCTTCGAAGAGCGCAGAACTCAAGTACCGTTCTCCCGCACTGGGCAGCACCACCGCAATTGTCTTTTTTCTGAATTCATCCCTTTTCGCGAGGCGAATTGCTGCAAGCACCGCGGCTCCGGAAGATATGCCGCTCAAGAGTCCTTCCTCCCGGGCAAGCCTTCGAGCAAACTCCAGGGCTTCGTCACTTGTCACCAACTGCACCTCGTCGACCAGCGAAAGGTCCAGATTTTCAGGGACGAAACCGGCGCCAATGCCCTGAATCTTATGCGGTCCGGGAACGGGTTCCTTTCCCTGCATGGTCTGACTGATGACGGGACTCTCGGCGGGTTCAACGGCAACCACATGAATCTTTTTGCCTTTGGTATGCCTGATGAATCGAGCGACTCCCGTCAGCGTGCCGCCTGTTCCCACCCCTGAGACGAAAACGTCTATTTTCCCGTCCGTCTCGTCCCAGATTTCGGGACCGGTGGTAAGCTCGTGCATTTTTGGATTGGAGGGGTTCTTGAATTGTTGGGGCATGAAATACTGTGCGGGATCAACCGAGATTATTTCTTCGGCCTTTGCCACAGCGCCTTTCATGCCCTTTGTTCCATCCGTGAGAACGAGGTGTGCGCCGAAGAGTTTCAGCACTTTTCGGCGTTCGATGCTCATCGTCTCAGGCATGGTGAGAGTGACTTTGTAGCCTTTGATGGCGCAGACATACGCCAGGGCGATACCCGTGTTTCCACTCGTCGGCTCGACAATTTCCATGCCTTTGCGGAGAACCCCTCTGCTTTCGGCATCCCGAATCATGGAAACGCCGATACGGTCCTTGACAGAAAAAGCCGGATTGCGTCCCTCGATTTTTGCCAGGACCGTTGCATCAGCGCCTTCAACGAGTCTGTTGATTCTGACCAGAGGGGTGTGGCCCACTGACGCCAAATTGTCCGGAAAGTATGTGCTCATGTTCAGACCCCACGCATTTCTTGCTGTGATTATGGTTAACCGTCATACATCTCGTCTTGCGCGTCTGGCGTATCCTCAACCCGGTGCTGCTATTTCTGCAGAAGCGCTGCTCCATTTCTCAATTGGACAATTCCCGTGCATGCATGATCCACCAGCGAAACCGGATGAACAAGGCCGGACCGTATGTATTTATAAACAGGGCATCAATGCCTTTGAGGATGAGTAATCGAGAAGGCATCGAACATGGTACATCCTCGACCCCGGGTGTTACTCCTGCACGTTTTACATACCGTCCCCCAATCAATGTTCCGGGTTCACAGGTGCAGTTGATTCAAGCGATTTTGCGCATTTGATACAATCGACTTCTTGTAAGAGCACAACCGGTAAAAGTCTAACATAGGGATTGAGGGAAAGCAAAATACAGAACAATCAATATCCGTAAACTGGTATTATCGCGCTTTGGAATGAGCTGAGATCAACACTATTACAATAAACAATTTTCACCTGTATCCATTCAGGTACTGGTGGGAAAAGGCTGCCGTTGCTTCGCTGCCCTCGCAATGACACCGGTTTTATGTCTCGATTCTTTGCACACGGCATGATTTCCGAGAAAATTTCGCATGCACAAAGAAACTGTCGGATTCATCCCGCTCCCGCACCAGGACTGTCTCCAGTTTTTCGGTGTTCACGTGCACGGACTTATGCTATCATGCAACCAAAAAAGATTCTCGCGACTGCAATTCGGCGCCTCGCGATGATCGGCATGATCGAGAAGGCCGATCAGGCGGAACTGCGCATACTTTGGTGCAATGAGGCAGGACCGTCCGAATTTCCGCAACGACGGCTGAACATGACGAGTTTGCAGCAGGCTATAAAGGATGGCTCCCACCTTCACATAGCTGTTTCCTGGCATGGTTATCAGGCATGAGACCACCGAAAGACGAAAATTCCAATTTTGACCATATTACTTTCGAGACGCCGAGTTCTTCTACTCATGTCGATGTACAGGAAATTTTGCGGGATATGCGTGCGGGCATGCGCACGAAGGGTTTCCTCTATAAATATAGTTTCACTCTTCCTGAATTCGAAGAAATACTCAAAACGATGATCAGGCAACGACTTCTCACCGTTGACGAGTTCAAGGAATGGAAGACCAAGAGACCTGTCCAGGCTCCTGCGCCGTCAGCAAGCGAAACCACTCCACCACCGCCTCGACCTCCCGAACGGACCGTGCAACAGCCACCTGCCGCTCAGAACGTTGAAACGTACGTAATAACCGATCCGGAAAACAATGCTTGGGTTCTGCAGTTGTTTTCCACCCAAAGAGACCGGATACGCGGTGCCAAATTTAAGGTGAACCTCCACGGGAAAAAATATTTCTTCGTAGTGGAGGACTTGCTCTTTAGAGGCCTGGTGCAGATGCTCGCGGGTACTGCGGGAGCGAAGGTGGGGAAAACCAAGAGGGAAGAAGCAGTTGAGTTCATCAACCGTCACGGGTGGTCCGCCTACCTGGAACGCAGAGCAGTTGAAGCGAATGTGGCAGAAGAAGATCAGCAGCCCTCAGCCGGGAGAGCACGACTCGTCTTGCTGCACTGCCGAAACGACACGTTTCTCGCCGCCCTTCACACCCCTGCTCCCGCGATCAATCTCTATGTAGGCAATTCGCTGGAAAAAATCAGATTGCGCCTGTCCAAAAGCGTGGATACGAGCTCGCTGGACGTCTGATCTGCGTCCGCTCACACCGTTGCGCTTTCAACTACTTGAAATCGTGGATTAACTTCTTGTAAGAAGTTTTGCCACGAACCCCACCTCAAGAACGTTCAGCACTCGCCGGCACCTGCATTTCCGCTGAGGAAATGCAGGTGCCGGCGCATGATAGAAGTTTCAGGGAGGGGGTTGGGCGGGACACTCTTTGCAGAGAGGGTCCCGCCGATCTTACTTTTTTGAAAGCGCATTCATATCAGACGGCACATACCGGTTGGCAAACGTTTTTGTCCGTCTAGAGCCTCATGGAAGAACCTTGGATGGGGCCGGCGTCCTTGCTGGCATACTTCATTGATTTATTTATCTATATAGGCATTCTCAAAAGTAATGTCGGTTTTGATTACGAGAAAAGATTGGAGGACTGCCATTGCGAGGGCAAAGCCCGAAGCAATCTCCAACCGGCCACACTGAGATTGCTTCGTCGCTCCGCTCCTCGCAGTGACATGATTGGACTACCGGCATACGGGCCGGAAGTATGATACAATCCAACACAATTTTCGAGAACTGCTATACTACGTCGACGCGGACACGGCCTCGCAGGTCGGTGACAGGCGTTTCCCAAAGACCGCTCGTCTCAAACTAACTCTACATGTGGCCCTCGCAGTACCGCGTGGGGTCGGGCAGTCCTGCCTCCTGAAATCCTTTTTTTCTCAGCAAACAACTGTCACATCTGCCGCACGCCGCGCCCGAAGCATCGGGATCATAGCAGGAATGCGTCATTCCGTAATCGAGGCCGAGGGAGTGTCCTCTCCGGATAATCTCTTTTTTGGTAAGCCTCAGTAGCGGCGTATGTATGCGAACCCTGATTTCGCGTTCCACCGCTTTTTTTAGCGCGAGATTCGCCATGTTTTCAAAGGCCTCTATGTATTCCGGTCTGCAATCCGGGTAGCCCGAGTAATCAAGAGCGTTCACTCCGATGAAGATATCGCCCGTGCCCATCACTTCCGCCCAAGCAAGCGCAAACGACAAAAAAATCGTATTGCGTGCGGGTACGTACGTTACGGGTATGCCCGACTGAATGTCTCCCGCGCTTTTAGGAACCTCTATGTCTGCGGTGAGGGCGGAGCCTCCGATGGCGCGCAAGGGTAGCTCCAGGAACAGATGATTTTTCACTCCCAGAGCTTCAGCAACGCGTCGGGCGGCTTCCATTTCAATGTGATGCCGTTGCTGATAGTGAAAGCTGAGCGCACACGGATCGAACCCTTGGGCCCTGGAAATGGCAAGGCACGTGGTGGAATCGATTCCACCTGAAAGCAAGACGACTGCTTTTTGTCGATTGTTCGGTGCGGCCACTGTGTGCTCGACAACCTTTCCGCTGAAGAGGGGCTCTCACAGATGAGTCGTGTCCCCCTGAGATTCACCATTCCCTTTCATATGGGCACGGCTTCGATTCCCGGTGTCGGCCATGGCCCTCCCAATCGCATCGCCCGAACTCAGGCGCTGATAGCCCCTCCTCAGGTGAAACCCGATCCGGCGGTGCACGCGTAACAGTGATCGGACACCGCGATGGGAGTGCCTGGAGCAGGCGGGCCGTGGACTTCAGAGATGTGGGTTCTTAGTCCCGCGGCGGGAATTCCTAAGGCCTGGTTGAAATCGCAATCGTACAGGTATCCGTTCCACGACACGGAAATGAGACTTCTGCACATCAAGCCGGCAACCGTGCACGGGTTGAAGCCCGAGACAAGTTTTCGCATGTATCGTTCATAGTTTCCAGATTGCGTCAGCCAGTGGCGAAATCTGCCAATCGGAACGTTTGCAAATGTGTACAGATTGTTGAAGGTTACGCCCCATTTTCTTTGGAGATCAAACCGGAATTTTTTTTCCGCCTGGATCTGAGGCGTAGGCAGAAACGCTCCTGTGGGGTTACAGACCAGATCGAGCTGCAAGCCGGAACCAGGCCGGCCGTATCCCAACGAATTGAGGCTCTTGAGCACTTCCAGGCTCTGGAGGAACACTCCAGTGCCCCTCTGACTTTCCAATTGCGATGCGCTGGATGAGGGAAAAGAAGCCACTACGACCACGTTGTGGCTCTTGAACATATCCATGAGATATCGTCGGTGTTCGGCGCCAAGACTGGTCAGATTGGAACGAATCATGATCTTTTCCACCAAACCGGAAAAAGATTCGATCATAAAAACCAGGTGAGGGTTCAGTTCTGGGGCGCCACCGGTAATATCAATTGTCTGGAATGAGTTTTTCCCGGTAAAATCAACGATCTTGCGGACAGTCGCAAGATCCATGGTTTCCGATTTGTCCGGGCCTGCCTCCATATGGCAGTGCTTGCATGTCTGGTTGCACAGGAATCCTACATTTATCTGGAGTGTTTCGGTATTGGTCCGGACGAGGGAAATCCCTTCGCGGGCTAATGCTGAAGAAAAAGGTTCAATGTCACTTATCGTTTTTATCCGCCCGAGATCGTCCGCTCTCGTCGCATGTGCGCCGGGTAATTCTGAAACCATGACAGTGCCGCCCGCACGAATGTGCTACATGGAAATTTCCGCTGCAATATTGCGCATCTGCATTCCATGAACAAGCGACGCCCCACCTCGTATTGCTACGGCCACATGCAGGGCTTCGGTCATTTCATCCAGATTAGACCCTTTTTCCAAACAGGCTTGCGTATAGGCTTCGATGCAATACGGACACTGAATCGCATGCGCAACGGCCAGAGCAATGAGTGCCTTTTCTCGTTCCGTCAATTCGCCTTCGGCAAACACTTCCGTATAATAATCAAAAAACTTCTTGGCCATATCAGGGGCATGTTCCGCGATTTCGCCGAATCGCGGCAAATCTTTTCTCCGGTAGTACGAATCCATGCGAATCATCCCTTCTGGGACCTTAATTTCCATCCGATCAGCGTTTTTTTCAGGATAGGTATTCCCGGGACGGTTGTCAACGACGGGCCGATCCCGGAACCGCTCCACATGGTTTCATTTCTTAAGTTCCTCGATCATTTCCTGCACTTCCTCTGCACCTTCCCCATAATTCGTGTCCTCAGTGGGCTCAAGCTCTTTCAGCAGACGCAGAAACTCTCCGGCGTGGACCACTTCTTCTCTCGCAATGTCCATGAGGACATTTCTTGCCAGTTCGTTGTCTGTGGATTCCGCAAGTTGCTGGTATATTTGAATCGCTTCGTACTCAGCAGCAATGGAGAACCGAATGGCTCGAACAAGTTCCAGATGAGTCATCTTACGATCATTGGCCAACCCCGAGAACGCATTGGAGAATTCAGGCATTGTACACCTCTCACGTTTATGCCGGCTAGAGGCTGAGCGCCTTGCCGGAGTTCACCATTTCAAATCCCGCCGCACATCTGCGAGCACGGGAACGCAGCCGAACAAGTTGTCCAGCCGCTATTTCTCGGACAGGAGCTTTATTATTTCCATGCTACCAATATTGGTCGCCCTCGTCAGAGCAGTATTTCCGTCCTCGTCTTTTGCGTCAGCATCCGCACCTGATTCCAGGAGTAATTTCACCATGTCAAAATGATTCCCGTACGAGGCTTTCATAAGGGCAGTATTGCCGTACACGTTTCTGGCATTCACATCCGCGCCTGCGTCCAATAGTTTTTTGCCGACCTGAATGAATCCTTTGTACGCTGCTTTCATCAGGGCGGTATTCCCGAACTTGTTCTTGACGTTGGCGTCTGCGCCCGACTCCAGAAGCAGTATTACCACGGCCGCGTTATTGGAATCGCACGCCTTGAGCAAGGCGGTGTCGCCGTAATTGTTCGCGGCATTCACGTCTGCCCTATAGTCAAGGAGCAATGTAATGAGCCGCATTCTTCCTTCGACGCACGCAATCATGAGCGGAGCGTTTCCGTCCATGTTCTTGATTTCCGGATCTGCGCCCCGTGAAACCAAGAATTCCACCATTTCATAATGCCCGGAACTTACGGCCGCAATCAGAGCCGTGTTTCCATGGGTATTCTGAGCGTTTATGTCAGCGGAGTGATCCAGCAGAAAGTCAGCTATTTCAATCCGCCCCTTGTACGACGCGCGCATGAGGGGTGTGTTTCCGTACTTGCTTCGACAATCGACATCAATCCCCGACTGCAACAGGGATCGAACAGTATCCAACTGCCCCCTGCTTGCCGCCTTCAAGAGCATTTTTGTTCTGTTCCACGAAGGCATTTCGCCCGTTCCGATGCTGAAACGACCGCCACCGTCGGAACTGGAAATAATTGGCTCCCCCGCAGCAGTACTGTGTCCGACGGCGCCATCCTCAGGCAGAGGAAAAATAGCGGTAACCTCTGTGCGCAGGTCATCTACGGCATATGGAGTCTCATTTCCGGAAACGCCTTCATATGTATCAAAGACCAGTCTATCCTCGAAGTCCCCCGTAATGGTATCGCAATAGGGACATTCATCGAGTTCCAATGGAATATTTTTCCCGCACACGTAACATCGCGAATGGTCGCTCCCTGGGACGAAGGCACGTGCAACATCACTGTCCGAAAGAGTAGTGCGCTCATACAGTTCCAGATGCGATATCAATCCGGCGTCGGCCAAGCGCCTCAAGACGAACTGCAGCCCCTCCGGACTGATGCGATATTTATCTGACAGACCGGAATCCGGGAGACCTGCCCGCATATCATTGACGAGTTCCGCCGCGCTTATTCTACGCTTCTGCATCCAGCGTTGCCCCTACGTTCAGAAACAAAGTCCGGAAAACTGTCCATGATAGACGTATCCACCTAATTGCTGCAATATTCGAGTACGGACTTTTTCATGTGCCAGCGATTGAGGACGCAACCCCGTTAGCCAATTGTACAAGTACCAGGTATGCTATCATGCCCGTTTCAAAATAACAATGATTGGCTCACAGAATTTCCGTAAGCGTTGGAGCGCCGGCGGGAAGTATCTGCATGAGTTTGTCCAAAATGAATGCACTTCTAAGAAGTAAGATTGGGGAGATCCTCTTCGTAAAGTGTGTCACGCCCGACCCCCCTCCCACACACTTCTCATGCGCCATGGCGCCGAGGGGAGTATTTCTCGTGACAGTAATGCGGCAATCAAGTAACTTTGACGGCGCATGCAGCCTGGTTCGACCTTCGTTGTTGGGAATACATCCGATGCAACCGGCCCGTGGATAAGGATAGGTGATGGGTAAAGGACAGAATTCGGCCATCGGTAAAGGATACTGGGGAAGAGTCTGCTTAGTGGACCTGACTTCGGGAACGATCAGGTACGAAGCGGTGGCTGAAGAAATCTATCGGAAATTCCTGAGCGGCATGGGTCTGGCCGCGAAAATTGTGTGGGACAGAATGAAGCCGGGATGCGATCCTGTCGGACCCGAAAATATCCTTGGATTTACGACCGGCCTTTTGACTGACACCGGGTCTCTGTTTACCGGCAGGTTCATGATTGTAGGAAAATCCCCTCTTTCCGGAGGATGGGGAGACTCCAATTGCGGCGGTTTTTTCGCTCCCATGCTGAAGCGCTGCGGAGTAGACGCTCTGTTCTTTGAAGGAGCGAGCCCGACCCCCGTATACCTGTACATCGACGAACAGCGGGCCGAACTCAGAGATGCTGCCGATCTATGGGGAAAAGACACCATTGAGACGGAAGCGATCTTGCGGGACAGATACAAAGCAGGCGCTCAGGTTGCCTGTATAGGCCCTGCAGGGGAAAAGCTCAGCTACATGGCGGGTGTTTCCACCGATTACGGACGCATGGCCGCCCGAGCCGGGCTTGGCGCGGTCATAGGATCAAAAAAGCTGAAGGCCGTGGTAGCAGCGGGAAAAAGAATGGTTGCCGTTGCTGACGAGCGGAGGATGAAAGAGCTGTCCCGGCAATTCAGGGCGCGATTTGCGAAGTACGGCCGGTTCAAGGGACTCCTGAACGATCGACTCCTGGCATTTTTCGGCTGGTTGACGGGGAAGGGACTCTATGTTCGGCAACCGGCGGTTGTGTGGCGACTGATGTTGAAAAAATTCGGCACACCGTCCCTGACGGCCATGTCCGTGGAAACCGGAGACAGCCCTATTCAAAACTGGAAAGGAACAGTCACTGATTTTCAGCCGGAAAAATACCGGAAGCTGCGGGCCGAAGAGATCGGGCGGTACGACATCAAGAAATACGGCTGCTATTCATGTCCCCTCAGATGCGGCGCCACTTCACGGGTCATGGACGGACCGTACAAGATAGAGAAATCCCACAGGCCTGAATATGAGACCATCTGCTCGTTCGGGGATCTGCTCCTCAACGATGATGCGCATTCCATATTCAAACTCAACGACATGGCCAATCGCGGGGGTGTGGATTCAATTTCCTGCGGCGGTGTCGTTGCGTTTGCCATCGAATGTTTTACGAAAGGCATCATCGACAAGAGTGACACGAACGGCCTGGAACTCGGTTGGGGAAAATCGGAAGCAATTATCGGGCTTACCAGGATGATCATAGATCGTGAGGGCATTGGAGACATTCTTGCGGACGGCGTAAAGATCGCGGCGAAAAAAATCGGCAAAGGCTCGGAAGAATTCGCGGTGCATTGTGGTGGAGTGGAACCGGCCATGCACGATGCGAAATTCGATCCTGGATTCGCTGTTGCCTATTATTGCGAACCTGCTCCAGGCCGCCATTCGGTAACGGGAATGCAGTACCTGGACTTGCAATTCCTGGAGAACCAGTTTTCTCGGGCCGCAAAAATTCCTCTTTTTTCCACCCGGAAAAAACGGTACGACGTGCATGACAAAGGGAATGCTCTCGCGGTGGGGGTATTTTACAAAATGCTGGTGGACGGAGCGGGAGTCTGTCTTTTCGGAACCCAGACCGGTGGCGATTTACCCCTCTGCCAGTGGATGAACGCTGCCACAGGTTGGGATTTTGCCCCTGATGACTATCTTCGAGCCGGCGAACGCGTTGAGCAGCTGAGGCAAGCCTTCAACGTCAAGAACGGCCTGAATCCACTTCGGGATTTCCGACCTCACCCGAGAATTTACGGCCAACCCCCGCTATACTCAGGGCCACTGAAAGGGATTACTCTGGACGTGGACAGCCTGGCGCTTTCGTTCTATCGTGCCATGCACTGGGATCCGGCTACCGGAATACCGGGGGAGCAACATCTTCGGGAACTGGGACTCACTGAACTCATTGAAGCTTTTTACCCATGAATACGGCGCTGCCGCGTTCGGCAGGTTCGGATCCATAGCGGTTTCAGGAGGATACTATGAAGGATTGCATTTTTTGCAAAATAGTTGCGGGCGAAATACCGTCCATCAAGGTCTTTGAAGATGACACAATCTTCTCGTTCATGGACATAAGCCCCCTGAACACGGGTCATCTGCTTGTTATTCCGAAACAACATTACGGTACGATCCTCGAAACCGAACCGGAGTTGTACGGCAACCTGTACCGAGTGGTGTGCAGGATATCCAGAGCCGTGCAAGCAGCCTTGAACCCGGATGGCATAAACATCATGCAGCTGAACGGAAAAGCGGCAAATCAGGTGGTGCCGCACCTTCACATCCATGTTGTCCCGAGGTGGCAGGGTGACGGTCTGACCATATCCGCATGGGAGCCGATTCCCGGAGACAAGGCAGATATTGCCCGCGTCGCTGAAATCATAAAATCCAGGATGTAGCTGATGGCACCCCCACATTGGTGCCCAGGGAAGCAGGTCTGACCGGGTGCGTCCGTTGCGCGGGAGCGGTTGTCCCATGGAAGGAATTGATACCGTTTCCCTTTCAACAGGGGAACCGAGGAAGCGCTTGTGGTGGAAGTTGCTCCCTCCGGCCCCCCACGTGCAGACGTTATTGCACTCGCCTGACCCCGCAGCCGAAGGATTGGCCGACAGCGGCGGACTTTGGCTGGAGGCTTACGTGCGAGCATTGGAAAAGGGGTTCTGCACCGGAGATTCATCCGGAATCCCCTCTCCGCTGGAGTGTTTGGTATCCATTCATACGGGTGGGAAAAGGATGTCGCTGCGCTCCTCGCAATGACAGAGTGTAGGCGGTTCCCCCGAGTAACTCAATGATTACAGTGTTTGTGGCTTTCTTCTTAATTTTCTCTTGGAAACGTGCTAAATCCATAACTGGGAGACCAGGGTTCGGCTTCTACGCAAGTGCAAAGCGGAACCTTCTTCCGACGTATGTCGGATTACGACATATGCTATTTCTCCATAACCGGCAATGATGTCTGAATCTCCTTCAAGAACGGAAGACAGCGGGTCCAAAAGTTTCAAATCGAAGACTCATTCCGAATTTTTCAATTACTTCGGAAAAGATCGGTGGCTGCACCTGTACCTCGCGGAAAAGAGGACCCGCCTCATGTCCGCGATATTTCCTCCGTTCGTCCGGGTGGGCCTCGTTCCGGACACCATATCGTACATCGGAATAGCGCTCCTTGCAGGAGTGATATTGTATTTTCTCAGGAAGCCCTCGCTTGCTGTGGTGTTCCTGGCCTTCCATGTAGTTTGCGACGGCATGGATGGCGCTTATGCCCGGTACACTGGCAAGGCGTCACAGTCCGGAGCCTTCACCGATCTTGTCTGCGATCAGTTGGGGATGGTCGTGGTGGCGATGATGGCCATTTTCCACCACATGGTTTCACCCGTGCTGGGTGCAGCGTACATCGCTCTTTATCTTATTGTGGTGGTCTTCGGAGTGATCATCAATGTCATGGAGATCGGAACCCGGATCACCATTACGAGCAAGTACTTCATGTATCTCGTATACGCAATCTGGGCTGTATGGGACCTGAATCTGTTCCCTGTTCTCATGTCGTTTTTCTCTGGCATTATGGCGGTAGAAGTCACCATCGGATATCTTCGACTCAAGAGGGGAATCAGAAAAAAATTCGACACGCAGGTTCGGTTCACGCAAGGGGATCCCTATTCCGGGCGACTTAACTACGCGCTCAACGTGGCGGTCCCTGTGACGGTTCTGTTGATCATACTCCTCGGAGCTAACTGGGTGCCTATTAATGCCATGCTGGATAGCCCAAAACAGCAGGTCGTGTGGCGGGAAGGGCCCAGACTCATCTCCGAGGATGAAGCCGCAGTCGTCCTCGGTGTGGGAATATACGAAAAAGGCCTTCTGGTCATGATGCGGGACTCGGAAGGGACTGTGGAAATGGCCCGTTTCCCGATGAACAGCGCAGAAAGTGACGAATCCTTTATTCTTCCCGGGTACATATGTCCTGCCATTACGCGCTTTCCCGTCGACGGAGAACTTCTCCTGATCGCAGATAGTTCCACCCGACTGCTCATGGGAATCGATCTGGAAGCATCGTTTACTGCGAAGAGAGCCGTCATGGCGTTGACGTTGCCTCTCGAGTATTTGCGGGTTACCGCCATGGCTGTGGGCAGATGGAATGACAAGAGAGCCTGGTTGGCCTCGAATTACCTGTACACACGCAAGACCTACGTGGTGGATCCGGAATTGGCCCTGAAAAAAGGGTACCTTCTGGGAGGCGAGATAGCTTCTTACACAAATGGAGGTTTTCCGTCCGGGCTGACCCTGAAAGACGATGTGGTCGTTGAGTTCAACAAATCCCCCTTTCAACAATTGCTGTATATAGCTTCATTGAAGCGCATGGTTCGAGGAGTCGACCTGTTGAAGGTGGCCAGGACTTCGTTTGCTCCGCCTCCAGTGGACGCGTTCGGACCTCTGGTATTCGGAGAGGACCTGCTGATGGTGTCTCAGCACGGACAAGTATACAGGCTGCCGTCAATTATGGGTCAGTTCACCCACGACCGCAAATAGTTTCTCCACGTTCGGGGGAACCAACGCCCGATACGAAGACGCATTAAGAAACAGTAAGATTGGGGGGAACTTCTTCGTAAAGAGTGTCCCGCCAATCTTACTGTTTTGAAAGCGCATTCGTGTCATCGAACTGCGGCCGAATTCAGTACTACTGCCACGGGCCCCTTGTCCCGCACCACCAGTACCTCCGGGCCAAGGGCAAAATAGGGTCCCAGTTCCCAATCTTCTTTCACCATACGGAAGTATTCTTCTCCGAGATATTCGCATGTGCGCAGCGGCATTGAAGGGCGATATTCGACATCGACCCATTTTGTCTTTTCCAGACGAAACGTCTTGCCTGCCACTGTGCGAAACCGGTCCGACAGGACGTCCGAGACTACATTGGAAGTCTTGTACCGCCAAAAAAGTCGGCTTGCGGCTTCATGGGCGATTTCGCGAGAGCGATCCGATCCTCCCGCGCTTTTCAACAAAGGCACTCTGAAACCGAACTCGCCGGCAAGATGCTCCATCTGCTCCTGCACGCCGAATTCGGAACCCTTGAGCCAGTGTTTTTCGAGGAGGCGGGACATTCGTCGCATTGCCCAGAGCGTCAACACATAGGAATTTCGTCGTTCCACTGACGGAAAAGTCGCCGTGGTGGAGAGAGTTTTCATTCTTCCTCGGACTTTGCTCCGAAGTCTCACCCTGGACGTTACGTCGTGCTTGCCGTCGTAGCGACCGAACACAGCCAGGCTTTCCTGGCCGAACAAGTCCGGGATCGGATCAGGATCCATTTCTTCAGTGGACACGTCCTGAAACTCGAGAGAAATGTCTGAGACCTGGGCAGGCGACACCTGTGAAAAAAACGTGTTCAGCACACCACCGAAATCTTCCTTTCCCGCAAAATGGAAACACGTCCCGCGATTGAGCTTGGCCAACTTGTCCAGAAAGGCCATATCCGCGTGGTCTCCCAGCGCCATCACGAACAGCCGGGCGCGCATTCGATTATAGCGCCGGACATCTTCTAGAATGGTGTCCGGATTGACGATGCCCACTGTCCCTCGACCGTCTCCCACAAATATGATGACGCATGGCCTTCTTCTCGTCGTGAACTGTTCCAAAGATTCGATCAGGCCGTTGTACAAATCCGTACCGCCCGCATTTCCTGCTGAGTTCACGAACCGGGAGGCCTCCATGATGTTTTCCTCAGTTGCCGGAAGCATCCTGTCGGCCATTCTCCGGACCCGAGTGCTCATGCTGAGTACGTTGAACCTATCGTGGGGAGCGAGTCTTTCGAGGCCCGCAATGACGGCCCTTTTTGCATGCGCAGACTCGTTTTTAGCCACACTTCCGGAAGTGTCCAGCAAAAAAATCACGTCTTTTTCAGGCTCCTGCGTCGCTGGCTGAACGAGCGGTGGGGACAGAAGCGCCATGAAAGAGCCTTTCGCGTTCGGTGCCCTGTGGGTCAGGATTTTCAGGTCCTGTTCTTCTGTTGAGAATGTCGCGATAAGCCGAAAATCCTCCCTGACTTTCTTTTTCTCCAACCTGGTCGCAACCAAACATCTGTGAGCGGTTTCTCGTGAGAGAGTCAGGTGATGTGTGGGAGAGAACACGCTGCGAACAGGCCGCGACATCTTGAAGCGAACTCGAATGTCCAACTCGCCAACGGGTCCGAGCGAATATCGTTCGCCATCCAAGGGCAACACGAGTTCCAGCTGATCGTTTTCCACGTGCACAGGCACGTTGTATTGGATGCGAAGAGATTTTTGTTGCCGAATTCCCAGATGAAGCGGCCGTACGACGACCAGACGCTTCCCCGCAAGCCCCAGAAGCGAAGGATCTTTCATGGATAGAGTCAGATTTTGCAAGGTGGGAAAAAAGTCAGTACCGGAGACAATCTCGAACGGAGTCTCAACGGTGTTGACCTGCACATGCGGTTGAAGCTCGTCCTCAGTATGTACGGGAAGCAGATATACCCCTTCTAGCGGAAAATCGTTGTTGTTGAAAAAAGTCTGATCGATTCGATACTCTACGGAAGACTCTGAAACGGTCACCAGAACTTTGGACAACAGCACGGACGGCCGAGCCACAGCGAATGTCTCGTTCTGGAAAGTGGGGGGAAAAACGTGCAGCACGCCTCCTGAAATGCATTGCGCTGGCATGATCAAGAGGAATGCGAGCAGGAGGAATACCATAAGACTTCGAACAATCGACGGTGAAATCATGGGTAAGTGTCCGGTCCGGCCTGCCGGCGTTGCGTTTGGAACCGGAGCCGTAGGCAGCTCGGATGGAATCGTCATGAAATGGGAATCTCGGGAAGTATCCGGAATGTTATTACACTTTTTGTGCGACTGTGCTTTCAATGCTGGCGGGGCCCGGGAAAAACTTCTTGCAAGAAGTGCCTCCCCGATTCTTCCTTGTTTGAGTGCGAAAGGCTCTTTATTCCTTGTCCCGCCTGTCCCGAAATCGGTTCAACTCACGGTCCCAGTATGCGTTTGCCATGGTAACGAGCTCTTCCGGAGGACAAATATCTTCCGCCGCAATTCGCAGCGTTTGCTCCGAGACGGTTCCGGATTTCGCAAGTTGCACTCCCGATTCTCTGACCGCGTCGATCACCCGGTTCACCCGTTCCGGATATTTTTTCGCGAGAAGAATCGAGAAAATCGCCGGTCTCAACAGTGCTCCGGCAAATTCGCTGTGAAAGTTGCGAGCAACGTTTCGAACGTGCATGAGGAGAGGATCAAAATTGTGCAGACCCGGGTACCCGCACACGGAAACCAGAAATATGCTCTTCGGAAATTTCCACCGTAACGGATGAATGACCCCCACGTCGTCGGTAGTAAAATGGGGATCAAGAAAGACGACCATTCTATCCAGGAACGTTTTGGCCAAAGAAGTCATGCCGTCCAGGTACACGGGGGTGGCCAGTACCATCGCGTCTGCATCGCGGACTCTTTCCTGCAAAGAAGGCATGTCGTCGTCATGCACGCATTCCCCCGGCGTCGCGGCATAACACGTAAAACAGCCTATGCATCTCTTGATATCTTTCTTGCCCAGGAAGGCTATGTCCACTCTCGCTCCTTCCTGGCGCAATCCCACAAGAAACGGATTCAAGATAACCTGGGTGTTGCCTGTTTCCATGCGGGGGGCCGCATGAATAACTATGATCTTCATATTGTTCTCCCTTAAGTGACCGAACGCAACGGTACACCGGGACCCATCCAATGGCCGCATCCCGCACGCAAATCCTATAACTTCAGCATGAACTTGCCCCGGCCGGAGAGGACGTTCAGGATACTGGCCAGTTTTTCGGTATTCTTGATGTGGACGGTGTCTTGGTCTGCTACCAGAATGTTCAATGATTGCAACTTATTCAAATATCTTCGCATTTGAGAGTCGTTCTGCAGTCGGAACAAATCGGTCACTTCCGTCAGATTCACGTCCGTACCATTGAGTAAAACCGTTCTCCTCTGGAAAAATAACAGGCCGAATATCAGGCGTGACAGGCTGTCCTTTATAAAGGCGCTTTCCAACAACGAAGCAGCGTCCCGTAGTTTTTCCAGCAGGCCGACCACCACGGCACGGGGTAGGCCGTGGCCGATCAATCGGGCAAATGCTTCCCGGTCAATGACGAGCAGGTCCGTGTCTTTATCCGCTTCGGCACTGAGACATCTGAGTTCTTCGCCGAGAAGACAGGATTCCCCGAAAAATTCACTTTCACCCACAAGGCCGATGACGTGTTTGGTGTCGCCTATATTCAGGAACAGCCTGACTTTGCCCTTTCGCACGATATACACTTCAGATCCGGGCTCTCCTTCGCTGAAAATGGTCTTACCCGCCGGGAAGCCAATGGATTTGAAAACGGGTTCACCAGGCGGCTCGTGTTTCCCGTCCCCGGACTGGTCGGCGTGTATCGCCAGGAGCCCTTCCAACAGACCCTGTTCATCTTTACGCACAAAATCCTTTTGAGGAATCTTCAGTGCAGTCAGGGTATCGGCTTTGGAGCGATCTTCGGAGAGAAGCTTGCGCATCCGGCGTCTGTCCAAGAGAATTTCTCTTTGGAATTGCTCTCGCAAGTACGCGGTACATGCCGCGATATCGAGATCCAGGGAAAGTTTTTTTATGACTTTGCGAACGTCTGCAATGAAATCCTCCATCCACGGGTATCTGTCTGCCGGATTCAGGGCCATGGCCTTGATGAGAACGGGCTTGAGTTCCGGAAGAATTCGGGAATCGCCGCCCACTCTTTCGGCCACATTCATGTTAAGAATCATTTTCACGGTGTCATTTACTGTTGCTTGATGCTGAACCAGGCGTTCGCCCGTAATCAGCTCGTAAAGCATGACTCCGGTTCCGTAGATGTCTACTCGCCGGTCCAGAGATTTTTTCTGAAGCTGTTCAGGAGAGAAGTACAGCAGCTTTCCCGCCACGGGCAGTCCGTCTCTGGTGGTTTTATCCAGGAATATTCTGGCAATACCGAAATCGATGATTTTGACTTCGCCCTCGTACGACACCATGACATTAAAAGAATTCACGTCCTGGTGAACCAGAAGCAAACTCTCCCCGTTAACGCCTTTTCTCCGGTGTGCGTATCCCAATCCCTTCGCCACTTCCAATATGACGTGCAAAATAAATTCCAGAGAGGGGCGCCGGCCGTTCTTGGCAGCCTTGGATATGATGTGGGCTATGTTTCGACCCTCAATATATTCCATGGCTATAAAATATTCCGAATTGATAACCCCCATGTCGATTATTTGGACTATGTTCGTATGGTTCAAGCGCGACAGTGTCTTCGCTTCATTGACAAAGCGTTGAACATAGCGCGATTTGGCAGAGTATTGCGGAAGCAGCTTCTTGATCACGAGAGCTTTTTGAAAGCCGCTCACACTGGCGGTCTTGGCAAGAAATATGTCCGACATCCCCCCCTTGGAGACCTGATCGATCAGACAGTACCTCCCGAACATGGTTGGTTCATAAACCATCTGCCTGACCTTCTTCGTGGGTTGCCCTTTTCTGCTGGATTCTGTCATTCAACAGTCTTACTTGGCGTAATTAACGGAGAACCGCCTGGTTGATTACCGCGTATGAAATGGAACCGATTTTGATCCTGGCCTGTTTACCCACGTTTACGCCCTGGGGCGCAAGGCGGTAACCCAGGAGCCTGTCCGGCAAAATGAAAAATTCCCGGCGTCCGCCCGACGAGAAACGCACCATCCATTCGGGTATGCCGATGGTCGCGTTGTCCGGTTTTTTCAAGGGTAAACGAAGAATCACGTCGTCGCCCATGCGAATAGCCGCAGCGTTCACGAACGTCCCGGCTTGTGTCTTGGACAGACGATAAACCTCTGATATCATGCTGAATGGAATCGCCAGATACATGCCGGCCCAGTTCATCAGGAGAAGACCGCTCTTTTCGCTGCTTGATGATGAAATTTCCGCCAATCCCTCTGCGGGCAGCTGAAGCTCTGTCATTTCTTTGTGACAAGAAGAGAGCTGCCCTACCCGCTCTGAAAAGAGATGCTCCAGGGTACCGAGCCGCCGCGTGATTTCTTCAGGAGACATGTTCCCGCCCTGGCGCAAGACGCCGAGAATTCGAGCGAGACGTTGACTTATCTCTTCCAGGGAATGTGCCACGGTGCCGATGTCATGCACCAGCGACGCATAGGGCGTCTGGGTCTCTTTGGAAACAAGGGCGGTGGTGACGACAGAGGTTTCTCCGGTCGTCGTGGAAGATACGATTTCTTTATAACTGTTTGTTATCGCTGAAATCAGTGTCTGCCCCGGAGCTTGTTTCCCATGAGAAGAATGGACCAATTTCAGAGCGGAGACACTATCCTGCAGCAGCTTTAACAACGATCGATGAGGAATGGCGTCAGGAGTATTGAAACGCGGCAGCACCCGCAAATTCATGGAAATGATGGTACGCGCAGGCCCTCCGGCGGGAAGCAAAGGCTCCAGGAGGCCCAATTTGTCTGAAATTTCCTTGACGGACTCCGGAGAGACTTCCCATTCCAGGTTCAGGATCAGAATTTCTATCCGTTCCATGATCTGATCAAACCCGTCCGGCTCCTTTTGCGGACTTACCGGCGGCCGAGCCTGGACCTCAACCGGAGGCGGTTTCGGAGGAGAAACGCGTTTGGCAGCCGGAGGGGGTGCTGCGACCTGTGGCTTGGGAGGTGCGGATGCCGGTTTCGGCATCGCAGGGGAATCGGGTTCCGAGGCGGGCTGAGGTGCGCTGGGTGGCTTTGGACTTACTGGAGCATCTGCTACTGCCTTGAGCTGCTCCTTGGGCTGTGGGGATTCCTCGTCCGCAAACATGCCCCCGAAGAGTTCCTCTATTTTCTTACCGACAGCCTCGCCCAATTCTTCTGGAGTCTTATGCTTTTGATCGGCCACAGGCGTTCTCCGCTGGTTTTGATCAGATCAAGATCCGGTCAGGCTCATGCCTTTGTCCTTCAAGAGCCGGGTGCTGACGTCAATCACAGTCATCATGCAAATTTTTTTGAAGGTCTCCCTTACCCCGTCTCCTTTGAGAGCGCTGGCGAGAAACGAGGGAAACTTCCCGTTGGGATTGAGATCCTTTTCCATGTCCTCCACGGGAATGACAGCTACCTTGCTTCCCGCAAGATCCCGTTTATTATACTGAAGCACGACGGGTAACGAAACAGCGCCCTTGCCCTGTTCCTTGAGATTCTCGTCTAAATTGGTGAAGCTTTCCACATTGTTGTGTCTTCGGGCTTCCAGGGAATCCGCCACAAACACGATGCCGTCAACACCTTTGAGCACCAACTTGCGAGTATCGTTATAACGAACCTGTCCGGGAACCGTGTACAGGGAAATTTTGATTCTGAACTTGCCTATGCTGCCCAAATCCATGGGAAGAAAATCAAAAAAGAGAGTCCTGTCTCCGGACGTGTCTATGGACAACAGTTCGCCCCTCACCTGCTGCCCCAAAGCCTTGTGAATCGTTATCAAATTAGTGGTTTTTCCACCTCTTCCGGGTCCATAGTAAACAATCTTGCAGTGAATTTCGTCTGATCGGAAACTTATTATAGCCATTGAAAATACCCTATTGCATCGGCTAGGTATTGAACCATTGCCGTAAATTCTCAGCAAACATGGCCTCAATCTGTTCCAAGCTCTTTCGCACCTCCAAACGGACCAATCCCAGATGAGTGTTGTTGTTGAAAATCGTGATCATCAAATATTCGTCTCCCACATTCGAAAAATGAATGTTTTCATCTTTTCCCTTGTGGAAGAGAAGAGTGAACTCTTCTTCGCCGAACAGACGCGCAATAGCGGTTGTGGCTCCGTAGTTGGCAGCGGTCAACGCAGCCAGAGAAGCTACTTTCTCCTGGTTCATCGATCCTTGGAAACTGATGAGTTGCCCCGCCTTGTCTATCAGCAGTACCGTGTGGGCTCCGCTTCGCGTGAGCAACGTGTCCAGTACCTGGTCGATGCGGTCAAGGGATTGTTTCGTCAAAACAAGATCTGCCATTGCTGTCACTCAACCGACTTGTAGAATGTCGCCGCGATAAATTGGCGCTGAATCCTTGACTAAACGAAGCACATGATTTTAAGCCGGTTCGACTCCCTTCTTCAAGCATTTTCTTTGGGCGCAGAGTATTATCAGCATTATTCCACGCTTGCTGCTCGTCTCGCTGAGCCACTCCGACAATCAACAGAATCAGATCCATCATCACGCTCACCGGGGTGCCTCGAACCAGGACGCCCAAACAAGCGATTCTCTACTGAGACGCCCGCACACTGTCGATTCGCCGCATGCTTTCCATGAGAAGAAAATCCCAACTTTCCTGGATGGTTTCGGTGAGGACAGGCTCTTCATCGCACTCGAAGATCCCCATTTCCCAGGATACAATGGTGTAAAAAGCTTCCTCACCCCTCACATCCTGGTTTTCAGCGTGAACTATTTCTCCGTCCCGGAAACATATTAGCCCTGTGTTTGCTCCACTTCGCACATGCATACGGCATGTGTTTCTACCGATGCATATGAGCTGAATGATATCGTGAAGGCTCGTATTTGTGACCGTACCGCTGAACCCCGAGGCTCTTGGCTCGCTCTCTTTTTTCGTGTCAGTGTTCATTCTACGGCTCGCAACAAGAGGTTGTGGTTATCCGGTCTATAGGCAAACCGGGGGGACTTACATTCGGCACGTCTCAGATTTTCGGTTTATTGCCTATGATGCGATCGGCCTATGAGAAGAACGGATGTTTGCGCGAACCGTACGGCATCTCTTGAGTCGAGGTCCGTTACGGCGGTCTTCCTGCTGTGCAGGAGCCCGATCCGGATGCTATACATACCTACTTCGCCTGAAAGTCGAGTATGTGCCTTGTCCACCTCAGGGAAATCTACTGTAGCAGTATTGTAAGAGAAAATCAATTAATTCCGCCCGAAATTGCCAATTCGACCGTGTAGCCCAGCATGTTTTAGCGGGATTCTCAAAAGTAGTGTCGGTTTTGATTACGCGAAAAGATTCGCAGACTGTCATTGCGAGGGCGCAGCCCGAAGCAATCTCCAATTAACCAAAACAGAGATTGCTTCGTCGTTCCGCTCCTCGCAATGACATGATTGGATCGTTCGAATGTGGGTGAGAGTCATGAACGGAGCCGACAGAATGTTCGAGAACTGCTCTAATGGCTCAGCCAGGGGCGACATGTTGTCATATCGGGGAGCCATGCCACGACGCAATCGCGGTGCTGTTCGGACTCCACAAATGGGATTGCTTCCCTGCCTTCACACACAAAGCGGTCGGATCGGATCGTTGTCCCCGCAGTAACCGGCTGCCTACCCTTGTTTCATGAATGTCCTGGCGAATTGCCGTGGTTTTGAGGTATGATGGCTGCCACATCCCGGGCTGACGAGACATGGCTTTTCGGATCCCGGGCTGACATTCCGGACGGGGTAACGTATGGCGGGAAAGCAATTTCTCAATCCGTATCTGAAAATCGTGCTCAGTTTGATGGGTGCGGTCGCTATCGGCTATCAGCTCTATGTATGGTTGGGATCTGGTGAACCGTACGACAATCTCACCGTAATCAGGGCTCTCGTGTTTGCCGGCTTTGCCTATTTGCTGGTACAGAGCTGTTGGCAGGCTTTGTATCCGGATCGAAATTCATAACACCGACTCTCGTGTGGGCGCACCGGATCGGAAACAGGCTTTTTATACACTGGGTGTGTGGTTTTCCGTGCGCTAGCCCGCTCGGCGCCCCCTGTGACGGAACCGCTGATTCGGAAACTCACCTGATTTCTTTTTTCGCATCCTCTGTCGGCATGACAGGGCCGCTGATTGGCTGTTTCCTGTTTCTCCCCGGTGCTTTAATTGCTTGACGCAGGGTATGCTCATATGTTTTAATGCAAACGCTAGAGCTTTTGTAACAAGCACTTGCGAAGGGCTGCATGACAGAACCATACAAAACCCTTGTACTGAGGGTGGTCTTGTGCGTGTTTGTTCTCATGGGAACTGCCGTTTCATCGGTTTTCGCGCAATCATCCATTCCCGGTCTGGGTACCCTAGAATCCATTATTGGACCTATTTTCCCTGCGTGCGGCATTGCGTCCACGTTCCGCAGCGAGGTGGGCACGGGTCTGTCAGTCATGGCGCTCAATCGGGCGCAACTCAGCGGTAACAATCTCAGAACACCGTTTTCAATTCCATCCGTTGCGTTGCAGGATTACGCAAACCTCGACACTTCACCGCTGCGCTACGACGCGTACGTAAAAGTGCGCTTGTGGCGCTTCGGCAGCCGTGTTCAGTGGACCCAGTTTCAGGACAAGAGCCTGAGTCCCGATCTGGGACGGTACTCCTTTGCCGGTCTTGTGCTGGGATCCGACTTTGACGTCATTCAACATTGCTGGCTTGTTTTAGGCGTACGTGCTGACTGGTATCTCGGCGAGCCCTCATTCCAGGGCGTCATCCGCCAGCCTTTGCTTCCCCTGATAAATCGTCTGTCCGTTGACCTCACGGGAAAAAGGCCGAGCACCATCGGCGTCTATGCCCGGTACGTCCCCCCTGAAATCATCAACATACCGGTTCACGCAGAAATATACTATGACACACCACTTCAGGGCTCGGCTCTGAAGTGCTACGGAATTTCTCTGGTATTTCGTCCGCAAATATATCGATTTGACATTGCTGCGAAAGTAATTGTTGAGAAGAACTATCTGACTGTACAAGACTCCACGAATGCAGTAAATCCGTATAAGCTGGAAACTGAATGGTCTCGCTACGGAGCAGAAGCTGTCATTTATTTTTAATGGACTCTGAATCCGCATCCGCAATTCATCTGTCGCTTCATCATTCCCCATTTCTCAGACGCTGCTCATAACCGAACACGCAGGCACAACCGCATCGCGAAGAAGTGCTACCCTGCAAACCATTCATTTGCGTACGAGGGTGACCGCTGTCGTTGTGAGTCCGGCTCTCTAAAGTTGCGTAGGATTCGCGAATGCACTCCCCCGCGTACCACGTTGGCTAACCGTGTCATTGCGGGGAGTGGAACGACGAAGCAACCTCATTTTTTTCCAATTGGAGATTGCTTCGGGCTTCTCTTTCGCAATGACAATTTTTAGTCTGCCAGGCCCCGACGAGCCGATGCGGTTTCCTGCAGAGCGGAAAGAGTCCTGCATGTGGACAGTGGTGGAGATTCACTGCTGCCCGTGTCTGCTGTGCTCCTATGCGCCTCCCAGGGGTTCCGGTTCTTCCGAGCTGGATTTGACCGTGAGGACCGGGCACGTGGCGGTGCGAACCACGTTTTCTGCCGTGCTACCGAGGATGAGGTGCCTGAAGCCCGTCCATCCGTGCGTACCCATCACGATCAAATCGATGGATTCTTCCTGCGCAAAGCGAACGATCTCATTGGCAGGTACGCCGATGCGGGAAAAAGTTTTCACTTCCTCGACGGCGCTGCAGTCCTTCACCATGACTTCAAAGGCTTTCCTGACAGATTCCTCGATGCCCTTCAGAATTTCCTGAAGGTCGAAAGGGACCCCGACTTCGAAGGCAGGGAAGCCCAGCCGTGATGAATTGACAACGTGGAGAATCGATAAACTCGCGTGGAAAGCCACCGCAAAATTGATCGCGTGCTCCCGCGCGGGCACAGAGTTTTCCGAAAAGTCCGTGCACAGGAGAATTCTTCTTGGGGTCATTCCTTGACCTCCTTCCCTGTAGGATTGTCTACTCGGATTTGGTGCAATGCGCGTACCAATTCGGTCACCGTTTGGGTGACACCATTTCACTTCCAACGGATAATTACGTGCTCAATCTTCCGGAAGACTGCGGCCCCACCAAACGGCGGCCACGTGCCCCCGCGAGATTCCTTGCTGCTGGTATGAAAGCGAATCGGCCTCAGCTACATGCTTCTGCAAACGCTCTCTTCTCTTCGATCCATGGATCCCGACGACCCGTAATCGTCAAGACGTTTTACAACCTGTAAATTTTTTCCATGAGATCCATTCCCCAGGTGTTCTTTTTATCGCGCAATTCGTTTTTCTCGAAGTTTTTTTTGCATGACTGCCAGAAAGAGCGACTTTGCTCGGCGATCATGGCAACTACGGGGATTCCTAAAGGTAAGGTCAGTTTTCCTTACGCGGAAAGATTGTCATTGCGAGGGCAAAGCCCGAAGCAATTTCCAACTGACCAAAACTGAGATTGCTCGGTCGTTCCACTCCTCGCAATTTTAGAATTGGCTGGTAGGACTGCGGGCGAAAGTCATGAACGAATTCGACAGAATTTTCGAGAACCGCTCGATTCGTTACGCGAGAAACAATGTTCTCCGCCGACCGGCGTCATGGCAAGCGATCAAGATGCTGGAATGTCCTCAGCTTCGACTGGAGACTCGACGGCAATGGCAATCCCAAGCTAATGAAGGTGAATTCTCATCCCGGATGGTGCCGGGACGGTTCTCTTGCGAAAATGGCTGGTTTCGCGGGATGTTCGTACGGCGATATGCTGGCGGCCATAGTACTGACCGCCGGTTCTCGACCAGGCAGGCATTCAACGCGACGGGCTCGCCCCTGACACACGGCCGGGGAGAACACCGGAAACGAGATCCTCCCGCCGGGTCGCAGCGCCTGTCACTTTCCTGAATCGAAATGCCGCCAAGGAGCAGGTCTTTCGTAAACCCTGACGGCATCGCAGCGTTCAGACTGAAACTTACTCCATCGATTTGCCTTTAGCAGGCTTCTTTTCTGCCTTGCAGTCCTTGCAATCCACGACTTCCATGCCTTTTTTCTTGTCGCAGTTCGCTTTAGTCATCTTGCTGCACTTGCCTTTGATACAGCAATTGATCTTCGGATCCGCTTTCTTGGCTTCCTTCTCGGCCATAGCCAGTGGGGCAGCCGCCACAAATGCCATGAGGGTTAACAGCAGCACCAATGTTTTCATCCTGGGCCTCCCTGATCCAAAGGAGATCTAGCCGCGGCCCCCGTTGACAGCGTATTTCGGGGGGGGTATCCACGCATCCTACTTCTCAAACTCAGCCCGTTGCAAGGTTTTTCGGTGTATCCACGGATTTTTTCTTCTCAGGAACCGGACCCGGTTCCCGGAATCAATGCCGGGAATTTCGTATATCCGATGGTCAATGGGTGCGCAACGACAGTCTTTTCCTGCCCGTAACCGATCGGTTGTTTCGGAACACAAAATTCGTGTTGACACTTTGCCGGTTAGTGATATAGGTGGAAGAGGGAGAATTTTAATTTTTCAGCCGCTCGAAGAATAAAATTGAGGGAAATGTACATGACAATGCTCCGGTTCTTTTTTTGGGTGCTGATTTGTTGGGTGATCGGCATAACGCTGAATTGGGCCTTTGCTTCAAATAGTATGCAGGGAATCATACTGTCTGCCGTTCCGTTCATCCTCTTGGGGTTTCAGACCAGGCCCTTGTTCAGGAAACACGCTCGCTCTGTAATCGGAATGCCGTTGTATGCGAACCAGGCACGTTATGAGCAGTTGGCATTTTGGGGAATTCCTATCGGAGGCCCGAAAGAGGTGCGGCACGACTTGTCTGCGGTACTGGGGGCAATTCCTCGATACGATGAATACAGAAAACCGCGCTTCATGCCTGTGGTTCTGAAAAAAGTGCTTTTTTGACGCGTGACACCATTGCGCTTTCAAACACGTGAGAATTGGGCGCTTCTCTTTGGAAAGAGTGGCCTGCCCACACCCCCTCCCAGAAATTTCTATGATGCCCCGGACCTGCATTTCCCCACCGGAATTGCAGGTGCGGCGAGTGCTAAAAGTTCTTGAGATGGGGTTCGGGGAGGAACTTCTTTCAGGAAGTGCCTCCCCGATTCTTCCTTGCTCGCGGATCGGCATGACGCAGTTCAGGGACGCGAATTCGGACGGATTTTCTTCGTGCCAACCCGCGTCATGGAACGTGACATACCCTTAATTCATTGCTTTCCCAATTGATTTGGTCTGGACTTCCACGTTCCGCAGGGCCACACAAAGGTTCCGTTTGGCCAGTTCGGCTGTTCCCTGCTATTTCCCAAAGAATCTGTGAACCCGGACCCGTTGACAGGCAACTTATAGAGTAGCATGTCTTGGAATATCAGTTTCAGGCGATTCGTCGCGTCCGCGTGAATTAGCACGTCCGGAGTCTCCGATGGTTGTCGTCCGGCCCGTAAATCTTGACGATTTGGATCGGCTGTCTGAACTGGCGAGTTCGGCCCGGTTCGGGCTGACTTCCCTGCCCAAGGACCGGGATCTCTTGCGCAAGCGCATCATCGAATCGCAATTCAGTTTTCAAAAAATTACGGAGCAACCGGGCGGCGAACTGTACGTTTTTGTGCTTGAAGATCTTGATACTGCGACTGTTGTGGGGACGTCCTGTATCGTCTCAAAGGTAGGCGGGTTCGAGCCGTTTTATGCGTACAGAATTGAAAATACCGTGCATCAATCCCATACGCTGCATATCAGAAAAGAAATTCAGGCGCTAAACCTCGTTGCCGAACACAGCGGTCCCAGCGAAATAGGCGGACTTTTCCTCGTGCCGGAATATCGCAAACACGGAACCGGCAGGCTGCTTTCCCTGTTTCGTTTTCTGTTCATGGCAGAACATCCGGCCCGTTTCGAGCCTGTCGTAATTGCCGAGATGAGGGGCGTCGTGGACGACGAGGGTTATTCGCCATTCTGGGAAGCCATAGGCAGGCATTTCTTCGAGATGGACTATTCCAAGGCAGACCTCCTGAGTGTCATGGACAAGCGCTTCATTGCAGATTTGATGCCTCGCAGTCCGATTTACCTGCCTTTGCTGCCCAAGGAAGCCCGCGACGTGATCGGAATGGTTCACGAAGAAGCGAAACCCGCCCTGAAAATGCTCCAGGATGAAGGTTTCATAATCAGCGATATGGTGGACATTTTTGAAGCGGGCCCGATCATCCATTGCAGGTTGGACGAGATTCGAATCGTACAGGAAAGCAGACATGTCGTTGTGCAGGAAATAACATCGGATCCGGTTAAATCTATTCCGTTTGTGATGATAAATGCAGGCCGCGGGTTCCGCGCAGGCGTGGGAAACGTGGAACAAGGACCAAAGGGCGGAGTTCGTATCAGAGCCGAGACCGCTGAGGCGCTGCATCTGGACGTGGGGGGCAAGATAAGGTTCGGACCCCTGCATGTTCGCAGGGAGAATCGATGATGGCCGATAAGACTCATTTCATTCACGGCAGATGGATAGCCGGCACAGGCGATTTGATTCGCTCCGCGAACCCGGCGACAGAAGAAGTGATTTGGGAAGGCCGTTCCGCGTCTGCTGACGATGTCCGTGAGGCTATGAGCGCTGCAGCCGAAGCCTTTGAGCCATGGTCGGCAATTCCTTTGACCGAGAGAATCGGTTATTTGGACGGATTCCGCCAGGAACTGATCGCCCACAGAGCTGCTCTGGCCGAGGCGATCAGCCGGGAAACCGGCAAGCCGTTGTGGGATGCGCTTACGGAAGTGGATGCCATGGAGGCAAAGATAGGCATTTCCATCCAGGCATTTCACGAACGCAGGGCCGAGGTCACGACCGAAGTCGGCGGAACCGTTGCATCCGTTCGTTTCAAGCCGCACGGAGTAGTGGGTGTTGTAGGACCTTTCAATTTTCCGGGGCACCTGCCCAACGGGCACATCGTGCCAGCGCTTCTTGCAGGAAATACGGTTGTTTTTAAACCAAGTTCGCTGGCTCCGTCTGTCGGCGCATTCACCCTGGAGCTGTGGGAAGCCGCGCATATTCCGGCAGGAGTCATAAATATGGTTCAGGGCGGCCGTGAAACGGGAGTAGCGCTGACAGAAGACCCGAGGCTTCACGGTCTTTTTTTCACGGGAAGCGTCGCCGTGGGGAAGGCCCTGCACAGGCAATTCGGGGGCAAACCGGAAGTCATCCTCGCGCTGGAAATGGGCGGAAACAATCCGCTCGTGGTACACGACATTTCGGATATCAACGCATCCGCATATCTCACAATTCAATCCGCATTCATCACTGCGGGCCAGCGCTGCACTTGCGCACGGAGACTCATAGTTCCGGGCGGCGCAAATGGCGATGCGTTCGTGGAAGCACTCATTTCCATGATCGGCAGAATTCGCATCGGAGCGTATACAGATGTGCCTGAGCCTTTTTTCGGGCCATTGATCTCGGCCAATGCGGTGGACGGACTCCTGGCAGCTCAGGCTGACCTCCAATCACGCGGAGGGATTCCTCTGGTGCAAGTGAATCGGCTTCAGCGAAAGGGCCATTTCGTCTCGCCGGGCATCATGGACGTGACTGTAGTGCCGGATCGGGAGGATGCGGAGTTTTTCGGGCCGTTCCTCCAGTTGATCAGGGTGGCGGATTTTGACGAAGCCCTGCGTGAAGCGAACAACACACAGTTCGGCTTGGCTGCGGGCCTCATCAGCGACAATGAAGTTTTGTACCGGACATTTTTCAGGAAAATCAGGGCAGGCGTCATCAACTGGAACCGTCAGACCACAGGCGCAAGCAGCAGATTGCCTTTCGGCGGAGTCGGCGCCAGCGGAAATCATCGGCCGAGCGGGTACTATGCTGCGGACTACTGCTCGGACCCGGTAGCCTCCATGGAACAAAATAGACTCGAATGGCCCGGGAAGCTCACTCCCGGACTGGACTGATCTTGGCTTCGGCTGCGGAAGACCCTTTATCAGATGAAAGACCATGCGTTTGAAGCAAATTTCGACGGCTTGGTAGGTCCCACGCACAATTACGCGGGTCTGTCCTACGGGAATATTGCGTCGGAAAAATACGCAATGAGCGTCTCAAACCCACGTGCTGCGGTTCTCCAGGGGTTGCAAAAAATGCAATTTATCGCAGACTTGGGGTTGGTCCAGGGTGTGCTGCCCCCGCAGGAACGACCGGATACTCGAAGCCTCAGGCGCGTGGGATTTCGCGGGTCGGAACGGGAGATTCTCCAGGCCGCTGCCCGGGAATCGCCTCAGCTTCTGGCGGCAGTCTATAGTTCTTCCAGCATGTGGGCGGCAAACGCAGCCACGGTCTCCCCCAGCCCGGACACCGTAGACGGGAAAATCCATTTCACTCCCGCAAATCTGGTAACACAGTTCCATAGGTCGCTCGAGGTCGACCTGAACGCGCGAGTCCTGAAAACCATCTTCCGTGATCCTCGCGCCTTTGTTCACCACGCTCCCGTACCGTCTGTTCCGCATTTTTCGGATGAAGGGGCGGCAAACCACACGCGATTGTGCAAACGCTACGGGAATCGCGGCCTGGAACTATTCGTGTACGGACGGGTGTCGTTCCGCTCGGAAGGACAGCGACCGCAGATTTTTCCCGCGCGCCAGACGTTGGAAGCTTCAGCCGCTGTCGCAAGACTTCATCTTCTCGATCCCCGCGGAACTGTTTTTGCAAAGCAACATCCCGATGCAATCGACGCCGGGGTCTTTCACAACGACGTTATTTCCCTGGGAAACGAGAATGTGTTCTTCTACCACGCGGACGCGTTTGAAGATCCCTCCACCGTGGAGCGAGTCAAACGAGTGTTTTCCAAGCAATGCGGAGACGAACTGATTACGATCCGAGTCGACTCCAGCCGGGTGTCCCTGACGGAAGCGGTGGAAACGTACCTGTTCAACAGCCAGATTGTCACCCTCGGAGATGGATCTATGATCCTCATCGCTCCCGAGGAATGTCGCGAACACCGGGAGATTCGCGCTTTCTTGGACGGGGTTGTGAATAACGCATCCAATCCCATACGAGAGGTTCGCCACGTTGAAGTCAGGCAGAGCATGAAGAATGGAGGGGGGCCCGCGTGCCTGAGGCTGCGGGTGGTCATGACCGAAAAGCAGAAAGCTCTCACGCACCAGGCAGTGTATCTGACCGACGGGCTCTATGAAGATTTAACCGGGTGGGCGAATCTGCACTATAGAGATCGGCTTGATCCAAAGGATCTCACAGATCCGCTTCTGCCCGACGAATGTCGAACCGCCCTGGACGCTCTCACGCAGATTTTGAACATGGGATCGATATACGATTTTCAAAAGGAGGATTCAGAAAAAGAGGCATTTAGCCCGGTAAAATAAGTCTCATCACCACTTTTTCCACGATCTCGTCCACCAGCTTTTTCCCGAGCTTTTCCGCAACTCTGTCTGCAAGCTTGTCGGCCACTCTCTCCAAAACATCTTCTGGTAAGACGTCTGCCAGCTGCGGATGCGGAGCACCCTTGGGCTTTGACCGGACGCTTTCGTACGGTACCGGCTCAAAATCCGGTTCTGCCGGGGAAGTGGATGCCGGGTTCCGCGCGGTCATCTCGCGCGGCCTGGCCACGGCCGCCAGAGGCTCCAACGGCTCTGGTACGTTGCTTATCCTGACCTCACGAGAAGCATCTTCGTTGATGTCCTGGACAGCGCCTGAATTCAGGGAGGGTGAAACCAATTCCCCTTGAGCGTTTTCCTGTGCGACACCGCTGACATCCGACGCACTTTCCGAGAAGTTCCGCGGGAATACGGCGCTGCTGCTGAGAGAACCGACCGCTGCCACGTTTATACGAGCTATATCATCCAAATCGTATCGAAAATCAGAATTGATGTATTTTATCCGGCATTCCGCCAAATGTGTCGCTACCTTAGCGTTTACCGTGTCGGGAAGCCTGAGCATGGAATCGATGCCGATGTCTTTCTTGCACTGAAAATAACCGTTAATCCTCGTGAGAAGTGCTTCCAGATTCTTCCTGTCGCGAACCGGAGTTACTTCACGCAGCAGCCAGTAGAGGTGCACCCCCCATCCGGATTCCACGATAATCGAGGGCGGCAACGGGAAACTTCTGATGGCTTTGGCGGCCTGAGCCTGCCCGAAAAAATGGCTTTGCCTGCCGGAAAAACCCTCGGGGCCGAGATCCAGCCCGACCCATAGGGCTACGACATACTGGATGTTCGACTTGTCGGGCTTCATGTTTTCATGAGGACATACCCCGAAAAAGACCTGCTGATCCGCTTGATACGGTTCCTTCGCGAGTATCTCCATGTTGGGAAAATAACGAACGCTGGACTTCTGATCCAAACTCCTGGAGCTCTGCACTATGATGAAGCCTTCCCTCTTCCTGAAATAATCTTGAAAGAGGACTTCCAGAAAATCTTTCCGGGTGAATTTAGGCATGGACAGAAGTCCTTCGGTGGGTTTAACGCTTTTCGAGCTATCTTAGCGATAACGAATGGAAATGTCAATCAAATGTCCGGACATGTGACAGGCATTCACGGTGTCGCATCGTAAAGACCGACCGTTCGGTTAAGATTATATGAGCTTTTTGGTCTTCTGTGTTTCCGAACCGCAGTCCATATATACATTTGACGATCGAAAACCGTGACTATTGTTACTGAATTACTGAATCATAAAAGTTCTTTGGACGCGAGTCGAAAATGATATAATGCGTATCTAGACACGGAAAAAGAAATGTGGTAGGAGGATGGAGGCCTTTCATCCCCTTGAAAGACCAACTTTCGTTTAATGAAGGAGGCAACGTATGAAAAAATTCGCATTTATTATCGCATTGGTCGTGTCACTGGGCCTGGTGTGCAGTCTTGCTACACCTGCATCAGCCTTTTTCTTCGGTGGCTTCGGCAAAGCTAACTGTGGAGCGGTTTGTGCTCCGATGTACTGCGCTCCCGTTTACTGCGCCCCGGCGGTTTGTGTGCCCTACTGCGCGCCCTATTGCGGCCCCGTGTATCCCTGCAAAGTGAAAAAGGGCAAAAAGATCAAAATGAAATAATTTCGGGAATAGGTATTTTCCGATCATTTTCGAGACTTTGATTCGGAATCCTTTTCAAGGGGATGCTCAACAGCCGATGTGGCTGTTCTTGTCGCTCTTTCCGGCCAGAAATCGAAGTTCCGAAGTGTTGTTGTCTACGCGGGGCAAACCTGCGCTTACCAGAATTCCTGTGGCATATACCAAGGGGGGAAGCACATTCCCCCCAGCCACCCCTTTTCTGGTATTCAGAGGCAAGACTTCGACGTCAAGGCTTGCCTGCTGATGGCCGCGCCAATCGGGTGTGCCATTACCCATTTTCGGTCATTCTAAGCACCCTCTCGGCAGTCTCGTCAAAAGCCGTCCAGATTCTTTCCATCCATTCCAGATGTTCGGGTTTCATCAGGCACGTTCTCAGGCAGGTGATTTGATCCCGATCCCATTGCATTTCCGGAACGCGGGACTCGAATAACAGTTTGGGCAGGTTCGCCTTGGCCATGTGGATGTTTGCGCCGGCCGCCTCCTGAAAAAGGGTTTCCGATATTTGGGAGGCACGGCTGGCGGAATCAGCTTTGGGCACCCACACGACAATGTCCAGTTCAGGTGCAAATGCCGTGACAAAACGAGGATCGTGATCGAGAAGATCACACAGCCTGAGAGCAGCGCTTCTGCACTTTCCCAGATCTTCCGCAAACTTGCCGCGGGGGACGAGCGGCAACATGCGTTGCGTCGCCCAAAGGGCTACTGCGGAAGACCCCGGCCTTGAACATTCCAGGCTTATTTCTCCGAGGTGAAGCTCATGTGACGTGAAATACGTGTACGGGGATTCGTGTTTGTACAGCCGTCCCACCGACGGATCTTTGAAAATCACGCACCCGCACCCGTACGGCTGCAGGCCGTGTTTGTGGGGGTCAATTACAAGGGAATCGACTTCCGTCAAATGATCGAATACGGCTCTCGTTTCCGGACGCAAACCGTCGGCCAGGATGAAATATCCTCCGTAAGCACAGTCCGCGTGAATCCTGAAACCGTACCGTTCCTGTAAATTCAGAACATCAACGAGAGGGTCCACCGAACCCGTTGCGGTGGTACCCACGGTGACCACCACGGTTCCCACGTTGCCTTCTTTGAGGATTGCCTCCAACGCGTCCACCCGCATCCGTGCCCGGTGGTCGCATGGCACTTCTCGAAAGGGGATCCCCAGGACCGCGCTAATTCTCTTGTGCGTGTAATGAGCCTGCTGGGACGCTACAATGTGCTTACCCGGATGTAGCCTGCCTGAGACCCATAACCCCTCCAGATTTGCCATAGTGCCGCCACTGGTGAGATGCCCCAGATGCGTGTTCCAGCCGAACATGCGAGCAATTTCGCTCACCGACTCTTTTTCCATCGCCGAACTGGCCCGGCCGCCGTCGAGAGCGTGATTGTTGGGATTTATCCATAAGGAAAGCATATAGGCGAGTCTGGCGATGGGGTGAGGGGGCTTCAGCATCTGTCCGAGGTAAAAAGGATGGGGATAGGGGAAGTTGTCCCGCATCTTTTCCGCCACCGTCAACAGTACGGCCCTGAGATGTTCAAGGTCTACCGAAGGATCGAATGGGGGCAGATCGACGAACCCCTCTTCAAGGACGCTCAGAGCATCCTGCACGAAAGATATACTCTTCATTTCAAGAGTCATTCATTTTCTCCATGTCACAAAAACCGGGTGCTGGATTTATTGTGCGGCGTTATGTGCCCGGCCGCGAAGTTTCGCAAGTGTAGAGAGTGGCACTCCGAAGAGGTATCCCAGAATGATAACCTGATGAAGCGCCGTCGTCCGGAACACCCCGTGCTTTTTCCAGCGCCGGCTGGAAGTGATTACCTCCGCGGCGACTATTCTGATCCTGCCGCGCTTCCGGAGGCGGCTCACCAGGTCCCAGTCTTCCATGAGAGGAAGATTCCGGTACCCACCCACTTCGCGGAAAAGATCCGCCCTGAGAAAGATCGCCTGGTCGCCGTACGGCATCTGAAGCACGCGGCCTCTAAAATTTGCCAACATTTCTACTATCTTTAGTCCTTTGACGTACGAAGAAAACCGCAACGAGAACGCAGCGGCTGCCGTGGCCGGCCGTTTCAGTTCTTCAATGACACTGTGAATCCAACCGTCCGGCAGCAGGGTGTCGGCGTGGAGAAACAGGAGAATGTCGCCGGTTGCACTGTCCGCAGCCGCGTTCATCTGCACCGCTCTTCCCTGGGGCGACTTGAGGACCTTGACTCCCAAGGACCGGGCGATTTTCCGTGTACGATCGGTGCTGCCGCCATCCACAACGATGATTTCCACTTCTCCCGAGGCCCTTGCCCGCTCGATGGTTGCGGCGATGTCTTGCTCTTCATTAAAAACCGGTACGATTACGGAAATGCGAGAGCAGGCCTCGAGCCCGGTTGACTCAGGGGAACAAGAATCAAGCAGAAATGGGAATTTCCCTGCCAATCCCTCCAGATCTTCGGGCCGGTCGATGTCATTGAGGCGGTCCGTGAGTTTTACCGACAGACCGCATCTTTGGGCCGCGGCGACCGTCTGTTCCAGCACGCTGCCGGTCCCCCAGGAGATGTTTGCAAACAGCCCGGGACAGCTGTTTCTCAGTCCCACAAGATAATAGCCTCCATCCTCTGCCGGGCCGAGCACCGCGTCGCACTGCGAAAGCATGTCAAAGGCACTCTCTAACAGAGAATTCGTAATGCCCGGGCAATCAGATCCGATGAGGACCATTTTTCGAAATCCGTTCTCAAACGCGGATTCGAAGGCCGAGTGCATGCGAGTTCCCAGATCCGCGCCAACCTGTTCTGCATAAGAAAGATCGGTGCCCAACCAGCCTGCAATATCTGATTCCTTGCACCCGTCGTACTGAATTTCCAGCGACGCTGACCGCGTATGGGCAGCCTTCTTCGCAGTGGCAACTATATGTTCTGTCATGTTACGCTGGAGGTTTGCCGCCCGTTCCGAGCCGAGAAGGGGAATCAGACGTGTCTTGGTGGCGCCTTGCACGGGAAACCGCGTGAAGATCACTATCTTTTCTTCCGGGCGGTAAAAACTCCTCGTGCCGCGAGCAAAGAGAGTATGCAATATTCTCATTCCGGATCGGATCACGCGTCTCGCTGGGCCGCACATGAGCACTTCCTATGCCGGCAACGAGCCCTCGTGAACGCCAATACGCGGAACTCCATCATGAGCCGTTCCCGATCCTGTGCCCCGGAATATGATCGCGTTTCGCGCGTTAGACAAGTGAAGGGCCCCCTGGAACCACATGATACCGTTTCGTCTTCAATTCGGGAAATCGGGGGAGACATTCCGTGTGGGAAACTCCTTCCCGAACCCCACCCCAAGAACTTTCAGCACTCGCCGGAACCCCTCATCTTTCTTTCTTGAAAACGCACTCGTATGAGTCGTGTTCCCGGTCCCGCGTATTCACCGTGCGTGGCTGAGGGATCATTCATAAGGAGAATGGGGACTCAGCGGGCTGTTTGTGTAGAGCAATTGAACCCGGACTCGTTCGCCCGCAGCAAAGGGCCTGTCGTGCGGTGGAAGTATCATGAGCCCGTCCGCCAGGACCATTGACCTCAAAGCGCCTGAACTCTGATTCCCGGCGGTCACCGCAATCATTTTTCCTTCCGATTCGAATAACTTACACCGCACCAAATGGGGCCTATTCGACACCAGGTTCACTTCCTCTGCGAGATGCGCTTGGATGAGGGGCCGGAAAACTCTTGAATATCCCATCATTTTTAGGAGTGCAGGTCTCACGAACTGTTCAAACGAAATCATGGCGGAAGTGGGGTTGCCGGGCAGGCCGAATACGGGCTTGTTGCCGATGGTTCCGAAAACCAGGGGCTTACCCGGTTTCATCGCGACTTTCCAAAATTTCACCCGCATTCCCAACTGCGCGAGGGTATCCTTCACGAGATCGTACTTGCCAACCGAGACGCCTCCGGAAGTCAATATCACATCGGCCCTCAAGCCTTCGGATATTCTTGCCCGTTGATCAGCATCGTCATCCGTGGCAATCCCCAGGGAAAGGGGGATTGCTCCGCATTCCATGACCTGGGCAGCCAGGCTGTACGTGTTGGAGCACACGACTTTCCCGTCGGAAAACGGTTCGTCCAAATCCACCAATTCGTCGCCCGTGGAAAGAATCGCTACCAGAGGGCGCTGGTACACATGTACGTACGCGTGACCGAGGGTCGCGAGCATCCCGACTTCGGGCGGTCTGATCGTATCGCCGGCCGACAGCACCACTTCCCCCGCCTTCACGTCTTCGCCCCTGCGCCGAATGTGAGCGCCTTTACCCGGATCTTTGAAAGACAGAACAGAGTCACCGTCGATTTGGGTGTCTTCCACCATGACTACGGTGTCCGCACCAGCCGGCAAGCAACCCCCCGTCATAATCCGGACCGCTTCGCCGGGCCCCACTGTTCCTGCAAAAGGTCTTCCAGCCGGTGAATCTCCTATTACTTGTAACCGCGCGGGATTGGACGAAGATGCGCCGGCTATATTCTCATGACGACAGCAATATCCATCCATAGCGGAATTATCTGCAGACGGAACATCCCGGACTGCTGCAACATCTTGAGCCAGAACCCGTCCCAGGCCTTCGAGTATGTGTATGCGCTCTCTGCCGAGAACGGGAATTTCTTCAAGCACCTTCTGCTGGGCTTCACCTATTTCGATCACGCTGACCTCACTTCAGATTCGCTCCGGGAAAAAACTCATTCGCGCCGTTCGGCGAAGTACGACGTTTCCGTGCGGTCGGTCCATGTTCTGTGAGAAAAAGAGTACTACAAAATCAAGGGTTTTGCAAAAACCCGATACTCCACAACGGCCCGTTTCACCGTATCAACGGCGTCGGGATAGGGGTCCTATTTTATACGGCTGACCGAGCAATTAATCTATGATAACAATGAACAGGGGGATGGTTGGTCAACGCATCCGGACCGGTCCCGGGACCTCAGACGGGGTCGGTACAACATAACGATATTCTGGAGGTTTTCTCTATGAAATGGTCATTCAAGATCGGTTCTATTTTGGGTATACCGGTCAAGGTTCATCTCACGTTCCTGCTGTTGTTGATTCTGATCTATTTTGCAGGCGCGTCGGTTGTGGGCACAGGCGGCCTGAACGGCGTAATTTTTGTAATATTAATTTTCGCGTCGGTGGTTTTCCACGAATTAAGCCATTCGATGGTTGCCAGGCATTACGGAATAGCCGTGCTCGACATAACTCTGCTGCCGATCGGCGGGGTTGCGCGCATGCCCAATCCGCCGGAAAAACCGTTTCAGGAAATCGTCATTTCCTTAGCCGGTCCCCTGGCCAGCATAATTCTGGCATTTTCTCTATGGTTCACGGCCGAATTCTTGGGCTACGACGTGAGTCTCTCCGATCTTTCCGTGCGGGGAAACCTCCTGGCGCAATTGGCTGCGGTAAATCTGGTTCTTGCCATTTTCAACCTGATACCGGCGTTTCCCATGGACGGAGGTCGAATTCTCAGGGGATTCCTCGCGTTGTATCTCAATCAGTTTACGGCAACACGTATTGCGGTCGGCGTGGGACAGGTTTTCGCCATTCTCCTGTTCTTCTTGGGCATTTTCACCGCAAATTTCTTTCTCCTTCTCATAGCGCTGTTCGTATATCTGGGAGCGGAATCCGAGGAACGGCAAATGGGTATTATGGTTGCCCTGGGAGACGCGACGGCCAGGGATGCCATGATCACGAGCATAGCAGTTCTGTCGCCTGACGAACCCGTCGGACATGCGGCCGCGCGGCTCGCCCACGGTTTCCAGTCGGATTTCCCTGTGGCGGACGATCGCCGACTCGTGGGCTTACTCACTCGCGAGGCACTGGTCCAGACCCTGCACAAGCGCGGGGATTCGGTACCGGTGGCCGACGTAATGATCCGAGATTTTCCCACTGCTCTGGAGGATAGTTCACTCATCGAGGTTCTGGAAAAAATGCAGACCTCCGGCAGCAAGACGGTTCCCATAATGAAGTCGGGCGAAGTGACGGGATTGATCACGCTCGAGCATCTCGGCAGGTACAACATGTTGTGCTCCGGATATTCGTGCGAGTTCAAGCATTCCGAAAACTTAACCAGGAATGCGGCAAGATAGCCTTTTCCGGGAGCCTGAACGGAGAATACGATGTACCTGGTCACGGCAGCGGAAATGCGGGCCTTCGACGCTTCGGCCATTGAGGATTACGGGATTCCCGGTGTGGTTCTCATGGAAAACGCCGGGCGAACCACGTTTTTTCACCTGAGGAATCACCTGGGAGGCGACGTACGGGATATGAAGGTCTCGGTCGTTGCCGGCCCGGGAAACAACGGTGGGGACGGGTTCGTGATCGCCCGGTATTTGATCAATTACGGTGCGGATGTGCACACGTTTCTGCTCAGCCCCAGAGACAAGATAAAAGGCGATGCACTCATCAACTTGCGGGTGCTCGAAAAGATGACGCCCGACATTTTTGCAGTCTCCGACGAGGAAGCTCTGGACGAAGCAACCGATGAATGGCACCAGAGCGATGTCATCGTCGACGCGATTCTCGGGACCGGGCTTTCGTCGGAAGTGCGTTCTCCGTATCGGGAAGCGATCCGGGAAATAAACGGCAGTCCCGCATTTATCCTTGCCGTAGATCTTCCGTCGGGATTGGACGCGGACACCGGCGACGTGCTAGGCTGCGCGGTGAAGGCCGATTTGACCGTGACGTATGGTTTCCGGAAGCTGGGAACGGCTCTGTATCCCGGACTCATTTATTGCGGAGCGATAGAGGTCGCGGATATTTCGATCCCTTTTCCCGCAGTGGAAAAGAATCCACCCAAAGCGCTGTTTTATACAAGGCCCGACGCGGAGCACTACCAATTCCTTCGATTGAATGCCGAGGCTCACAAGGGGACCTTCGGGCATCTGCTCATAGTGGGGGGGTCTCCCGGCAAAACCGGTGCTCCCGCTATGGCAGCGAGGGCTGCAGCTCGAATCGGTGCAGGTCTGGTGACCGTGGGAATTCCCGCATCGCTCAACCCCGTCCTGGAAACGAAGCTGACCGAAGAAATGACTGAGCCCTTGCCGGAAACGGTAACCGGATTCCTCGGAGAAGCCTCGATCGACAGGATTCTGTCTCTATCTCAGGAAAAGCGCTGCATGATTCTCGGCCCGGGCATGTCCACGGAACAGGGAATATCCGAACTGGTAAGGACCATTCTCTCGTCTTATGAAGGGTGGCTGATTCTCGATGCAGACGGCCTCAATGCCCTGGACGGAGACCCCGGAATTCTGAAAACCGCCAAGGCGCAGGTGGTGGTGACCCCCCATCCGGGTGAAATGGCCCGCCTTGTCGGGATGTCTTCCGCGGAGGTTCAGGCGGACCGAGTAGGCACGGCACGAACATTTGCAGGCAGGCACGGTGTCTGGGTCGTGCTCAAGGGAGCGGGAACCATTACCGCGTCACCGGACGGCACCGTGACCATCAACGGCACAGGAAACTCCTGGATGGCTTCGGGGGGACAAGGGGATGCCCTGAGCGGAATCCTCGGCGGTCTGCTCGTCCAGAACATCTCGCCGGAAGAAGCACTCCCCTTCGGTGTCTATATCCACGGGCTGTGCGCGGACAACCTCGTGGAGAGATACGGACCCGCGCCCGTTCTCGCCACGGATGTTATCGAAGAGCTGCCGCGTGCTCTGGGAGGCAAGAACAAGGGAGAATGACGTATTGTCCCAATTATCCGGGAAAGCTATTTCTGCTTGTCTTCTTGCTCATCCGGTGCGGGGAATGAAAAGTGCGATTGCACAATCAACCACTTGCCTCCGCGCTTTTCCAAAACGCCGGACCACTGCGCCGGGACGGACATGCTTTCTTTATCAACCACCACGGTTGCGGTGATTCCTGTGGCAAACCAGGCCACATCCCCTTTTGAGCCCACTGAAGTGTTGGAATATGTGAGCGATCCCGATTCCATCCGGGAGAAATCCCTTGTGTAAGACTCTTTGATTTTTTCCATTCCTGAGAAGGGAAGCTCCACTTCACTGTCGATGAAGACCACGTTCTGGTCGGGCGCGATCAAAGCCATGATGGCGCTTACGTCTTTTTTCCCGAACGCGGATGCATATGCGTCCAGTACTGCTTTGACTTCCCGTTCCACGGCCGGATCGGCCGCGATTGCTCCCTGCGTTGCGAACGCCACCAGCAAAATAACCAAAAGTCCTACGAAACCCTTTGTTTTCATGATCCAACCTCTTTCAGCAGTATGGTGCACATCCTGCACAATTCCTGAAGTCGCTACTATAGCCCGTTCCTCAAGTCAAGACGGCTCGCGTGTCGACGCGCCGGATTCGGCACACACCTGCGGCCGTGAACCCTCTTCAAGGTGGATTCTCTTTCCCCGGCAACGGCTCAATAGAGCCTATTTCTTCTTGCGTGGAGAAATCTTTATCCTTTTGAATACCAGGTCGTTCATGGACTGAGGAGTCACCTCTCTCTGGGAAAGAAGTTCTTTCACGCCCGCTTTTACAGCCTGGAGATCATGAAACGGGTGCGTGCCTTCGATCACTTGGATTTCCGGAAATTCCTCACGGATAACCGCGACAAACTCGTCCTTGAAGGGACACAAATGGACGAGACATGACGTCAGGTGCAGCGCGTCGATCCCATATTCGGCCAGCGCCTTTACCTTTTGCCAGATACGGTCCGCTGCGACTGCAGTGGGACAGCCTCCGCAGCCGATAATTCCTATCAGGTCGAGAGGTTCCTGGGGGTTATAACCTGCGAAGGTCCCTTGACGGCCGCGAACGTTTCCCAGACAGCCTACCATAACGCAGTTCATCTCGTTCGTCGCGCTCTGGCAACCAAGGATTCCAATTTTGGGCATGATAATTCTCCTGCTCTCCGGGCCCACCAGGACAGGCATCAGCCACCGCTGCCACCCGTTCCCGCGTGCCCTTGCCGGGGTGGATTAAAACACTTTTCATAATGACATCTTGAATTTTTTCGGGCAATCTTTCTCTGATCGCCTCCAGTCCGGAAGTATGGTGCTGCGCGTTTGGAATGCGTCTACCAGCCAGTGTCCCCTTCGCTTCGGACGGCCTGCCTTACTGCGCTGCGAGGACAACCCGGCTGACTGCGGACGGAAAGCACCATTTTCATTGCGCAGCAATATGGTCCAAAACGTACTTCGGCCCAATCTTCTAGCACACCCGTGCCTGCATGTGCGAAGCGTGCGCGCACGATGACGATTGTGGCTTAGTATTGCTTTTCGTAAGTTCGGTGCCGGATTTCGTGACCAAGAGAGATTGCTTCGTCGCTGCGTTCCTCGCAATGACAGGCCTGAGCAGTGTCATTGCGAGCGAAGCGAAGCAATCTGCTCCGATAAACATGCGCGACCTGATTTTAGAAAACCTGTACTTAGCTTGAGAAATTGGGTTCCACCAGGGTCCATCACGCATGACGAGAAATCATTGCATCCTTGAGTGGAGCACCAAGGAAAAAAATGACTGTGTGGGGGCATCTTGTAGTATTTTCTTATGACAAGTGAGTCCCCGCTTAACGAGCACATGTAGCCGAATCGTTTTTCATATGTGGTGTCCATTATGACCGACCAGGAAAAAACCAAGGAACAGCTCCTCTACGAAGTGGACGAATTTCGTCGCAGAATTCAGGAACTGGAGAATGCGCTGACGAAGTATCGAAATAAAGACCAAACGCACTATCAGGCAAAAAAGGCGTTCAATCCAGGTAAAGAAGACCATTCAGCGGTGATTGATCCCCTGGAAACAACGCAAACAATAGATATCGCGTCGGTGTTCAGTGAGGATGTGACCGCTTCGGGCAGCTTCAGTTTCACGGGAATAGCACGGACGTCTTTCGGCAAACTTTTGCATGCCCTTCCCGCTCCCGCGTTCCTGGTGGACCAGGACGGCGAAATTATCTTTGTCAACCAGGCCTGCGCAAGAATAAGCGATCAGTACGAGAGTGTCAGAGGAAAACCTTTTGTCAGTTTGTTCGAAAATCCGTGGATCGCGGAAAACGCATCGGCTCTTGTACAGAAAGTCTTTGCCTTGAGGCTGCGAGAATCCATTCAAGGGATACTCGAAATTGAAAAGGGAAGGATGTGGGGTCGGTTGCACTTACGATCTGTTCGGTTTGGCGACATAAGATCGGTTCTCGTGCTGGTCGAAGACTTGACTCTGGAAAAAGAACAGCTCGTCCTGAAACAGAAGCACGAGGAAGAGATCCTGAAAGAGCGGGACGAACTCGAAAAAAGAGTGCAGGAGCGTACAGCCGAATTGGTGGAAGCCAACCACCAACTGAGACAGGAAATCGCTGATCGCCAACGTGCCGAAGAGGCTCTGTTCGAGCGTGAAGCGCGTTACCGGATGCTCGTGGAGAATTCTCCGGTAGGCATACTTTCCTGCGATGCACAGGGTCATGTCACCGATCTGAATCCTGCTGTGCTGAGTATTCTCGGTGCATCCGGGACGCAACACGCCAATGGAGCCGATCTGCTGAAAAATTCTTTTCTCAGAGAATCCAAGTTCTGTCACACAGTTGTCAAATGCACACGATCGGGGAAACCTGCAGAGGTTGAGTTTCCGCACAAGAGCGCGTGGGACAAGCAAGTCTTCGTGAAACTGCACGTTGTACCGGTTCGAGAGACAGACGGCAGCATAACAGGGACTCTGGCGGTCATGGAAGATGTTTCGGACCGGAAACGCAGCGAAGGTCTTCTTCTCCGCGCTGAACGCCTCAGGGCTCTGGTTGAAATGGCCGGAGGAGTCGCCCATAATTTCAACACGTCTCTGCAGGTCATCGCTGCCGATGCCCAAATGGCATTGAGCTGCCTGGAGACGGGCGATTTTTCAGAAATCAGGTCCCTTCTGGAGCAGATGCGGGACAGCGCTCAACAGACCGCCCATACCGTCAGGCGGCTCAAACAGTTTGCGCGTTCGAGGTCAGCAGCGGGTGTGCAGCGAAAGTTTTTCGACCTGTCCGATGCCGTACGGGAGAGTATCGAGCAGGCGGATTCCTGGTGGAAAGCAAACCTGGAAAATACCGGAACGGAAATCTCACTCCTGAGTGACCTTGCAACCGGCTGCACTGTGGAAGGTGACGACCGAGAATTGATCGAGGTTGTGGTGAACCTTCTCAAGAATGCTGCCGAGGCCCTACCTGCAGGAGGTCGCGTCTCTGTGAGGACATTCATGGAGAACGGTCACGTCGTGCTCCAAATCCAGGACGAGGGCCTGGGAATACCCAAAAAACATCTTGAGAAGATATGTGAGCCTTTCTGGACCAACAAACCGTCCCACGTGGGAATGGGACTCGCCGTCAGTTCGGGAGTCGTTCGACGCCACAGTGGGACCATGGTTTTCACGAGTAAGGAACGAAGCGGAACCACAGTCACGGTCAAACTGCCGCATGTCTCGCCCTCGGCCCGGGATGAGGGCTACGAATCACACCGTTTCCCCTTGAAATTCAGGATACTTGTCATAGATGCTCATCAAAATACGCTTGCTGCCCTGGAATCGGGATTCAGTCGGCTCGATCAGACTATTTTTGTCGCGTTTTCGGGCCGCCAGGCGCTGAACTTGTTCCACGCTCAACAGATAGATGTTATTGTCTGCGATCTTGGCGTTCCGGACATGAACGGATGGCAGATTGCAGAGGCAATCCGGATAGAATGCGAAAAAAAGAGCATGCAAAAACCGCCTTTCATTATGCTTGCCGAATCGGTTAACGGCATCACAGACGACGAGATGACGCAAAACCCGGCAGTGAATCGCATCCTGGAAAAATCCGTGGACGTTTCCACATTGATGGCCACGGTGGAGGAGGAATTCAAGAAAATTGCTTCTCAGGCCACGTTCTCCGGCAGCATCCACGGAATAGATATCCTTGAATGCCTGCAGCTGGTGCTCTTATCCGGTCAAAAACTCGTAATCGAGATCGTATCTCGCGAACAGCTTCGCGGGCATCTGTTCGTGGACAAGGGAACAGTGTTGCATGCAACGTGCGGCGGTCTGGAAGGAGAAGAAGCGCTCTACCGCTGTTTGAGCTTTAATGGTGGAACATTTTCCACGAAACCCTGGAAGGAACCCGAAAGGCACTCTGTCGGTAAGCCCGGCGACCTGGTTCTTTTCGAGGCCGCAAGAAGGCGGGACGAGACGGGAAAAAACGGTTCACTCTAGCTTGAGAACTTTTCCCGACATGATTGACGGTTCGGCAAGACAGGACCGCGGCCACACCATTTATTGGGATTCTCAAAAGTAGTGTCGGTTTTGATTACGCGAAACGATTCGAAGACTGTCATTGCGAGGGCGAAGCCCGAAGCAATCTCCAATTGACCAATACAGAAATTGCTTCGTAGTTCCACTCCTCGCAACGACATGATTGGATCGTTCGAATGTGGGCGAGAGTCATGAACGAATCCGACAGAACTTTCGAGCACTGCTATAGGAGTTTCCGGAAGGACGTTTGAGTGGACGCTCTTTACAGATAGGGTCCCCACATCGTACGTTTTGAACGCGAATTTGCACGAGATTGATGGATCGAAGCATTCGGGGAGCGGCACTCTTCTGAGGTATGCCGTAGCTCTGTCCACGCTCACCCGCACGCCTCTCCACATGGTTCGAATTCGGGAAAAGAGGCCCAAACCTGGGTTGCGGGCCCAACACCTTCGCGCTGTTACTGCATGTGCCGCTCTGTCGAACGGCCGGGTGGAAGGGGGCGAGGTTGGGTCCCGGGAAATCCTGTACAGGCCTGGCCCGAACATACATTCCGGCATGTTCCGTTTCGACATAGGGACCGCCGGCTCTGCCTGCATGGCTGCTTTCACGCTGATTCCCGTGGCGTTGCACGCAGACGGTCCATGCACAATCTCAATACGAGGAGGACTGTTCCAGGATTTCGCTCCCGGTTTTTTTCACATGGAAAGAGTGCTGCTGCCCATTTTGCGATATATGGGCGCGGACGTGGCTCTGAAAATGATCAGGCCGGGATACGTACCCCAAGGGAACGGCGAGCTTGTTATAACGGTCCAACCCTTAAAGGACTCTTTGAAGCAGTTTTGTAGGACTGAACAAGGATCCGTCCGGGACCTTCAGGGGGTCGCCCTGGCCTCGCATCTGCGCGAGCAGAACGTGGCCCCGCGCATGGCCGACAGGTGCCGCATGCTTTTGCAATCACGAAAGGTGGTGCCGAAGATAGAAGTTTTGGAGGATTCCACTGCGGTTCAGCGGGGCGCTGCCTTGACGTTGTGGGCATCCACCACCACGGGCTGCATCATCGGAGCTGATCGGGCAGGCAAAGTAGGGCGAACATCAGAGTCCATCGCAGATTTTGTGGTGAAGTCCCTCCTGGAGGACCTGGAGGCAGGAGGCACCGTGGATCGGCACCTGGCAGACCAGGTGATTCTCTTCGCCGCTCTCGCTGAGGGCCGCACGCGGTATAGAATCCCTGTTGTGACAGAGCATGTGCGGGCCAACCTCTGGCTCGTGGAAACGATGCTCCGCTTACGCACTCGGATTGAGGGCAATATGCTGACCATAGACGGCATTGGCCACAAACGGGTGGGTTGATTCGGGGACACTGTCTCGAAGACTCATTGAGAACGCTGACGCACGCTTCCGGTCGAAGGACACTGAAGCGGACGCAAGTTCCGTAAAATATTGCGGTATTCCGTTTCTTCTGTTGACCGGAAGTCCGGTTTTATGGTAAAATTATACTTGAAAGCTGCAATCTTAAGGGAGGAGTCAGAATAATTCGTATAAGGCACTGTAATCCAAAAAGGAGTGTACTATGAAAAGAGTGTTACTTTTGGGAATAATCATTCTGCTGGCCTCCTCCCTCGGAGGAACGGCGAGTTTCGCAGAAGAGATATTCTGGAATAGGGACAAATTGCCCGATCCAACAATTACGGATAAAGATTTCAAATTACATTACGGCAGCTCCACAGTGAAATCGTTCGGTGATTCTGAAATCTACGATGTGGAGAAGAACCTTCCGCAGGCTGACAAATCAGTCCGGATAGTTGCTCCTGCCGAAGAATCGCCTCCACCACCGATGGTCCCTCGCGTCCGCACTCAGGAGAGAAGAACCGAACCATTGAACCGTCCAGAACCCCCTGCCCGGAAAACCGACACAGCGCCTCGTCAATTCGAGACCACACCCAAACCCGCGGAGACTATGAATGAGGACTCCGTCACCATCAAGAAGGAACCGGTCCGGTCACAGGTTGAGCGCATGCAAAAGCAAAAGTCGACACCTGCGCCGGAAGCTGAAACCACGCCGACTCCTCCGAAAAAGATGAAGTGGGGAATTGATGCCGGGCCCGCCGAGCAGAAATCCGAAGATAAACCGAAGTTTCAGTGGGGACGATAAGAAACTGACGTGTGAAACGTGAAAAGATTGACACCTCCGGGGAACCGAATCAGACGGTTCCCCGGGTTTATTTCAGGCCAATGGGCTAATCCCGTCTTTCCCCCAGTTTGATACCCGTATCCTTCTGGAGTCTCATCAAGGCCACTTCGATATTGTAATCGCGGATGTTCAATCCCTTTGAAACCGCAATGATTTCCCCATCGTCCACCCCGATCTCCATGGCCATGATCTCTTTGGCCTGTTGCAAGCCCGCAAGATTAACAGGGAAGCCCGACCACAGGTTCCAGGAGCGGAAATACACGATCCAGTGGAGCTTGCCATCCATAATGCGGGTGTCCACGAGCCGCATACACGGCGACGATCCCTCCTCATCTTCATAGAAAAAAATATCTTCCGGCCTTCCCACTTCCATGCACATGCGGTTTGTGCGGCCGCCGTGCTTTTTGTAATAGTCAATAACAAATTGCCACGCCAGTTGGAGCCTTTCTCCGTACGTGTAGTGTTCGCCGGGCGATTTCTGGGCAGAGAGGAGATACGGCATGTATTCGGCAAGATATTTTTCGTCAGCCACCGGAGGCAGATTAAGATGCTCCGGAATCTGCGGTAAAAGAGGACGAACACCTGGCTGCTTAATATGAATCATGGCCATATCGAATTCGATTCTGTCCGCGCCCGGGTTCGAGCCCGTATCGACCGTATATCTTCGAGCAGCCCCATCGGGTTTGCGGGACTCGTCAATAAGCGTGTACAGGCATTGGAACCACGCGTCCGGAATGGTCGTGGCCTCGATGAAAACGGGTTTCATGGCGATCTTCCTTCAGTACTGGGATGATTGAAGCGTATACCCCAATACCGGTCGATTTGCCACCCATTTTTGGGACCCTCACCTGCATTGGATTTTCAGTGGAAATCTGATATGAAACTCAATGCTTGACAATTTTTCATTTCGATATTGCAGCGAAATCCGAGAGTTCTGCCAGACGCGTGGCCGGACAACAGAAGATCGGGACCTGTAACATGGAGCCACATCCTCCTTCACAGCTTAACACCCGAGGAGACTCGATCTCCCGGCCGGGTAATTCGGAAGGCAGACGCAGCGGAAAGATGATATCAAGGTTTTTTAGGCATCTTAGAGAACCCTTCGCTTCCTCAGTGCACCCTCCGTGGTTTGATGCCCGCGGCATCGGAATCGGCCTGTTCATAGGCCTCGGCATTCCAGTAGGCGCTCAGATGGTTCTCTTGGGACTGCTGAGAATACTGTTCAAATTTAATACCGTCATGGCATTCACCTTTACCTGGGTCAACAATCCCATTACCCTGATACCCATGTACTATGGGTTTTACTGCCTCGGTTCACTCATTCTCGGCGAATCCGTCATGATGAACGTTGAAGATTTTCAACATCTCATGCGCCCTGTACTCCATGCCGGTCATTTCTGGGACGCGATCCACGCGTTCATGTATCTGGGTCTGGATTTGCTGGTGCGGTGGTTCGTCGGAGCTCTTCTCGTGGGCGCAGCCGTCGGAGTACTGGGTTATGTTGCCGGTTACCGGATCCGCAAGAACAGGTGCAAACGAAAAGCCCGCCAACTGGGAATCGCGTATGACAGGCTGGTAAAAACGCTTGAAGCCAACACGAAGGTGCCAAGAAGAGGCGCGGCAGACTAGCGAACCTGCTGCACGCCGATTTTCGAATGCCACTGTTACCTACTGCTGCCGTATCCATTCAGTCACGGGTGGGAAAAGGCTGTCATTGCGAGCAAAGCGAAGCAATCTCCGCCATTAAGTATTGATACCGATTCGCTCAAGAGCCTCCCAGCCCTCGGAACGTAGTCGCTAAAAACGCAATTCAAATTACTTGTTGAATGGCGAAATGGCATGAGATTGCTGCGTCGTTTCACTCCTCGCAATGACACAGGTTAGGCCCTTCTCTCGGGCAACTGATACGGATTCGCTTTTTTACAGGTAACTCGATTCTGGGCACAGGCTGGCGGCACTCCTTCGCTGCGGACGACGCAGAGCCGTCTCATCACTTCGCTCAGGAGA
>Ga0187785_10000028_pt1 | contig 53331 bp, 31 predicted proteins | sample 0815_BV2_4_20_MG_FD_132466 | JGI IMG/M metagenome (GOLD analysis project Ga0187785, IMG submission 132466) | Tropical peat soil microbial communities from peatlands in Department of Meta, Colombia - 0815_BV2_4_20_MG | ecosystem: Environmental > Terrestrial > Soil > Wetlands > Peat | place...
ACCTGCTGATAGACGTTCAGTACCTTTTCAATGACGTAATGAGGATTCGCGATCTGTTGACTCACACTTTCCCGCCTTGTGAAATCGAGCAGGGTATTCAATATTTTTTCGAGCCTTTGGATTTCGGTGCTTATTATCCGGACTGCTTCCGCTTGGCCTGCGTCGGTGGTGATGTTGCAGAAATTGAGCTGCCTGGCTATTCGCCGAGCGAAACCGCCGATGATCGTGAGCGGCTGCCTCAACTCGTGAGCAACCTCTGCTGTATGCTCGGCTATGGCCCTGGCCTTGCCGGATTCCACAATATGGGCGTACAGGTCATCGATAATCTGGATCTTTTCCAAGAGCTGTTCCCGAGACTCTTTGAGCTGTTCCTCCAAACGTCGCCTTCGAGTGATATCCCGCATCACGCCTTCGAAACGAACATCGCCTTTCCCATCATCGCCGAGTGCCTTGCAACGGATCCGAGCGAATTTCATTTCTTCGTCAGCATCCAGCAGCCTTATTTCTTCGTCCCAAATGGAATCCCGGTGTAATCGGAAGATGGACTCAATTTTGTCTCTCTCCTCGACTACCACGTACGAAACAAGTGGAGTGTCCAGGAGTTCCGGCAGGGGACGTCCCAGAAGCTTCTGGGCCTGGGCGTTGAGGTACGTGAATCTACCCGCTTTATCGAGAACAAATATGACATCAGGAACCTCTTCGACCAATGTGTGGTATAGTAATTCGGAATTCCTGAGCATTTCTTCGATCCGTTCGCGCTGCTTTATCTCTTGCCTCAAGTTTTCGTTGAGGTGAACAAGCTCGGCTGTCCGTTCCGCTACACGTGACTCCAACTCCTCATTGGCCTTGCGCAACTGTTCATCTTTTTGCTTGCGTTCGGTAATGTCTCTGATTATGGCGGTGAAGAACATGCCTAGTTGGTTTTTACTCGCGGAAATGGAAACCTCTACGGGGAATTCCGTCCCATCTTTTCTGCGACCGAATACTTCTCGAACTCGTTTGGAGTAATACAAGCGGCCCGATTCAACCGCCCTTTGCAGTGCCGGTTCGTGTACTGCGGCGAACCGCTCAGGCATAAGAAGATTCACCGGTTGATTGATAACTTCTTCGGCCGAATAGCCAAACGTACTCGTGGCTGCAGAGTTCCACATCACAATGTGTCCCGAACTGTCAGCACCAATGATGGGGTCGTTCGCAGCTTCCACAATGGCGCGAATTCGCTCGTTGCTTTCCCGCAGTGCTCTTTCCGCTTGTCCCTTCCCTGCAGCTATTTCGCCGGGTCCCTCATCGGACTCAACCGAATGTTCAAGCTCGGTAATATCCTCTATAATGTGCAAGCTATAGGGGATCCGAGTACCATCATCCCGTATCAGTGAAGCAGTCACATTGGCCCGGAAGGGCTGTCCACTTTTCCTCATGAAACGCAACTGGATCTTGTAGTGGGGTATCTTTCCCCCGAACAGCCTCTCGGCAAGCTCGAGGCCATCCCTCACATCCTCCGGATGAATGATGTCGACCAGGGTGAGTCCGGTGAGCTCGTTTTGTTTCAACCCCAACATCCGGGACAAGCTGGGATTGAGAGCTATCACTTCATTATCCCCGCTCACCACGGCCGCGGCCAGGGGACTTTCTTCAAACATCCGGCGGAAAGGTGCCGGAATGTGCGGCTGGAATTCTTCTGAAAGAGTATTACGGGACACCGGGGCTTCACACGGAACACGCGTCGATAAACCTTCGCTCTCTTGCTCGACTCCCATGGGGACGCTCCAAATATAGACCGATACAGCCAAGCACACGCTCGCTGTGAATGCTCTAATAATAAGTCCCGACCTGTGGCAAGTCAAAAAAGCCCTGACATGCACGTCACAAGAATTTCGTCCGTGCATCCGGTCAGTTATGGCTGAGAGAAGACCCGCGGCGGGCTCGGGGCAAAACAATCATCGCCGCGTCGAACTCCAAAAATTGCATCGTGTAGTTCACTCACCGCACTTGCATTAGCCCATGCAGTGCGCCTCGCAAGGACGACCGGCTCTCCGAACAATTCCGCCTGAAATCCTCATGGATGACGGAGTCCGCTGACGGGAAAAGATTTTTTTTTGCGACGAGACTTCCCCGGGCAAGACTTGCCATACTTCATCCGCGGTTTATTTTTACGGTAGGGTCTACACACAATGGATTACCGTCTCAGGTTGTGTAATGGAGTAATTGCTATGACTCGTTTCACCGCTCATTCTATCATCTGGGGAGTTCTGATAGTTCTGCTGCTCATAGGTCTGGTTAAGCCGCCCTTTCCCAATACGATGCCGGCAGGAGCAGCCGCTGCGGGATGGCTATCCGGAGGCTTGTTCAGCATGGGCGTGCTATCCGCGGGGCTGTTCTCAGCGGGAGTCTTTTCAGCAGGCCTGTTCTCTATCGGCATCTTCTCAGCCGGAGTTTTCTCGCTGGGAGTGTTCTCGTTCGGAACTTTTGCTCTGGGACTGTGGGCTGCCGGCCAGGTTACGAAGTGCTGGACTCGATGTAAGGAATAGACGGTGCTTTGGAGCAAACCGCTCGTTTCCCCCGATTGCACGGAAGAGTGCCATTTTGATTCTGCGCGGGGTGTATCGGATAATTATGGGGGGTGCTTTTTCGTTCAGTTCGGGCAAGACGCTCAATTTGATGCTGAAGCACCATGGAGGATGGTATGTCCGTGATCGTGATCAATCCGTTCGAGATCCCCGAGGGAATAGAGGATCAGTTTCTCACATTTTGGGAGAGAGTCGCCGGGTACATGAGACGACAGCCTGGATTTATTTCCGCTCTTTTGCACAGATCCCTGTCACAGGACGCAAGATTTCACTTCATCAACATTGCCGAATGGGAATCTGCGGAACATGTCCAGGCTGCAATTGAAACAGACGAGTTCAGGCAGCTGACAGAACCCTATTTGAAAGTTTTTTCCCTTTATCCGGCAATGTATGAAGTTATCAGAAAGCAGACGCTTCACGACAAAATATCTTTCTGATGTTTCATGAGGCTCTCCGCCGTTGGCCTTGCAGGGCAACCCCCTTCCATAGTTCGACGACAGCAGTCGTATCTTGTGGGCGAAGCGTCCCGGCTCCGGCGCGGCCGCGCCAATGGGAAAGACGCGTTCCCGTACGCCCGGTACCAATTCGATTTCAAGGGCTGAAAATCGTGGCACTTCTTGAAAACAGTGCGTCCCCCGAATACCTGTTGAAAGCGCTATATGAGAACCAGCTCAACGATCATGCGTCGTCAGTGGCGAAAAAAGCCCACATCTCCAGGGACGTGAGGTGGATTTGAGGAAAATTTGCACTTTCTTGACGTACGGATCACAAAGGCCCCACGATGACATAGGCTCAACCAGAGCCCGATTGACCGAAAACGGACTCAGGCACGAAACTTGCTGCATTGATGTCGACGGTCTTCCAGCACACAGGAGGTGATCGACAAAAAACGTCAGAAAAAATTGCGGAAAAGCGGCCTGCCACGCGATTGTCATAATGTGAAATTCCTATAATGAGCGGGTTGGCCACGTTGGCAATTGATTGAGCGAATACCGATCGCTCGTTGACTCATGAGTATCTCAATTGACAAGGAGTCGAAAGCATGACGGAACAATCAACAAAATGAATGGAAGTAGTATGCCGACTTGGGTTCACATCTGCAGCCGGGTTATAGCTGGAAAACCCCGAGCTTACGCCTCACGCAGGTGACCGGGCGATTTGACCGTTTGGGACGATTTCAGTCGGCCGGACAATAATCAATCGATCCTGAATCCAAAATTAATTTCCTGCATCTTTTTTGACACGGAGGAAATGGGCATTACATGAACACCAATTCCGGGGACCATGCGAGAAATTTCATGTCCCACACCGAATATGTGAACTCGAGGGAAGGATAATTACAATGAAAAAATCGCAAATACTATTGTTCATGGTGGCCATGGCGACTGCCATAGCTTTTGTAGTATTCATCGTTGCACTTTCGTCTGACTTTGCGTATGCGAAAGGCGGCGGCGGCGGTGGTGGAGGCGGCAAAGGCGGCAGTTACGGTAGCATGGGCAGTAACAGCCATGGCAGCTTTGGCAAGTCCGGCAATTACGGGGTCGGCTTCGGCCGGGGGAGCAACGGAGTGGCCAGCACCGGTCGAGCCCCCAGCGGCCCCGGAGGCAACCACGGTTGGGGCGCCGGATGGGGCAGTAACAAGGGCTTTGCCAGTAACGGAAATAAGGGCCACAACAGCTCCAGCTTCGGCAAATTCGCGTCCTTGGGTAACAAAGGAGACAGCCGCTCGAGCTTCAGCGGTAGCGTCTGGGGCGACAAGGGCAACAGCTACGGCAATAAGGGCTTCGGCGACAAGAGTTACAGCAACAAGGGCTACAACAACAAGGGCGACAAAGGCGATAAAGGCGATAAGAGTTACAGCAACAAGGGCTACGACAACAAGGGCGACAAAGGCGATAGAGGCGATAAGAGTTACAGCAACAGAGGCGACAAGGGCGATAAAGGCGACAAGAGTTACAGCAACAGAGGCGACAAGGGCGATAAAGGCGACAAAGGCGATAGAAGCCACAAAATGGGGCACAAGAACAAGTTCCACAAGCATTTCGTCTTCTGCCAAAAGGAGCGCAAGCATCACAAACATCACATGCGTCATCACAAGCATCATCACAAACCGCCCCCCCCACCCGTGGAGGTCACGGTTGTGACACCCCAGAATTCGCTCAATCCGTTTGAGACGTGGGTTCACCACAGACGTTTGGGCGACGGTTGGATAGGGGATTGGTATGGGAATTCGTATGGAATGGTAACAGGCGGAACTGGCCCATAACCGAACGCCGGATGACGATCGAAAAAGCGGAGGTGAGGAGACTCACTTCCGCTTCGTCGTTCTCAGCATGCAAAAGTGTGCACTCCTGTCCTTGCGTGGGCCAGCAGGAAGCCATCCCAACAGGCGGAGATTGCTTCGCTTCGCTCGCAATGACAGCAACTTCCCACCAGTAACTGAATGGAAACTGTTGCATGGGGAAATGGTATAAGGAGAAAACAGCGAACAAAATAAAAACGGAGAGGCTCGTAAGCCTCTCCGTCGTTCGTGACGTGACTCAAGCAAGTGTTAAAAGGATATGCTGGCCTTCATTTCCATTCCCCAAATCGCGTCTATGGTCCTGCGGGGATCCACACCAAAGGGAAAAGTTCCTGGAGGTGGCGCACCAAATGCTGCAAAGACTCCTCCGTTTTGGATATCCCAGCCGGGGACGGCCTTGTTGACACAGGCATAATTGAACCACTTGCCCGGCTGCCAGTACCCAAAATTCCCGTCGATGATGAGGCCTTCCAGGATCTTCCAGTCGAATCCGGTGTTGACTTCCCATCCCAGGTTGTTGTCGGGAATATTCGGCGCTTTGCTGGCTATCCCATCGGTAAACAGGGAGCTGCCCCTGTACCTGCCGATTATCTGCCCACTCGGACCATTATTAAATTCGGGTGCTACAGCCAAGCCGCTCCAGGCCGTTGCCGTGGTCACCAGAGGACTCAAATAGCCCCATCCATACCCATTGCCGACTCTGTCTGCCCACATGAAGCTGCCGAACACGTTCAAGTTAGCTGCGACAGCATAGTCCAAGCGCGCCGCAAAGATAGAGGCGTCGTCGGCGTAGCCGTTGCCGGTGTCTGCATTGATGTAGGCGCCGAAACCGTACCCGTAATTCATCAGGAAGCTGTACGGTCTGAACACGCCGGTATTGGCGTCAGCGTCCTGCCGAATCCGAGGATTGATGACCACGGGCAAGGTGTTGACAAGCAGGGGAGAAACGTTGATGTGATCGACAAAGGCTCCCTGATTGATGCCGCGGGTTTGGCCGTTTCGTCTGTCCGGACCGTTCATCCATGCATACAGAAAAGTCACTTTGGAAGGTCCGCAGATAACTCCTGATTCCGCTGCGATGCGGTACGCTTCGATATACACCGGCAACGACGTGTCGGAATTAGCAAGGACCTGGGGGCCACTGAACTTGTCTATCCTGTTGTACCAGGCGAATTCCGAGTTAAAGAAAAAGCTCCCAGTGGAATACTTCACGTACGCGCTACCAAAGAAATCGGTCCGATCCAGGGTGGGAGTTGTTTGCTTGCTACCGTTACCTACGTCAACCGTCGGGAGCAGTTTTCCTTCAGGTCCACGATGGGTTCGGACAAAGCTCATGATGATGCCTGTATCAAGAGGGCCGCTACGGTACGTGATCGTGGGTACTATGAGATCCCAGATCCGTGTATTGTTCTTGTCGTAATCGTTGTTGTAATAGTCCAAAGCCGTAAACGGAGGGAATGCCCCCAGAGGAGGCTGAAACACAAGGTTGGTCTCCTCTGCTCGCCGAGAAGGATACACGCCGAGTTGGATCCGAATGGGGCCGTAGTCAGCTGCCAGTGCGAGGCTCTCATTTGCCCTGTTCTCTTCTCCGTTGAACTGCAGTCCCATTCCAAATATGAACGGTCTCTTCCCCACGGTGAGCATGCCCCACGGAAGCTGAGCAGCCCCCCACAAGCAGTTCCAGTACCCCGGGGAGAACGAGCGTTGCGTGCCTTGGTGGTGGTGGTTCAAATACTGGGAGGTTACCGTGGCCCCCAAGCCGGTGGCGTCAGCGTCTCCCGTGTCCCTCCATTCACCGATAACATATGAGCCTCTCACTCGAATGGCGGGAGTAATCCTCAGTTCCATATTGGTCTGCATGTACTGGATGTTCATGGAACCGTCGGTACCGGCAACCATGTCGCCCATCTGCTGCCCGACCCATCCGTTTAACGATGCAGCCCGGCCCAGAGTCGTTGTGCCACTGTCTATGTTGTACGGTCCAAAGAATCCTTTCGAGCCAAGCTGGCCTCGAACGTCATATTCCCACGTAAATGTGCCGTCGAAGGAGACCTCCCATGCCCACGCCGGTCCCGCCAGCATGAGGGCAAGACCTACACCCAATACCCATAGTCTGAACCTTGACATTGATATTCCTCCTTAACCACATGACGGGAAAAATTCCGTCAAAACGTAAAAGCTCTGTGCCACCCCATCACCGGGGAGACAGAACAATCGGGCCTTCGTGACATTAACCGATATTGAGACTGAGTGATAACACCTATAAGTTTAATAGTCAAGCAGAATTCAGCCGCTATCGTCAAATTCATTGAATTCGTGGACTTTTATTTTGGTGGATCTTAAATAGCAATTCTAGCTGCGCATGCCCATTTGGTTACCCTGATTTGATAAATACGGTTCAACAGGTTAATATGACGTAATAATATCGTAGCACATTCAAGAATCACGGGTCCCAGTCCATCGTGGATGCGCCGGCGGACGAAGCGAAAAATGAAATGGTTCCGGGGCCGTCACAGTCATGTGCGCGCAAACGTCGTTCCATTTCGTTCAGAAATGCCCAAGTTCTTTTTGACTCCTGGATTCGGGATTATGATCGGATGTTTCGCGTGGTCTTGTGGAATGGTGCATGAGGTGGGGGGGCCACGGACCGGAAACGGTTCCGAAAAGTACTGTCCCACCGCGAAGAGTGAGGAAAGCGGCTTCACACGCAGGGCATTCCCACCTGTACTCCTGTACGAGTCCCGCTGAACGACTACGCAGGCACAAGGCATGCTCCTGGAATCACCACCCGTGAACATGCGACCCCGCGAGAAAGCGCGGTCAGCGTCTGGAAGAAATAATTACTGAACGAAAAAAGATTTTGTGATAATGAATAGATGGGATTGATCATGCAGAACGTTATACATCATTTGGATTCAACATCCCGGGAAGAGGCACATATGCGAAAAACTAAAAGGAATGGTATTGCGCGCATCGTGGGAATCGTATCCCTGCTCACCCTTGCATCAACCACATTCCTCCCAGTTGTGTCGGCCCAAATGCAGCCGTGGCTCCAGGAAGAACGGATGCGTCAAATGTACGACCGTCAACAGTTGCTGATGTGGCAGCAACAGGAACAGATGCGTCAAATGTACGACCGTCAACAATTGCTGATGTGGCAGCAACAGGAGAGGCTGCGGCAGATGTATCAACGGTAGCACACCTGCACTTCGCTGGCGACTCGGATTCCATGGCGTTCGATTTCAAAGACCGATGACCGCCCCGAAGAGGCGGCAACAAGGGCGCCGGGCGTCCGGTCCCGTGATGCTTCACCACTGACGCGCGAAGGGGTTTTCCGAGAATAGGTCGGAAGACCCTACGTTGAGACGAATGCTCATGACAGCGGGGTCGAATGACAGAGTCTCTCTACCGAAACATACCTCCGGAACTTCTGGAAGCGTTGCTGGAAAACCCGCACGAATCGCAAATTCTTGTGGATGCCCAGGGCATTGTCCGCTACATGAGCAGAACGAACGAGGACTTCTATGGGGTATCGCGCAAGCGAGCAATCGGCCGCCATATCCTGGAACTTAACCCTCAGAGCGAACTTCCCAGAGTGCTCACGACCGGACGGGCCGAGATCGGCCACTTATTCCGACTGAAAGGAAAACAGAGGGTAATTGCTCGCATACCTCTGGCAGACAGCGAGGGAAGAATCATTGGGGCTGTGGCGAAGCTCATGTTCTGGAATCCTGCAAAAGTCAAAGAACTGGTGCGGCAGGTGGAGGTTCTTCAGGGACGCCTGGATTATTACGAAAAGGAACTGCAGCAGGCCTATCGCAGCCGCTATTCCCTGGAAGGGATCGTCGGAGAATCCGGTCCCATGCAGGAGGCCAAGCAGATTGCCTTACAAGCTGCGGCGTCCGATCTGCCCGTCTTGATCGTAGGGGAGACCGGCACAGGGAAGGAACTGTTTGCGCACGCCATACACCAGCTCAGCGCTCGCCGAGAACGCGCATTGGTGCGAGTGAACTGTGCCGCCATCCCACACGAACTCTTTGAATCCGAACTCTTTGGTTACGAAGCCGGCGCGTTTACAGGGGCAAGCCCCAAAGGAAAGCCGGGCAAGTTCGAACTGGCGGACAAAAGCACCATGTTTCTGGATGAAGTGGGCGAGCTGCCCCTGTCGTTGCAGGTAAAACTCTTGCGGGTGGTTCAGGAACGCGAGGTGGAACGGATCGGCGGAACGCGAACGCTCAAACTGGACTTCAGAGTTATTGCAGCAACCAACCGGAATTTGACGGACATGCTGGCACGCCGCGAGTTCCGGCAGGACCTGTACTACCGCTTGAATATCTTTCTCTTGAAGACTCCTCCACTGAGACACATTCGTGCTGACATCCCCAGGCTGGCCTACCATGTTCTTTCTCTCATTGCCGCTCAGGACGGCTCTTCGCGTCGCATCGAACCAGCGGCCATGGCCGGGCTCGTGGCTTACGATTGGCCGGGAAATGTGCGCGAACTGCGCAACGTATTGGAAAGGGCTGCCTCATCGGCAGGGGAGGGCCCCATACGAGAGGAGCACTTGCCGCCGGAAATTCGACAAGGCGTGAGCGTGACACCGATGGACCGCGTCCCCTCCACTTTGAAGGATGAGCTGGCTGAAGTTGAGCGTCGAGCCATTCGTCGCGCGCTGCGCGTCAGTGGCGGGAATCGCACTAACGCCGCTCGGTTGTTGGGAATACACCGCACCGGCTTGTATCAGAAAATGCGGCAGCATGGCATAGGGGTACGAGAGAAGTCCGGGAGGCCGGGATAAGCTGGTGTGTTTGTAGAGAGTTATCTACACGTCGAGAAAGTTCTACACCTTCACCGATGGGGCAACCGCAGCAGATTGTTGGGGTACTGTGTTCAGGCGTTGCTCGTGTGTATACAATTATCTACAAGGAGCCCTCAGAGAACTGCTTTCCTCTGTGCAGGGGCATATCCGGAAAACACCATGAAACTGGTTCGTTAGGTCGAAGCTTGCCCTCATGGTGCGCCTGGCACGGGAGTTGCTCTCCTCGCACGGTGATTCATGGCATTGAATCCTTATTTCATTCGTTGGAACGGTGGACCTGATGAACTTTGTAATACCGGAAAATTTGCGCATGATGGTGGATACGGTCCGGCGCTTCATAAAGCAGGACCTGGAGCCGATGAGTCGGCAGGTGGAGGAGGAGGATCGCATCCCGGAGGACATTGTCAAGAAGATGCGGGAGCTTGGCCTTTTCGGCCTCGGGATACCCGAGGAATACGAAGGACTGGGACTGGGGTGCCTTGGCGAGTGCCTGGTTTATGAGGAGTTGGGAAAGGTTAATGGATGCTTTCGCACTCGCATCGGTACAAACAACGGCATCGGCTCTCAGGGCATCGTGTTGGACGGAACCCTTGCTCAGAAGCAGCACTATTTGCCCAAGCTCGCTTCCGGAGAATGGGTAGGGTGCTTTGCCTTGACCGAACCTGAAGCGGGCTCGGACGCCGGCAACCTCAAGACAACAGCGGAACTCAGTGGAGATCATTGGACCTTGAACGGCCGCAAGCACTTTATCACAAACGGCAATATAGCCGACATGGCCACTGTTTTCGCTCTCACGGACAAGACGAAAAAGGCGAAAGGAGGCATTACGGCCTTCATCGTGGAGAAGACATTTCCCGGCTTCTACGTGGGAACCATCGAGCGCAAGATGGGCATGCGCGGTTCGCATACGTGCGAGCTCATTTTTGACGATTGTCAGGTTCCTCGGGAGAACGTGATTGGCGGAGACGTAAACATCGGCAAGGGTTTCAAGACGGCCATGAAAACCCTGGACAAGGGCCGTATCACCCTGGCGGCTGCGGCCCTGGGATCGGCTCAAAGGCTGCTGGAATTATCCGTCGATTATGCCAAGCAACGCGTGCAATTCGGCAAACCCATTGCGGAGTTTCAGTCCATACAGACCATGCTCGCGGACATGGCTACTCAGATTTATGCCGGCCGTCAGATGGTCTACCACGCCGCGTGGTTGAGGGATACTACCGGCGCAGCCGTTGTGAAGGAAGCAGCGATGGCAAAACTGTATTGCAGTGAGATGGCCAACAGGGTAGCCGACATGGCCGTTCAGATTCATGGTGGCATGGGCTACATGAAGGATTATCCTGTGGAGCGCTACTACCGGGATCTTCGGTTGACTCGCATTTATGAAGGCACCAGCGAGATCCAGCGTCTGGTAATTGCCAGGGAACTACTCAAGGACTGAGAGGACGGCCATGGAGATCAAGTGCGTTTTCGTAATTGGTGCTGGTTTAATGGGTTCCGGCATTGCTCAGGTATGTGCCGTTTCCGGGCTGGAAGTCATTCTCTGCGATGTAGCCCCCGAAGCAGCAGAGCGCGGGATCAAGAGCATAGAGTGGTCTGCAGCTAAACTCGTGGAAAAGGGAAAGATCGACGGACCTGTGGAATCCATAATGGCCCGCATTACTCCTACCGTCAATCCTGCTCTGGCAGCCGAGGCACAGCTCTGCATCGAAGCCGTCTTTGAGGATCTGTCCCTCAAACAGGAGGTCTTCGAGAAGCTTTCTCGGGTAACGGCTCGCGAAACTTTGCTTGCCAGCAACACGAGCGCCATTCCCATAAGTTCTCTGGCCGTCGTGGTAAAGCACCCGGAAAGGGTGTTGGGCCTGCATTTCTTCAGCCCCGTTCCCATGATGCAAGCCGTGGAGGTGGTGCGGAGCCAATTTACGAGCGATGCTGTTTTCAGCCTAGGCAAGTCGTTTGTAGAAGCCATTGGCAAAGAGCCCATTCTCGTACACAAGGACGTACCGGGTTTTCTTATTAATCGTATCAATTTTCCGGCAACTATTGAAGCCATGCGTTTGGTGGAAGCGGGAGTCGGGACGGTTGAGGACGTTGACAAGGGACTGCGCCTGGCTACCGGACGCAGGATGGGGATATTCGAGACCGGTGATATGGTAGGCCTGGATGTGACGTGCGGAGCTCTCACCGCCATGTACGAAGAGACTAAGGATTCTCGATGGTACCCGCCTGCCATCCTCCGGCGGAAGGTAATGGCAGGACAGCTCGGTCGCAAGACGGGTAAGGGCTGGTATGAGTACAATCCCGACGGCACCCGAAAGGGGCCTGCGAAATGAAACGCGATGACAAACCCGAGCACCCTTGGCTCAAATGAGAACTCCGGGAGAAGTACAGACGGACGGCCACGATGCCGATCTTTCTTGGAATGAAATGGAGAAATGAATGAAAGACGTAGTCATCGTATCAGGAGTACGGTCACCGGTCGGCCGGTACCTGGGAGCACTCAAGGAGGTACCTGCCTACGATCTTGCAGCCCTGGTCCTGGACGAAGCTGTGAGGCGTGCGGGAATTGAACCGGGGAAGGTGGATCAGGTCGTCATGGGGCAATCCTATCAGAACGGCGAATACGTAAATATTGCTCGTATGGCCCCGCTCAAAGCCGGTTGGCCTGAGGGCGTTCCGGGAGTGACTTTGGATAGTCGTTGTTGCACGGGTCTCGAGGTTGTCCGATACGCCGCGGCCTTAGTTTCGTCAGGGCAGGCCGAGATCGTGGTAGCCGGCGGAGCCGAGAGCATGAGCAACGCGGAGTTCTATCTCCCCGGCAGTCTCAAATGGGGCATCGGCGGCAGTAAGGGCATGCCCAAAGGGCACGGCGATCTCTCCATGTGGGGTGTTCCTCTGTACGACCGTATCCAGAGGGCCAGAGTGATGTCCCAGCCGGAGGAACGATACGGCATCCTGCCGGCAATGATGTCCTGGGCCGAAACCGCTGCGGAGGAGCACGGTATCACCCGGGAGCAATGCGACCAGTGGTCTGTTGAAAGTCATCACAAGGCCTGTGCTGCCGCGCAGGACGGAAAATTCGCGGAAGAAATGGTCCCGGTGACAATCCCGCAGACCAAGGGGCCACCGATAGTCGTCGACCGTGACGAGAATCCCCGTCCGGAAACCACGCTGGAAAAGCTGGCTCGCCTGAAACCGGTGCTGGGAGGCGTCTGCACCGCCGGGAATTCGTCCACTGAAAATGACGGGGCTGCGGCGGTGGTGGTCACGTCCGTTTCGAAGGCGGCAGAGCTGGGAGTGAGTCCCCTCGCTGTCTTCAAATCATGTGCCTCCGCAGGCGATGACCCGAGAATGGCTTACAAGGCCGTGCCCCGTGCGGTTGACAAGGCCATGAAGACAGCGGGTCTCTCCCTGGCAGATCTGGATCTCATCGAGATTCAGGAGGCTTTTGCTGCTCAGGTTTTGGCCGACCTGACGGAAATGGGCGTGAAACCTGAGGACTATGTGAAAGTAAACGTCAACGGATCTGGCATTTCCCTCGGCCACCCCATCGCCTGTACGGGGACGCGGGTCTTGGTAACCCTGCTGCACGAGATGAAACGGCGAGGAGCACGGTACGGACTCGAATGCATCTGTGGAGGCGGTGGACTGGGGATTGCCGCTGTGTTGGAAAGAAACCAACGTTGGGAGTGAGACAATTGTGTGCGGAATTGCATGATGTAGTGGTGGTGGATGCTGTACGGACGGCTTTTGGACGAGCTGGAGAAAAGGGAATATTTTGGCGGACGAGGGCGGAAGATCTGTGCGTCCCGCTTCTCAAGGCCTTGATGGAGAGAAATCCTCCTCTCAGGCCTGAAATGATCGAAGACAGCATTTGGGGCGTCACCAACCAGATGAAAGAGCAGGGCGGGACTCTGGGAAGAATGATCCCCATGTTAACGGATCTGGGATGGGAGATTCCCGGATGCTCCATAGATCGTATGTGTGCCAGCGGACTGACCGGTATCGGATTCGGAGCAGCGTATATAGCGAGCGGCATGGCGGACTGTCTCGTCACCGGGGGAGTCGAACATATGGGACATGTACCCATGGGATTCATGCGGGATCCGCATCCCAGAGCAGAGATTGTAATGGGCGATGCATCAGCCTTCAACATGGGGCAGACCGCAGAGAACATCCACGACCGTTTTCCCGAATTCACGAAAGAGATGGCAGACGCATACGCTGTTGCCTGCCAGGGGAAAGCTGATCGTGCGATCAGGGCCGGAAAGATGCGGGGCATGATCGTGCCCGTCGAAGTTGAAATGGAGGATGGTACACGAATTCTGGTTGCTGAAGACCAGCCGCCGAGGCCCGGCACTACGATGGCGTCATTGGCCGGACTAAAGACTCCGTTCAAAGAGAACGGGCGAGTCACGGCTGGCAACGCTGCCGGACTCAATGACGGGGCTGCGGTGGTGTTGTTGATGTCCGGGAATAAAGCCGAGGAACTGAAGCTCGAACCTAAAATGAGATGGATCGCGACTGGGGTGGCTTCGGTTGACCCGCGAATCATGGGCACTGCTCCGGTTCCTGCCACAGAAAAGGCGCTGGCAAAGGCCGGCCTGACCATGAATAATATAGATGTTATCGAGATGAACGAGGCATTCGCTGTACAAGCGCTGTATTGTCTCGACAAGTGGGGATTGGCTGCAGATGACCCAAGAGTTAACCCCTGGGGCGGTTCGTTGGCCTACGGACATCCACTGGCTGCCTCCGGCCCGCGGCTCGTCGCGTTTCTTGCCGGACACTTCCGAGACAATTCCTGCGCCCGGTACGGGTTGACGACCATGTGTGTAGGCCGCGGCCAAGGCTATTCCATCATCTGGGAAAATCTGACGAAGACCGAGGGATCACGCGTGTGAAGCGGAACAAAGTCCGGTTCCACGAGTTCTCGCAAGCGGGAACGATCCGGGCGGCTGGGCTTACGCCATCGATAGATTATCGTCAAACCAGGCCACGCTCCGGAAATAGAATCAGTGAGCCGTCACGTGAGCACGAGTCGCGGATTTCGGGCAACGCCGACTGTCAACAGACTCTCCGTTTCCTGCTTAGTACAGGTTTTCTTAAATCAGGTCGCACATTGTCGTCGGAGCAGATTGCTTCGCTTCGCTCGCAATGACACTTCTCGGGCCTGTCGTTGCGAGGAGGGCAGCGACGAAGCAATCGCTCTCGGGCACGAAATCCGGCACCGAACTTACGAAGAGCAATACTTGGTGGTCTCTCTCCTAGAGAAGCTCTTCCGCCAAACTTGCTAAAGGAGAGCGAACTGTATCTTTGAAATTAACAATTCCAACCATACTTTGATTCGCCATCTTACTCATTGCGTATGCCAAGCCGCTCGTCTTCCGATCCAGTCTGCGGTTCCGATCGATCTGTCCCAGATCTCCCGTGAAGACCATCTTTGTGTCCGATCCGGCCCGGGTGATAATCGTCTTGACCTGGTGAGGAGTCAAATTCTGAGCTTCGTCAATGACAATGAAAGATTTGTGGTAGGTCTCTCCTCGAATGTAATCAAGTGGCTTGATTATGATTTTCTTGTTCTCCTGGAGTCTGGTTATGAGGTCTCCATTTTCAGTCTTTAGGCTTCCCAGGAACGAAAAGGCTTGTAATATCGGCTCAATCCAGGGGGCCATTTTTTGCTCGAGCCCTCCGGGCAAGTACCCTATCTCATCGCGATCTTCCAGGTGGACCATTGGCCGCGCAATGACAATGTTGGTGTATTTCTTTCTTTGTTCCAACGCCCCGGCAAGCGCTATTAAGGTTTTCCCGGTGCCGGCGCCGCCCTGCAAGAAAACAAGACTGATGTCAGGATCGAGTACCTGTGCCAGGGCAATGTACTGCGACCAGTTCTTTCGATTGTCTCTCCAGTGAGATTTGTTCTTATCAGCCCCGTTACCGTTGGAGTCGAGCGAGAAAGGCCTCAGTCCAAACGCCTCAATATCAGGAGGTATAGCCTTGAACCGGTCGCCCTTGAACAAAGCGGCGAATGATTCCTCCCAATCCCCTCCGGCTTTACTCCAGCAAACTACTCCTTCATTGTGTTGCATGGTTTCGGTATTCTGGAACTCGTGGTCAAATGTGTCCCCTGCCTGGGAAAAGGTTTCTGCGGGAACATTGATGCGTTTCAAGCAGGAATAAAAGATGGCATTAACCTGGTTATACGGATAATCTTCGGTCTTTATTCCCAGTTCCCGTGCAAGAACTCGAACGATGGTGTCCCGGGACATCAACAACACTTCCGTCTTTGAGGGCGAGCCAACCTGAAGAGCTCGAGCAGTGGCAATGATTTGGTGATCCGCCTTGTCTTTCTGAAGATCGTTCTTGAAGTACTTGTTGCTCGGTTTAGGCTCTATTCTGAAAAACCCGGCTTCACTCTGAGCCAATTCTTCGATTTTCCTTATCACTTCTCGCGCGTCCAGGCCAATATTCGGCTTATTTTTCAACTGGTCCAATTCTTCCAGAACGATCCAGGGAATGGCAAGAATGCTGTCATCGCGCCGAAGAATTTCGAGAGATTCGGGGTCGTGAACCAGTACACTCGTGTCCAATACAATTATTGTCTTTCCACTGGGTTCTGTGCATTCGATGGCTTTGTCCACTCGTTTTTTGGGTCGCTTGCGGAAAGAGTTGGCGTTGTCGAGGCGAGTTGGAGGCAATCCCGATTTGTCTAGGGACGCATCGAACTGCAGGCGAAATCGATTTTCCTGAGGTAAACCGCTACTGAATCTATGTCTAAAACTCATGGCGGATTCCACGTCTCCTTTCCAAGTCGCATAGGGAAGTGGCACGTCTCGTTGAAACCGGACGATACGAGTCCTCCTTTGCTCCGGCCGGCACCGAAGAAATCAAGTCTCAGTCTTTTGGGGGACTCAGGTAGCACGGTACCCGACTCTTTACAACCGAATTTTGAGGGAGATTCATTTATGTCAGGTTAGAATGGCATTACTTGTTGATTAGAGCGGACTTTACCCTTACGAAAGACTCTTAACAACAAACTAACTGGACGGTAACGCAAAAATAACGCAACAGTTACGTGGAATTAACACATCGCTGCTAACGTTGCCCCCGGAAATCCAGAAAAAATATTTGTTTTTCAATATCGATCGGTCGGCCTGTCCCGCGTACGCCCGCTTTGGGGCGAAACGTCCGCAGGGTTGTCTCGTGGCGGTTTGCCAGGCCGGTCGTTTTTTCCATCAGGAGGGATCGAGGATATGAGAATATGCGTAAGGATGATGATTGTCGCCGTGCTGCTTTCGCTGCCGGTGACGTCGGCGTTCGGCTGGGAGATGACTATAAAGGGCGACGCGGAATGGCGATACCGGTACTGGACCCGAACAGGCGACTTGGACATTTTCGGCCCCATGGACGGCAATGCCGTGTATCTCGGCATCAACCACCTACAGACATTTCCGACGGGATGGACCAGCGGTCCGGCTACGACTCAGGGAATACAGAACGGCATCCAGAGCGGGCCGTTCTTTTTCGGTGTACGAGCGGGAGAGAATTGCTATGGCAAGGAAATGAGTTTTGTGGACTATCGCATGACGCTGTACCCGAAAATTCAGGTGAATCCGGCCATTGCGCTTGAAGCATCCCTGAATCTTACATCTCTGGGAATATGGTCGGACGGCCAACCATATAAATCGTCTAACCTGAGCAGTCTAGCCCCTGGGGGACCGGCAGCTCCGGGGTACGCGAACTCCCTGTACGTACCCATCAGTGAAGAACAGGCAGGTGTGGGCGTACCGAACACGTATGTAACCATGCAGTATCTCAAAATGGCTATCACCACCCCCATGGTTAATTTCAGTATTGGATACAAGGCCAGTGCCTGGGGTTTGGGTCTGTGGAAACACGCGTGCAATCGCCCGTCAACCTCCTTCGATGTCAGCGCGCCTTTCGGGCCGATTACGATCGGGTTTGCACCGTATTTTGCGCGTAGCCAGTCTTCCTGGAACCTCAACGGCTGGAATGCGTCCACCATCGGACCTGCCGCCAACACCAGCACAGCGGGAACGGTGGGGAAATCCCGCAACGAGGGCAGCGGCTCCTATCAGCGCCAGGAGCAACGCAGAAATTACTTCCTCGCGTTGGAGGGCTACGTTGTCTATAAGAGCGGCGACATGGAATGGGGTATCATGTCGGATTCCTACGTGCAGCAGCATGCGAACAGGGTGAACCCTCGTCTGGCGGCTCTGGGTGCCGGAGCGACGCCCGACCAGGATGACGTTCGGTACCGCGTAGATACGTACATGAAGTATTTTAACGGACGGTTCTTCCTCGATGCAGAAGGCGCATGGTTCGCGAGATGGCGCGGAGGAAGAGGGACCGCGCCAATAACACCTACTCGCGTTAACACCGATCAGGACGCCAACGGATTCTTGTACGCTCTGGAAACCGGCGCCGTCTGCGGCCCTTCTAAGGTGACGTTGAGTTACGTCCGTGCCACGGGCCAGGACCCCGTCACCAGGTATGACAACGAGGACGCCGGTGATGCGGAGCAAGGAGCCTCAGCCTGTTTCATGAAGGACTGGGGGCTTATCATGTATTACATGTACGGAACGGGAACAGGCTGGGATGCTTCAGGCAATGGGCAACCTACCAACTTCCACCATCTGGGTGGCAAGTTTGACTACGCCGTTGCGTCGAACTTGAACCTGTTCGGTGTCTACTCGTACGCATGGCGCGATCAGCCCAACGCCTTCACCCTCGGTGGCGACCGCATGGGAGGAGCTCGCCTTTTTACCAATACCGACCTCTTTAATTTCAGAGCAGGGACGTCAACCCTCACACCGGTGCCCGACAGCGCACGTGAAATAGGATGGGAAGTGGACGCCGGATTCGAGTGGAAGCTTCTGGAAAACCTGGTATGGAGGGCCACATGTGCCTACTGGAAACCGGGGACGTGGTGGTCTTTCGCATACCCCAACACCGCTGCTCTTTACAGGGCCAACGGCGGCGCAGCGATAACGGCCGCCGACAACGTCAACGCGTTGGTCGGATTGGGCAGGGACGTCGATCCGCTCTTCGCCGTAGAAAGCAATTTGTTGATCAGTTTCTAATGAGAGCGTTCTCCCTCTGGTGGGCTTTCGCAGGTTCTTGCAGCTTGCGAAAGCCGCACCTTTGTCTCCCCACCTGAAAACGCCGGTATGGCACGAAGAATTTTCTCAAGCAGCAGCAACAATTCGCAGGGGCCATTTCACCGGATCCATGCATTTCCTCCCACAAAGGGGCAGGGTAGATTTTGTCGACCTTCTGTTGCCCCACGCTGGCCATCCGCTGGCCGGGTGCCGGCCTCCGGCCGCTTCTTTTGAAGGCGAACGCGGGACAGAGGAGGCCGTCAACCGGAACATGAAGCGGACGGGAGATTCGCCGGGTGCTGGTATTCTGCGTCAACGCTCTAAATGACGAGATTTAATACAAAACTGACGCGAGGATAATACTCCTGTAACCGTCTACGGCCTATGTATGGGGAAGGGAGCAAGGAGTGAGGGCCGACATGCGGTTTGCGCCCCATTCCATGCGGTCCTAAGAAACAATCAATTGGAACATTACGAGGAGGAACATGCAAGAGTTCAGTCTCACTACGGGTTTACTGAAAGATATTTTTCAATACGCCAAACCACTCGGGCACCATCAAAAGCCCCACAATCTGAATCTCGGATTTGGGTTCATCTACTACGGCGTGGCCCGGGCCCTGAGGCCGAAGCACACGCTGGTCATCGGTTCCGGGTATGGCTTCAGTGTGGTCTGCCTGGCTCTTGCCATGAAGGATAATGGAGTCGGTTCGCTTACGTTCGTAGATCCCTCATATTCGCTGCTCAAGGATGGTCCCCTCAAAACGATAGGGGGCAGGGGCACGTGGAACTCCGAGGCCGAAGTTCAGGATCACTTCCGGAAATTCGGGGTGGAGGGGCTCGTAACACATTACAAAATGAGAAGCGACGAATTTTTCACGTCCTACGAAGAACTCGGCATGTCTTCCGTCGATCTCGGCTTTGTCGACGGCAGCCATGCCTATGAGGACGTCAAGTATGATTTCATGAGGATTCTCGAGCAGTCGCACAAGAATACATACATATTTCTTCATGACACGAATATTTACGTTCGTGAACTTCTCCGGCATTCAGGGGTTAAGAGGTGGATAAAGCTGCTGAAAAAAGAAGAGCGGGCTTTCGAGATCATAAACTTTCCCTTTTCTTCAGGTGTCGCGCTGGTTCGCGTGCTGGATCCCGGCGTATGGAAACAGTTTCACTGATCGTCGGAGTCGTTGTCCTGTCCGGTGTAGCTGCGTTTCTGTTTTGGCGCTACGTCTGGTTCTTTCGGAGTCCTCCGAGAACGATTCCCCAGGCTGAAAGCATCGTGAGCCCGGCAGACGGCACCATTGTGTACGTCAAGGCTGTTCTCCCTCACGAGGAGGTTCTCGTCATAAAGCAAGGACTTGCAGCAAGCGTCAACGACATAGTCCGAGAGGACATGGAAGCGCCAAAGATCTTGATAGGAATCTTCATGAGCCCTTTCAACGTACACTACAACCGTGCTCCTATAGCGGGGCGAGTGGAACGGATAACTCACTACCCTGCCAAGACGGCAAACGTAAACATGGGCCCCATGCACATCCGCACCCTCTTCAACCGGTCCCCGTTTTACGAGAACAGCTTCCACATCGTGGAGAACGAGAGAACCGTGACCAGGATCAAAGGAAGATTCAAAGGATCCGAAATATCCTGCTACGTCATCCAGATAGCAGGCAAGAGCGTAAGTGGCATTGACAGCTACATACCGGAAGATGGTGACGTCGGCAAAGGAGAGATATTCGGGATGATCCGAATCGGCTCCCAGGTGGATGTGGTTGTACCCCAGATGTCCGGCATGACGGTCAAGGTGGAGCCCGGCGATAGAGTTCGGGCAGGAGAGAGTGTCCTGGCGGAATGATCAGTGAGAGCTCACGGCAATTCCAATGAGAAAGGCATGATTGCATGAAAACAGATCTGCATGTTCATTCGAAGTATTCGAGACGGCCCTCGGAGTGGATACTCAAGAAGCTCGGTTGCCCCGAAAGCTTTACCGATCCCATGCATCTGTACTCGATTGCTAAAAAGAGAGGGATGTCCCTGGTCACCATCACCGATCACAATACCATAGATGGATGCCTGGAGATTGCGCATCTTCCCGACACGTTCGTGAGCGAGGAAGTCACCACCTATTTTCCCGGCGACGGCTGCAAACTTCACGTCCTTGTCTACAATATCGACGAAGAGATGCACGCGGACATTCAAAAAGTGCGGGAGAACGTCTTCGACCTGACAGCGTATCTCAGACAACAGAAAATAACCCATGTTCTCGCTCATCCGTTGTTTCCCGTGAACCGCACGCTGACTATAGACCATTTCGAGAAGTGTCTCCTGCTTTTCAAGAACTTTGAATTGAACGGCGCACGTAGTGAGGAACAGAACCGATGCATGCAACTTGTCCTGTCCATTTTGACTCCGGAAAAGATTGACGAGCTTGCGGAAAAACACCAGTTCACCACATCCTTATCATTTCCTTGGATTAAGAATCTCGCTGGCGGTTCGGACGACCACAGTTCGCTCACCATAGCCCGCAGGTACACGGAAATAGACGAGGCAACGGGGACGGAAGATTTCTTGAGAGGAGTGGAAGAGGGTAAGGCCACAGTGGCCGGTCCGGGATCGAGTCCGAAGACGCTGGCTCACAACGTGTACGGCGTGGCATACCAGTTCTATGAGCACAAGTTCGATTTAAAGCGATATGTCAACAGTGATGTCATCTTCAAGTTTCTGGACCGATTTCTTCAGGTAGATCAGAGCCGTGAGCCCGGTTTTCTGGCGCGGCTCCATTTCTATTGGAATCACGGGAAAAAGCACAAAGCTGCCGACACCGCAGACGTGAGCGTGCTCGCCCTGCTCCGGCAGGAAACCCATCGATTGATCCGGGACGATCCGCAACTCTCCGAAATATTCAAAAACGGTAACGGAAATCGAGCCAACCTCGACGACAAGTGGTTCCACTTTGTGAACAAGGTTTCAAACAAGGTCCTCATGCACTTTACCGATCATGTGATGGATAGCCTCAGTGGAGCCCATTTCTTGAATGTTTTCCATTCCCTCGGTTCTGCGGGGGCACTATATTCCGTGTTGGCACCCTATTTTGTGGCATTCTCGATCTTTTCGGAGGACCGGCAGTTCGGGAAAGGTGTCTTGCAAAGCTTTATCCAGGAAAAGCAGGACCGTTCAAGGCATGTCGATACCACAGTCGCCCATTTTACGGACACGTTCTACGAAGTGAACGGAGTGGCCGGAACTCTCAAAAGACAAGTAGAAGCTGCTCGTAGAGCCGGCAAAAAATATTGCGTGATCACCTGCGACCCGGGAAATCGTGCAAGTGAGCGCGGAATAAAGAATTTCAAACCCATCGGCGCGTACGAGATCTCTGTGTATCCGGAACAGAAGCTCTTCTATCCACCGGTGCTTGAAATCCTCGACTACTGTTACAACGAGGCATTCACGCACATCCATTCCGCGACTCCCGGTCCTCTCGGGCTCGCGGCACTGGCGATCGCACGCATTCTCAAGCTTCCTCTTGTGGGAACCTACCACACGGCCTTGCCCCAATACGCTCAGTACCTCACCGAAGACGCTTCCATCACGGAGCTCATATGGAAATATGTTCTGTGGTATTACGATCAAATGGATCTCGTGTACGTGCCGTCAAAGAGCACGGCGGATGAACTCGAGGAAAAGGGCATATCCTCTCATAAGATTCGCGTGTTTCCGCGAGGTGTGGACACCGTCCGATTCGATCCTGCCAAGCGCAATGGTTGCCTGGATAAGGGCTGCGCTGGGACGGGCACCTTGAGGGTCCTGTATGTCGGCCGCATCTCCAAAGAAAAGAACGTGCAGATTCTTGTGAACGCTTTCAGGTCATTGGCTCAATCGAAGGACAATGTGGTTTTGGTCGTAGTGGGGGACGGGCCGTATCGCGAGGAGATGGAAAGGGCCTTGAAAGGTACTCCGAGTCTGTTTCTGGGATACGTTGAAGGTGAAACCCTCGCGTCGGTCTATGCTTCGTGCGATCTTTTCGTGTTTCCCAGCACCACCGATACTTTCGGGAACGTCGTCCTGGAAGCGCAGGCGTCAGGTCTCCCGGTCCTCGTGACCGATCGAGGAGGGCCCCAGGAGAACCTCGTGCGAGGTGTCACCGGGATCGTTGTCAAAGGGGATTGCGAGAACAGCCTCCTGGAAGGAATGCGGACCCTGTTGTCGGACCCGCTACGCTTGAAGCAGATGGGAAAAGCCGCACGCGCGTACGCGGGAAACCGCTCCTTCGACAGAGCGTTTACCGAAGCATGGGAGCTGTACGGCGAAGCTCCCAATGGCGGTGCTCACACTTATCAGGCCCCGTGGAACTGGCCATGGAGGACAGATCCCAAAGAGCGCCGGTCAGCTTGACGCGACCCGGATCGCGTCCTGTTGGAAGAGTTTGGCCGCACACCGCAGCCATGCACCTTCGACAGGCCCACTGTCAAGAGCGTCGAACAATTGGCTCCGCGCAGTCAGGGATTCCGAGACTTCTTTGTCGCACGGACCGTGAGAATTCTTTTGTTGGCCATCCATAATCTTTCGTCCTCAACCATCAGCGAGCACTGGTGGGGAGGCCGGCAAGGGATTGGGAGGGAAATTCCTGCCCCCTCTTGTCTCACCAGACTTCCTGCCGACCTCCGGACCGACCCCCAAAGGTTGCGCGACAGCGTATCATTAAGGGCTGTGAGTCGATCAACCTCGGCCGGTGGCGCTATTGTCGATGAGAAATGTTGCACAGAAATTACGAAGCTGTTAGAATGCTATTAACATTGGATGGGTCGCATATATTATTTGTGAGCGACGCGAGCGCGGGGCAACATCAGATGTGGTGCTCCACCGGCCCGGAGCTGTCCGAATCAATACTGAGCGTGTGATTCCAAGGTAATTTTTACAGATACGCGCGGCTCAACACGTTGCATTGTGCCGAAAGTGCGAACCGGAATAAAAAAAGTCATTGCCCTGTCGAATTAACAGAATCGTAATGTTCCGGTAACAAAGAGAACATATAATTAGAAATGTTGGCGAAACACTTCACCGAACGATGGGATGGAGGACGCATAAGATGGCCATTTGGGATTATAGGCCTAGAGGTGACGTCTGGACGGGCGTCGCAATCGGAGTTGGGTTGATGGTAGCGCCAGTGGTGATCCCGGTGATCGGCGCCGTGTTGAGGCCGGTGGCAAAGGCTGCCGTCAAGTCCGGCTATTTCGTGTACGAAAAAAGCTGCGAGATGTGCGCCGAAGTCACTGAGGCACTGGAGGATTTGGCTGTAGAGGCTAAGTCCGAGGTGCGAGCAGAAATGAAAGCGGCTAAGGGCCAAGGAGCGTAGAATTGAGTGTGCCTGAGTGGCGCTTGGCCTTTCACAGAGCCACGTGGGATGTATTGGTGCGTCCGAGAGGCCGATTGAATTGGTAAAGATAATCCACAACGGTGTGCGGGGCAGAGTGCGATACAGACTCAAAGGTCTTTATCGTTCACTGCCGCTGAAATACCGCCTAGAAATGCAGCTGTCAGGGGACACGGAGGTGAGAGAGGTTTCCGCAAACATTTTGACCGGGAACCTGCTTGTCATCTTTGATCCCGATTGCAACGTTCGCAAAATAGGTTTGCGGGTTGAGGAAATAGCGACTGCTTTCTTGAGAGAAACGGTAGAGTTCCGGAGCTACGCCGGTTCCTCTGCCGATCAGGCCGGAACTCTTTCGTCCGTGGCGGAAACAGGTGTCACTCGACCCAGGAAGGTTCAGCCGGGGGGCCCGGTTCTTGACGGTCGGCAGGTTGAACCTTGGCACTTGATGGACGTGAAATTCGTTCTTGCTTCGCTCAATTCTTCCATGAAAAAGGGCTTGTCTGCCGAAGCCGCCAGGACGAATCTCGAGAAATATGGTCTCAACATTATTTCTGAGGCAGCGCCTCGATCCAAATGGGATATCTTCATCGACCAGTTCAGGTCTCTGCCTGTTGCCCTCTTAGGAGCGGCTGCCGCACTTTCAGCTGTGACCGGCGGGCTTGCCGATGCATGTGTAATTATGGCCGTAGTGGGAATCAACGCGGTGATCGGCTTCGTTACGGAAAACGACGCGGAGAAGACCATAAACTCGTTGAAGACGTTGATCCGCCCGTACGCCTGGGTGAGGCGAGAGGGAAGTCTGACAGAGATCTCTGCCGAACAGATATTGGTGGGCGACATTCTGGTACTCAAACCGGGAACGTACGTAACCGCTGACGCCCGGCTGATCGAATCGAATCATTTAACAGTGGACGAATCGGTGCTCACCGGGGAAAGCATGCCCGTGTCCAAAGTTTCCAAGCCACTGCAGGGGTTCAGGATCCCCCTTGGAGATCGCGTCAACATGGTGTACTCCGGCACCCTTGTAACTGGGGGACAAGGGCTCGCAGTGGTGGTGGCAAACGGTGGAGCCTCGGAGATGGGGCAAATTCAGAGTCTGGTTGCGGAAGCCGAAGCCCCCGAGACTCCTATTGAGAGACAGCTCACCACCATCGGAAATCAGCTGGTCCTGATCTCCGGAGCTATTTGCGGACTGGTCTTTTTGATAGGGCTGCTTCGCGGAAACGGCGTGCTCCAGATGCTCAAGACGGCTATTTCTCTTGCGGTTGCGGCTGTGCCCGAGGGCTTACCCGCAGTGGCAACGACTACCCTTGCTCTCGGCATCAAGAACATGAGGCGGCATAAGGTTCTCATCAGGAACCTCGACGCTATTTGCACACTCGGTTCCGTCCAGACGATCTGTTTCGACAAAACCGGCACGGTGACCCACAATAAAATGTCGGTCCTGAGAATCCATTCGGGGATGCGGCGCATAGACGTGAGGAACGGCGGCTTTTTCAATGGAGACGGACCTGTCAATCCCTTCGATTCCGAGGAGATCCTGAAACTTCTCCATGTATGCGTGCTGTGTAACGAAACCCAAATTGACACCAAGAAGCGCCAGTACGTCTTGAACGGGTCTGCCACCGAGAATGCTCTGGTTCAGGTGGCGATTACCGCAGGTGTAGACGTTCAGGCACTGAGAGCGCAAAATCCCCTGCTGCACACCGAGTATCGGTCGGATAATCGCCAGTTCATGCGCACCGTACATGGCACGGAAAATCCCGGCAGGCTCGTCGCGTTGAAAGGTAGCCCTGTGGACGTGCTCGCGAAATGCACGTTTCAGGTCAGGGACGGCGCGAGAACCCCACTGAGCGATGAAGACAGGGACCTCATCGAAGTTGAAAACGACAGCATGGCAGGCGAGGCTCTTCGAGTCCTGGGGGTAGCCTACACAGCCGGCGCCGGGGATGAAACGGTAGAAACGGAGAACGGCTTCACCTGGTTGGGGCTGGTTGGGATGGCCGACCCCATCAGGGAAGGTGTCAAAGAATCCATTGGAATGCTTCACCGTGCCGGTCTGGAAACGGTCATGGTTACCGGCGACCAAAGCCCCACAGCGTACGCCGTTGGAAAAAAGCTGGGCCTCAGTAATGGCAGGCCATTAGAGATTTTGGATTCGACCCATCTCTCGGTCACCGACCCTGCAGTGATGAAGGCCCTGAGCAAGCAGGTGCACGTCTTTTCGCGGGTCAGTCCGTCGACTAAACTTCAGATCGTCCAATCGCTTCAGAGCACAGGTCGCGTTGTTGCCATGACGGGTGATGGGATCAATGACGGGCCTGCGCTCAAAGCAGCCGACATCGGCATAGCCATGGGCCAGGGCGGCACTGACGTGGCTCGAGAGGTCGCTGACGTGGTGCTGGAAGAGGACGACCTCGAGATGCTCATCATTGCCATTAGCGACGGCCGGACCATCTACAACAATATCAGGAAGACGCTCCATTATCTTCTCGCCACAAACTTCAGCGAAATCCAGGTGATGTTTGTGGCAGGCGCCCTGGGTCTGGGGTACCCTCTCAATGCAATGCAACTGCTCTGGATCAACCTCGTCTCTGATATATTTCCGGGCCTTGCCCTGGCCCTGGAGCCGGCGGAACCGGATGTCATGGACCGCCGGCCCCGGGACCCCATGGAGCCGATTGTCAAGACGGAAGACTTCAAGAGAATAACCTTTGAGGCCGCGACGATGACCACTGCTTCTCTCGCCGCGTACGGGTATGGCGTGATGAAGTACGGCATGGGGCCCGTGGCAAGCACGATGGCCTTTCAAACCCTCACGACGTCGCAGATCCTTCATGCCCTAAGCTGTCGTTCAGAAAAGCGAACCATATTTGATTCAGAGAAATCTGCGCCGAACAAATACCTGACCGCAGCGGTCATTGGCTCACTCGGGTTGCAATTGGCAACTCAACTTATTCCAGGGTTGAGGACCCTTCTCGGTATAACGCCTGTGGCGGTCTCTGACGCGCTCGTAATAGGGGCTACCTCTGTACTCCCGCTGCTCGTCACAGAAGCCACAAAAAACGGAGTTGGGGGCACGAATGAAAAAAGACTTCATACACACATCCGAGTCGGTGACCGAGGGACACCCTGACAAACTCTGCGACCAAATAAGCGATGCCATAATCGATCGCTTTCTCGAACATGATGTGTATGCTCGGGTCACTGCCGAATGTGCGGTCGCCTCGTCCGTGGTGTTTATCGCGGCAAGGTTTGCGTCCGGCGTCAAAGTGGACTTTCCCAATGTGGCGAGGAAAGTAATTCGAAAAATAGGCTATGTGGACCATGAGTTTAACTTCAGAACGTGCAGCATACTGACCAGCCTAAAGGAGATGGTCCCGGAACAGCACAGCCTTCCTGACGAAAGCGAGATTTCTGAACAAGACATAGATCGACTCGTGGCGTACGATCAAGTGACACTTTTCGGATTTGCCTGCAACGAATCACCGACTCTTCTTCCCCTTCCCATTTGGCTTGCACACAAGCTTTCCAAAAGACTCTCCGAGGTGCGGCTGCAGAATGTCCTGCCGTACCTGGCCCCTGACGGTACGACCCAGGTGGGGGTGGAATACAAAAACCGTGTGCCGCACAGAATCCATTGTATCACTATTAATTCGAGCCAGAACGATCGCACGCACCCCAAACCTGAACTGCTCAGGGAGGACATACTGGAAGCTGTGATACAAACGGAGTTTCAGGATGAGCCAATAGTTCCAGACGAGAACACGGCAGTGTTTGTCAATCCAGGCGGCCCCCTGAAACTGGGCGGACCGGCAGTCCATTCAGGGCTTACAGGGCGAAAGAATGCGATCGACACGTACGGAGGGTATTCCAGAAACAGCGGCGCGGCACTGAGTGGAAAAGATCCTTTGAGAATCGACCGAGTTGGAGCGTACGCTGCCCGCTATGCTGCGAAGAACGTTGTCGCTGCGGGACTTGCCGAGCGATGCGAGGTTCAACTGAGCTACTCAATCGGATTGGCAGGCCCTGTGAGCGTCCAGGTCGAAACCATGGGGACGGGGCGGATTTCCGATGATAAGATCAGTGCGCTCGTGGAAAGACACTTCGATTTCAGATTGGGAGGTATTGTCAAACAGTTTCAGTTGAGAAAACTCCCCTCCCTGTCCAAGGGGGGCTTTTATCGGAAACTGGCTGCCTATGGGCATTTTGGTCGGACCGACATGGATCTGCCTTGGGAGGCAACCGACAAGGTGGAGTGTTTCAAGTCTTCCTAGCCTACCACGTGTTCGCTTCTTTCAAAACAGGGTTGAAGGTGCTGACTTGCATCATGGAGCACCTAAATAAAAGCCGTGAGAATAGAGAGCGGCGTACCCTGAAATGCCCGGTCCAATGCAAATCCGAGCAGGACCTTGGACGCTGCACGACCCAATGAACCCAGGGCTGTTTCCACGGATTCTTGGCTTGAAACTTCCTCTGCCAGGTCGATATATCCTTCGCGGGAGAGAAACGTCAGAATAGCGCGGGAACTTACGAATTCAGGATTGTAGTTCACTACCACACTGCCCGTAACGGTGTTCACGGAAGTCGACGTGATACCGGAGACGTTTTTCGACACCTCTTGTATTTCCCACGCGTTCTCTGCGTTTCTCTTCAAGGCCGGAATCTTGATTCTCAATCGTCCAGGGACTTCATGGAGATAGTAGCCCATATTTTTCTCCTCTTCCTTCGACCTTCGATGGGGCATCCCTGCGAGGTGAAACGCTCCCCAGGAATCAGCTGTTCGTACATTGACTCCGAAATGTTAGGAGAATATTACCGGTAAATTAAATGTTGATGTGAATCAATCTTCTGAGGATTTGACAACGTTGTATAGGGATTCTGACAAGTAGTGTCGGCTTTGATTACGTGAAAAGATTCCAGGCATGTCATTGCGAGGGCGAAGCCCGAAGCAATCTCCAATTAACCAAAACAGAGATTGCTTCGTCGTTCCACTCCTCGCAATGACATGATTGATCGTTCGAATGCGGGCGAGAATCGTGAACGAATCCGACGGAACTTTGGAGAAGTGACATACAAAGGCAAGATCATAATTCACTGGAGAGAAGAAGCGGCATGAATGGCTGGAATGGCCGCTCCTGCGGCATGCTCCCGGGAAAAGGCCCTGAACAGCCCGGCGAGGTTCACTACTCCAGCCCCACCTCGTCGGGAGGCTCGCAGTTCAAGAGTCAACTGAGGTGCGGTCGTCGCAGCGCGTAACGCAGCGGTTCGTGTCAGTCCGGAGATCTCTGAGCGACAGCCTTACCATAACGGTTCGGACGAAGTTGAGATCCTCCGTCAGCGCTATGAGGAGTCGTACGGAATCTTGCGTTTTGGAAAAGTATGGACACTATGTGATCAGTTAGCGGTGCTATTATGCGTTCCGGTTGAGCAATACCGCTCGGCAGGGTGTGAATGCGCCGGGCATGGCGGCATCCTGGGAGATCACGAAATATGGATGGCAAGAGCTTTATTGTGGAGCGGGAGAGCGACCGCGAGCATGGGAGACCACAACGTGAGAGATGTCAAACGGGCGGTGCAGAGCCATGACAGGAATTACCGAGCATGTGAGCTGGAGAGTCGTACCACCCCTAACTATCTTGTTTGTCTCGTGTGAGGCACCGGCCCGATCAACAAGTGACCGAAACTCCCTTGAAGGACTTCACATATTCTCAGAACCTGAATCAGCCGCAGCGGAACCGGATGATGTATCTTTGGTTCCCGGGGGAGGCCACCGGGTCACTTATCCTTGGGACCAAGCCAGCCATGCGATCCCCAACAACTCCGCGGCAAAAATAAAATGCCTTATTGACAGACGTCAGGAAATCCAGGGCTCTCCTGCAGGCCGTGCCTTCCACTGCACTTCCACGGGAAGCGGAACGGGCATCGCTTGGGCCATTTCTCTCCATCATTTTGCACGGGACCGCCGTCGTACAGGTCATGCCAGCCAGTCGCCCGTTGACCGACTGCTGACGATTCGGGCTTAGCTCCCTTCCGAAGGACATAACATGACGAGCTGGACAGCCAACATAAAATCACTCGAGCGAAGAAGAAAGACTTGTTGGCTGTTCATAGCCTGCATGGCCATCATCGTGTTACTGGCCGGGCCAAGCATCTCGGGAGGAAGATCGAATTCCGCCGGAAGCCGGGGAGATTCAAACGAAAAAGAGGATTCGTCTCGTGTACGGAAAGTGGAGGGAAAAACTCAAATCTCGTCCGGTGACGCAGATGCAGTCCGCCCCAAAGGCCACGAGTCGGGAAAGCCTTTGGACACGAGAAGATCTGGCGAAGATTTCGAACGAAGGGTGCCCGGTGCCAAAACGGAAGTATTTAAGTCTAAGGGCAAGGAAACGGATCAAGGTGCGGCAGAAGCCGGAGGTGCAAGGGAGAATGCCCGCTCAAGGGTCAAGAATCTGGCCCAACCGGTTTTCGACTCTGAAAAGTCCGAGAAGCGGCGGGCCTTGAAGGACCCGCGTGGGACCCTCAGACTCCAGAGGGCCGAGCTGGAAGCCGCTAAAACAAAAGGCAATCTGCAGCGCGGCCAGGACCTTATCTTCGGCCGGAAGGAGAGGCTCGCAGGCACCCAGACAAAAGTCCAACTTCAGGCACAGAAGGATGCCCACGCGAAGCTGGGACAAACACATTATTTCATCGGGGAGTACAAGAAAGCCGCTCAGCAATACTCCAAGGCCCTGGAATTGGTTCGTCTCCACGGTACGCCCCGAGAAAAAGGTCGGGTGCTTCACCATTTGACCGCTGTATGGACGACTTTGGCAGAATATCGAACTGCCGAACAATATGGACGGGAATCACTCCAGGCTTTCGAACAGGCGGGCGACGCGGAGGGGGTCGCCACAGTGTACAACGATCTCGGACTACTCGAAGAGAACAGGGGGCGTTTCAAAAAGGCCCTGGAAAACTATCAGAAGGCCTTGGATGCAAATAAAGAACAGAATCAACTCAGAGTCGTCACGTTCAACCGTCTTGCAAGCCTCTGCGTGAGGTGGGGGGAATACAAGAAAGCTGTTCAATACTACGAGGACGCCCTGGCATCGGCGGGCTCTACGAAGGACCCTTCGGCGGAAGGCGACACCCTGATAAACATTGGCACTGTCTATGCCGAACTGGGCCTGCATGATGACGCGCTTAACTATGCTTTGAAAGGCCTGCACGCTTTGTCCCGGGCTGGGCTCCCGACGGATAGGGCCAAGAAGATAGTCGGTGACTTGTATCTGGACTCGGGTCGACTGGATCAGGCTGAGCCCTACATTAAAGAAGCCGGGTACGAATCTTCACTGGGGCGCCTGTACCTTCTCAGGGCGCAGTACGACGAGGCAAGGAAACACTACGAGAAATTCAAGGCGGCAAGCGAGAGTCAGGGGGACCTGGACGGCTCCTTCACCGCTCTCACGGGACTGGGAAAAATTGCTGAAGCGCAGAAAGATTATAGAGGGGCGGAGAATTACTATTCCAAGGCCGTAAACGTAAACGAGCAGATCCGCTCCACCCTGCTGCTCGCAGAGAGAAAGAATTTCTTCGCAGCAACCGTCAACGGGTTTCCCAGGTCCGAACCCGCGAAAGGGCTTGTGAGGGTGACGCTGAAGGAGAAGGAGCCAGAGCGGAGTCTATATGCGGGTGAATTGGCAAGAGCCAGGGAATTCGCTGACAGCCTCGCCGAAAAGACCGACGGCCATAATTTCAATGTACCTAACGACGTCCTGGAAAAAGAAGAAGAGCTGACCAATAAACTGGCCTCCCTCATGAACGGCAGGGATCTGATCCCCAAATCTGCAGACAAAGAGCGCTTCGAGGAGCTCGGTCTGGAAATAAAATCTCTGGAGACGGACCGAAACAATTTTGTCCGGATGTTGTGGACCAATTACCCGGCGTACGCCTCGGCCAAGTATCCAGTGCCCGCAGCGCTGGAACGGTCTTCTCTGGGGCCCGATGAGTATGTCATAGTATTTGATCTCCTGGGGGAAGGTTTAGGTGTTGAGCTGTTGAAGGGCAAGAGGATTCTGGAATCCTCCTTCACTCCAATGGACGTTCGACAACTGGAAAGCGACGTTCATAGATTTCGCGAGCCCTTTGAAAAGGTCAAGCTGGACCAATTCGACGCCACACTCGGCAAGAAGCTTTATGAAAGGCTCCTGGCCACACCCTTTAAGCAAGTACCTCAGGGCGCACCAGTAAAAATTATTCCGGACGGATTCCTTGCTCTGCTGCCTTTTGAAGCTCTTGTGGCCCAAGGGGAGGCGCACTGGCAAATCGGTCAATGGGGCTCGTACCCCGAGGGATTAACATATGCCGTGGATGTTCATCCGATTTCTTACTATCAGTCTGTGAATGCGATAACAATCGTCAGAACCCTCATGAAAAAGCCTGAACAGTCAAACAGGATGCTGGTTGTAGCGGACCCGGTGTTCACGATTGCAGATTCAAGGGCACAACAGGGAGATCAGGGCATTCGGTTGGCCGAAAATCGGAATGATGCCGGCTTTCATCTTATGACCGCAGTAGAGGAGGAAGCCGGCGGCAGCTTCAACTTGAACCGACTGCCGGGCACCGGCAAACTTGCCGACGATCTTCGCAAGCTCTACGGAAAGGACGCGGAAGTGTACCGTGGGTTGCAATCCACCAAGCAGACTCTCATGAGCCAGATTGCGCCCACAATAAGCGCCTACAAATACGTGGTTTTTGCTACCCACGGTTTTGCAGGGAACGGGATTCCGGGAATCATGGAGCCCGTTCTGGCACTAACCATGGTTCCTCCCGGGACGGACGGCCTTTTGACCGCGAGTGAGGTGGCGGGGCTCAAAATGGCTGCCGATGTTGCAGCGCTTACCGCATGCCAAACAGGTACGGGCTTCAGACTTGCGGGAGAAGGTGTGATGAGCATGGGCCGGGCTTTTCAGTTGGCCGGAGCGAGATCCGTCATCATGAGCCTGTGGTCTGTTTCTGAAACATCATCCATCATGCTGATGGAGAGCTTCTTCAGCAAACTCAAACAGGGAAAATCCAAGTTGGACGCACTCAGCGCGGCGAGAGCCGAGCTTCGACGCTCGGGCTTTAGACACCCCTTCTTCTGGAGCGCTTTCGTCCTCGTGGGCGAAACCAAATGACCGCCCGGCGGGGGCGGGAAGCTTGCAATCCTCCAGCGAGAGGATTGTCCAGTCTAGCACCTGCGCTGAGAATGTTGGTTGCCATGTTCTGGTCGTTCACCACCAACAGCCCGGTTCGAGCGGAGGACTGCGGCACTGCACGAGACGGTCGTGAAATGGCAGGTGCATAATTGAAGCAGCGGGACCACGTCCCCACGAGTCGTGGCATCAAATCCCGTACAGATAGTGACACACCTGGCAACTCTCCGGCGCTTCCGGCATCCGCTTCCTGGCTATTTCGTGAAGCCGCTCGGGACTACTCAGAGATGCTGTGGCTAAAGATTCGAGAAACGTGTTGTCGTATTCTCGACAGCGATTATCGAACCGTTCTCGATAGAACCGGCATACGTCCGACTCCCACAAGTGCAGAAGGTTCTCCTCAGGGAGACGTCCGTAATCAACGCCAGGCATGATGGCGTGCCTGCCCAGGAACGTGGTGGGTCCGCCGTATGCGCAGCTGATGCACGGTCCCACGATTCCGTCGTACCGGACGAACATTGACCCTCGAGGGTCCTGTTCACACACGGGACGCTCATACGGCGTGAAAGGCGAGGCAGTAGTGGCAACTCGGAGCTTCTTGGCCAAACTGCGAGCCCGTGCCAGCGATTTCTCGAACCGCTTCACGGCCGCGGATGCGCTTGTTTCAAAGAGGCCGTACCCCTTCCCGTGAGCCCCTCGAATCACTTCGCACTGCTTGAAGTTGACCTGATCCACGCCCAGACGGCCGGCGAGCCGCACGATATCCTCAAGCTGATGTACGTTGGCGGGCATCATGACGAAATTGATCATTGTCTTGGGAACAGCGCCCCTGCGCAGTCTGGAGATTTGTGCCAGGTTGTCGCAGATCCTCTCAAAATTGGATCCTTCACGAATCCGCTCGTAGGTTTCCTTGTCGGCGCCGTCAATGGACACGCAGAGCCAATCCAGTCCCGAAGAAATCAGTTCGTCTGCTATGTTGGGGTTAAGGAGCAGCGCATTGGTGAGGATCCCCGTCTCGCAACCGGCCGATTTGGCCTCCGCAACCATCTGGGCGAGTCGGGGCTGAAGCAGGGGCTCACCTCCACCGGTGAAGTCCACCGAAACGACGTCCGGCAAGTGCGGGCGCACAGCCTCCCACACGTCACGCTCCATCACAGCCCGATTGTGGGTCCGCTCCCTGACTTCTTTCCATGGGCACATGACACAGCGGAGGTTACACGACAGGGCCGACTCAACCTGGAGAAGCCTCCATCGTCTGGCTTTTCGCAGTTCACTCCCGCTGTCTGTCCGAGTGGATTCCCCCGAGGTTAGCCCGAACAGGCGGCGGAAAAAAGCGTGCACGGGCGACCGGTCACTCTTTGGCCTTGAGTCGGACAATCCGTCCACTAACACGGACCGAAGGCCGTGCATCGGACCAGGCCGTTGGAATGCGGCCTTGGTTGAGCGGTAATTCAACATATCGTCATTGTTGCGCATCACATGCCTGCATTCCAATCCTTCCGCTCAAAGGGCACTGCCTGAAAGCCGTACCCTATGTACAGATTTTGATCTCACTGAGAAGAACGGGTTGACATCGCAGAACTTCGATCGAGTCTTAGGATACCTGGTCGACGCGGGCCCGACCAGCGAGGCCAAACTGCAGGGAGCGTCAACAGCTATCGGACAGTCAGATCATTCGAGCATTTGTCGAATCATGTTAATACCAATGCGTTTTCTAGTACTTGAAATCGGGGAGGAACTTTTCGTAAGACGTTCCTCCCCGAACCCCACCTCAAGAACTTTTAGCACTCGCCGGCATCTGCATTTCCGCTGAAGAAATGCAGATGCCGGCCCATGATAGAAGTTTCTGGGCGGGGGGTTGGGCGGGACACTCTTTACAAAGAGGGTCCCCCCAATCTTACTTTTTTGAAAGCGCATGCGTATAAGACATCAAGATTGACGAATGATTTGTGCTCCGGACTTTCCGGACCGCTCTCTGCCGTATCCCACCGGAGAGTGAAAGGCGTAGGTGGGCCAGCCGAAGGCGACCAGAAGACCTGATCCTGGCGCATCTCGCGCGATGTGCTTTCCCAAGACGATGAGGAACAATGCGTTCAAACCGATCGGTCAACTGGTGGGCGCACGTTCCCATCGATTGGTAAAAACGAAGCCAACCCAGCGGGGTTGGCTCAATGACTGATTATCATTCCCGGGTGGCGCCTTGGAGTTTGGGTGACGCCCTTGCTATGGCGAGTGGGATGCATCATAGTGCTTGCCCGCTCTTCCAAAGCAACTATTTTCCTTTCAAGGTTCGCAATCGTTTCCCTAAGCTCCGTAACTACGATATGGTCCCCCTGGCAACTGTGCTCTGCCGGATGCCTTACTACTGAGGCGACTCTTCTCTCCTGCTCAGCCAAATCATGCCTGAGCCTGCTTAAGCGCGCAAGCTCAGCCGACTTTTCCCCCGGCAACCATGTTCCAGTTGCAAGGCTTTGATACAGTTCGAGATATTCCCTTCTCAATTCATCGAGATGATTTTTTAGGGCAAAGAATTCATGATCCCTCGCTTTCAGAGTGTCAAATTCGTGACGGATGCCGGCCGGGGGGGTGAAATTACACTCAGGGTGGTGCCCACCAGGACTTCTCACATCCCGCGTCAGATCTATAATGGTCATATGCGTGAAATCCTGGTGATCTTTATGCCAGTGTTTTGCCCTCTGCGCCAGGGCAGATTGCCCCGAAGCGCCACAGACCAGACAGGCAAGAAAAGCCACTAGAAAACTTCTTTTCATCATCATGAATCACCTCGAGTATTCTATAACATCAACATATCAATATTTTAACACAGTTACATCCTAAAGTTCAAGTTTTAAATTACAAAAACGTGATCATTCAGTTACTCGGGGGAAGTGCCTAACCTCTGCCATTGCGAGGAGTGAAACGACGAAGCAATCTCGATACTTAAAGGCAGAAATTGCTTCGCTGCCCTCGCAATGACAGTCTTTTCCCGTCCGTAACTGGGCCCTTACACAAAAACTTGTCCCGGCCGACCGTCCTGGGCCACCAGTTCACCTTTCGACAAAAGTTCTTCGGGCACTGCCTGCGGTAGCAGGGTTGTCTCTTCCCGAGAAAAGCACTAGGAATCAGTCCTGCTTAATTTGGGGGAATGCTCCTGACCTTTTCACTGCATACCTCCGGGGTAGGCAACGACTGCTTTGGCTATAAGGGCGTGGAAACCAAACAGCAACCAACATGCCCCTTCCTCATCTACGAATTCGGAGAAGAGGAAGGGGCAGAAGGCAGGGCGTGAAGGGGCTAACTAGTGCTTTTCGTAAGTTCGGTGCCGGAATTCATGACCAAAAGAGATTGCTTCGGCACTGCACTCCCCGCTATGACAGGGCCGAGCAGTGTCATTGCGAGCAAAGCGAAGCAATCTACTCCGACAAAAATCTGCGACCTGATGTAAGGAAACCTGTCCTAAGCTTGAGTTGCAAAAAGCGAGCACGAGGATTCCGGTGCTCGCTTAACCAATGACACCCTTTTCCCGCATCCGGGCGAGCTCTCCAGCGTCATAGCCCAGGATCTTCGTCAAGACGCGATCCGTATCCTGGCCCAAGGCCGGTGCCCCGCGCCAGACTTGACCGGGAGTCCTGCTAAATTTAGGAATGATGCCCAGGGCCTTGACGCTACGGCCCAGGGTCTGGTCCTCGTACTCGACAAAATCACCGCGGGCTTGCCAGTGCTCACTTTCGTCGGCATCCTTGGCGCTTACGACAATGGTGCACGCGACCTTGAAACGGGCCATGTGTTCCTCCACCTCTTTGGCCGTACGCTGCCCGATCCATTCGCGAGTAATGCGGTCCAGTTCCTTGCCCTTTTCCGAAGAGACAGCCTCGATGGAAGACGAACATTCGTTCCACGTATAGTAGGCCGGGTCCAGACCGACGGCCTTGACGAAACGCTTATAGACGGCTGGGCCAAAGGCGCCCACTGCGACCCAGCGGTCCTTGGCTTGAAAAATGTCGTACGGCTGAAATGCAGGAGACTTGTTGCCGGTGCGCTGGCGGTTCATTCCGGCAGAGAGGTACGAAACGAAGGTGTCGGAAAGGACTCGGGCATTGGCCTCAAACTGTGCCACATCGATGACCTGACCTTCCCCGGTCTCTTGGACGTGCCGCAGGGCGGTCATGGCCGCAAAGGCGGCGGTCAGGGCAGAGTAATAGTCGCTGCTCCATGGCCGGATCAAAGACGGGGGATTGGGTTCGGGAAATCCGACGAGGTTGGTCCAACCGCTGGCGCACTGTCCGATCATATCATAAGATGGCCGTTCGCAGACCTCGGGAACGCCGCCAAACTGGGGCCGGCCAAAACCGCTGACGTGTACAATGACCAGGCGAGGGTTGACTTCCAAGCACATTTCGTCGCTGATTGCATACTTGTCCAACCAGACAAGATTTTCGAACCAGATGTCCACGTTCTTGATCAAACCGAGAAAGATTTCCCGGGACTCCTGGACATTCATGTTGAGTTCGACAGCCACGCTGATGCGGTTGCGGGCATCCTGGGCCCAACTGGAGCTGACCTTCTTGTCGCCGTCTTTGACAAAGGGTGCCAGAGTGCGGTACGTGTCGCCGTAACCGGGGCGCTCGACGTGGATGACCTCAGCTCCGAAGTCGGCAAACATGGTAGTGGCGTGGGGCATGGCGATGATACTGCCGGTGGAAAGAACTCGGATTCCCCGGAGGGGACCAAAGGCTGGGATCAGGGCCGGGGTGGGAACACGCTGCATCTTTTCCAGGCGAGTCATGGCGTTTCCTCCTCTTTGACCTCAAATATGCGGCGGTCTTGCAATTTGGGGCGCTGAGGCCGGCGACGGGTCCTGGTACGGTTCCCCGAACATCGAAAAGGTCACATGAACACGTCCCCCTAGACCCGAGAGTGCAAAACCGTGGCCGCGTTGCCAAACACCCTGTTTTTCCTGTCTCTGAGAGTACTAGCCACAGGTTCCCCTGTCAATCACAATGTTCTCGTGATGGTAACCACTCAGGCACGTGTCGGAAGAGCCCGTCACTGCGAGCGACGCGAGGCAATCTCTGCCCTCACATATCGGAATTGCTCAGTAATCTCACTCCTCTCAATGACACAGGTGAGACAATCCCGCCGGGAAAGCGAATGATTATCTCCAGTCGAAGTACTGAGTTGACAAAGGTTCCTGTCCTTATTAGAGTAATACCTATGGGCAATTACACGTGCATAAGCAATTGTTATTTTGGTGAGGCCCTGGAAAATATGCTGCTATTTGAGCCATCGTTCCCCGTTTGCGTGGGGATGGCCGAAAGATGTTCAGAGCGTGCCGCTGAGAATTCGCGGGGGGCGACAACGTTACCGTCTTGAGTGGAGACAGAGCGGGAATGCTGCAGGTATTTTGTATAGAGTAGGAGTCTTTTTTTCTTGGGAAGTCACGTAAAAATAGGCATGGACGAGTTCGTTAACGACATCCGATCGGGCATCGGTTGTGACGGTCTCATGGCCAAATACCGTCTGTCCTTGATGGATCTCGCTGTGGCGTTGAACAAGTTACCCGGACTGACGTTGATGAGTTTCGAGGAACTCGAGTCCCTTTTCCCTGTCGAGAAGCGGGCCATCTCGTTTCGAGAAATGCGCGAACTCGGAAGGACTACTTTACAGGGCTTGATTACAGCCTATGACCTGGCAGACCTTATGCAAGAAGGCACGGTCACCGACATCTCGCGACAGGGCTTGCTTATAAGGAACATGCTCTGCGAGGCAGGGGAGATCAAGAAAATATTCATATTGCCGACCGGCTTCCCCACAGCAAGCGCGTTCGAGCTAGAGGCCGAGTGCCGGTGGACGCTGGAAGAACCCGAGACCGGCGTTTCCCTTTGTGGCTTTCATATACGCAGCATCTCCGGCAAGGCGCAGGCCAACCTGGAAATACTGCTCGCCGTAGTTCGTTTGCAAGGCTGGAAACCGGCTCCTGAAGAAGCGGGCGGTTTGCCGATGCGAGAGTCATCGCTAGACCGGTGGGAGGTCCAGAGAAGCGTGGTCGAGGTCGACTCCGTTTTTTCGCATGACGTGACCAATTCGGGAAGTTTTCATGTGGGTCCACACGTGGATCCGTTCAAGCGCCTGTTGAACGGGTTGCCGATTTCTTGCTGGTTACTTGACCAACACGGCCTGATAGTTTTTGCCAATGAATATTGCAGGACCCTTGGCAGCGCCCCTGGCGAGTTCGTGGGGAGCCCGCTCCCGAATTTATTTCCTGACGCCAGGGAAATGATTGCATCCGTTTTCGACAGAGTGTTCATGCATCGAAAAGTGATACTTTGCGGCGGAGTCGCTCGCATCAACGACCGGAATGTCCCTGCCAGAATCGGCTTCAGGGCAATCAGGTCGGCGACGCAAAGGCTCGTATTGGCAGTCGTGAACGACGCATCGGTCCCGCCCGAGGATTCTCCGGCGTCCACCGGCGAAACTGAAGAGTTGTCCGAGGCGTACAAAGAGATCGTCATGCGCCTGGGAAAGGCCGAAAGTGCGCTCGTGGACAGGACGGACGCATTACGCCTCATTATCAATTCAGTTGACGACCGAATAAAGGATGAACGGGAGCAGGTGGCGGTGACGCTGAACGCTCATCTCAAACCCATTGTGAATAGGCTCAAGGCAGAGAATCTGTCGCCGCAAGGCAGTTCTCTGGTCGACACCCTGGAACGCATTGTGCGAAACATTTTACCGATCTCTGTCCACAGGTTATCGAGGGTATACAGTTCCCTCACACCACGGGAAAACGAGATTTGCGATTTGATTTTGCTGGGTCATGGGACGAAGGCTATAGCGGATATCCTTGGCGTAAGCGCGGAGACGGTGGCAAGTCACAGGGCCAAGATAAGAAGAAAATTGGGATTGGAACGGCCTTCTCAAAGCCTCTTCGGTTGGCTGCGCGCTCATTTGGAAGTCCAGAGCGACGGTTCCTCCTGAGAGAGGCAAGCGGGAGTGCACGGATGCGAATGAGGCGGTGAAACGGTCCAGGTGCACGATGTTTGCAAGCGCAAAAAGCTGTATGCTCCTCCAAAATTCGGAATCCGGGGCGAGCGCGGCTGCGTTTCTTAGGTCCACCCACACAGCGCAGCTCACGCGCACATGCTGGGCCCCGTGGACGGACAAGGGCCGATGTTTTCTGCGACGACACGGAGATGTCGAGTGAACGAAAGGCGCATGAGAAGCTTCCCGAGCCAACGAGTCGATAACCGAAACGATAAACCGGGAGGATTTCGGCATGAAACGGTTAGATTGACTACCCAATCTGTAGTTAAAGTTTCCCGGTTGACAGTTGTTGCTCTATCGTCAATTATACAATTAACTTTGTTGAATACTTCTTTCGGAGATTATATGGGTTGATGATTTGTGTCTGTAATTGAAACGTGGACAAATGGATACGTGAATTGAAATAGGGACGAACAGGTTCCTCGAATTGAAATTGAATGGTTGCTCGCTGGATTAATATGGCCGGAGAGCGAGTCGTTTCAGACAAATCACGATTATGAGATTTAGCGGGGCCTAATCTCGAGATATGGATTCCGCTCTTCCTCGATGATGTACTGTCGCTGGTGCGTCGGCGAGAAGTGCTTTTTAAGGCCCTGTGACCTGAAGCGTCACACCATCGAAGTAAAAAACATACAAAAGTAATAATAGATTGTAAAAACAGAATGTTACAAAATGTCTGTGGGTGCGAAGCATAACCGAAATTGCTAACTGCGCTTTGCATCGGGTGACCCGGATGAGAGCATTAATTGTCGTCGGAGAACGAACTACTCGTGTCCGACCCTATACCACGGTAATACCGAAGTCTCTCTTGCCGGTCGGTCGTAAGCCCGTTATTGAAATCATTGTCAATCAGCTCAAACACCATGGTTTCACTCACATCACGATTTGCCTGGGGCATTCGGCATACCTGGTTCAGCGCGTGCTCGGAAATGGGGAGAAGTTGGGCCTCGTCGTAGATTACCATGTTGAGGAGATTCCCCTTTGGACTCACGATCCCCTCGCGTTGACCAAGGACATCGATGGGACGTTTCTTGTTATGAACGGAGACATTTTAAGCGACATTAATTACACGGAGATGATTCGATTCCACAGGGAACAGGGCGCTACGGCCACTGTTGCGTTTCCTAACAGAGTACCGGAGATCGATAGTCGATTTCAGAGGCGGGGACACGTTTCAGCAGGGTTCGGACGACGGTGGACTTTCGACAATGAAGAGGGGACGGGCATCTACGTGTTGGACAGCTCGGTACTGGCATACCTGGTGTCTTTTTTCAGTTTGGACTTTCCGGGTCTCATCCGGACGTTAATCGGGAGTCGTAAGAAAGTTATTCCCTTCAGGTTTTCGGGAATTTGGTACGATCTCGGTCTGGCTGAAGACTTTCGATTCGTCCAGGATCATTTCAACAGATTCAAGAAATCCATTCCCTGGCTGACTTAGCCGTTGAGGCAGGTCAAATCAGTAAATAAACACTCAGGAAAAAAATCACAGAGGAACTATCAATGAACTCAACGTACCGCGATGACAAAGCTCGAAGGCACTGCCGCAGTTCTCATTTGCTTCCCAGCTCGGAGCAGTTTGCGATTAGCCCGGATGGAGAACGATTCCTTCTTCCTTCGGAGTCCGATTACGCACAGGAATATTTGCGCCTGAAGGCTCTGTCTGCGGCGAATCGATCCATGGGCCGGGAAATAGTTGTAGTTCTCGGTATCGGGTTTGTAGGCTCCGTAATGGCTGCTGTGATTGCGGATTCAGTTGACGCCGATCAGAATCCTGGGAAATTCGTCATTGGGGTGCAACGTCCCAGTACCAGGAGTTATTGGAAGATACCGCTCATTCAGCGAGGCGTTTCACCTGCAAAGACCGAAGATCCGGCAATCCCGGATCTGTTCCGTCGCTGCGTCCTGGAGAAAAAGACTCTTACCGCGTCGTTTGATTACGATGCCCTCCTTCTTGCCGACGTTGTAGTCGTGGACGTTCAATGCGATTTTATCAAAGACTCCCTTGCTCAGGTGAGTTCAGGATATGTTGAAATGCGGGATCTGGAAGCTGCCTTCGAAGTAATCGGGGAGCTGATAGAGCCGAATACTCTGGTTCTCATTGAGACAACGGTGCCTCCCGGGACCACCGAGCAAGTGGCGTACCCCATCATCAAAAAGGCTTTTAAGGAACGGGGGATCGATTCTGAGCCTCTTATTGCCCATAGCTACGAACGGGTCATGCCGGGGGCGAATTATGTTGCATCCATAAAGCACTTCTGGCGCGTGTGCAGCGGCATTAATCAGGAAGCTTCTCGTCGAGTCGCTCAATTCCTCACCGAGGTCATCGACACCGAGAACTATCCTCTCACGGTTCTGGACCGGCCCATCGAATCCGAGACTGCGAAAATAGTTGAAAATAGTTATAGGGCAGTCAATCTGGCGTTCCTCAACGAATGGAGCGTCTTCGCCGAACGAAACGGCATAGATCTGGTCAAAGTGATCGATGCAATAAAGATGCGGCCTACCCATTCCAACATGATCTTTCCCGGCCCGGGGATAGGGGGATATTGCCTGCCAAAGGATGGCGGGTTGGCTGTCTGGTCCTACAAGCATCTTATGGGTTTTGAGGACGAACTGTTCAAAATGACTCCAATGGCCATAGACATCAACGATAGCAGAGCCTTGCACGTTCCTGAATTGGCCAGGGATGCTTTACGGAATATGGGCCGGTACATCGCTGCATCCAAAGTGACGCTTCTGGGAGCTTCCTACAGAGAAGACGTGGCAGATACCCGATACAGCGGCTCTGAGATAGTGGTGAGGCGGCTTGTGGAAATGGGCGCCGAGGTATGTGTTCACGATCCCTACGTTGAACACTGGTGGGAATTCGAAGCGCAGGACACATACCCTGCACCGGGAAAAAGCCGCGCTCGATTTTTCCGGGGACAAGAAGCCCTGAAGGCATTGCGGATTGAATCGGATCTCTGGGCGGCACTCAAGAACGCCGACGTGGTCGTCCTTGCGGTCCGACACAAGCAATTTCAGGATCTGGATCCGGAGCAGGTGGTTGCCGCATCGGGCGGTCCTCTTGCAATAATAGACTGCTTCGGCATGCTGAATGATACGAAAATCCGCAAATACTTTGAATTGGAGTGTGAAGTAAAAGGCCTGGGAAGAGGCCACATTTCGCGGCTCAAGAAACTCTACAAGGAAGGCGCAACCGGGAAGACCGCTGCAACGGCGAATCTTCCTCTCAAATCGCGTCGATCCAGACCCGACCGTAGTGTTTCTCCCGCGCGACGCGCTTCCGCTATTGAAATGAAAGAGCAGCAGAGATGAATCACGACATGGAAGATGAGCATCCGAGACTGGTCGACAACGCCGAAATAGTGGCCCCCGTCAGAACATCTCACCTGTCCAGGCGCAGTTGCTCGTACAGGGAGGCCCGCAGACCGGAAAAATCTTCGACGTTGTCCATAGAACTGGCCATGCGTTACTTGAGGATCATCTTTAAGCGCAAGCGTGAGATTCTCCTGATTTTCGCGGTCGCCGTCGTTGCCAGCGGTATCTATGCTTTGCTTGTTCCCCCGACCTTTCGGTCTTTTGCCACGCTGGATATAGAAGGGGAAAACAAAAAAGCCCTAAACCTCGATACCACTCTTCAGATTGCCGACAGGGATTATTTCACCACACAGATTGCGATTCTAAAGAACAGGGCGCTCGTCCAGAAATTGACCGAAAGGATGAATCTTGCCGCGCATAAGGAGTTTCAAGACGAGGGCGGTTTCGTATCGACGTTGGTTCACAACATCTGGTCCAGTCTTCGAAGTATCATCGGGATAAAGGCAAAGTTCGATCCAGAGCTGGAAAGCTTGAGGCAGGAAGACCGATTGATAAATGCGGTCATGACCAAGATTTCCGTCGAGAGTCACGGAAAAGGCAGGTTGGTGAGTGTATCGATGGATTCCGAGGACCCAAGGCTGGCCACAGAAATTCTGCACAACTTCATCAATATTTTTCTGGAATACAATCTGGGACGGCGACGTTCGGAGAGCCTGGAGAGCACTACCTGGCTGAAAAAGGAACTTCAGGCAGTCGGAAGGGAGGTAGAACGATCCAGGGGTGACCTGATCGCCTTCACGAATAAGCATGGAATCGTCACCATGCAAAAAGAAGGAAACCACGTGTTGACGCAATTCAATGTGGCCGCGGACGGATTGCTCAAATCAAAGGAAAGCCGCTTCAAATTGGAGTCGTTTCAGCACCAACGGAGCATAGGTGAAACCCAAGCCGTACCCGGGTCAGTCAACGTGGAGCACCTGGTCAAGCTTAAGGAGAACCTATCGCTGCTTGAATCCGAATACGCTCAAATGACTACTGTGTATTCACCTTCTTATCCCAAAGCGCTGGCCATGAGAAGAAGAATCGAGGAGCTACGCAGAAAGATAGCGGAAATCGAAAGTGCGACAATTTCCGTAGCTGTGGAAGCCGCTAAGCATGAGGAAGTGCTTTTGAGACAAGACTTTGAGAAAGCCAAGAAAGCGGCTATGGATCAGAACTCCCTCGGAATCCAATACGCCACACTTCAGAAAGAAGTTGATACGAATGAGCGCGTGTATCAAATGTTTCTCCAGAAAGCCAAAGAAATGGAAGTAATGGCAGGAGTCACCGGAAACAACATCTCCTTGATTCTGCCTCCGGTGATGCCCATGGATCCGATCAAACCGAAAAAATTGCTGTATGTCATGGTGGGCGGCGCACTGGGCTTGTTTGTGGGAATTCTGGGCGCTTTTGTCAGGGAATACCGGGACGAATCAATCAAGAGCATGCAGGACCTCAAGAACTTTCTCAGCATACCCACTTTGGGAGCGGTACCCGATCTCAAGCGACTTCGGCAATGGAATCCGGTGCCGGCGTGCACTCCCGAGCTTAGGGCTTACCAGCAGCCCCGATCACCTCTGCACGATACGCTGAGAAACATTTATGCGTCCATCGCATTTTCCCTGTTGCCGCAAGGGTCGGTCCGGACGCTTGTATTTACCAGTGCCGAGCCGGAAGAAGGCAAGACATTTCTGGCTGTCTCAATGGCGACGGTCATCTGCGACCATGATGTAAAAGTGCTGATCGTGGATTGCGACCTCCGCAGACCAAAAATCCATCATGTTTTCAAGATGGATTCCAAAATACCCGGCCTGACCAGTTTTCTGAGCGGTACCACCGCAAAATTGAACGACGTTGTCCGACCCACCCGTGTTCCGGGACTGGACGTGATCACGAGCGGTCCGATGCACGAAAATCCCGTCGCGATTCTCCAATCGCCCAGGATGAAAGATCTGTTGGAAGACTGCAACAGGAAATATGACATTGTCATCTTGGATTGTCCGCCAGTCATCGGATTTGCAGATTCGAGGATTCTGGCAGCCAGCACGGATGGTGTCATTTTTGTGGTGAGAGAGTCCTATGTTTCCAGAAGGATACTCAATGAGGCCCTTGATTCGTTGCCGCAAGCCAACGTAGTGGGCGCCATTCTCAACATGTCCGATCCGAAATACGGCCCATACGGGAACGGTTGGTACAACAAATATTATACACCGGTTCAATATTGGCGTTCGGACTGAATTGTTCGATGACAAGAACCGTGGCAAGGCGAAGAGAAGCATCCGCAATTACAGATTGCTACGTTGTGAATTTCACAAACTAGCACAAGTTATAAGAGCAGCCGAAAATTGACTAAAGGAGGATTGTTGATGTCGCGAAATCTGGAGGTGCTGACGGATCAGAGGGTGGCCGTAGTAGGCGCCGGTTACTGGGGCAAGAACCACGTGCGCAATTTTTGGGAATTGGGTGCGCTCGAACAGGTGTGCGATCTGGACAAAGATCTGCTGAACAAAACGGCTTCTCAGTATCCGGGTGTTCATTGCACCAATTCGTACGGTGATGTGCTTTCAAATGACAAGATCAAAGGGATAGTGTTGGCAACCCCTGCAAGCACGCATTATAAGCTGGCACGGGCTGCGATCGAGGCGGGCAAGGATGTCCTGGTGGAAAAGCCGCTTGCCCTGAATATAGATGATGCTGAGCATCTCGTCTCGCTTGCGGAAGATCGCAAAGCCGTTCTGATGGTTGGCCACATATTGCTGTATCATCCGGTGGTGCTCAAGCTCAAGGAGCTCGTGGACAGCGGATACTTGGGAAAAATTCAGTACGTGCAGTCCAATCGTCTGAGTATGGGGATAGTACGATGCGAAGAGAACATTCTCTGGAGTTTCGCTCCCCACGACATTTCGACTGTCTTGTACCTTCTTGAGGAATCGCCCGTCAAAATCCGTGCATACGGTAACTGTCAGCTTCAGCAGGGCATTGAAGACGTGACCATAAGCATTTTGGAATTCGGGAGCGGAGCAGGGGCACACATCTATATTTCATGGATGAACCCGTTCAAGGAACATCGGCTTGTCATAATCGGGGACAGGCGCATGGCTGTTTTTGAAGACTCCCGCCCCGATGCCAAGCTCCAAATTTACAATTCAAATTTCAATTGGGTTCGCCGTCACCCTGTCCCGTTCAAAGGGGAAGTTGAAAATATTCCGGTGGAAAATCATGAGCCTTTACGCATGGAATGCCAACATTTTCTGGACTGTATCACGACGAGGCAACAGCCCAGATCCAACGGGCATGAGGGGCTTCGCACGTTACGAGTCTTGATGTCGTCCTACGAATCCTTGAAGATGGAATCTTCAACTGGAGTCATCGAAAAAAGGACGTCTCAGACAAAAGACTACTTCGCGCACGATTCCGTTAGCATCGAAGAACGTTGCGTAATAGGCGCCGGAACCAAGATCTGGCACTTCAGCCACATCATGGAAGATGCACAGATCGGTTCCAAGTGCAGCTTGGGCCAGAACGTGGTGGTAGCCAAAGGGGTACGAATCGGCGACCACTGCAAAATTCAAAACAATGTGAGCATCTACGAAGGGGTTACCCTGGAAAATAACGTGTTTTGCGGGCCTTCCATGGTGTTCACAAACGTGTACAACCCCCGATCCGAAATCCCCAGGATGAAAGAGATCCGGCCTACACTCGTGAAAGAAGGAGCGACCATCGGAGCGAATGCTACAATAGTATGCGGGGTCACCATAGGAAAGTATGCTTTCATAGGCGCTGGTTCGGTTGTAACGAAAGACGTGGAGGACTATGCACTTGTGGTGGGCAATCCTGCTCGTCAGATCGGTTATATGTGTCGTTGCGGCGTGACTCTGACGCAACCGGCTGATTCCTCGCAACCGCTGCAATGTGCTTCGTGCAACAAGCTCTACACCCTTGGAGTTGACAAGCATTTGCACGAATCTCAGGGAGAAGAACCCGTTGGAAAAGTGCCGTTGCTGGATTTGAACGCTCAATACCTGTCCCTAAAAAATGACATTCATGCTGCAATTACGGGCGTCGTTGAGAGCCAACGGTTCATCATGGGACCGGAAGTCCAGGCTCTGGAAAGTGAAATCGCGGAATATTGCCAATGTAAACACGGTATAGGGGTATCGTCCGGAACGGACGCCATTCTCGTGAGTCTCATGGCACTGGGAGTGGGGGCCGGCGACGAAGTCATCACTACGCCATTCACTTTTTTCGCCACTGTAGGAGCCATTTTGAGGCTAGGTGCCGTCCCGGTGTTCGTGGACATAGATCCGGTAACTTTTAATCTCGATGCCACGAAAGTGAAAAAGGCTGTCACATCGCGGACCAAGGCCATATTGCCGGTTCATCTTTTTGGTCAATGCGCTGACATGGCAGACCTGCTGGAAATCTCCGAGCACACGGGTATTGCCATAGTCGAAGACGCTGCCCAGGCCATAGGGAGCGAATACCACGGGAGACGGGCGGGCAGCATGGGCTCCGTCGGGTGTTTTTCCTTTTTTCCGTCGAAAAATTTAGGAGCTTTCGGTGACGGAGGAATGATAACGACCAACGATGACGATCTCGCCAATAGAATTCGGATGTTGAGAAATCACGGAGCTAGCCCCAAGTACTATCATAAGCTCGTGGGCGGAAACTTCCGGTTGGATGCAATTCAGGCCGCGATTCTACGGGTAAAACTGAAGCGGCTGGATTCGTGGACCCATAATCGAATCGAAAACGCTGCGTACTATACCGGCAAATTTGAAGAGTTGGGACTTGCAGGCACTCACCTGATTCCACCGAGCGTCCGTACAGGCAGGCACATATTCAATCAGTATGTGGTGGCAACAGAGCAACGTGATACGTTAAGGCAGTATTTGAAGGACCACGGAGTGGAGACGGAAATTTATTATCCGAAACCCATGCACCTACAGGAATGTATGAATGGAGCGCAATATCGCGAAGGCGATTTCCCCGTAAGCGAAGAGGCAAGCGCAAGAGTGATTGCGTTGCCCATATTCCCTGAACTGAGTCTGGCACAAAAAGAGTATGTAGTCTCAAAGATCTTTGATTACTACTCCTCCAATGTGTTTTCCCTGGGGAAGAAAGCGACTTATCTCGGTTAATGCCGTTGCAGTGCCGTTGAATCGACAACGGCACTGCACAGGTTGCGTCATGGCTTCTTCGGCCGTTCACTACGGGTCAATGGGGGAAAGAATTGCTCATCGATGCGCACATGCACGTCAATCTTAACGGGATTTCACCGAGGAACCTCTTCGACTATTTGGATCGTGACGGAATCGATTGGTGCTGGCTTCTGACATGGGAGGAAAGCCAGCCGACCAATCCCCTGTACAGGCCTCTCACGATAGAATCGGTTTTTGAATCCTATCATATAAACCCCTCCCGCGTGGTCCCCATGTATGCCCCGGATCCGGCTAGGCAATCGTCCGAGGCAGATCTGGAATACTGGGTCACTCAAGGTGTCAAGGGAATAGGCGAGCTGAAAGTGACATCAAGCTGGTACTCGCCGGAGATAACGAAATTGTTGAATCAAGCCAGGCGACTCGGACTGTTGGTCCTGTTCCACATGGAAGAGGAAACCTTCATGTACAGGCCCATGAGTCGCTCGCGTGTGGAAAGCCTGGCATGTAAAGTGCTCAACAGGACAGAAGCGTACCGGTTGGGACGCAACGTTTTGGAATTTGCTACACAAAAATCCCCCGTAGTGGCTTCCATGCTGACTTCCCGACAAAAGTGCTCTCTCGGGTACCTACCGGAGTTTTCGGGGCTGGAAGCACGCTTACAGGAGTACCCCGACGTTGAGTTCGTGGCTCATGGACCGTTGTTCTGGAAGGGTATCGCTTCAGACATGGGATTCGGCCCCTATCCCACCGGAGCTGTTTCTGAAGAGGGAATCTCACCGAGATTGCTCAGGTGTTACCCCAATCTGTCGGCCGATCTCTCGGGCCTCAGCGGGTACAACGCCCTCAGTCGTGACAAGAAATTTTCCCAGAGATTCCTTTCCGAATTCAGCTCCAAGATTTTGTTCGGCACTGACAATACGTCACTAGGGCTGAAGAATCTTTTGGGGAAGCTAAGGTTGAGCCTGGCAGATATCAGGAAGATACGTGGAGAAAATGCGTTTCTGCTTATCGAAAAGTCGGGAAATGCAGCGTCGGCGAAGATGGCCTGAATGATGACCATGGAACATTACGGATCTGTCATGGACAGACTCAAGAGTATTCGGGTGCCGACGGGCTTTATAAGAAATACGTTGACCTTGGCCGGCTCCACGTTGGTAACGCAAGGGATATTCTTTGCGGCGTCTCCCATTTTGACGCGTATATACCTGCCGGATGATTTCGGAACGCTCGGGGTGTTCTCCTCCATACTTTCCTTGGCCCTGCCGGTGGCTTCCTGGCGATACGAATACCCTATCACCCTCCCACAGGACGATGAATATGCCGCCAATGTCCTGGGGGTGGCAGTCCTCGTTCTTCTCATGATGACAGCTCTGGCAGGCGGAAGTCTGTGGTTTCTCGGAGACTCGCTTGTGAAGAGTCTCCACGTGTCCTCCAAACAGCTCTATTCATGCCTTCTGGTGGGCGGCCTGTTCGGGGGCGGGTTGTTTCAAGCGCTCAATTTCTGGGCCGTAAGAAAGAAGGCCTTCGCTCAGATTGCTCGCACCAAAGTGACTCAAGGATCAATGACCGCGGGAACTCAGATCCTGGTAGGACTGTTACATGCCGGTCCCCTGGGGCTGATACTAGGCGACGTGGTCGGCAGAGTGGCGGGAATCCGAATGTTGGCACAGGTGCTTTGGCAGGAAAAGAGCAAATTGGCAGGCAGTATAACCGGCACTCGTTTGACCGAAATGGCGCGCAGTTACAAGCGCTTCCCATTATATTCCAGTGGTGCGGCGATCCTGAACGCTGCCGGTCTGTACTCGTCGCCAATTTTGATGGCGTCCCTTTACGGTCCTCAGGCCGCCGGTTATTTTTCTCTGGCATTGCGGCTTCTCAGTCTCCCCACTCTGTTGGTGGGACAGGCCTTGGGGCAGGCGTATTGGGCTGAAGTCAGTACCATGCGCCACAAGGCCGACGACTTGCGCAGATTATTCTACAGAATTTTGCGCACGTCGATCGTGGTGGGTGGGGCCGTAATTGTGCCGCTTGTATGGTTTGCCCCAACTGCCATCGCTACCCTTTTCGGAGAGCAGTGGAGGGAGTCCGGGTATTACCTTCAGTTGTTGTCACTTAGCTTTCTGGGGGATTTCGTTTCCACTCCCTTATCATCTACGCTGACCGTGTTGGAGCGTCAGAGCTGGCAGCTCGCGTGGGATGCCTGCCGGCTGGTGTTTGTGGTAATTGCCTTCGCGGGACTCCAATACTGGGGATGCTCCGCGCGCACAGCAGCGCTGGGCTATGCAGTTGCTCAGCTCACGTCCTATGTGATTCACCTCATCCTTGCAGGAATAGCGATTCACATCCACGTGCACCAGCAGTCGCTGTGAGCACCTCGTTCCGGGGCGGACCATTGGCCAGACTAATAGTGATAATTGGCACGGTATCCTATTTCGTACTCCTTAACTGGATCTACATAGATATACTCTCTCCGGTGTATGCATATTACGGATTCATCTACGAGAAACCCACGAGCTCATATTTTTGGTTGTCGTGCATCGTCGGACTTCTTCCATCGCTATGGCTTTGCACTAAGATTGAGAGGCCTTCACAATTGATGCACTGGATGCTCTACCTGGTCATCGTACTTCCCACTGCGTCAATACCGTTCTATGCTCTGGAAACAAGCCCTTCTCAGCTGTTTTTGGTGGAAGTTTCCATTGTTGCGGCATGTTGTCTTATAGGAATAATTTATCATGTTCCGTTGTGGAGGCTGGGGTCCGTGGGCATGAGCCCAGGGGCTTTCTGGGCACTTTTCGCCTTCTTTTCCGTGATCGTTTACGCCACGTTCATCGCAAACTTCGGCGTCAGCTTCAGTGCGCCGTCATTGGTTGACGTGTACGACGTACGCGCCGATTTCACTGCCACCGGCCGCGCCCTGCACCCATTCGAGAACTATTTTGTTTCCTGGATCGGTTACAACATCAATCCGGTCTTGATACTTTACGGAGCCCTTACAACGAACGTCCCGCTAGTGCTTATGGGAGCTGCGGGGCAACTGTACATTTATTCGGTATCCGCGCAGAAATCATTTGTTATGGCCCCCATATTCCTATTGCTGTTGCCCCTATTGAGCCGGGACCGTGCACGATTTTTTATTCCTGCGCTCGCGTGGTCCGGGCCGATAGCAATGCTTCTGTGCCTTCTTGTGGATCACCTCCAGGGCGGATTCACTATGAATTCACTGTTTACTCGCAGGGTATTTGCGCTTCCAGGTCTCTTGACAGGCATGTATTTCGAGTACTACAGTCACGAACCGATGGTTATGATGTCGGACGGATTTCTGAAATTTCTTTTTTCGGGCCCGCCCCCCGTATCGCCTGCTCTGGTCATAGGAGAATTCTACTGGAACAGCCCGGACGCTCACGTCAATAGCAACCTTTGGGCGACTGCTTACGCTCACTTCGGGTTTGTCGGCGTGTTCGTGTCATCCCTGCTACTGGCAGTAGTGTTTCATCTGTATGACAGTTTGTCCCAGAAGCTCAGTCTGGGGTTCGCTTGCGTATTCCTGGCTATTTCTGCGTCTTCGTTGACCAATGCCGCTCTCCCTACGTCTTTGATGAATCACGGCCTCGGACTGACGGTTTTGATAGTTGCAGCATTCCCGAAGCCTGAACACGAGGCGAGCGAAATCGTCGTCACCGGTTACGATGACACTGGTGTACGGGCTAGCCCGCGTTCCCACGAGGCCTGCGTCGGATGTCGGCACAAGCGAATCGAGTCTGTTTAAATCTGAAGGTATGTTCCCCACTGCGAGGCCCTGTTCATGAGAAAGCATCTGCTGTCAATTGGCGTGTTGTGCTTTCTGTTGATTCTGGTTTCTTCGTCCGGAGCGGCAGAATTGGACGAGTATGCTTTTGAGCGATATGTCTCCTCATTGCTCAGATCCATTGATGTAACCAACCCCGGAAACATCTACCACATGCAGCAGGCCTTGATGTTCCCGGTAAAAGGAGCGTTTGAGCTGCATTTTGAACGATCTCAGCACTTGATCGCCCAGGGGTTGGGTGCCGCATTGGATCACACCAAGACGCTGGCCGATTTACGGGAAAAGGGACTGGCCGGCCGCATTATGCTGGACGCGGCCCTTACCGACCCGTCCCGCAGCGGTCCGGGTCGAAGACGCATCTTTCCGCTCGAGGAAGCTGCTCCAGGACTAGTCCCTGTTTCCGGGCCGGATGCGAGCCACAGAATCGTAAAAGAAGTGCCTCTCATACAACTGCAATTTTGTTATCTCATATCGTTTGCCATGAAAAAGGCGTCCATTTCGGTATCGCAAGACAAGCCTTCTCCTGAGCTGCAACGCTTCGTACAGAAATCCTTCGAGTTCTTATTACATGATGTGGTTCTTCCTTACTGGCGCACATGC
>Ga0187785_10000031_pt1 | contig 51110 bp, 53 predicted proteins | sample 0815_BV2_4_20_MG_FD_132466 | JGI IMG/M metagenome (GOLD analysis project Ga0187785, IMG submission 132466) | Tropical peat soil microbial communities from peatlands in Department of Meta, Colombia - 0815_BV2_4_20_MG | ecosystem: Environmental > Terrestrial > Soil > Wetlands > Peat | place...
GAACGCATAAAGAATGCATCGGCAGGACGGATAAAACGAACATGATACAGGTTAGCAATCTAAATAAGATATATGGAAGGCAGGGCATATTCGAAGGCGCAAGCTTTAATGTGAACCCAGGGGAGCGTATCGGTCTTGTGGGAAGAAATGGATCTGGCAAGACGACACTATTTAGAATGATTACAAAGCAGGAAGTTCCTGACTCCGGCGTTATCGGCATTCCGAATAATTATGTCGTTGGCTATCTTTCTCAGCATTTGTCATTTTCAGAAGATACAGTCCTTAAGGAAGGCTGTCTCGGCCTTAGAGAAAGCGATAATAACAAGGATGAATCATACAGGGTCAGAGCGGTTTTGCAGGGCCTGGGCTTTAGTGATGAGGATATAAATCGAAGTCCGTTGGAACTGTCCGGTGGGTTTCAGGTCAGATTGAGCCTTGCAAAGTCGCTAATCGGTGAGCCTGATCTGCTCTTGCTCGATGAGCCGACTAATTACCTCGATATCTTGTCGATACGATGGCTTCGTGATTTTCTCAGAAACTGGAAACGCGAACTGATCATTATAACTCATGACCGAAGCTTCATGGACAGTGTTACAACTCACACAATGGGTATTCACCGCTTAAGAATCCGCAAAGTGTCCGGCACGACCGATAAGCTTTATGATCAGCTGCTTGCTGAAGAGGAATCATATGAGCGCACCAGAGTCAATGATGACAGGAAAAGGGAAGAGATCGAACGGTTCATAAGCCGTTTCAGGGTACAGGCCAACAAGGCAAAAGCTGTTCAGTCGAGGATAAAGGCGCTGGATAAGCGCAAGCGTATGGAACAGCATCGGAGGGAGAGGACACTTGAGTTTTCATTTCCTTACGAAGCATTTGAAGGCAAGTGGCTTATGTCAGTGCATGATCTGTCTTTTTCCTACGGACATGATGCTGAACCATTGATAAATGGGCTTGGATTCTCTGTCGGCAAAAGCGATCGTATCGGCATAATAGGTAAGAATGGAAAAGGAAAGACAACTCTTTTGAATCTCCTTGCCGGTGAACTGCTACCTCGTGGTGGCCAGATTGTGCGGAATCAAAAGACTGAAATGGCCTATTTCGGCCAGACTAATATTGACAGGCTTGATCCCGGAAAGACAGTCGAAGACGAAATAATGGACGTTCATCCGGAGCATAATCGCAAAGCAGCCCGCACAATATGCGGAATAATGATGTTTGAAGGGGATGACGCTCTAAAAAAAATAAGCGTTCTTTCAGGTGGTGAAAAGAGCAGGGTGTTGCTTGGGAAGCTATTGGTGAGCCGATCCAATTTGTTGCTTCTCGATGAGCCTACCAACCACCTTGATATGGAATCTGTTGATTCGTTGATAGAAGCGCTTGATGCTTATGAAGGAGCTGTAATTATAGTTACGCATAGTGAGATGATTTTAAACAGCCTTGTTAACAGACTTATTGTATTTGACGACGACAGGGTTACAGTTTTTGATGGCACTTATGAAGACTTTCTGGATCGGGTTGGTTGGAGAAATGAAGCTCTCCTGAATGAACGACAGTGCTCCACAGCTAAATACTTAAGGAATGCAGATCGCAGAGAGGCGCGTCGTCTTAAGGCAGAGTTGATCAACGAACGCTCCCGATCTATTGGGGATTTGCAGCGTAGAATAAGTGACGCTGAAGAGAGCATCATAAAGCTCGAGCAATCGATTGAGAACGATACAGCTTCCGTATTGCTAGCTTCAGAAACAGGAGACTGGCAATCTGCAGCATCACTATCAAAAGTTATACATGATGCCAAGCAGAAAATTGAGCTCCTGTTTGGCGATCTTGAAGTTCTCAATGATGAGCTGGCAAACAAATCGAAGGAGTTTGAAGAAAAACTCGCCTGCATGGAATAATCAAGACATCATATAAGAAGAGTCATCTTATTCTTTTTCTCAGCGATCTTACACAGTAATCAGCTGACAACTAAGACACATGAGATTTGAGATATCTAAATTTGACTAGGCCGATCGAAAAAAAACTAAGCATTCTCGGCAGACGTGATATGTTGTACGAACAGCCTATATGAAACAGGAAGAGATCTTTTTCTGTGAGTGATCATATAGAAATTCCGCTTCATCTCTATATCAGCAATTCTGATTTCCCTGAGGGTCTTATGTTTGAGTTCATCTTTCACGGATAGCCGCGAAAGGATTGAAATCCCCATCCCTGCTTTCACTGCCTGTTTTATTGCATCAGTCGAGCCAAAGAAGCCAGTGGTTCTTATGCTGTCAATTCCAATGCCATGTTCAAGAAATATCTTTTCAATTTCAGTTCTGGTGCCCGACCCTTCTTCCCGGAGCACAAATGGCAGTGACGAAAGTTCTTTTACGCTCATGCTCCCTTTTGCATGAAAAGAAGGAGCTGCAACCGCAATCAGTTCATCTTCCGTAAGAGAGGTGTACACTATTTGTTCATTACTCAACTTTGATCCCACAATGCCAAGAAGAACGTCGTGCGCCTGGACTTTCTCGACTATTTCCCTTGAATCAGCGATGATTATCTGAAAAGAAATCGAAGGATATTTTTTCACGAATGCGGCCATGATCGGCGGCAGCAGGTATGTTCCAGGAATAGTGCTGGCACCGATCACCAATTCGCCGGCCGGCTCTTTTTTGAAGCGTCCTATGACATCTTTTATAGAATCGGCTTTTTCGATGACCTCAAGGGCATGGCCGTAAAGAGCTTCCGCCTCTCTTGTTGGCAAAATGGATCTTCCGAGGCGGTCGAACAACCTGCAGCCAAATTCTTCTTCAAGTGCCTTTATATGGTCGCTGACGGTTGGCTGAGTGAGATAGAGTTCCTCCGAAGCACGGGAGAAGCTCTTGTTTTTAAATACAGATGCAAATATCCGAAGCTGGTGAATATCCACGGGAATAATTATAGCATATACTAATGAAAATTATTGTTATTTTCTATCGATATTATGGTGAGCAGAGCCAACCCATTATTTTTGACCCTATTACACCGGGCATGATAGAGTTACTGATATGAAAGTTTGTGAGATATTTACGAGCATTCAAGGCGAATCAACCTATGCGGGACTGCCGTGTGTGTTCGTCAGAATTGGAGGCTGCAATCTCAGATGTACATATTGCGACACGACATATGCATACGACGAAGGAAGAGAGCTGACATCTGACGAAGTCGTAGCGGAGGTGCTGAAATACGGTGTGAGTTTAGTTGAAATTACCGGCGGCGAGCCACTGCTACAGGGCGAAGTGGCATCACTAATATCAAGGATGCTTGATATCGGACTAAGAGTCTTGATAGAGACGAATGGAAGCGTTGACATAGGCACTATAGATCAAAGGGCTACGGTGATTATGGATATCAAGACCCCTGGGAGTGGAATGTCGGAGGCGTTTAAAATTGAAAATTTGGATAAACTCAAGTCAATTGATGAGATCAAGTTCGTGCTGACAAATAAGACCGACTATGATTGGGCAAAAGATTTTTTATTCAGGTTTGGACTGTCGGATAAATGCGCAATACTGTTTTCGCCCGCTTTTGGTTATATAAAGCCTTCCGATCTGGCCGGATGGATGCTTAACGATAAGTTGCAAGTCAGATTGAATCTACAGCTGCATAAATATATCTATCAACCAGACCAGCGTGGTGTATAGTTCTCTTTGGCCTCGAGCTTTTTAGAGTTTGACTTAACCTGCAAAAACAGATACTATTCTAAAATAGAAACGGTTTCTATTTATTAGTATGATGAAAGAAGAATATTTTTCAGAACTTTTGAAGGAGCTAAAGCTTAAGGCAACATCGAAACGCCTGGCTGTGCTTTCAGTCCTCTCAGGAATGGAGGCTTATGCAAGCCCGGAAGAGATCTGGCAAAACCTTAGGTTGAAAATTGGCACAATCGGCTTGCCGACGGTCTACCGCATACTGGAGGAACTTGCCGGAAAGGGTGTAATTGCCCGCATTATACACCCGAGCAGACAGCTCTATTATTATTATTGCGGGAACGCTGGTCATCATCATCATTTTATATGCGTGTCGTGCAGGAAGGTGCAAGATATCAACTTCTGTGCATCGAAGGAAATTGAATGTGAAGTGTCTGGAAGGTTGAACGGGAGAGTGCTGTCACACGTACTGCAAATAGACGGTCTTTGCAGAGAGTGCTCCATCCAAAAGAGGTATAGAAAATATTCATGATAAGATTTGTAATATTCGCTTTAACTGTATTTTTGTCGGTTACATGTGTGTCCTGCCAGAAAACTGATATAACACACGGTCAGGATGAAAAGAGAAAGATCAGGGTGGTTACCAGTCTATTTCCTCTATATGACTTTGTCCGGGCAATCGGTAAAGAAAGGGTCGATGTATCTCTGATGCTTCCTCCGGGCGTTGAACCCCATAGTTTCGAACCCAGACCCGCTGACATTCTAGGCCTTAACAACACAGATATTTTTGTATATACAAATCAGTTCATGGAGCCATGGGTGTCAGGCATAATCAAAGGCATCGATAATAAACATATCCTTGTCATAGATTCCAGCAAGGGCATACGATTTATCGAAGAGAATGATGAGGAACACAAAGACGGGCACCATCTTGATGATCATGGGCATGTTGGTATGGACCCTCATGTCTGGCTGGATCTTCGTAATAGCATGGTAATGGTGGACAATATCTGTAACGGTCTTATAGTGAAGGACCCTGCCAACGAGATTTATTACCGCAAGAACGCAGAGCAATATAAGGCTGTGCTCAGAGGTCTCGATGATAAATTCAGACAGGGGCTCGGCAACTGCGATAAAAAGACATTCATCAACGGCGGACATTTTGCATTCGGCTATCTTGCTGCGAGATATAATCTGCAATACCTTTCGGCATATGGTTTTTCTCCGGATGCAGAGCCTGCTCCGGGACAGCTGATCATGATAAGCAAAATCATGAAGCGGAAGGGATTGCATTATATCTTCTACGAAGAGCTATTAGCGCCGAATGTAGCTGAGGCTATTTCGCGGGAGACAGGAGCTAAACTTCTTTTTTTGCATGGTGCGCATAATGTAAGCAGCGAAGAATTCAAGCATGGAATTTCATTTGTGGCTATCATGGAAAAGAACTTGGAAAACCTTGAGACAGGACTGCAATGCCGGAACAAATAATTTGTGCCGACAGGCTTTGTTACAGATATAATTCTGCCGACGTTATCAATAATATTTCATTTGATATTGCGGCGGGTGACTATATTGGACTTGTCGGCCCGAACGGATCAGGCAAATCGACTCTCATACGGCTTATCCTGGGTCTTTTGGTTCCTACGGCAGGCAACCTCACACTCTTCGGTCATCCATCGATCGAAATGAAATGCAGGGAACGCATAGGATATCTTCCGCAAAAACTGAATTTTTTTAATCCCTTCTTTCCATCTACAGTCAGAGAAATCGTCTCGCTCGGGCTTCTATCCGGCAGGAAACTGCCTAAGCGACTTGGTTTAGCTGATATCGAAAAGATAGGCAGGATCCTTGATATTCTCGGTATTTCTCATCTGTCCGATAAAGCCATCGGCGACCTTTCAGGAGGTCAGCAGCAAAGAGTTTTTATTGCAAGGGCACTTGTCAATATGCCTGAACTGCTTCTTCTTGACGAGCCGACAACGGCTCTGGACCCTGAGACAAGAGATAATTTTTTTGAATTGATGAATAGGCTCAATAGCGAAAGAAAGGTCACTATAATACTCGTTACACATGATACCGGCAGTATAGGGAAATATGCATCCAAGCTGCTTTATATTGACAAAGAGGTAATATTCTTCGGCGGATTTGATGAGTTCTGCCTGTCTGGAGATATGACTGCTTTCTTTGGGGCTTCTTCTCAGCATGTTATATGTCATAGGCATGATCATGAATTTTTAAACTTGAAGTCTGGGAATAAGACAGACAGCAGGCAAAATATGGAATAGAGATGGCGATAATGGAATATCTGCAATACGGTTTTATACAAAGAGCGATTATAGCGGGTGCTTTCATCTCGGTGCTCTGCTCAACGCTTGGAGTCTTGCTTGTACTGAGGAGATTGTCACTCATTGGTGACGGCCTGGCGCATGTCACCTTCGGAAGTGTTGCGCTGGGGTTGCTATTTGGCGCCTATCCAGTTTATGTGTCTCTGCCTGTTGTCATGGCAAGTTCTTTAGGGATATTGAAGCTGATGGATAGGGCGCGTATTTTCGGGGACGCTGCTATTGGAATACTGTCCGCTCTCGGAATTGCTGGTGGAGTTATGATAGCGAGTCTGGCCGGCGGTTTCAATGTGGATTTGTTCAGCTATCTGTTCGGCAATATCCTTTCAATAAGCAAACAGGAAGTTTATATATCCGTCATATTATCAATCTTGGTTTTGATCATGATTATTCTTAACTATCATGATATTTTTTCGATTACATTCGATGAAGAGTTTGCGAAAGCGGGAGGCATAGCCACTCAAAAGCTTAACGCCATGATTGTCATGTTTACTTCTGTTACTGTAGTGCTTACTATGAAAGTGGTAGGTATCATGCTTACATCAGCTCTTCTCATATTTCCTGCTGTTACTGCATTTCAAATTGCCGGCAGTTTTAAGTATTCGCTCGTTGCAGCTGCTTGTATTTCCTTGATCTGTGTTATGCTTGGCATTGTGCTGTCGCTGTTTCTCAACCTGCCCACCGGAGCAACGATAGTCCTTGTCAATGCATTCTTATTGCTGACGGTTTATGTCTACAAGAGGACTCACAGTAGCGGGCACATTTGAGCAGAATCAGGAAGATTGATATGGTAAAAGTTGAAAATATTTCAAAATCATACGGCAGGATCATAGCTGTAAAGGGAGTTTCATTCGAAATTCAGGATGGCGAGGTATTTGGTTTACTCGGACCCAACGGAGCAGGAAAGACGACCATTATAAAAATGCTGACGACCCTCTCAAAGCCCAGCAGAGGAGTTTGCAGCATAGGCGGGATTAATGTTGTGTCGAGCCCTTTGCAGATCAAGCGGCTTATCGGTGTGGTCCCGCAGGAAAACAATCTCGACAGGGAATTGACGGCATATGAAAACCTCTATATTTATTCTTTGTTTCACAATGTGGAAAACCACAGGGCAAAGATAGGGGAAGCTCTCAGGATAGTAGGCCTCTCGGACAGGCGGGATTCTCTGGCACATCATTTTTCCGGAGGAATGCAGCGGCGGCTTCTGCTCGCACGCGCGTTGCTGCCTGAACCTAAGGTGCTGTTCCTGGATGAACCTTCGATCGGACTTGATCCTCAGATCAGGAGGCAGATGTGGGATGTCATCAGGAAGACGCGAATAGAAGGAAGGACAGTAGTTCTTACAACTCATTATATTGAAGAAGCTGAAGCCCTTTGTGACAGGGTCGGTATTCTGTCTAAAGGTGGCCTGGTGGCGCTTGACACGCCCGCTCATTTGAAGGCTAGCGTGGGTGAATATGTTGCTGAATTTATCGATCAAGATGGCAGACTCGTGCAGCAGATCTGTAAAACGCGTGAGGCAGCGCATGAGATTGCTAAGAGCACGTATGATGGAGTAACAATAAGAAAAACAAATCTGGAGGATGTCTTCATTAAGCTTACCGGAGAACGCATAGAATGATTCACACGCCTGGTTGGTATCCGATATTTCTGAGAGAGATGCTGCTCTTCAAAAGGAAACTTCTGAGGCTGGGCTACCTTTTTTCTGCTATGGTAGTTCCCATTATCTATCTTATAGTTTTTGGTTTCGGTCTTGGCAAGAGTGTGCGGATAGGCAGTGGAGATTACATCTCTTTTCTTATCCCAGGCCTTGTGGCCATGAGTTCGATGAACAATTCATATAACTGGGTATCAAGCGCTCTTAATTTGAATAGAATTTACTTTAAGACCTTTCAGGTCTTTGTCCAGGCTCCGATAAGATCATCGTCCATAATGATAGGAGAGGTTCTGGCGGGAATGGTGAAAGGCCTTTTTGCTTCAGTTCTCATAATTGCGGTAGGTATCATTGCATCATCGGCAAAGTTCATCACTTTGCCTTTTATCGTTGCACTGCTGATCAATTGTCTTCTATTTTCAAGCCTCGGCGTGATTACCGGCATGATTTCAAAGTCGCATGAGGATACCGCAACTTACACGAACTTTTTCATAATGCCGATGGCTTTTTTCAGCGGAACTTTCTTCCCTGTAGACCGCATGCCGGTGGTAGCGAAATATCTCATGTATGCGGTTCCGCTGACCCATACCAATATTCTGATCAGAAAGATGGCCTTCGATTCTGCGGCGATGGTTTCTTTAGCAATTCTCGTGCTGTACGCTGCAGCTTTCTTTTCATGCGGGACATATCTGATAAGGAATTACAGTGAATAGGCCGCTGCAGGTGAATTGCGCGGAGAAGACCGGTAGCATAGGCAACCTTCTTATAGTGCGTTTGGGTTAAATGAAAGATATTTGTTAATTTCGCACTCAAAATGGCCACTGAAATTGCCACTGCCAAGAAATTGCCTTATCTCTTTTAGGTCCCAGAAGGCTACTTCGTCAATCTCCTGCCGGTTGGGCGAAAATGGTCCGTTATGAATCACCTTATATGTGAAAACCATTTCGCTTTCATTAGTATCGGTATAAACATACGAGTATAACGGCGCCATATCGGCCATGTCGATTCCCAGTTCTTCTTTCATTTCCCTTGATGCGGCAGACCTTAAGTCTTCTCCGGGGGAGACATGGCCTCCAACCGAGGTGTCCCACTTGCCCGGCTCTATATCCTTGCTCATAGACCTCTTCTGTAGCAGCATCTGACGGCTGTCGTTGAATACCAGTACATGCACTACCTTGTGCAATAAATGAGGATTTTTGTGAACCTCTGAACGCGGGCGGACAGACATGACTGATCCTTCCGAGTCTACAATCTCTATGAGTTCATCATCCATTAAGATACATTATCAAACGATGGAATGCTGCGTAAAGAAAGTATGATAGAATATTAGCCAATGAAAGATGCGGCTGGTTTTCTTTCAAAGGCTTTAGCGACTGTTTTTTATCTTGGCTTTATCCCTATTGCCCCGGGAACCTTCGGGACGCTTGCAGCAATGATATTAATATGGACGGTCAGGCCGTCACCTGCATGGCAGCTTGTTATTTTGCTTGTGTCTCTGCTGGTCGGCATCAAGGTTTCAGGCATCGCTGAAATGGCTTTCGGAGAAAAGGACTGCAGGCATATCGTGGTCGATGAATTTGTCGGGTATCTCTGCTCAATTATATTCCTACCTCTTACGCCTTCATATATGGTAGCTGCCTTTTTATTATTTCGCGTTTTCGATATAATCAAGCCGTCACCCATACGCCTGATCGAGCAGATTGGCGGGGGCGCCGGCATAATGCTTGACGATGTGGTTGCCGGCTTGATTGCTAATGTATTGCTTCAGGTTGTGCATGTGATATAACGCCCTTAGACTTATAATCATGAGATCTTTTATCGCTATAGAGATTCCGGAATCCGTCAGAGTTGCCCTCAAGGATGTTATAAAGATAATGGCTGTCGACTCAGGGGGTGTAAGATGGGTTCAGCCTGCGAATATCCATTTAACATTGAAGTTTCTCGGAGAAGTGCGTGACGATATCGTACCGGAGATCGCATGCAGGCTAGAACTTATTGGAAAGAATCACAGTCCGTTTGAGATAGAGGCTTCCGGTGCAGGTGCATTCCCAAGCCTGCGTGATCCGAATGTAATATGGGTCGGGCTGGGCAGATCCGGGCAGCTGGAGGCGCTGGTCGAAGATATTGAGAAATCTCTCGCTGAAATAGGATTTCAACGTGAGCATAAAAGCTTTTCGCCACACCTCACTATCGGAAGGGTAAAGGAAAAGAGAGGCATCAATTCTATCATTAAGATGCTGGCTACATATAATGAGACCTTTTTTGGTAGTATAGAAGTGCGCGAAATCTTGTTGATGAAAAGCATACTGAAAGCTTCAGGAGCAGAGTATTCAAAGATTGCTTCATGCAGGCTTCATCAAGTTAATTCATAAGGAGGAAGACATAATGAATAAGGATAAACTCAAGGCCCTGGAAATGGCTATTTCCCAGATTGAGAGGAGCTTTGGGAAAGGCTCCATCATGCGTCTGGGATCCGGTGAGGTGGCTGAGGGTGTTCAGGCAATACCGACGGGTTCTCTCACGCTTGATATTGCGACTGGGATAGGAGGGTTTCCCAGGGGCAGGGTAGTTGAGATATATGGACCTGAATCATCAGGCAAGACTACGCTTGCGCTTAATGCCATTGCTCAGGCACAAAAGTCTGGCGGTGTGGCGGCATTCATCGACGCTGAACATGCATTGGATGTCAATTATGCAGCTAAACTGGGTGTCAACATCGAGGACCTTCTGGTGTCTCAGCCGGATACAGGTGAACAGGCGCTTGAAGTGGCAGAAACACTTGTCCGAAGCGGAGCTATAGATATAGTGGTCGTAGACTCGGTTGCAGCTTTGGTGCCGAAGGCGGAAATAGAGGGCGAGATGGGAGATGCCCATATGGGATTGCAGGCCAGGCTTATGAGTCAGGCTCTCAGGAAGCTGACGGCTGCAATATCCAAATCGCTGACAACGGTAATATTCATAAACCAGATAAGAATGAAAATCGGGGTTATGTTTGGAAATCCTGAAACAACGACCGGCGGAACAGCTCTGAAATTCTATTCTTCTATGAGACTTGATATAAGGAAGATTGATAATCTCAAGGACGGACAAGAGACAATAGGGGGCAGGGTAAGGGTAAAGATAGTAAAGAATAAAGTTGCGCCTCCGTTCAGACAGGCTGAGTTTGATATTTATTTCAACGAGGGGATATCAAGGGTCGGCGAGATCATTGATCTGGGCGTTGAGAAGAATATTGTAGAAAAATCGGGTGCCTGGTATAGCTATGCTGGCAATAGGATAGGACAGGGCAGGGAGAATGTCAGAGAATTTCTCAAGAATAATCCTGAAACTGCACGCGAAATAGAGCAGAAAATAGTAGAGGTTTATGGGCTTAGGGCTGGTGCAGCAGGCGAATCAAAAACTAAATAGGTATTTGATATAGAGTGTACTATTGGGACTTGAGGTCTAATAGTTGGAAAGCTTTAATGACGATTATCAGAAGGCTTTGCGGTATGCATTTCTACTGCTTAGATATCGTGACAGAAGTGAAAACGAAATTGTCCAGAGGCTTAAGAGAAAGGGATTCTCTGAAGATACAGGTAGAAGCATTGGAATTTATTTGAAGGAACGGGGATTTATAGACGACGTCAGGCTTGCAGAGGCGCTTAAGAAGGCGGCTGTTGAGCAAAAACACTTAGGCAGAAGAGGAGTTCTGCATTATATGCTTTTAAGGGGTATTCCGAGTGAGCTCATAGATCGCATTGCAGGAAATGACGATGAATACCTGGAAAGTGCCTGTGCTTTTATCGATAAGAAAGCTAAGCAAATACGCGGACTTGAACGCATTGATATGAAAAAGAGGCTATGGGCCGCACTGGTAAGAAAAGGCTTCGCAACAGAGATCATAAAGCGTGCAATGAAGTTACATTTCGATAACGAGGAAATATCTGAAGAATAAAAATATGAGACAGGAGGGTGATAGTATGATGAAAATTTTGATGGTCGTATTATGTTTGACTGCATTGGTGCTAATCGGATGTTCTTCATCACAGATCAAATACACTCAGGACGAGATTAAAGATTATCCTGTAGAAATGCAGGAACACATAATAAAGGGTGAAGTTATCCCCGGAATGACCCCTACTCAGGTGCGCTATGCATGGGGTGCGCCCGACGAAGTCAGGCTGTCTACTTCGGTCGATGGAAGGCCTCAGGAACTTTGGACATATTCTTCTACGATGGGCATGTTTAAAACGAGACTTACATTCATCGACGGCAAGCTGACTTCTATCGTGAGCTCAGAGCCAGGCAGGGTGAAGTAGACAGAGGACATATGAAAGGTTCAGAAATCAGAAACACATTCCTTGATTTCTTCAAATCCAAGGGGCATGAAGTAATTAGAAGTTCTTCTCTTATACCTCGAAATGATCCGACTCTGCTTTTTACAAATGCGGGCATGGTACAGTTCAAGTCTATATTTCTGGGAGAGGAAAAAAGGCTTTATACGCGGGCTACCACATCCCAGAAATGCATGCGGGCCGGCGGTAAACATAGCGACCTTGAAAATGTTGGTCATACGGCGCGCCACCACACTTTTTTTGAGATGCTCGGCAACTTTTCCTTCGGTGACTATTTTAAGAGAGATGCGATTATATTCGCTTGGGAACTTCTGACCGAAAGATTTGGACTTCCGAAAGACAGGTTATGGGTTACTGTTTATCAGGACGACGATGATGCAGCCAATCTGTGGCCTGAACTCACCGGAATACACCCGGAAAGGGTTGTAAGACTTGGAGCAAAGGATAACTTCTGGCAAATGGGCGATACAGGCCCTTGCGGTCCATGCTCAGAAATAATTATTGATCAGGGGGCGGACGTCGGTTGCGGCGGCGCTGATTGTAAAGTTGGGTGTGACTGCGACCGGTTCCTTGAATTGTGGAACTTAGTCTTTATGCAGTTCAATCGTGATGAATCAGGTGCACTGACACCGCTTCCGAAGCCCAGCATTGATACAGGCATGGGGCTTGAGCGCATATCAGCAGTGCTTCAGGGCAAGCACAATAATTTTGATACGGACATTTTCGCTCCAATTATCTCTGCGATCAGTACAATGTCAAGTGCTGCTTATGGAAAGAACGCAGACTCGGATGTATCGATCAGGGTCATCGCTGACCATCTAAGAGCTATATCATTTCTGCTTGCTGAGGGACTGATGCCGGCCAACGACGGTAGGGGATACGTTTTGAGGCGTATCATTCGAAGAGCTGCAAGACATGCCAAACTTCTTGGTTTTACAGAACCGGTCCTCTTCAAACTTATGGGTTCAGTTGCCGATTCCATGGGAGATATTTATCCGGAACTTGTGCATGAGCGGGAAAGGTCATCAAAGGTGCTTTTCTTTGAAGAAGAGCGTTTCACAAGGACTCTTGATCAGGGCATGCACATTTTGGATGATGTGATAATTAAGCTCAAACAGTCTGGTGGAAAGGTAATACCTGGCGAAGATCTTTTCAGGCTTTACGATACATTCGGCTTTCCACTTGATCTGGCTAGAGACATTGCAATGGACAATCATCTGCATCTGGATGAAGATGGCTTCAACAGAGAAATGCAACTACAGCGAGAAAGAGCCAGAGCCTCTTGGGTCGGGGAAGAAGACGCGATAGCGACTATATACAAGGAACTGGCTTCAGAAATTGGAGAGACACATTTTACAGGTTACGATTTATTGGAGTCTGAATCTATAATCAAGGCTATTCTCAAAAATGGCAAGGTGGTGACAGAAGCTATAGCCGGAGATGAAGTAGAACTATTCCTTGATAAAACGCCCTTTTATGGAGAATCTGGCGGACAGGTTGGAGACGCAGGTTCTATTTTTGGTATTTCCTCTGAAATTGAAGTAAAAGATACTAAGAAAGAAGCCGGCTTAAACGCGCATATTGCCATTATACAGAGTGGCTCTGTCAAGGTGTGGGACAAAGTGAAGTGTATAGTGGACAAGAGCGCCCGGATAGCTATTGCCCGAAATCATACGGCGACTCATATCCTGCACGCGGCTCTACGTTCAGTGCTGGGAGAGCATGTCAAGCAAGCTGGATCTTATGTCTCAGCCGAACGCTTGCGTTTTGACTTCTCGCATTTTTACCAGGTCGATAAGACCGAGCTTGATGCCATCGAAGACATTGTAAATTCAGAGATCCTTGATAATAAGCCTGTCGATACTGAAGTGTCTGACATTCATACGGCATTGAAATCTGGAGTTACGGCTCTTTTTGGTGAGAAATACGGCGATACAGTGCGGATTGTCAAAGTGCCCGGGTTTAGTGCTGAGTTGTGTGGAGGTACTCACTGCAAAAATACCGGGGATGTCGGGTTATTCACAGTTGTATCTGAGAGCAGTGTAGCTTCTGGAATAAGAAGAATCGAGGCCTTTACAGGAAGGTCAGCCTTTGATTATCTGAGACAGAAGCGTGATGAGCTTAAACAGGTTTCAGATATCTTGAAGACCGACAGACCATCTGAGAGAATCGAGAAGGTTATGTCAGATATGAAGGAAAAGGACAAGGAGATAGAAGCGCTTAAGGGAAAGCTCTCTTCCCATAGTTCTTCTTCGCTCCTTGAACTTATGCGTGATGTCAATGGCGTAAAGGTGCTTTCATGCAGGGTCGATAACTTAGAGCAGAAAGATCTGCGCGTGCTGGCTGATAATGTTAGGGATCGTCTCGGGTCCGGAATCATTGTCATAGCGTCTGCAAATGACGGTCAGGCTTCGATAGTTGCGATGGTGACAAAAGATCTGACAAAGCAATACAGCGCAGGCGAGATTTTGAAAAATGTTGCGGCGCTTGCCGGAGGCAGGGGTGGCGGCAAGCCTGACATGGCTCAAGGCGGGACAAAGGATCTGGAAAAGCTGGACAGTGCACTTGAATATGTCTATGCTTTAGTCAAGAACAAGTAAGGGCATGTCTCTGTGCCCTTGATGGATAAGGGAGGCACTCATGACTGTATTTGATTTATTGAGAAACGCTGTCCTAGCCGGTTATGGTGTTCAGGAAAAGATGAAAGATTTTGTGGACGATCTGGTCAAGCGAGGTGAGCTGAGCGAGTCGCAGGGTGCAAAAATAGCAAAAGAATTGTCAGAGAAGGCTGATAAGACTACTTCTGAATTGAATGAAATGGTAGCCGGAATTATTCCCAAAACTCTGGAAAAAATGAGCATTCCCTCAAAGAGCGAAGTTGACGCGCTGAACGAGCAAGTTAAGAAATTATCAGAGAGGATCAGCGCTCTTGAGAGCGCACTGGGTCCTAATAAAGCATTTTAGCGTTATTTCTGTGGACATTCCTGGGCTAGCAAGAAGATATCGTTCGGCTCGAAGACTTCAGCAGATTGTCAATGTATTTTTGAAATACGGATTCGGCCAGATCATAGATCAGGCGCATCTTGGCAGATATATCCCGTTCAAGAATAGGCTAAAGTCATTCGGGGCATGGGCACCGCTTGAAGGATTGACAGCAGCTCAAAGCCTGAGGATGGCTTTTGCGGAACTTGGGCCGTCATTCATAAAGCTTGCGCAACTTCTCTCATCTAGGCCGGACCTCATTACCGAGCGGTATGCAAACGAATTTAAGAAATTGCAGGATGAAGTGCCGCCCTTTCCGGCAAGATCTGTTCGAGAGATAATCGAGCAGGATCTCCACAGGCCTCTGGAAGATATATTTGCGAAGTTCGAAGAAATACCTATTGCCGCCGCATCAATCGCACAGGTGCACAGAGCTGTTCTTATCGACGGGCGGGGTATTGTTGTTAAAGTGCAAAGGCCGAATATTCGCGAGCATATCGAATCCGATATACAGATAATGTCGTTTGTATCTGAGCTTCTTGAAAACCATATACCTGAGAGCAGATTTTTCAATCCTGCCGGGATTGTCGATGAATTTTCCCGAACTGTTAGAAGGGAATTAAACTTCTCGGAAGAGGCAAGAAACTGTGCAAGATTTCGAAGAATTCTTGGAGATATTGATGGAATTCATATTCCAATAGTATATGGCAATCTGAGTTCTGAGAGGATACTGGTACTTGATTTTATAGATGGCGTCAGGATTGACAATATTCATGAAATCGACAGACTTGGCATTGACAAGAAGATGCTTGCCCGTCGTGCACTGGATATATATTTCAGGCAGATTCTTGAAGATGGATTCTTTCATGCCGATCCCCATCCCGGCAATATACTGATTGAAGGCGATGGCACGCTTGCGTTTATTGATTTTGGGATAGTGGGAAGGGTATCTGATGAGCTGAAAGAGATTATTTCAGGAACATTTCTGGCTTTAGTGAAAAAGGATTTTGATAATCTTGTTGATCACTATTTGGAGCTAGGGATGTTCTCGGACGATTCAGACATAGAATCTTTCAAACGCGAATTCAAGGCTGATCTGGGCGATTTGCTAGAGCCTCTTTATGGTCTAAAGCTTCAGGACATTAGATTTACTGAGTTTATAGATACGGTTACTCGCTTGGCGATCAAATATAAGCTCAGAATACCGCCGGATCTGCTGTTGATAGACAAGACGCTAATGCTTCTTGAAAACCTCTGCAGGCAGCTTGATCCGGAAATTGATATTATAGCTGCTTCAGAGCCCTATGCAACTAAGCTGGCTGTAAAGTATATGGATCCGTCAAGGATATTCAGCGCCGGCAAAAAGAATCTTAACGAGCTTTCCGATTTGGTGAAGATCTTTCCAGGACAGATCAAGAAGCTTGTGCGAAAGGCGGTCAGAGACGATTTGCAGATAAAGATGTATCACGTCAATCTTCCGGAGTTTATCAAGGACATGGATAGAGCCAGTAACCGGATTGCATTTGCGATGGTAGTGAGTGCGATAATATTAAGTTCCGCTATCATGCATGCTGCCGGTGTTGTTCCAACTGTATTCGGGCTCTCTTTTTTGGGTATAATTACCTTTGCGGTTGCTTTTTTTCTCGGATTTTGGCTCTTAGTTTCGATAATACGTTCGGGCAGGCTCTAATGTATTGTTTTATCTATTGCTGTAGTTTCTAGTGATGCGGCAGGTTGTTAAGCCGTAGAATATTTAAGCGAAGGAGGGACAGATGGACACTGTAATGCTGAGCAGGATTCAGTTCGCAGTGACAGCCGGGTTCCATTTTATTTTCGTGCCGCTGACACTTGGATTGTCATTGTTGGTTGCATTTATGGAAACGAAGTATGTTCGCACAGGAAATGAAGTTTATCTTGATATGTCAAAATTCTGGGGCAAGTTGTTTCTCATCAATTTTGCCCTTGGAGTTGTTACAGGGATAACTCTGGAGTTTCAGTTTGGGATGAACTGGGCCGAGTACTCCAAGTATGTCGGCGATATATTCGGCGCGCCTTTGGCGATCGAAGCCACTCTTGCCTTTTTTCTCGAATCCACTTTTATCGGTCTGTGGATATTTGGACGGGACAGGGTTTCAAAACAACTTCATGCAGCGTCCATTTGGATAGTTGCCGTTGCCGCTAATCTCTCAGCTTTATGGATACTTCTTGCTAATGGCTGGATGCAAAAGCCTGTAGGGTATCTGCTCAGAAATGGGCGAGCAGAAATGGTCGATTTCTGGGCGCTTGTAACAAACAGCTATGGATGGTCAAAATTCTTTCATACGGTTGTTGCAGGCTATGTAGTGGCAGCTTTTTTCGTGATGGGAATATCAGCATATCACCTTCTGAGAAAGAACAAGTCTTCGTTTTTCAAGGAATCATTCAGGATGGCAGCATCGTTCGGGCTGATATCGTCGATTCTGGTCTTTATTACCGGAGACTTTCATGCAGTCGAGGTCGCAACAACTCAGCCAACAAAGTTCGCGGCAATGGAATCTGTGTGGGAGTCTCAAAAGGCAGCTCCTTATCATTTACTTGTGATTCCTGACCCTTCTGCCCAAAGAAATACCGTGGAGGCAATAAGTATTCCAAAGGCTCTCAGCCTCTTGGCCTATCATGACGGGAATGCGGAAGTTAAGGGCTTAAAGGATTTTCCTCAGGACTTAAGGCCGCCTGTTACGTTAACGTTTTCAAGTTTCAGATCTATGGCGGCGCTTGGGATGCTTTTCATGCTGTTGAGTTTCATTGCATGGCTGTTGGGAAGGAAAGATCATCTGGAATCGTACCCCATTTTTTTAAAGGTTATGCTTTACACAATCCCGCTGCCATATATCGCCAATCAAATCGGTTGGATAGTGGCCGAGGTGGGACGTCAGCCCTGGATAGTTTATGGTTTGTTAAAAACATCTGATGCTGCCTCAAAAGCCGTTTCAGTAGAGCAGGTCATGGGCTCTCTTATCGGGTTTACATTATTATATGGATTTCTTGCAGTGGTGGATATCTACCTCTTGGCCAAGAATGCAAGAAAAGGCCCTGATCTCGAGCCTTCCATCATTATGAACCCGGCTGCCGGGGCCGGCAGCAAGGAGGCGTAAAATGGAATTCCAAATTATATGGTTCATCCTCTGGGCTGTCCTTTGGGCTGTCTACTTTATGTTGGATGGCTTTGATCTTGGTGTTGGCATTCTCCACCGGTATATTGGACGAAATGAAGATGAACGCGGCGCCATTTTAAGCAGCATAGGCCCGGTATGGGACGGCAATGAAGTATGGCTGCTGACTGCAGGCGGCGCAACATTTGCAGCATTTCCGACAACATATGCCCTGATGTTCAGTTATTTATACACTGCACTATTGCTGATACTTTTTTCATTGATTGTCCGGGGAGTGTCATTAGAACTGAGAGGGAAAGAAGAGAGCGCAACATGGCGACGTAACTGGGGGTATGCTCTTGTAACAAGCAGTTTTCTTCCAGCACTGCTTTTTGGAGTAGCTTTCGGCAATATATTCCAGGGTCTGCCTATGGATGCCGACGGCTATCATGGTAACTTATTAACATTGCTAAACCCCTACGGTCTACTTACAGGTATCTTTTTTCTGTTCCTGTTTTTGATGCATGGGGCACTCTGGATAGGTTTCAGGACCAAAGGCTATGTCAGCGATCAGGCATCCAGGCTTGCAAATAAAATATGGTATCCATTGCTGCTGATAGCCGTGGCCTTTCTTGTGATGACCAAGTTTGCGACCAAGCTCTATCTGAATTTCATTAATACGCCCATTTTCTTCATCGTGCCGCTGATTGCGGTAGCAGCTCTTCTTACAATGAAAGTATGCCTGGCAAAGCAGTCGTCGATTCAAGCTTTTGCAGCTTCCTGTGTTACCATTCTAATGGTAACATTTACTGGAGTTATTGGGCTCTTTCCAAGCCTTATCCCTTCGAGCATCGACCCTAGATACAGCCTGACCATATTCAACTCTTCGTCGAGCCCCTATACTTTGAAGATTATGACAATAGTAGCACTTATTTTTGTCCCGATTGTAATAGTTTACCAGTCATGGAACTATATTATTTTTAATAAGAAGATCGATCATGAGGACAAAAAGCAGGGTAGTAAATATTAGAAAAATGTGATCACAGCAGAGGATACGATCATATATGTCCTCTGCTGCTGATTATTTCTTTTTTGCGGCTTCCTTGATAATAGCCTGTCCTATAACATTGCGCTGTATCTGGTTTGTACCTTCATAAATTTGCAAGATTTTAGCATCTCTCATCATCTTTTCTACGGGATATTCCTTCATATATCCAGATCCACCCATGACTTGCAATGCATTTGTGGTGACGCGCATTCCGAGATCGGTTGCAAAGGTTTTGGCGCAGGCCGACTCCTTGGATACATCCTTGGCACCGCTGTCTACAAAGCGGGCTACCGAATATATTAGCGCCCTGGCAGCCTCGATTTCAATGGCCATGTCTGCCAGCATATGCTGCACTGCCTGGAAACTTATCACAGGATGACCAAATTGGACGCGCTGGCGGGCGAATTTAACAGCCTCATCAAAGGCTCCCTGCGCAACGCCCAAGCCCTGTGCGCCAACTCCGGTGCGTGAGGCGTCGAGAGTCTTCATGGCAACTATAAAGCCCATGCCTTCTTTACCGAGTATATTATCTTTAGGTATGCGACAGTTATCAAATACAAGCTCGGTTGTGATCGAGCAACGTATTCCCATCTTATTTTCTTTTTTGCCAAAACTGAAACCAGGGGTGCCCTTTTCAACGATAAAGGCGGAGGCGCCGCGCGGTCCTTTTGATTTATCCGTAATCGCTATAACAGAATAAATGTCGGCAACGCTACCATTGGTTATCCATTGCTTCGTTCCGTTCAGAATGTAATGATCACCGTCCAACCTGGCCGTGGTTTGAATCCCTCCAGCATCGCTGCCGGCATTAGCTTCAGTCAGACCGAAAGCTACCAATCTCTTGCCGACAGCAATATCAGGAAGATATTTTTTTTTCTGTTCATCGCTGCCAAACAGCAATATGGGAAATGTTCCAAGAGCATTTGCAGCATAGGATGTCGACACGCCGACGCAGGCCTTCGAAAGTTCCTCTACCGCAATGCAGAGCTCAAGGCAACCCTTTCCGAGTCCTCCGTATTCCTCCGGAATGAAAAGGCCTAACATATCAGATTGCGCAAGAACTTTTATAATCTCCCAGGGGAACTCTCCAGTTTCGTCAAGTTCAGCTCTGACCGGAACTATTTTTTCTTCAGCTATTTGACTAGCCAGGTCCCGTATCATTTGCTGTTCTTCAGTCAAGAAATAATCCATCGAAAATTCCCTCCGTACCCAAAAGAATAGTGAACTTCCTATCCGCTGATGTCGATATCCTCTACAAGGAGATGAGAAGACTTAATATTACCATAAAAGCGCGGTTCATCACCAATCATAACTATATTGCCGAAAAGATTCAGAATGTTGCCCGATATCACTGCCTCTTTGATCGGATGAGCATGCGCACCTTTGTCTATTTTTATGCCTGTCACGCCAACCGAATATTCGCCGGAGATAGGATTAACGGTGTGCATACCCATCGTTTCAGTGATATATATGCCTTCGTCCACTATCCCGAGCAGCCCGGAAATATCCTTTCTGTACTCTTCAGAAACTGCCTCCAAAAAAATATTATTTGGTCCGACGCTCGGAATACCGGTAAATCCGCCTCGCACCGCGTTGCCGGTCGATGTTACATTGTCTTTCCTCGCGTTATATGTGTTATATAGGAAACCCTTTAGAATGCCTCCTTCAATAAGCGTTTTCTTTGTCGTAGCCACTCCCTCGGCATCTACCGGACGGCTGCCTAATTTCCCATCAAGTATGCCGCTGTCTACCAGGTTCAACCGCGGGCTTATCACACGATCGCCCATTTTGCCTGCCAGCATAGATTTCTTTTTCCTGACCGCTTCTGAAGATAATGTTGAAGCAAGAATTCCAATGAACTCAGCTGCTACCGCTTCATCCAATAATACGAATCCCCGCATAGGTGCCATTTTTTCAGCTCCCAGCATCTGAATGGCTTTGGATGCTGCTGTCTGTCCTATGAGCTCGAACGATATATCGTTCAGAAATCTGCTTCCATGATAGTCCCAACCCATCTGATTCTCAATTCCTTGCTCGGCAACTGCCATTATATGAGCCGAACACGCAGAAGCCGAAAACTCGAAATCTATTCCCTTAGAGTTAATTATTCTGGTCCGTCCCGCGCTGAAGCTTCCTGAAGCATTTCTGGTCTTTGTTATACGCTTATCCCTGCCGAGTGCAGCGCTTTCCATTGCAATGATCATATCAATTGCATCAGTATCTTTCAGGGATGAAATTAAGGGATCATAAACTACGACATCGGAATGGCCAGATAATGACGGAAGTCCGTTTGCCTCGTCCGGCTCTGTAAATTTTGACGCCTCTATTGCACTGGTTACTACAGCGCTAAGCTCATTCGGGTCAGTAGAGTATGAAAAGCCGAGCCGCTTATCTTTGAATACTCGCAGAGAGTAGCCTACCGAATTGGATTTCTCCAGAGTATCGACGCGCCTGTCTTTAACTTCCACACTTAGATTCTGCGAAATTGTGACATAAACTTCAGCCTCATCGGCGCCTGCATCCAGGGCAATTTGCAACAGCCGGTCAGCAAATCCTGTATCGACCTCAGATTTCCTCATTCTTCAGAATAGGTCGCCGCCGCTGTTTCAGACTCCCAGACTGTTATTGACTTCAGCGTAACATTATATGCAGCGAAATTTTCTTTCAAGGATTCGAAGATCCAGCGGGATATATTTTCGGAAGAAGGATTTACGTCAGCAAACTGTGGCAGGTCGTTGAGGCATATATGGTCAAGCGAACCAATAACCTCATTTGCTACTCTTCTGAGGTCGGTGAAATCTATTGCAATCCCGATCTTGTTTAGGCTGCGCGAGCTCACAACAACTTGGACCTTCCAGTTATGGCCATGCAGATTTTCACATTTACCATTATATTCACGCAACTGATGTGCCGAAGCGAATTTTGTCTCAATACTTAATGTATACATAACGCATTCTCACTAACTCAGGTTTTCTTTTTGAAGATAGCGATATATGGCAGGTTTCTGAACTGGTTCTCGTAATCAAGGCCATAACCGACTACAAAGACATTAGGTATGTCGAATCCCACATAGTCCAGCGTCACATCAACTATGCGCCGTTCCTTCTTGTTCAGAAAGGCGCATACTTTAAGACTTTGCGGGCTTTGTGAAAGGATTCTTTCACGAATATAATTAAGCGATATGCCCGTGTCAATAATATCATCGATCAAAAGTACATCTTTGCCCCTTATTTCTTCTCTAATATCATAATGAACTTTTACTTCACCAGTCGAAGTTGTTTTTACATAACTTGAAGCGACAATGAAGTCAATGGTAACAGGCTGCTTGATAGCCCGCACAAGATCAGAGAAGAACATAAAGGAGCCCTTAAGTATGCCGACTGCCAGGACATCTTTGCCGATATAATCATGCGATATTTTATCGGCAAGTTCAGAGATTTTTTTCTGGATCTGCTCTGTAGATAGAAATGGTTTTCCTATTATCAAAGGTTGGCCTCCTAAAGAAATAGCTTATATATAATACTCATGTTTATAGCTAATCTCAACCAACATTAGGCAGCGTGTATTAGGCTGCGAGCAAAGGTGCAAGCTTTTCAACTCCAAAACTTACCGCACTTTTGTTAGTATATGATTAACGCTGAAGATATGAGGTGAACCATGCGGATAGAAAAACATTTTTATAAGACTATATGTCTGATGGTTATTAGTCTCTGCCTTATCTCGTGTGTTCCGAAAGAAGCTGTGCAGACGCATCATGAGCCTGTAAAAATAGCATTGGCTCTGGGTGGAGGCGCTGCACGCGGTTTTGCGCACATTGGCGTGTTGAAGATACTCGAGTCAAACCACATTCCGATACACATGATCATCGGGACTAGCGCGGGCAGTTTCGTGGGAAGCCTTTATGCTTATGGCTTCAACGCGTATCAGATTCAAAAATTGTCGCTGGACATACAGAGAAGCGATATTGCCGACTTTACGCTCCCGGACAACGGCTTTATTAAGGGAGATCTTCTTGAGGAATATATAAACAAGATGGTGCGTAATACGTCGCTTGATAAGATGCGGATACCTTTTTATGCAGTTGCGACTGAACTGCCCGGCGGTAAGGAAACTGTTTTTGCCACTGGGAACGCGGGTAGAGCTGTGCGGGCAAGTTGTTCTATCCCTGGAGTATTCCAGCCGGTGACAATAGGCAATAGAATGTATGTAGACGGAGGAGTCGTAAGTCCGGTGCCTGTTGATGCAGCCAGAAAACTCGGCGCAAACGTTGTGATAGCAGTGGACGTTTCATCTGATCTTGACACTGCAAAACCTTCCGGTACGATCGAGACAATATTGCAGTCCATCAATATAATGAATTCCAAGATTTCCGTCGGCCAGCTGTCTAAAGCTGATGTTGTCATAAGACCACTTGTCGGATATATTGGGTCAGCTGACTTTGATAGACGTAACGACGCAATAATCGAAGGAGAAAAAGCGGCGTTGCAGGTTTTGCCCAAGATACAGGATATTGTTGAACAGTATAGGCGGCAGGGGAGGCTACAGTGATAAAAGGATTGCGAGAGTCCGCAAGGGCTTTTTTTATCGGCATGATTGTTTGCATGTTGCTGGCATGCTCGGGGCAGCAAGCCAAGGAACTTTATGACACGGCTAAGTTGGAAGAGCTTCAGCACAACAGCGCTCATGCTGTCCAGCTTTATGAACAGATCATAGTCAGATATCCTTCCAGTGATTATGCAATAAAGGCAAAAGAAAGAATTGACGAGCTTAAGAAGATTAAATAGGGCAAGGGCATGAAAAGCTATCGAAAAGAGTTGTGGTTTAATGTGCCGTCCAGAAGAGCTTTTATCAACATAACTTCTCACGTTGAAGAATGTCTTGGAGAAAGCGGAATTAAAGAAGGGCTGGTACTTGTCAATGCAATGCATATTACGGCATCCGTCTTTATAAATGATGACGAATCCGGCCTCCACCACGATTACGACATATGGCTGGAAAAACTTGCACCGCACGAACCGGTATCGCAATACCGTCACAATGTTGGCGAGGACAATGCAGACGCGCACATGAAGCGCCAGATCATGGGAAGAGAGGTTGTTGTAGCTGTTACCGGCGGAAAACTCGACTTTGGCACATGGGAGCAGATATTTTACGGAGAATTCGACGGCATACGTAGGAAGCGAGTGCTGGTCAAGATAATCGGGGATTGAAGGATCCTTGATATGGACAATCAGTTTCTTGAAAAAGACATCGACTTGCCATTTCCGCATTTTGCAATTCTCAAGGCTTCGGCTGGTTCAGGCAAGACCTACACGCTTTCCCTGAGATTTGTACAATTCCTTCTTTCCCGGCATGTTGTTCAAAACAGGTTGAGAAATATCCTTGCAATGACATTTTCGAACAATGCCGCCAAGGAGATGCGTAACCGCATTCTGAATTGGCTTAAACGCATAGCTCTCGGAGAAACAGAAGCCTTGGATGTTTTTTCCCGTCTACTTGATCTTCCGCCCGATGAAATCCAAAGCCGCGCATCAGCCGTCGTAGAAGAAATTCTGGAACACTATGGCGAATTCCAGGTCAAGACTATAGATAGTTTTGCGACTTCACTTTTTCAGGCCGCTGCTGCTGAGTTCGGGTTCGCACCTGGATTTGAGATCATGCTGGACAGCAGTGAACTCGCTGAATATTCTTTTCAGAAATATTTGAGGAAAGTGAGTAGAGGCACATATGAAGATTTGCTGATCGATAAGACCGTTAAGGCGATAGTCGAGCAAAGGCGCGGCGAGTCTGCCTATGTATGGGATCCAGCCGGAAAACTGCTTGAAGAAATGAGGAAGCTGTATGATCTTTGCTCATCTCGCGGCAAAACGGTTGCGGTAGGCCGTCAAAGCGTTGCACTTGAAAAAAGTATGAATGAATTTCGAGTTGCCATTGATGCAATTCAGTCTGCAATAGAACTGTCAGGACTTCAGGTCAGCAGGGCTTCTTCTTATTTCAGGTCAAACATGCCTGAGATAGCGCGCAGGGGTCGCATTGTTGACCTGATCGGAAAACAGCTTAAGAATCCTCCAGTGAACAAGCCTGGCAAAGCCAAATTCGATATCCTTGCATCTTACGAGGAAGTGCTGAAATTATGGGAGCATGTGCGCGAAATCATCAGCATTTTAACATTGCAGTTCGCGTATGTTTATTATGAACCTTATGCATCGGTCTTTCTGAATTTCCGCGATTTGCTTGACGAAACCAAGAGAAGACAGGGGCGTGTATTCATTGGGGATATCAACAGTATGCTTGCGACTCAGCTGGAAAGAATGAGCGTGCCTGACATTTATTTTCGGATAGGGGAAAGCATACACCATTTCTTTATTGATGAATTTCAGGACACTGCTCCAGTTCAGTGGAAGGCGCTATTGCCATTGCTCGAAAACACGGTTGCTGAAAGGGGAAGCGTGTTTCTGGTCGGCGACACTAAGCAGGCAATTTATGGATTTCGCGATGCTGATTACAGGATCATGGCTGAAGCATGCCGCTCAAATCCCTTTCCGTCAGCAAAATGCTTGATACGTGATCTTACAATAAATTACCGAAGCGCTCCTGTAATTATCGGATTCAATGAAATGATATTTAAACAAATTGTCGCACAGGATGAACGCTATTACGAAGCTGCCGCGGCAAGCGGCCTGTCTGATTACGAGCAGAGGCCTGCGTCCGATGGATCCCGAACCGGTTACGTGAATGTTTCGATTGTAAAGGAGACCGAAGATGGTCATGAAGAGCGTATAAGAATGATCGAAACAATTGAAGACCTGCGAAAACGCAATTTCCGGTATGGCGATATGGCAATTCTGACGCAGCGCAATGAAGAAGCGATCAGGATAACTGAATGGCTAAATGAAAGTGGAATTGAATTTCTTTCTTTCAGTAGCCTTGACATTCGCAGAAGGGGCATTACGCGGGAGATCCTAGCGCTTTTAAGTTTTCTGGATTCTCCGATTGACTCATTATCATTTGCTTCATTTCTTCTCGGTGAAATATTTAGCCGCAGCATCGTTCATGCAGAATTGAGTATTAGCAAGGAAGAGCTACACAACTTTCTTGTCACAGTGCATAGCGATGGAGTCATGTATCTGGCTTTTGCGGACAGATGGCCGACGGCATGGGAGAAATTCTTCAGCGGACTTATTAAGTCGGTAGGCTATCTGCCGCTATATGATTTGATATCAAAGGTCTATTATGTTTTTAATCTTTTTGGGATTTACGGGGAAGAAGAAGCAACGTTAATGCGCTTGCTGGAGACAGTCAAGGATTTTGAAGGCACTGGGTATAACAGCTTAGCGGCGTTTTTGAAGTTTGCCGGTACGGAAGAGGGTGTTGCTGCGGAATGGCAAATGACAGTTCCGGCGGGTCAAAATGCAGTCAGGGTAATGACAGTTCATAAGTCGAAAGGTCTGGATTTCCCTGCAACTATAGTTGTTCTGTATGAGAATCGGCAGTACGGTCTCGAGACGATCGTCGATGAGGATCAAGCTGACATGCAACTGATGAGAATCACTAAAGAAATGGCAGAGTGCAATGGCTATCTAAGTAAAAAATATGCTGAAGCGCAATTAAAAGAAAAGGTGAGCAGCCTGAACGCATTGTATGTTGGTCTTACTCGTGCGCGTGATGAACTCCATGTTATCGGTATTAGCAAGGATGTTGAGTCGCCGCGCTATCCGATCAACATTTTTCCAGGTGTCGACTTTGAAATGGGGAGTAAAACTGCAAGTATTATTTTGCCTGAAGCAAAGATAGAAGCAGTTGCTCTTGAACATAAATGCGGTTGCGCGCTGGAGTTAGAGTCTTCGCGTAGTGCTTTGAGATTGCTGGACCGCCGCCGCGGAGAAATCCTTCATTTAATACTGGCTGAAATAACAATTCTTGATGGAGGGGCAAAGCAAATTGATGAAATAATATATCAATTGAGAAAGAGCGGAAGGCTCTCTATGTCCGAAAAAATTGACGCAGGCGCTTTGAATGCATTTTTCGGCATCAATCAAGTCATGTCATTATTTTCATATCGTCCCGGTCGTAAGGTGTTTAATGAGTACGAGATTACCGACAAAAACGGACGTTTATACCGGATTGATCGCTTAATAATTGATGAGGAAATCATAACGGTTGTCGATTTCAAGACGGGCGTGGATTTGGATGAGAGCAATCAGCACGTTAAGCAGGTTGGCATCTATAAGCGGCTCATAGAGGAATGCTTTCATGGCAGCCGGGTTGAAGCGATGCTTGCTTATGTCGACGAGCGAGTGCTCAGGAAAGTTGTATGACAGCTGGAATCCTGCCTATCAATTGCAGTCTTATCACTGAAGTGGCAGACACTCTGGTGGCTGACGGCAATGATTATTCTGCTAATCTTGTGATTTTCCCTGGTAGGCGCCCTGCGCATTTCCTGCGTAAGGAATTGGGGAGACGGCATTCAGCAGCAATTATACCGCCGCGTATTGTATCCATGGACGATTTCATTGACATGATTTACAGTAACAAAAATAGTAATGCTATAATCACAAGCTTGGACGCCGTAGCTTTCCTCTATGATATTCACCTGGAGATGGAGAGGCGCATTGGCAGAACATGTTTCACTGCGCTTGATCAATTCATTCAGGTTGGCATGCAGCTTTTTCATGATATCGAAGAACTCACTATTGAATTTATTTCCGTTGATAAAATTAGGGGTCTTGGCATTGCATCCGGGATTCCAATACCGTCCGGATCCTTCGATGCAATGGCTGATATCGCGACATATGCGGAACAATTTTATAATGTTATTAAGAAACTCGGCAGATCTACACGCGCTATGCGTTATTGTAATGTTGCAGATAATATGCACGTCGGCTTTTTTGATAAATACAGGAGAATTATTCTTGCGGGGTTTTTTGCATTCACTGCAGCTGAGAGGAAGATTATAACGGCATTGCAGGAACATTCTGCATTTTTCAGCCTGTTCCAGGATGGACCATATATAAAGGATCAATTAACAGACTCCGGGATCGATGCAGAGCTTATTAATGCGGAAAGTTTCAGGCCGGGCATTTCAATGTTTGCCTGTCCTGACATCCATGGAGAGGTATGCGCGCTGGGAGACCTGATTGAAAAAATGCGCAATAACGCAGAATTAGATGAACGTACAGCTATCGTGCTTCCTTCTTCAGAGTCATTGTTTCCACTTCTGCGGCATACTCTCGGCGGATGGGAGGAAGGAAGCTTCAACGTGACATTGGGCTATCCAATTCTTCGTACGCCTCTTTTCGGTTTTCTTAAATCTCTATCAGAGCTTATCAGCTCTATGGACGAGCAACGGGTATATGTTCCGGCTTATATAGCATTTGTTTTACATCCCTATACTAAGAATATTCTACTTCAGGGAAGTGCTGAGGTAACAAGGATACTTTTTCATACTATTGAAGAAGAGTTGAGCGGGCAAGCGGCCCCATCATTTGTTAAGCTGGAATCACTGGAGGCCAATGCCGGGATGCTGGAAATAGCTGCAAACAGGTTGCGCAGAGAAGGCTATAAAATAGATGCGCATCAACTGGGGATACATCTGAAAGATATACATGCAAGGACTATATATCCTTTTGTTGCTATTAAGTCGACAGGTAGTTTTGCAGAAACATGCATTGGTCTAGTTGAATATATTCACGATCATTCTACTGCACAACTTCATCCTCTGTTTTATCCATATGTTGAAGCGCTCATCAGAGCTCTAACCGAGATACGCAATTCGTCGCTGCACAGTCAAAGTTTTAGTGACGTCTCCGGATATTTCCTTTTCATCGAGCGCTATATGACGTCGTGTACTGTACCTTTTGAAGGTACACCTCTCCGAGGGATTCAGGTTCTGGGCATTCTTGAGACCAGGTGCCTGAAATTTGAAAAAATATTTCTTCTGGATGCGAATGAGAGTGTTATGCCTATAAGTAATCAAAACGATTCCTTCATACCGAACAAGGGAAGAGAATTGCTTGGTATGCCAACGCAACGTGATCGTGACAGGATGGCACATTATTATTTCAGTGTTATGGTTGGGGCTGCAGAAGAAGTCAATATTTTCTTCATTGAAAACGATCGCAAAGACAAATCTAGATTCGTGGAAAGATTGATATGGGAAGAAGAACAAATAATAGGGCATAAGCTGGTCGATGATGCATATCGAAATATCCAATACAGGGTGCATTTGGGCAATAAACATGTTGAGGCTGTCAGAAAAACAGAAGTAATTCTGGATCGGCTGGCTGCTTATCAATTCAGCCCTTCATCTCTCGACAGGTATCTGAGCTGTCCGTTGAAATTCTATTATTGCAATATCTTGGGACTTAGGCCAAAGGACGTGAAGACTGACTCAGTCGAAAAAAAAGATGTTGGAACAATAGTCCATGAAGCCTTGAGACACCTGTTTGGTAGGCTTAAAGAATGTATACTGACTGCAGAAATGCTTAATGAAATCGACGTGGATAAAATTGTAGAAAGCATTTTCTGCAGACGATTCGGAGAACATCCGTTTGGAGCACCGTATCTTTTGATGAAGCAAGTACAAAGAAGACTGGACGAGTTTATCAAACTGTATTTCATACCATTAATAACCAGTCGTAAAGTCAAGATTCTTTCCTCGGAATCAAGGTTAACGGCTTCTTACAGGGGGCATATAATTGCAGGCCGGCCAGACGCGGTTTTAAATTTTGACGGGCGTTGCACTATAATAGATTTCAAAACATCATCAATCAAGTCATTATATTCGATTTCTTTCGAGAAACTCCTCCTGGAAGAACGCGAATCATGGCGGCCTGCCATAGGCTCACTGCAGCTGCCTATATATAGGATCCTATATTCTGCATATTCCGGGATACCCGTTGAAAGCATAGATGCCATGTACTTGATGTTAGGGATGACGCGTGTTGATTCAATGATTGAACTGCCACTATTTGGTAAGAAGGACGATGAGTTGGCTGGAAGTGAATTGCTTGGTGAATTGGTCGGTATTTTGATGAATGAAATCAAGGATGCTTCAGTGACTTTTTCAGCAGTGGATGCCGTTACTAGAGCATGCGATATATGCGATTATGGGGCGATATGCGGCAGGCGCAGAGTATGATTGCTGCTCTGCTGCTTTGCATGGTAAACTTTAAGCAACTTATGATTGGGAGGGTTTTATGGGAATCCTGCAACCTACCTTAATTACGCTGATATTTATCATTGTTATGGCTTTTTATGTTGTTTCTAACGCTATAAGAATCCTCAAGGAGTATGAAAGGGGGGTTGTCTTTAGACTTGGACGTATAATCCCTATAAAGGGACCTGGTCTGGTGTTGATTTGGCCTATCATAGACAAGCTTGTCAAGGTTAGTCTCCGCACAATAACGATGGATGTCCCGCCTCAGGATATTATAACCAAGGATAATATTACGGTGAAGGTTAATGCTGTTATCTATTTTAGACCCATAGACCCAATCAGGGCCATCACTGAAGTGGAGGACTTTTATTACGCCACATCACAGATCGCGCAGACCACTCTTAGGAGCATCTTGGGTCAGAGCCAGCTGGATGATCTTCTGACCAACAGGGAACAACTGAATACAGAACTGCAAAAGGTTATAGATACTCAGACTGAGCCGTGGGGCGTGAAGGTGTCAGCTGTTGAGGTTAAGAATGTCGATCTTCCGCAGGAGATGCTAAGGGCTATTGCAAGACAGGCGGAAGCCGAAAGGGAAAGAAGGGCGAAAGTTATTCACGCAGAGGGAGAGCTTCAGGCGGCACAGAAACTGGCAGATGCGGCCAAGATCATATCATCAGAATCAGCGACGCTGCAGCTGAGATTCCTTCAGACGCTTACAGAAATATCAACTGAAAAAAACTCAACTATTATTTTCCCTGTTCCTATAGATCTTATAAGACCTTTTATGAGGGAAGGAACTAAAGCTGACTGACGAAAAAGAATCAAAAGACGAACAGCCGGACGATACTGATAAACCTAAAGTTGTATCAAATGTATGGCTGCGGCTTGTTGTTCTGCTTATTATAATCGGTGGCCTGAGCTGGGCAGTTTATATCACCGGCTTGTGGGACTTTTTCACGAGTCGTCAGAAGGTCATCGACTTCCTCAATTCACTTGGCCCTTTTGCAGTTCTGGGATTTATCGTTCTACAGGTGCTGCAGGTAATAATAGCGCCTATACCTGGCGAAGTGACCGGCTTGATCGGCGGTTACATGTATGGGATGGTTATGGGAGTCGTATGGTCCACAATCGGATTGACGATCGGTTCTTATCTTGCTTTTGCTCTCGCCAGAATATTCGGGAGGCCGTTTGTAGAAAGATTTGTAGATAAATCCATTCTTCGCAGATTTGATTATCTGCTGCATCATAAAGGGGCATTTCTCGTCTTTCTTTTATTTCTCATCCCAGGCACGCCGAAAGACTATCTTTGCTACATCCTCGGGCTTGGCCATCTTACTACAACCGAGTTCCTGGTGATCGGCGGAGTAGGAAGATTGTTTGGTACTATCCTGCTCACAATTGGCGGAGACTTTATAAGACACCATCGCTACAGGGATTTTTCACTATTGGCGGCTGTTACAATACTTGTGATTCTAATCGCCATGCTATTTAAGAGCAGGCTTGAATGGCTCTTCAGATTATGGCATGTTACATCATACAGGAAAAATAAGGTGAATCAAAGCAAGAAGGCTAAGGCGAAAAGACAAGGAATACCGGGCCGCAAGCAGTAATAGTTTACAATTTCAAAAGTGCGGAACCCCAGGTCAGCCCTGCGCCAAAAGCTTCCAAAAGGACATAATCGCCGCTTCTGACCCTACCGCAATTAATTGCCTCATCGAGAGCTATAGGGATGGAAGCTGCAGAAGTATTTCCATACCGGTCGATGTTTATCATTACTTTATCCATCGGTAAGTCCAGTCTTTTGGCCGTGGCCTGGATGATGCGCAAATTGGCCTGGTGAGGAATTAGGAGCGCGAGCTGAGAGGTTTTAATCTTATTTTTTTGGAGCGTCTCTATAGCAATGTTTTCGAGAGTTTTAACCGCGACCTTGAATGTTTCGTTGCCTTTCATCTTTGTATAGTGAAGTCGCTTCTCAACTGTCTCTTTGGAACATGGTTTTCTAGAACCTCCTGCAGGCACCTGAATATAATCCCATAGACTTCCATCAGAACGGATGTCAACAGACATTATGCCGCTTCCATCCGTGGAAGGTCCTATGACGGCTGCACCTGCACCGTCGCCAAATAGCACGCAGGTTGTCCTGTCCTCCCAGTCGGTAAGCCTGGATAGCGCTTCGACCCCTACAAGCAATATCTTCTTATAAGCGCCAGATTTAATGAAACCTTGTGCAATAGAGAGCCCGTATATAAATCCTGAGCACGCAGCTGCCAGATCAAACGCAGCAGCGCTTTCAGCACCTAGCCGATCCTGGAGAATGCACGCAGTGGAAGGAAATGGCATATCTCCTGAAACAGTTGCCACCATGATTATATCGAGATCCTTGGCTTTGATTCCGGCTCTCTTAAGGGCCGTCTTGGAGGCCTCATATGCCATATCTGAAGCCGCCTGATTACTGCCGGCAATCCTGCGCTCTCTTATACCCGTTCTCTCAACTATCCATTCGTCAGACGTGTCTACGCGTTTTGCGAGCTCCTGATTTGTAACTATATGTTCAGGCAAATAAGATCCTGTAGAGAGTATTTTAGCTTTAATCGTTTGCATGGTTTCCTACAGCAGCCAAAGACAGTGATTTCGATATATTCTCATGCACTCTGTGCCTGGCCATTTCAGAGGCAACTTTTATAGCGTTTTTGAGCGCGCGGGCAGATGAGCGCCCATGACTGATTATGCACGTGCCGTTAATTCCAAGAAGGGGAGCGCCTCCGTATTCGTCATAGTCTGTCCTCTTTTTGAAATTCTTTATGGCAGGCTTAATCATAAGGTACCCGATCTTGCCGGTCTTTACATTAGCAATCTCGCGTTTGAGCATCTTAATAATGGTATCAGCAAGGCCTTCGCTGGTCTTGAGGACTATATTGCCGATAAATCCATCGCAGACTATTACATCTGCACGGCCGGCGAAGACATCTTTACCTTCAATATTCCCCCTAAAATTAAGGCCCTTTGCAGCTTTCAGCAGCTTGAAAGATTCCTTTGTAAGCTCGTTCCCTTTGGTATCCTCTTCGCCAATGCTGAGTAGCGCGATTCTTGGGGCAGGTTCATTGAAGATAGCCTTATAATAGGAATGGCCCATGAATGCAAACTCAAGCAGGTTTTCAGGCTTGCAGTCTACGTTGGCACCTGCGTCCAGCAGCACAAAATAGCCTGTCAGCGATGGCATTATGGTCGCGATTGCAGGACGGTCTACGCCGGGTGCTTTTCCGAGCAGGAAAAGGGCCATGGCCATGGCAACGCCGGAATGCCCGGCACTGACTGCAGCGTCTGCCTCACCTTTCTTAACCAGTTCTACAGCCTTGCGAATGGATGAATCCTTTTTCTTTCGAAGGACTGTCACCGGTGACTCATCCATTCCCGCCACCTCTGAGGCATGAAGGATAGAAATTCTTCCCGAAGGATATTTCTTATCCTCGAGAGCGCAGGTTATGCGATCCCTGTTTCCTACAAGGACAACCTCGACATCATACTCGCTGACCGCTTCTATGGCCCCGGCGACTGTCACTTCAGGCGCATAGTCACCGCCCATAGCGTCGAGGGCAATTTTCATAGCTATTTGGAGACTACATCCAGAATCTTTTTACCGTTGTATGTCCCGCAAAGTACGCAGGCGCGGTGCGGCACTTTCTTTTCCTTGCACTCGGGGCACTCTGTGAGGCTCGGCTGAGAACCTTTCCAGTTCGCCCTTCTTTTATCTCTTCTTGATCTGGAATGTCTGTGTGTTGGGTTTGCCATTGTATTACTCCTTTCCTTGTTTTAATCTTTTCAGTGCTTCAAACCGTTGGTCAAATTCTTCTCTTTCGCAGCGACAACCTTCGACATTTAGTTCAGAACCGCATTTCGGGCAAAATCCTTTGCAATCAGAAGAACAGAGTGGTTTCATCGGAAGGCTAAGCAGCAGTTGCTCCCTGAGAAGGTCATCGGTATCTATAATATCGTCCTTATAAAATACTGTATCCAGTTCATCACCTTTCAGTTCGTGCTGCTCTGACTTGGCAATGTCTCTTGCAGGATGATAAGTTACATTAATCTGAGATGAAAGCCGCATTGGAAAATGTTTCAGACAGCGTGCGCATTGCAATTCTACATCGCTGCTTAATGCTCCCCTAGCCATTACGTTAGCCTCAACTTTGTCGAGTCGAAGAACAGCAGTTACCGGAGATGTCAAAGAGACTTCATCTGTCTCGATGTCATCTTTAAGATTGAGTTCAAGACCCTCTTCAGGTATTTCTGACACAATAATTTTCATATGCCTGTAAATGGAAGTTATTATTATACGTTCTAAATCAAGAGCTTGTCAATGTTGAACAGGCGACAATATAATCATGCCGCAATAACTTAAAAGGGTCATTTAAAGAGATTCTTGTAACAGTGGGAAAGTCCAAATGCAACCCTTTTTATCGAAAGGTTTTTGTTTTCTGCGATCACCTTGAGATCTTCATACTCCGGAGTTACGGTAATTATCTTGCCTCGTATGCGGGATACCTTGAACCTTACATTGCCATATTTAGTCTGAACCGCTCTTATCTCCCTGTCCAAGATCATCCTGTTCGTGCTGTAATACCTAATGCCGATCGAAGTGGTGTTTTCAAACAGTATGTCTGACATTTCAGTCACATCTGATTCCCTTGTTATGCAGGTCAACTTTACAGCCGGACGCCCTTTTTTCATAATTATGTTTTCCATGAAAACGTCAAGGGCACCTGCTGACAACAGTCTGTCCATTACACACTCATAATGCTGCGGATTCATGTCATCGATATTTGTTTCAATTACGATAGCTCGATCATTTGTGTCCAACGCCTGTCTGTCACTGTCAACTTCGCCTATTATCACCCTAAGCACATTTGGCATTTCATGGAAATCTTTGCTGCCTGCTCCATATCCTGTATTCTGTATTGTCATCCGGGGCACAGGTTCAGATGGTTTTGATAGCGCTTTTAAGAGCACTGATCCAGTTGGAGTAGTCATTTCAAAATGAATGTGCGATGAATATACTTGGCGTCCTTTCAGTATTTCTAGGGTAGCCGGTGTCGGAACCGGAAGCATTCCATGACTAGTCCTGACTGTTCCTCCTCCGAGATTGACTGCTGAGGAATAAATGCTGTCGATTCCCAGCAGCTTCAGACATGTCAGTGTACCGAAAATATCTACTATGCAGTCGACTGCACCTAGCTCGTGCAGATGAACCTTGTCGAAAGGCTCGCCATGGACTCTTCCTTCTGCCTCGAAAAGCATCTTAAATATTTCCAGTCCCTTGTCCTGAATTGCTTTATCGAGAGACGACTTTCTGATCAATCTTCTTATGTCTTGCCATCTTTTTGCCTGGTGATGTCCATTGCTGGCATTCGACTTCAGGAGTTTAACATCAACCTTAGTAGCTGAAATGCCACACCTAGTCGTATGGCTTGAGGAGAGCGCATAGCCGGAAATCGGTATCTGCTTCAATGCCTCTTTTAATTTTCTTATGCTTGCCCCGGCATCAACTAGAGCTCCTAAACACATATCTCCACTAATGCCTGAAGCGCAATCGAAATACGCTATCCTCATGCCGATATTGTACAAATATTCCAGGCAAAGTTGATAGATCCGGAATTTGTTTGAAGTTATCTATGTTATTTCATTGACTTTTTAGGGGGTATGCATATAATTTTAGAAATATGCAGATGGTTTCGGAAAAGAAAATTGGTAACGGTATTCTGCGTCTTGGGCTTGGCGATATAACAGAGCGCAATGTGGACGCAATTGTTAATGCAGCCAATAAACATCTGCAGCACGGCGGTGGCGTTGCGGGCGCAATAGTGCGCAAGGGCGGAAGCATTATTCAGCAAGAGAGTAACCGTTTTGGATTCGTGCCTACCGGAAACGCTGTGATAACCAGTGGCGGTATGCTTAAGGCTAAATATGTTATTCATGCAGTAGGTCCTCGAATGGGCGAAGGCGATGAGGATATGAAGCTTAAGCGCGCTGTTCAACAAACAATTCTATTAGCATCAGAACGAGGCTTGCAGAGCATATCGATGCCTGCGATCAGTTCAGGAATTTTCGGATTTCCTAAAGACAGGTGCGCTGCTATTTTAGTTGGAGAAGCTGCAGAATTCTTCAGGAGTAATAAATCGTCATCATTGAATGTTATTGAATTCTGCATATTCGATGAAGAGACGCTTGCACATTTTAGACTGGAATTTGATAAAATAACGGCTCATTGACGCCGGGATAGCACAGTGGTAGTGCAGCTGATTCGTAATCAGCAGGTCGTCGGTTCAAATCCGATTCCCGGCTTTTTCTATGGCTGAGATCAATAATAATTCACTTTGCTTAACACGCGTTATCTGCTGACAGCATTTTACTGATCAATAAAAAACATCAATTGTATTATTTTATAATGACAAGGGGTTCCAATATCTAAATTACGTGTTGATTGATATATTGGTTGACAAAGTATTGAGCATATGCTAACAATACGATATGCCTAGACCCAAGAAATGCCGCTTTGTACGATGCAATCCCGGCTCATACTATTTTAAGCCAAGAGGGATACCGCTGGTTGACCTGTCTGAAGTAATTCTTTCTATAGATGAATTCGAAGCAATAAGACTTGCTGATTTCCAGGGTATGTACCAGGATGAGGCTTCAGTTGAAATGAAGATTTCACGTGCGACCTTCGGACGCATTATCAGACAGGCAAGAAAGAAAATTGCGGAATCTATCGTAAAAGGGAAGGCGTTAAAGGTTGAAGCTTTTTCAAAACAGACTAAGAAGGTATGAAAGACATATAGGGATGGCGGATGAATAAATCGTTAGCTTTTGCTTTGATTCTTATTGTCATGGGCTGTTTGCTGCTCATAAACACATTTTTTCTTTTAAATAATTTTCTTTACCATCGCATAACGCTGTTTTCTGATTATGCACGTTACAGCAAGGCTATACTACCAGTGATTGTTTCTGGTCTGGCATCCATCTTGTTTATCGGATTCGGGTTTATGGTCATTACAAGAGATAAGCATCGCTGAATGAATAGCTGAGTTAATATGATGTCAACTGTTTCTGATCTGAAGATGGTGCTGAGAGAAGGACCGAAAACAGGTTAATATGAAACGTCAAATCATGACGAGGTCAACGCAGCAGCAATAGCCTTAAAGTCTAAGTAGCCTACTCACGACCCAGATCAAGAAAGACAAGCCCAGTAGATGTAATCATAATATGATATGCTAATTAATGCATATAAATATCCTTATGGCAACCTTTCTCAGCACTTTTTGGGGAATGTACATTGCTCAAAGTGTCGTACATTCCTTTGTGGCTGCAATAATTGCTGAAGGTGCAATTTTCGCTTGGAAAGTACGAACCCCGCAGGTTAAACAGTGGTTTCGTTTCATTGTTATATCGCTGCCACTAATCTTGTATCCTGCATATCAGCTTATATCATCGGACAGAGGCAACATCTATTTTAGAATCTCAAGTCTTCTCGATACCAACAGATGGTTCCTAATTGAGCGCTGGGGGCTTTTACCCATCTTCTTGCTGTTTTTTGCAATTCTCTTATTTTCAGCCATTGTCTTCATATTACAGGAACTTGTGCCGATTCTGTCACATCTGGCGGGCCAGACGCGGACTGGTGACCAATCGATCAATAATAATGCAGATCACGCAATCAATAAAAAGGTGTTGAAGGCAATCGATGGACTGCCTGTCGATGCTCGGATTATTGAAATTTTTGATGATGACGATCTGGCCCTATATTCATCTACGGGGCTAAAGCCCATGATCCATATTTCTACAGGACTGATAAAATCTTTTGGTGTCGAACATCTTCAAGTGGCTATTGCGCATGAAATTGCCCATATACATAGAAGCAGAAGACCTATGCTGATATTTGCGTACTTGTTGAGGGTCTTGCTGTTTTTCAATCCTGTGGCGGCAATCGAGTTCAGGCGGCTAGCCTATGAGGAAGAAAAGGTTTGCGACGATATGGCCATAGCATTGACGGGAAAGCCGGCTATTCTGTCCGAAGCGATCGAAATGCTTCGTCCTGAGCCGGAGGATTTTGGTACAGGTGAAACCGGCAATGCCGCTGATAGGCTCGTCTCAACCATAGAACACTATGGGCATGATGCACTTCTAAAAAGCAGGGCTGCCAGAATCGGCCGGTATGACGGGCATGAGTCGCTATGGGGTGTTCCGGTTATAGTTGCTTCGGTCTTTATAATAGTCATAAATTATTTTATTGTATGATATGGAACCTCAGGCGAACAGAATAGTGAAATCGCTTCAGGGCTTGTTCACTATGCTTGCAGTCATCATATGCGTAGTTGTGCTATTGGTAGCTCTGAATTGGCTTCCGTCTTTAATCCAGAAGGATTATGCCAGACAGTTTCAAAATGTTGAGGAGGCTAAAAAAGCAGCTGGCATGGCAACCATCTTGATGCCGGCATACTTCCCTGAGGGTATAGAGTGGCCGCCGTCATTCATAGTTGCGCAGAAGAAACCTTATCAGGCATTGATGACAGAATTCGTAAAGACTTCTTCGGGTGCAACATTTCTTGTCATAGTTCAAGCTTCTTCGCCTGAAGCATCTAAACAGTTTTTGCGAATAAGGCTGCATGATATAAGGGAGGAGACGGGTTACGTTTTAAGAGGCCGACCTGCGACTCTAAGGGTTGGAATCTGCGACGGCACGCTGTGCAGCGAAATTCAGTGGACGGAAAGATCGGACTACTACGACGTTGTTTATAAGGCTTCCCCATTTGAGCTCATTAAAGTTGCTGAAAGCATGATCCGCTAAAAACAGCAGTTTTTTCACTCCATTAAGACATATTTCTCACGCCGAGTAGGAATATTTTCCTATCAATCTCAGAAATATTGCCAATTATAATCTTTCCATCGTGGTGGTAAGCTTGAATCATAAGAACGGAAAAGGCTCCTGTGGCATGTATGAAAACATTTACGGTTGGGAGAACGCGATCCTCCCTAACACTGTAGCGAAACTAACTGAAACGGAGGTGCTAAATGTTTATCTACAAAGGTGGACGCCAGGTGACGAAAGGTACGTATTGGGATCCTGAAACAAGGGTTAAGGTAGTGCTGAAAGACAGTGGGTTACTTCCCGGTACAGGCAGGGATACATATTTTAAGCTGCCCGAAAGTTATCTGCTTATTCCTCTCTTCTTGATCGGGCTTGGACTTTCAATGGCTTTCCCTTATGGAGTGGGGTTTGTGTCATTTATCGTGCTTATTGCACTAAGCGGTGCCATATACGCTGCCGGAGCGGCTTCCATCAGACTTTTTAAAGAGATGTTCGGAAAAACTGCGACCTTCGGCTATACGCCGACCACAGCCTATATGACCGGAACAAAAACGAAGAAATCTGCCAAGTCTGAATCGGACAGTGAAAAGAAGGATGAATAGCGTACGGTCATCAATGAATGGATATAGCGAGGGCAACATGTCCACATATAAGGAAAGTCGGCTTCTGAGATTCGGAATGTTCTCTGTGATGGCGCTGCTCATCATAGCAGTGCCTTTGACTTTGCCTCTGCGATTGGAAAGCTCTATCTTTATCTTTCTAGTAGGGTTATCGGCCGTTTTCTATGCATTTGTGTTTTTGCTCATAAGGCTCATAAAAAAAACGTCCGGCAGCGCTGTAATTTTCGGTTACAGACCGAAGACTTCTTATATGACCGGCAAAAGTGTCAGAAAATCAAGGAATGAGAGAGCTTCACAAGAAGGAACTAATAATCAATCTGCAGTGTCGGTATCGGGTGATAACTGGTCTGACACTGGTGACAGATGTGATTCCGGGAAGGGGTGACAGGAATGTTTATACATAGTTGTGGCACTGCTGTAACAAAAGGGATGTACTGGAGTCCTGTGGATGGAGGCCGGATTTACATGAAAGACGGCGGCATACTCCCCGGTGACACAAGCAGAAGCTATTTAAGGATTACTCCGCTGATCCTTCTGTTCATAGCACCATTTTTTGGAGTTGCCCTGGTTTTCTTTCTGCCACTGTTTGGCATAGGCGTTTTCATCGCACTGTGTTTGCTAATGGCATCAAGTGCTCTTTCGGCGACAGCATCCGCAGCGGTCCGGCTTTGCTGCGACAAGAGGACAAGTCGGGCTGCAGTCAAAGAACGAAAATACTCAGGAGCCTATCAGCCGTTAAGGGCATCTTTCACCGGCACCCAAAAAAGGAAAACGGGTAAGAAGTAGGAGGTGTGTAATGTATATCTTCAGGGGCGGTCAAATTGTTGATGCAGGGATATATTGGGAATCTGAGAACAATGAGAAGGTTGTAATGAGGGCTAGCGGCTATCTGCCGGGATTGGACAATAAAGTGTACTTTAAGATTCCAGACTTTTATCTCATGATTCCCATTCTCTTTTGCGGACTGGTGTTTTCAGTTATGTTTCCTTATGGCATTGGACTGTTGATCTTTGCATGTATTTGTATGGTTCACAATATATTGTTCTCTGTTTGTTCAGCCTGCGAAGACTTTTTGAAAGAAATATTTGCCCATATGTCAGTAGCATACAAACCAAATCTGTCCTTTTTCAGCGGCAGCTCCAAAAAGTTGAAGAAGCGAAAAAGGACAACACCAAAAAGTATTAGTGCTCCGAACGGCGGTAACAGCCGCCATCAATGAGGGGAGGGTCTGAAAATGAATACGCTTTTTGATTTCATCAGCGATGTTAACGGAGTAGCATACGCGCTTGCTCTGCTTTTCATGGTCGGATTCGTTATCCTTGGCGAAGTGCTGAAGCCAAAACCATTCCATGGCTTAGTCAAGGCAGCCTCCGAAGATATTGGACTCCTAAGGTCAGCTCCAAAAGGAAGGTTGACAGTCCTGCTCAAGACTCTGGCAATGGCCCCATTTTATTGTTTGTTTTATCTAGCCGCGGTGCCTGTGCTATTTGTTCATGGGATCGCGGTATTAGGCGGCAAAGTGATCGCTGCAACAACAGCTATTGGTCTAAATCCTGTGCAGGCATATTTCACGGGCCGCAAGCGCGACAGGAAGTCTTCTCAGAAGGCGAATTAGTGAAAGCAAACCGCAAGAGGGCCAAATGAATATAAAAGCGCATAAAATTCAATGGCTTCATATGATGGAAGCATTGATCGTGGCTGTGACCATCATATGTTTGCCAATTATTGTAGTCGGGGCTGATGGGCCTGAAACCATAGTGCTCGATCAAATACAACAGAAGTACGGCGCAGTTAATTTCAATCATTCAATGCACTCAGGTCTTGCCGAAAGTTGCGGAAAGTGTCACCACCAGCACAATGATAAATTGAGGGCTGAGTGTAAGGAATGTCACACAATGGATAGTGGTGCATATCGGTCATCAGTAAAACAGGGATTTTTGCCGTGCAGCGGCTGCCATACAGAGTATTCGCCGGAAACCCCAGGTATGCCGGGGTTGAAAGTTGCTCTGCACAAAACGTGTTTTCAATGTCACGTGGGAATGGGACAACTCGGCTCATCACCGAAGGGATGCACAGAAATCTGTCATGGCAGGAAATGAAAGGCGTTAAATCCAAAGTGGCGAGGTTATGACAATGTCAGACAAGAAAGGACAACATCCTGCTGATATTCAACAGCGCGATAATATTGATGGTTCCCAGAAAAAGTCACGTGGAATCTCTCGGCGTAATTTTCTGTCAGCATCCCTGCTGGCTGGGTGTTCAGCGCTTGGTCTTACACTTGAAGCCAAGGCTTCGCGCGAATTCAAGGGGTGGCCTAAAAGTTACGGTATGTTGACCGACTTCACGGCATGTGTGGGATGCCGCAGCTGCGAGGAAGCTTGTAACAAAGCAAATAACATGCCGCAGCCTGAAAAACCATTCGATGACGACTCTGTATTTAAGCAAAGCAGGTGGCCTTCAGCGTCTGCCCTGACGGTGGTGAACCGGTGTGTAAACAGCAAAGAACCTTCAAAACCCATTTACCGTAAGATCCAGTGCAATCATTGCCTGGAGCCTGCATGTGCCAGCGCATGTCCAATACATGCGTATACCAAGACGCCGGAAGGAGCTGTCATATATAACGCTGACTTGTGCTTCGGTTGCAGGTATTGCGTGATAGCTTGTCCGTTCAACATACCGGGTTATGAATACGAAAGTGCACTGGAGCCGAAGATCGTGAAATGCATTCTATGTTATGGAAGGCTTAAGGATGGCAAATTGCCGGCATGCGCAGAAGCGTGTCCTGCTGGTGCGATCACATTTGGCAGAAGGAATGATTTAATAAAGCTTGCCAGACAGAGAATCTCAGAAAATCCCAAAAAATACATTGACCATATTTACGGTGAATATGAAGTTGGCGGTACCTCATGGCTATATATTTCAGGAATACCGTTTGAGCAACTCGGTTTCCCTATAAATCTGCCTAAGAAGCCTCTGGTAGAGCTTACGGAGGGATATCTATCATCAGTGCCTGTAATATTCACAACCTTTCCGGCTTTATTCGGCCTTGTATACGGCGCGATGCGTCATCGCGACAAGACAGCCCCGCAGCAACCACACGAAGATAATAAGGAGGACAATAATGAATAGGGGCATAGACTATTCTGCCCAAAGCCGTGAAACGGCAAGTTTCGGGACATGGTTTATGAATAAGTTGTTTATGGGCATGAGCGCGGCAGACTACTCAAGGTCACTTATAACGCCTTTTAATCTGCTCGCGGCCTCAGTTCTCGCTACCTCCCTGCCCATCTTCATAACCCGGTACAGCAAAGGGCTCGCCTATGTTGTGGATGCTAATAATGAATATCCTTGGGGTCTTCTGCTCAGCTGGGGTATCTTCGCAGGTGAACCGCTGTTTGCCGCTGGTTTTGTCGTGGCTGCAGGTTATTATCTATTTGGACTGAAGGACTATCGTCCTCTGGTCCGTCTAGCTGTTCTGGGAGGAATGCTGGGATACGCATTTGCAGCTTCGTACCTGCTCATAGATCTTGGCAGACCGTGGCGCATATATTACCCTATGTTGATAAATTTTGGACCATCTTCTGTGCTTTTTGTTGTTGCATGGCATGTGGCTCTGTACTGTACGGTACAGTTGATGGAATTTTCTCCCGCAATCCTCGAATGGCTGGGATCAAAGAGGATTCATAAGTGGGCAGTATCGGTAACTGTGGCTCTCATTATCGGGGGAGTGATTCTCTCGACTGTGCACCAGTCAGCCCTCGGTGCAATGTACCTCATTACGCCTGGAAAGCTTCACCCGCTTTGGTACTCTTCCTATCTCCCACTGCTATTTTTCAGCTCTGCTATTTATGCGGCCATGTCATTTGCAATTCTGCTGGCATTTGCAGCCGAACGTTATTTTAGGGAGCGCTGTGATAATGATTTTATGTCAACTGTGCCATCGGTTACCGTCAGTCTGGGCAAGGGCGCTGCGGTCGCCCTATATGTCTATTTCGCACTTAAGATTCTTGCCCTGGCACAGGATGACCGATGGGACATGCTCCTGACGCCATTCGGATATTGGTATCTGGTTGAACTTCTCGGCTTTGTCGCGGCTCCAATGATACTTTTTACAGCTGCTGTAAAAGTCCAAAGCCTGGGGTTGATTAGGGCTGCTGCATTCTGGTCGGTATTTGGTATTGTGCTGAACAGGGTCAACGTAAACCTGATAGCATTTAACTGGAATTTGCCCGGCCATTTCGAAAAGATCATTCCATCGTCGAGTGAAGTCATAATGATTATGGCAATGATTACCCTTCATATTCTCGTATTCAGATGGATATTGAACAGGTTTCCGGTGATGAAGGAATTGCCGGATTATAAGGGCTCGCATTAACTAGTTCTTAAGATATGTATCAAACAGGAGGGCAGCGTGAAGATCGCCATTTGGGCTATAGTAACCTCGCTGGCCTTCTTGTTTGCGGCTCAAAATATAACCGCTGATGATTCTCAAAGCCGAGCCTGCCTGGAGTGTCACGATCGTGACGATGCTATCAAAAGATTTGTCGATGGCAGCAAAGTCAGCACACATATAGACAGTGAATCTTTCAATAGGTCTGTCCACGCTTCACTGTCTTGCACTTCTTGCCATCGGGACTTCTCAGGCGGCTCACATCCTGACAGGTCTTTCAGGAGCAAGCTTCAGTATCAGATAATGGTGAATCGCAGGTGCAGAGAGTGTCATCCGGACAATGTCATCAAGTCCAGGAGTATTCACGAGATTTTATTGGGCAAGGAGAATTCGGGTGAGGCTATTGTCTGCTCCAATTGTCATAACGCACATATAATGTCGCGTGTGGGTGCGGGCAGTGTGGTAAGGTCAGAATCTAAATACTGTATGAGTTGCCATCAACATGAAGGGAATAAGAATTTTATTAATGGCGAAAGTATATCGGTTCGAGTCGATCCTGCCCATATCGCGAATTCGCCACACAAAGACATAGGCTGCACGGATTGCCACACTAGCTTCTCATCTGCGGAACACCCGAATAACAGGTTTGGATCTGTGCGCCAATACAGGCATTCATCTGTCGAGATGTGCCGGCGTTGCCATTACGACAAATACACAAAGGTTGCAGAAAGCATCCACAACGCAATGCTGAGTGTTGGAAGAATGGATGCGCCGACATGTGTTGACTGTCATGGAACGCATTGCATTTCATCGCCTGGAAAAAGCAGATTGGCAGTCGTAAAAAAATGCGCAACATGTCATCACAATGTATATTCGGCATACGCCCGGAGTGTTCATGGTGGGGCGCTCTCCAGCGAAAATAACCGTGATGTTGCGATCTGCACTGATTGTCATACATCTCACAGTATGCAGGCCACTTCTTCCAACGATTTCCATGATGAAATTCCTGATAAGTGTAGTAATTGTCATTCCAACCGGCTCATCATGGGCAAATACGGACTTTCAACAGATGTGGTAAGAACCTATCTGTCCGATTTCCACGGCATGACGTTGAGTTTGTACCGGAAAGAGACATGGAGACATTATGGTCCACCGCCGGCAATGGCTGTGTGCACAGACTGCCATGGCACGCATGACATTGTCCGCGTATCGGGCTCAGATATCCGGCAAATGAAGTCCAAACTGATGAAACGATGCGCATCGTGTCATCCCGGAGCATCGGAGAATTTCCCCGACGCCTGGCTTTCACATTATAGACCAAGCTTTGCAGTGGCACCCATGGCATTTATTACCGAACAGTTTTACAGGATAATGTTTCCGATTATTGTTGTTGGGATTTTGTTTCTTATCTTTCTGGATGTATGGCGGTATGTAAAGAATAGATAATAAAGGAGATCCATGAAACACAACAGCCGGACAAACAAAGAAGAGAAGATCAGGCGATTCAGTATTTATCGTATAATCGAGCACTTGGCGCTGATGGCTCTTTTCTTGGTGCTGGCGATTACAGGGCTGCCGCAAAAATTCTATCATTTCAATGTTGCGCAATCTATCATCGTTCTTTTCGGAGGGATTGACAATCTGCGATTAATACATCACTTTTCCGGCGTACTCTTTACCGGCCTTGCAACGCAGCATGTGCTGGTGAATTTTGCAGGCATTATGTTTATTGGCTGGGAGCCATCTATGCTGGTAACCCTGAAGGACGTGCACGATACAATTCAAAATGTCAGGTTTTATCTGGGCCTTGAAGCTGAGCCGGCTAAATGCGACCACTATACATATAAGGAAAAGTGCATATACTGGCTTGTCCTTATAGGGGGTATGCAAATGATAGTTACCGGGATGATTCTATGGTTCCCGGTCGCGGCAACTCAATATCTGCCGGGCATATTTGTTCCTCTTTCAAAAATGGTGCATACAAGCGAGGCGATGCTTATCTTTCTATTAATAGTTACATGGCACGTCTACGATTCCGTTTTGAGCCCTGATGTTTTTCCCCTTAACAAGAGCATCTTCACCGGTTATATAGGAATCGAACAGATGAAGCGGCAACATTCCCTTGAGCTAGCCGAAATGACGAAACAGGGTGAAAAGTTGACAGGACAATACACGTGTAGTATCCTCACGATAGATGCAGAAAAAGATTCTGATCGTTCTTATCATTAATCTGGTGATAGTATCGGTCACGCTTAGCATAGTAAGCTATCTTTCAATACATGCAAGTATAGACCGATCGCTGCAGAATAGACTTGCTCTTGCCAGAGTCATCTCAAACTATGTAGAAGTTCTGATCAGCCGAAGCCTTAACAGATTCCGGGATATTGCAATATCTGAAAAAATTGATCTGAATGACGCAGACTGGACTCCTGAACTGAGAATGCTTGAGACAGCCTATAAATTTTCTCTTTTTAATGAAGGGGTCTTTCTGCTCGATAAGCACGGGAATAAAGCTATGCTCTACCCCAGCGAAATAGCGAGTTATTTAAACCTTACCTATATACCGGCCGTGAATGAAGTGCTGCAGGAAGGGAAAACTATTATCTCCGATGTCTATACAATAGAGTCTGCAAAAAAGAAAGTTATTATTGTTATGACTCCTATTAAAGACCGAGAGAATAGGATTATTGGCGCTGTCGGTGGACTTCTCAATCCTGCCAGTGAAGTATTGCAGAATGTCCTTCAAAGCGCGGTAATTGATCAAAATATCTATCTGGACATCATCGATTCAAATGAAATAGTAGTGGCTTCTGACCAGCCATCACATATCTTTCAGCACCATGACCACGGGTCTGTTCTTGCTAAAATGATCAAGGCGAACAGATCCGGGATTGTTGAGTGCAAACACGGATTCTCTCATCCGCAGGACAAGGAAAAGCAGATAGACCTGCTGGCCGTTGTCCCGCTGAAAATTGCGCCGTGGGGCATTGTTTTAGGACAATCCGAGAGAGACATATTTGCACCTGCCATAAATCTGCAGACCGAATTTATCACGTTGGTAGTGGCTTTCTTTTGCGCCTCGCTGATTCTTGCAGTAATTATGAGCAAGAAGATTGTGAGTCCTCTGCAGGCGTTGACATCTTCTGCCAATCGTATAGCATCAGGCGACTTAGGCACACCGGTCGGTAACGTAGGTAGCGATGAGATACTCATGCTTAGTCGGAGCTTTGATCAGATGAGAGAAAAACTGGCGAAATCTCTTGAGGAAATTCGCGAGCACAATGTCCTGCTTGAAAAACGGGTTGCGATGCGGACTAAAGAGATAAGGGAAAGCCGGAAGATGGTCAGAAGTCTTTTGAATAATGCTATCTCTTCGCAGGAAGACGAGCGCAAAAGGGTGGCAAGAGAGCTGCACGATACACTACTGCAGGATATTTCAGCATTTCTTATACAGCTTGATATTTGCAGGCTCCATCCAGAACTTATTTCTGTGGAAAAGATCGATGAAATGAGAAGTATAGTTCTTCACAATATAGACAGCATTCACAACGTCATAAACGATTTGAGGCCTACTCTTATTGACGATCTTGGAATTGACGCCGCCATAATGTGGCTGCTGACCACTCATCTGTCTGAGAAGGGCATCAGGTATTATCTTGATTTCAAATCACCTCTTGCAAAACAGCTTTCTCCGGAAGTTGAAATCTCGATATTCAGAATAGTGCAGGAGGCCATAGTAAACATATCGCGTCATGCGAAGGCGGAGAATGTATTCATTGCTGCTCACATCGACGAATCAAACCTGACAATTACAGTCGAGGATGACGGCACGGGATTCGATGTTGATAAACTGTTCAAGCTGCCTGTTGAAAGCGGAAGGGGTTTAGGCTTGATGGGGATGAAGGAAAGGGCAAAACTGCTCGGTGGAAAACTTTACGTTTATTCCAAGCCGGGGGAAGGCACCAAAGTATGCATAGTGGTTCCGATGGAGGCACATGAACAACATGCATAAAATTCGTATTTTAATAGCCGACGATCATGCTCTGGTGCGAGATGGTATCAAAGCATTATTAGGTTTTTGCGATGATTTTGAAATCGTAGGAGAAGCATCCGACGGCATTGAAGCTATCGAGCGAATCCGACAGATAAAGCCTGATATTGTGCTGATGGATATTGGGATGCCAAGATTGGGAGGGCTAGAGGCCACAGTTGAGATAAGAAAAACAGAACCCAATGTTAAAATTATAATACTCACCCAGTACGATGATAGGGAGTACATATCCAGATTTCTAAAGGCGGGTGTGTCAGGGTATCTTCTTAAGAAAGCTGTGGGCAGTGAACTTGTCAACGCCATAAGAACGGTTTATAAAGGGGAAATGTATCTGTTTTCTTCAATTGCTGCAGAAGTGGTGGCAGGGTATCTCGGAAAACGCGAATTAGCTGAGGAAGATCCGTATGAAAGTCTAACAGACAGGGAAAAGCAGGTTCTAAAACTTATCGCTGAGGGGTACAGCCACAAGGAGATAGCCGGATGCCTTAATGTAAGCCTGAAAACAGTCATCGCTCATCAAACGAACATATCTGAAAAATTGGGCATTCGTAATAAAATGGGCCTGATGAAATTTGCGATATCCAAGGGAATCATAAAGCTTAAGACTTGAATATTCACAGATGCGAATCGCACTTGCATCTGGTTATCATATTTCAAATCCTAATTTTTCGGGTGGCTGTAATGAAAGAAAAAAACAAGGAAAATTTGAACAATAGAAGAAGCGTACCGCCTGTAGCTACGCAGATCATACTTGATAGCATCGCAGATGGGGTATTTACTGTGGATGAGGAATTTTATATTACTTCGTTCAATAAGGCAGCCGAGCGCATAACCGGCATACGAGCTTCAAAGGCAATCGGACAGAAGTGTTTCGATGTTTTGCATGCCGATATCTGTCAGTCGGCGTGCGCCCTGAAACAAACCTTAAGGACAGGCAAAGAGATTATCGACAAACCTGTCAGCATATTGAACCGCGAAGGCGCATTGGTCCCAATATCAATTAGTACGGCCGTACTGAAAAATGAGAAAGGCAGAATCATCGGAGGGGCTGAAACGTTCCGGGATTTATCCGCCATAGAATCTCTCAGGAGAGAAATATCCCGTCAATATTCGTTTTCAGATATTATCAGCAAGAATCATGAAATACGTGAAATATTCGGAATATTGCCTGACATTGCAGAAAGTGAGAGTACCATCCTCATACAGGGCGAAAGTGGAACCGGAAAGGAACTTTTCGCTCGCGCTATACATAATTTGAGTGGAAGGAGCAGGCGTGCATTTGTGGCAGTCAACTGCGGTGCACTGCCTGACAATCTGTTGGAATCTGAACTGTTTGGCTATAGGCGAGGGGCCTTTACGGATGCCAAAAAAGACAAGCCGGGCAAATTCGCTCTTGCTTATGCAGGCACACTTTTTCTGGACGAAATTGCAGATCTCCCGTTGCCTCTTCAGGCCAAACTCTTAAGGGTTTTGCAGGAAAGAGAGTATGAACCGCTTGGGGCTACTGCGCCGGTCAAGTCTGATGTGCGCGTGATAGCTGCGACCAATCAGAACCTGACAGATATGGTTGCTAATAAGACATTTCGTGATGATCTATTCTATAGGCTTAACATTGTAAAGCTTGATCTTCCCCCTCTTCGAGAGAGGAAGGAAGACATTCCTATCCTGGTTGATCACTTTATCGCTAAATTCAATGCCGGGAAGAATAAGAACATTTCAGGTATTTCGGATGATGTTATGCAATTACTCATGATCCACCGCTACCCTGGCAATATCAGGGAGCTGGAAAATCTGTTGGAGCATGCATTTGTCATGTGCCGTGGAGGCGAGATCAGGATTAAACATCTTCCTAAAGAGCTTAGGGAGACAGTTGCTGTTGAACCTCGCATGAATACCGAATCTCTGCAGGTGCAGTTCAAGATATCTGAAGCTGAGATCATCAAGGCTGCATTGAACAAAAATCATGGTCACCGGGGCAGGACGGCTAAAGAACTCGGGATTGATACAAGCACTCTTTGGCGCAAGATCAAGAAGCTTCGTATCTAACATTACTGATATCCTTTCCATATTGCAATATTGCACGATGTATTATTGCATGTCATTGCAAGTTTGCAATCCCATTTTGCATTTCAAGAAATAATGATCTCCTTTTAAGGCTTTAATATCAACCCGATATAAGCTTCAGGGTTTCTGGTATCACTATTGCTTATTATGATTTATGGAAACTATCGTTCAGTAAAAGGAGTTTTAAAGTGAAACAGGCAAAAGGCAATGCATCTCGTGCAAGTGGCTGTCCGTCTTCTGGCCTCATCAGTGAACAGGATATGCAGTCACTTGATGAGCAGCAGTTGATTAAAGAGAATATAGCTAAAATCGACCATAAGGTCATGGTAATGTCGGGGAAAGGCGGCGTCGGGAAGAGTTCAATTGCAACTAACATAGCAGTAGGTCTCTCCATGAAGGGTAAGCAGGTTGGGCTTTTGGATATCGACATCCATGGGCCTAGTATTCCTAAAATGATGGGATTGGAAGGTTCTGCACTAATGCAGTCATCAGATGGCCTGATGCCGATTAAATACAGTCAGACGCTAAAGGTGATGTCTATAGGATTTCTTATGCGTGATCAAAATAATGCCATCATTTGGAGGGCGCCATTAAAGCATAGCCTTATAAGGCAGTTTTTGTCGGATGTCTACTGGGGAGAACTAGATTACCTTGTTGTTGACTGCCCGCCGGGCACTGGCGATGAACTCATATCCATATCCCAGCTTTTGCATGGTGCCGATGGTGCAGTTATTGTTGCGACACCGCAGGATGTTGCGCTCTGTGACGTGAGGAAATCAATATCCTTTTGCCGACA
>Ga0187785_10000032_pt1 | contig 51089 bp, 50 predicted proteins | sample 0815_BV2_4_20_MG_FD_132466 | JGI IMG/M metagenome (GOLD analysis project Ga0187785, IMG submission 132466) | Tropical peat soil microbial communities from peatlands in Department of Meta, Colombia - 0815_BV2_4_20_MG | ecosystem: Environmental > Terrestrial > Soil > Wetlands > Peat | place...
AGGTGTAAGCGCAGTAATGTGTTCAGCTTACCAGTACTAATAGACCGTGTGCCTTGACCACTATCTCTTTCTCTCTTCCCCGTTCGTCAAAAAAATATATTAATGATGTAAATTGTTCTTGCAAAATATTGGATGTATTTGTTATTATAAAAAATCACGCGGAAATCAAGTTTCCGGTGGTTACACCGGAGGGGCAACACCCGTTCCCATCCCGAACACGGAAGTAAAGTCCTCCATGGCCGATGATACTATGACCGCGAGGTCATGGGAAAGTAGGTAGCCGCCGGATTAAAAATGAAAGAGGTCTGGATGAAAATCCAGGCCTCTTTTTTTTGTACGGTGCAGACTCATTTCATCTTTACGTTCAACAGAATTTCGCCGGCTGTTTGTGGGTATCCATTTGAGTCCGGCGTTTGACAGACGGGAATATAACGGATAACATTCTAATTAATGATGCTATCGTGTAAAATCTTATTGCTACCTGCCCCTGCTGATTACAGATATTACTCCATTCCTATTGTCCTGAAGCTTACAGGCGTGTTACGTCTGCAGCTATTAGTCCTGCCGAATAGATATGTTCTCTTAGTATAAACGCGTATAAAACAGCATATAACAAGGGTCGTTTAATTGGCCGAAACTAGAGTCATCACCCGGGAGGTGCAGAGTGATACTAAGACTGGTGATTATTTCATTTACTATGCTGCTTGCGATAAGCCCGATCTCAGCAAATGCAGTAGCTAATTTTATTGATCCTGCAACGGGAATGGAGTTCATTTACGTGAAAGGAGGATGCTATGAAATGGGGGATTCGACAGGAGACGGTGACCCGAATGAACGGCCAGTGCATGAAGTTTGTGTCTCCGATTTTTATATCGAAAAATATGAAGTAACCAATGCACAGTTTAGAAAATACAGATCCGGCCACAATAGTGGCTCTTATGAGGGGATGACCCTTAACAATGACAATCAGCCTGCCGTATTCGTTTCTTGGGAGGGCGCGACGGCATACGCGAAGTGGCTGTCCGAGAATACCGGACAGAAATTCAGACTGCCTACAGAAGCGGAATGGGAATATGCATGCCGTGCGGGTACTAAAAGCAGCCGTTTCTGGGGCAACAATCCGGATGAGGCCTGTGAGTATGCTAATGTCGCCGATTTAACGGCCAAGAAGCATTGGCCCCGTTGGACTACATTCGCATGCAATGACAAACATGCGGTTTCCGCCCCTGTTGGCAGCTACAAGCCCAATTCTTTGGGTATTTACGATATGCTGGGCAACGTCTGGGAATGGACAGAGGATATCTATAACAGCGAAGCATACTTAAAACTGCCTAAAAATAATCCTGTTTATGAAGGGGCGGGAGAATATCGTGTAATGCGCGGTGGAGGTTGGAGCAACGGCCCCATGGGCATCAGATGTTCACATAGAGTGGGACTTTCAACGGATTTCGGACATCATGCCCTTGGATTCCGGTTGGTCAAGATACCATAACCGTGAAGAAGCCGAGCAAAACAATGATTAGCGACAATGGAGGCACTATATGTACAGAAAATATCTAATTTTGATTTTGTGTCCTTTTGCTTTTCTTTTATTATTCGCCGCAATCTCGATTGGCGATGAAAAGCCGCCGATTGAAAAAAAAGGTTACATAGGTGCTGATACATGCAAGGGCTGCCACGAGATACAATATGGGACGTATTCGAAGACCGTTCATTCGAAAAAATCAGTAAGAGGTCCCGAGTCGCAGGATGCCTGTGAAACTTGCCATGGTCCCGGGGCGAAGCATGTAGAGAAAGGCGGAGGCCGCGGGGTGGATATCTTTGATTTCAGGAAGAACGTTGATGTGAAAGACAGATCTGCGAAATGTCTTTCCTGTCATGAGGAGACAAGGCAGATGGCGTCATGGAATATGAGTAAACACAGAATGAAGGGAGTCGCCTGCAATGATTGTCACGTCGTACATTCCGGAGGAGAAAAATTCTTGAAGTCAGAGGAATCGGAGTTGTGCTTTGGCTGCCATCGTGATATAAAAGCGCAAACTTACAAGCAGTCCCATCATCCGATAAAAGAAGGACTGATCAAGTGCAGTAGCTGCCATGATGTGCATGGCACATTCGGCAGCAAGCAGATCAAGGCTGACACGGTAAATGAGCTTTGTTACACCTGTCATGCTGACAAGCGGGGCCCGTACATGTGGGAACATCCTCCTGTTCAAGAAAATTGCCTCACCTGCCATAAGGCACATGGCAGCAATCATTATAAATTACTTAACAAGAGGCCGCCGGAACTTTGCCAGAGCTGCCATGACTGGACGCAGCATCCGAGCAGTCCATACACTTCGTTCGATATTTTCAGTTCAGGGCACAGCAACAGGATGGTTGCCCGTGCATGTCTGAATTGTCATTCACAGATTCACGGAAGCAATGGTCCTTCAGCGCGCGGACTTCACTTCGTGAGATAAGGAGAAGCCAGATGAAAACGGCAAGTATTTGCTTGACAATAGGTCTGATTTTACTTCCATCATTGCCAGTTCTTTCAGCTGACGGCATACTTGAGGGCGAGATCGGTGTAACCGGGATGCTTGCAAACGTCAATGGTAACAAGGCCAAGTTTAATGAATACCGCGATATAATGGATGGGGTATACGGCGGCGCAAGGCTGAAGTATGACACCGACAACTTCTTTGCTAAAGGTACAGCCTCCGATATTGCTTATGACACACAGAAATATAGGGTCGAAGGCGGCATGTACGGTAAGTTCAAGGCTTACCTTGACTACACGGAAATACCGCACAACTTTACTTATGGCGCCAGGACATTTTATAACGGAGCCGGTACAAATAGTCTTTCTTTTACTGGGCCGGCATCCGGGCTGACCAATACATCAACGTGGAAGAGTTTTGACTACGATCTAAGGCGAAGAACTTTTGGCGGCGGTTTCTCGCTTGACGTTATCAAACCATTCTTCCTGGATGTTTCTTACTCTAGAGAGACAAAAACCGGAAACTATCCTACCGGAATCGGACTTACGACTCCCGGGGGGCCATCGCTTGAACTTCCACAGCATATCGATTACATAACCAACACGCTGAACGTGCAGGCCGGCTACGCTAAAAATCCCTTTTATGCGGGACTGTTTTTTATGTACCAGAACTTTGACGACGCCAACTCCGCACTATATTTTATAAATCCTTCTGGACCTGCAGGAAATCGAGACGCATACTCACTACCGCCTGATAATCAATATTATAAGCTCGCTTTCAAGGGCAGTGTGAAACTGCCGCTAAACACTAAATTTAATATCAATCTGGCGGCATCGCGTACAACTTCTGAGGCGAATCTGTTCACATCATACGTTACTAGTACTGTAACAAATATAGCGCTGAGTGATACCACTTTCAATGGTAAGGTTAATACTCAAAACTATAATTTTGTGCTGACATCAAATCCAGTGCCCTGGCTGATAGGAAAACTTTATTATAAGTATTATGACAAGGAAAATAAGTCTGACCAGATCGTTATGAGGGATCCAGGATTCGCAGGTGGTGCACCTTTTACAAACCCGTTGTTTGACTACACGAAAAACAATTTTGGTGTTGATTTGGAATGGAGTCTTCCTGCCAATTTCCAACTTAGCACTTCATACGCATGGACGAAAATAAACCGTGCCAGAGGAGATTTGCCGGAGACGATCGACAACAAATACCAGGCTGACCTCAAATGGACAGGCCTTGATTTCATTACGCCCAAGGTTGGTTATGAGTATATGCGTAGAACTGCTGATGCGGGCGTTCTAGTTAAGGAGTACGGAACGGCGACCAGTGGTGACCAGGCAACGGAAAACTATATCAGCCAGTTCTTAAGGAGATTCGATGCTGCACCTCTGAGTCGCGATATATTCAAGGCTTCTGTGGATATTTATCCGATGGCTAACTTGAATCTTGGGTTTGCATACAGGCTTAAGCATGACAATTACAAAAAAACTGTACTTGGTCTTAAGAGCAGCAGAAGCCATGATATAGAAGTAGATGCTGGTTACTCGATAGGGAAAATAGCGCGAATAAGCGCTTATTATGACCTTGAGCGCAGCCTTGATGATCAGGTCCAGCGGATATTTACTATAGCCAGTGGTGTTGGGACTGTCACAAACGACTGGAAGGTCAAGAGCAGAGACAATAGTTATGCATGGGGAGCTAGCACGGAAGTTTATCTGGTTCCCAAGATACTGACGCTGATACTTCAGCATGACAACGTCAAATCTAACGGTTTCCTTGATTTTTCTTATTTGACCGGCACGATACCGGCAGGCAGAAACAATGATAACATCGATATTGGCAACTGGGATGACTACAGATTAACATCGTACATAGTTAAATTTAAATATACTCCGACTAAACACTACATATTCACCGCGGGGTATGCTTATGAGCACTATAAGTACAGTGACGCATCTTTCGACAATTATGCATTAGTGTCGGGTACATACCCGCCTGGAAACTCGACTACGGCGCTCCTGACTGGTGCATATGCCAATCCAAACTATTCTTCAAACGTCTTTTTTGCGGCAGTTTCGTACCGCTTCTAGCAGAACGATGCAATGGGGGAGAGGTCAATTATAACCTCTCCTCCATAGTTGTTCAGCCTATTACTTCAAAGAACCGTTCAACCATTTCATGCCTTAATGTCTGCAATGCCCGAAATCTTTCGTTGAATGCCCGCAAAGGTTTTGCCGGACCGGAATTCATGAAATCTATCAACTCGCTGCAGAAATGCCAGTTGCATCTGAAGGGCCTTATAGAACGGTCTATTGTGCAGCCGGTTGCGCACAGGAATTGGCATGGTTCGGTGTCTTTAATGCCGCTTCCGTATGCAGGGGGCTTCAATCCGAGAGCCGTTATGTATATCAAATCGTGATGGTCGTAATATCCGTGTTTATTGATGCAGCATACCTTGCGACAGTTCGGACAGATCTTTGCGGTATTTTTCTGGATGAAGCCGTCGACACTATCAATCTCTTTCCTGAGTTCACCGGCGATGTGCACAACTTCGGATAAGCCTTCCATGTTTTGCACGAAGGCGCGATTAATCAACAAAAGGGCTTCATTCCAGCTTTTACTGTCGTGCCATGTCAGTTGGCTGTTCAGAATCGGATGAAGAGAGGGCATATGCTTTATGGTATATTAGACAGATGCTGTTTTTCCAATTAGGGGATAATCGAATTGACCTGCAAAGACTGTAACGGCGCGATACGTCTGGCTTTTAGCTGAAAATTGGTTCTCATGTGCTGCATGGTGTGCGGCAGGACGTTTCCGATTTCGGAATATCTCGACGAAATAACCGAAGATATGTGGGAGCAGATCAGCAGGAGACCTGCTAACCGGGCATAGCGAGGTGCCTCTATTTCACACATAATCATTGACGGCTACAATGTGACCGGCATTTATCACAAAGACATGGAAAGGGCGCGCGCCGGGCTGGTCGATCAACTCGCATTCTACAGACGAATGAAGGAACATGACATAACGGTTGTCTTTGACGGGTATAAGCAGGGAATGCCGGTCGAGCATGTCATCTACTCAGGGCACGTGAAAGTGGTATATACCCGCCTTGGAGAGCGCGCCGATGATTTCATTAAGAAGACAATCTCGGCTGAACGGAGAGAATGGATTGTAGTCACAGCTGACCGGGACATTGCAGACCACGCATGGGCAACCGGGTCGATACCGGTTGCGCCTGAACGGTTTGTTGGCGCAATATCAAGGCGATCTGCAGGCAGCAGTGACGCTACCGAGCATGGCGCAGATGGGGAGGAGCATGATGAACGGCCGACCCGCAAGGGGAGTTCATACCATTTGTCCAGAAAGGAGAAGGCCGTTCGGAGGGTTATCAACAAGTTGTGAACTCGTTCAAGCCTGCTGATTCCCTTAACATTCTGTTCAGCCTGTTTCTCCTGGTAGTTACAGTTGCATATCGAGACGTTATCAGGGGAGCGGAATATCTGATGCTGATTTACGTCTCCATTGCCTTTTTTCAGCTTGTCCTTTGCAGACTGGCTGCTGTAAATGGTTTCCTCAGGTTGACGCGCGACCTTATTTTTCCGGTTGTGAGCGTGCTGATTGTATTTGATAGCCTGGGCCTTATCGTCCATAGTATCAATCCGCGAGACATTGACTATTTGCTCATTCGGGCCGATTACCTGATTTTAGGCGGCTACCCCACCGTTTTCCTGGAGCGGTTTATCTACCCCAAGCTTACCGATATCCTTCAGATCGCGTATTCGACATACTACTTTATTCCACTTACTTTGGGCGTCGTTCTTAAGCTTAAAAAGGACAATGTTGCATTCGAAAGGTCCCTTTTTGTCATTCTATTGTGTTTCTATCTATCTTATTTGGGTTATATGCTGTTCCCGGCGCTCGGCCCCCGATATTCAATGGAACACATGCAATCAGTAGATGTAGGCGGATTTCTGGTATCCAAGCCTATACAAGACACACTCAACCTTCTGGAAGGGATAAAACGAGACGCTTTCCCTAGCGGTCACACTGCAATTGCCCTGACAGTTCTTTGTCTCGCTTACAGATATGTCCGGACGGTTTTCTGGATACTGCTCGTGCCTGTTTCGCTTCTCATATTCGCAACGGTTTATTGCCGGTATCATTATGTTGTAGATGTTGCAGGCGGAGTAATCCTTGCCGTTGTCACATTAGCTGCGGGTGAGGTATATTATAACTTTCGGAAACGGCATGAAGATGGATTTTCCGCATAGCAGGGTCGGGGACGGCATAATTATCGAAGTCAAGATAGACCCTCGCTCGTCGAAAAACGAGATAGTCGGCGTGGCTGAAAATGTGGTAAGGATAAAGCTGACGGCCCCACCTGTGGACGGCGAGGCTAATGCAATGCTTGTAAAGTTCCTTGCGGGTGAGTTCGGTATAAAAAAGAGTGATGTTGTAATAATGAAGGGTGCATCGTCGCGGCGCAAACTTATCAAGCTCAAAGGAGTGATACTTTGATCAGAAGCATGACCGGCTACGGTTCCGCGGAAAAAGAGGGCTTCAAGGTAGAGGTGCGTTCGCTCAATCATAAGTACAACGATATTTCGGTCAGAATGCCGTCGTTTCTCATGGAGCATGAGATTGCCGTGAGAAAATCAGTACGGACGGCCTTTGAACGCGGAAAGGTTGATGTGGCTATAACCTTGACGGATAAAAGACAGAAGAAGGTTAAGGTCAATACTGAGCTGGCTACCGAAATGTTCAAGGCTTTCGAGTTGATCCAAAAAGAGTTGCATCTGTCAGGCTCATTGGATATCAGTTTTTTCGCCGGGTTCAGGGAGCTGCTTTTGACCGAGGAGTCAGAAAGCAATGCTGAAGCGCTGTTCGATGCGCTGAAAGAGGCGATATCGAAGGTCGAGGAGATGAGAAAAACCGAAGGAGCTGCGCTCGAAAAGGAACTCCGGTATCGCCTCGATATAGTTAAGCAAAAGCGGGATAGCATTGCGGAGTTGACCAAAGATGTCGTCGTTTCTTACAAGGATAAGCTATCAAAGAAGATCGCCGACTTGCTTCAGGGCCCACCCGATGAAATCAGACTGGCCCAGGAAATTGCTTTTATCGCTCAAAAGGCGGACATCTCGGAGGAGCTTGCCCGCCTTGCCAGCCATATCAAACAGTTCGGCACTTTCTTGTCTGCGGATAATCCTGTGGGCAGGAGGCTTGATTTCCTTTGTCAGGAGATGAATCGAGAGGTCAATACCATAGCATCGAAGGTGGACGATGTGGAAATCATCAGTCTTGCGATCGACATCAAGTCCGAACTTGAAAAGCTCAGGGAACAGGTCCAGAATATTCAGTAGCAGGAGATTTTCGAAATGGTGATAAATCAGGAACTATGCTCGTAAATATAGGATTTGGAAATATGGTTTCGTCTCATCGCGTCGTCGCAGTTGTGGCCCCGGGCTCACTGCCGATCAAGAAACTTCGTGAGGAGGCCAAATCGCGAGGGAAACTTGTAGACGCGACTGAAGGGAGAAAGACGCGGTCTATTATTGTGACAGACAGCGATCATATTGTCCTTTCGGCGCTTGCGGTCGAGACGGTTGCGCAGAGAGTGTCCAACCCTCTTGGCGGGGCAGGAGAGAGTGTAAATGAAGAGAAGGAAAGGTAGCCTGTTTGTCGTATCGGCGCCCTCCGGTGCCGGCAAGACAACCCTTTGCCGCAGGGCCGGCGAAGTGCTGGATGGCCTGAAGCATTCGGTTTCATACACCACCAGGGCGCCGCGGCCCGGCGAGATCCAGGACGTGCATTACACGTTTGTGGATCAGGACGAATTCAGGGGAATGATAGCCGATGGGGAATTCATCGAGTGGGCCGAGGTGCACGGCAATTTCTATGGCACTTCAAGGAAGCGGATCGAAGATATTATCGGCAAAGCTGATGATGTTATACTTGATATAGATGTGCAGGGTGCGCGCCAGCTCAGGGAGCATTATCCCGAAAGCGTTCTTATTTTCATCCTGCCGCCCTCGATGCCGGTGCTTGAACAGAGGCTCTGTAACCGAATGAGCGATTCGCAGGAGGTTATCGAAAAGCGCCTCCGAAAGGCCCGGGAGGAGATCAGCGAGTATAAAGACTACGATTATGTTATAGTAAATGACCAGTTTGACGAGGCATTTTCTGCCTTTTCATCGATAATTGAGGCCGAGCGAACCAAGGTCGACAAGATCGATCATGAATGGATCAGGAAACACTTTCTGAAGGAGGAATAAAATGGACATAATAACGCTTCCGATCGAATACGATAAAAAGAAGATAGAGAGCAAGTACCGTCTGGCAGTAATAGCCTCGCAGAGGGCAAGAGAGCTTGCCTTTGGCGCCGAACCGCGAATCCCGAAGAAGGTGAAGAGGATAAGTACCTTATCGCTGCTGGAGACGATCGGCGGAGAGATCAAGTTCCTTATGGGCGAGGATGCTGCCGTAGCGCGCGAAAGGGCTGATAAGATCGACTTCAGGAAACTGATCGAGGACAAGAGAAAATCCATCACGGACATTTCTGAACTGGAAAAGGACCTTAAAACCTATCTGCACGAAAGAGAGACTACCGAAAGGGTCCTGGAAGAATTGTTCAGCGAAAACGACGAGAATTACGAGTCATAGCAGGACGTCCATGATGACGGCGGATGCGCTCCACGCGAAAAGCGGTACCGCATGAACGGCAACTCGATACTTGTAGGCGTGACAGGCAGTGTGGCTGCTTACAAGGCTCTGGATCTTGTCAAACGGCTTAAGAGCGAAGGTGCGTCCGTAAGCGTGATCATGACGGCCTCGGCGCAGCGGTTTATTACCCCCCTTTCGATGCAGATAGCTTCTCAAAATACGGTCTACACCGATATGTTCGAACATCCGCTTTCACACATCGGCCTGCCTGCCGGCGCAGATCTTTTTGTCGTTGCTCCTGCATCGGCTAATATTCTTGGCAAGTATGCAAACGCAATCGCGGACGATATGCTCAGCACGACGCTGCTCGCCTATGGCGGCAACGTCATATTGGCTCCAGCTATGAACTGGCGGATGTACTCGAACCCGATCCTTCAAAAGCAGCTCGATTATCTTATATCTCTCGGCGTAAGGACAGTCGGTCCAGAAAAGGGAAGTCTTGCCTGTGGCGAAGAAGGGATAGGCAGGATGGCAGATCTTGAGGCGATTATGCAAACTATACATGGTGCCTTGACGCCGTCCGACCTGAAAGGTGAAAATGTGCTTGTCACGGCCGGACCGACGAGGGAGCCCCTTGATCCGGTGAGATTTCTTTCAAACAGGTCCTCCGGAAAAATGGGATATGCTATTGCAAGAAACGCGGCTCGGCGCGGTGCAGATGTTACACTTGTGAGCGGGCCGGTTGCGCTTAATGCGCCATTCGGCGTTCGTCTTCTTTCGGTTGAGACTGCCGCTGAGATGAAAAAGGTTGTTTCGGATCATGTCCGAGAGGCGTCCGTATTGGTGATGTGCGCGGCTGTAGCTGATTTTGCACCCGAAAAAGTGGAAAAGACCAAGATCGAAAAGACTGACAGCATTACTCTGAAATTAAGGAAGAATCCTGATATCCTGTCGTCGGTTGCATCACTCGACAGAAGGCCGTTCGTAGTCGGATTTGCTGCCGAGACCGGCAGTAACATTGATCGTGCCAGAAAGAAGATGAATGACAAGAAGGCCGACATGATCGTGTTCAACGATGTTTCAAAAGAAGGTGCCGGCTTCGATTCGGATACAAATGAGGTTGTTATCCTTGATAGAAAGGGCGAAAAGGCGCTGCCGATGATGGGGAAGGACGCAGTTGCCGCGGCGATATTCGACCGCATCGCTGAACTGAGGAAAATATGAATGCCGATTTTTTCATCGAAAGATTAAGGGAAAGGGTCCGCAAGGCGCCGGGATCGCGGCTTTTTCTGTCGCTTGCCGAAGAACTAAAGAAAAGGGATTCACATGAAGAAGCCATTTCGGTGCTCAAGTCGGGCATCGAGCAGTCGCCTTCGTTTGTCGCGGCCAAACTGACCCTCGGGCGTTGGCTGCTCAAGGAAGAGAAGCTGGAAGAGGCGAAGAAGGCTTTCTTTTCGATAATTGAACTTTCGCCGTCGGACAGATTCGCAGCCCTCTACCTTAATGAGATCGAAGACAAGCTGGCATCGGGTCAGGACGATGTCAGGCGCAGGACTATATATCGGCTGAATCAATTCAGGGAAGCTATCCATAGTAGATTCGACGCGGCACCTCTGGACGACGCGCAGGCGAGAGAAAGCTGATCAGGCAGGGCGGTCCCGGTGAGCGAATTCATCGACAGGATAGAAGGCCTGAGGGCTGTTATGAGGGCGAAGAAAGTGGATGCAATGTTGGTCCTCAATCTCCGCAATGTCAGATATCTAACCGGCTTTACAGGTTCTTCCGCGTTTGTCTTTGTCACCAGAGACCGATCTTTTTTCTATACCGATTTCCGGTATAAAGAACAGGCGGAGGCCGAAGTCAAATGTTGTGAGCTAGGTCTGGAAAAGGGGAAAAGAGCCAGGCTGATCGGTGATCTCATTAAGAAACTCGGGCCAAAGAACCTGGGTTTCGAGTCAAGTATCTCCTTTGATTTCTATCAGTCGATGCATAAATTGCCGCTGACTCTACTTCCGCTGGAAGGGGCAGTCGAAAAGCTGCGGCTTGTTAAAGATTCCCGTGAGCTGAAAAATATTGAAGAGGCGACCAGGCGGGCCGAAGAGGCCTTTATCGCAATCAAGCCGCGCATCAAGCCCGGCGTGACGGAACGCTCTATTGCGCTCAGGCTTGAAGAGGAGCTGAAGAAAAGGGGCTGCAGGCGTATACCTTTTGATATAATAGTCGCTTCCGGCAGGCACTCTTCGATGCCCCATGCCGGACAGACGGACAAGAAGATCGAGAAGGGAGATTTTGTTATAATTGACTGGGGCGGCGAAGCCGGTGGTTATTACTCCGACATGACCAGGACTCTTCTGATGGCGGGTCCGGATGTTGAGCGCAAAAAACAGATTTACGATATTGTCGATCGTGCAAGGAAAAGAGCGATTGCTGCTGTCCGGGAAGGCAGGAAATCATCTGAAATAGATGCTGCAGCCAGACAATATATCAAGGATGCCGGCTATGGCGACTATTTCGGCCACGGCACAGGCCACGGCATAGGGCTTGATGTCCATGAGGCCCCGCGTATTTCGTGGGCCGGGCGCGAAACGCTTCTTAGCGGGATGGTTTTCAGTATTGAGCCGGGAATATATCTGCCTGGCCTCGGAGGCGTGCGCATAGAGGACCTTGTCCTTGTTGAAGGCGGCAAAGGCAGGACATTGACGAAGCTTGACAGAAGACTTGAAATAATAGACAGGTGATATTTTGACAGGGAGGGAGAATTGATCAGCACTGCAGACTTCAGAAAGGGAGCAAAATTAGAATATAAAGGCGAGCCGTGTGAGATAGTGGATTTCCAGCATGTGAAGATGGGCAGAGGAGGCGCTGTTGTCAGAACCAAACTCAGAAGCCTGAAGACCGGCAATGTGCTTGAAGACACCTTCAGGTCGGGCGAAAAGTTCGATACGCCTCAGCTTGAAGAGAAGCAAATGCAATATCTTTATGAGCAAGATGAGCTGCATTATTTTATGGACACCGAGACATTCGAGCAGATCCCGCTTACGGTAGCGCAGCTGGGCGACACCATGAAATTCATAAAGGAAAACATGGTTGTATCCATCCTGTACTACAAGGACCAGCCAATGAGCGTAGAACCCCCGATGTTCGTTGAACTTGCTGTGGTAGACACGGAGCCGGCATTCAGGGGAGACACTGCGTCGGGCAGCAACAAACCTGCCAAACTTGAAACGGGCGCCGTTGTAAAGGTCCCCTTTCATATCATGATAGGCGATGTCCTTAAAATAGACACCAGGACCTGCGAATATATAGAGAAGGTGAAGTAGCAGTATTACGGGATTATCAGCGCTTCAAAACGCAGCTGATTGCGGGCAAGCCAACCGGAGGGACCAGATGGAACACGAAGACTTGAAGGAACTGATAGAACTGCTGAAAGACACCGACGTTACTGAGCTCCAGGTCGAGAAGGACGGAGTAAAGATAAAGATAAAAAGGGAGAAGTTCTTGGGGCATCTCGAAGTACAGCAACCCCTGGTTGTTGAGAGAAAGCCGGCTGTTGCAGAGCCTGCGGTTGTTGAAGAAAAAGGGAGCCTCTTGACCGTATCGTCGCCGATAGTCGGAACATTTTATAGAGCGCCCTCTCCGGATGCAGCCGCTTTCGTGGACGTAGGCATGAAGGTTAAGAAGGGCCAGGTGCTTTGCGTGATAGAAGCCATGAAACTGATGAACGAGATTGAAAGCGAAGTGGATGGAGTCATCGCCAGCATACTTGTAGACAATAGCCACCCCGTCGAATACGGCGAGCCGCTTTTCCTCATAGATACCGCGGTGTAGTCATGGCCCTTTTCAAAAAGATACTTATTGCAAACAGGGGGGAGATCGCGGTCAGGATCATCAGGGCCTGCAAGGATCTCGGCATAAAAACAGTTGCGGTATTTTCCGACATCGAAAGGGAAGCGCTGCATGTAAAATATGCCGACGAGGCGGTTTGCATCGGACCGGCTAATGCGGCGCAAAGTTATCTTAACATCCCTGCGATCCTGAGCGCTGCAGACGTCACCGATTCCGAGGCGATCCATCCGGGATACGGGTTTCTTTCTGAAAATCCGCATTTTGCCGAAGCATGCGCAACGTCAGGAATCACATTTATAGGGCCGACATCAGATAACATCAGGATCGGAGGAGACAAGGCCAAAGCTCGTCAGGTAATGAAGCGAAGAGGCATACCCGTTGTTCCCGGCAGCGATGGCCCACTTCTTTCCGAGGATGCTGCGGTCAAGACTGTAAAGAAGATCGGCCTGCCCGTGCTGTTCAAGGCTTCAGCCGGCGGCGGGGGAAGGGGCATGAGGGTCGTCCGGGATGAGCAGGAACTGGCGCAGGCCTTTATGATGGCCCAGAGAGAGGCCTTGGCGGCCTTTGGCAATGGCGAGTTATATGTAGAAAAATACCTGCCGTCGATACGGCATGTCGAAGTCCAGATTATCGCTGACTCCAAGGGGGATGTAATCCATCTTGGAGAACGGGACTGCTCTGTCCAAAGAAGGCATCAGAAACTGATAGAAGAATCACCGTCTCCGATATCGACTGAAAAATTCAGAAAACGAATCGGCGAATTGGCAGTCAGGGCGGCGAAGGCCATGAAATATAGAAACGTAGGCACCATAGAGTTTATTGTAGACCAGGAGCAGAACATCTATTTCATGGAGGTAAATACCAGGGTCCAGGTGGAGCATCCTGTTACCGAGGAGTTGACTGATGTCGACATCGTAAAAGAGCAGATCAAGATCGCTGCCGGCATGCCGCTGATTTATAAACAGGGTCAAATCAAGCCAATCGGCCATGCCATTGAGTGCAGGATAAATGCTGAAGATCCCGACAAATTTATCCCGTCACCCGGGAGGATCACGTTTTTCCTGCCTCCGGGCGGTCCTGGAATAAGGGTGGACAGCGCGGCATATACCGGTTGGGTAGTACCGCCGCATTACGATTCCTTGATAGCCAAACTTATCGCCTATGGCAAAACCAGGGATGAAGCCATATCCCGAATGAAGAGGGCCCTCGACGAATTCAGGATCGATGGAATAAAGACCACTATCCCGTTTCATAAGAAGATTTTCAGCCATCCCGATTTTATAAAAGGGCACTTCAACACTGACTTTCTTGAAAAAATTTCGATGGCGAAGAACGGCAACGGTCATGGCGCCGCCATTGCAGCAGGAGATGCTGAAAAGGCTTAGTCCGATTTGCTTTATAACCCCCGACGCCGCTTATGACGGACTGTTGGAGAATACTGTGCGTGCAGCTCTCGAAGCCGGTATCAGGTGGGTGCAATACAGGAGAAAAGGCGTTTCCCGCAGACAACTGTTTCATGATGCCGGCAGACTTCGTGATCTGACCGCCAGGTTCGACGCCATGTTCATAGTCAACGATTATGTCGATATTGCTCTTGTCGTTGACGCTGACGGCGTTCATATCGGCCAGGACGACCTTCCGCTCACGGAGACGCGCAGGATCATGGGAAATAAAATCATCGGTGTTTCTGCGCACACCTTGACAGAGGCTGTTGAAGCCGACAGCGGCAGAGCTGATTATATAGGATTTGGTCCTATCTTCCATACCTCAACAAAAGATGCCGGAGCGCCGAAGGGACCCGGTTCCATCACTGCAATCTTGCACGCTGTTTCAGCCCCGGTGATTGCCATAGGGGGAATAACGGGGGACAATGTCGCCGAAGTCTTTAAATCGGGTTGCCGCGCCGTGGCAGTATCGTCAGGAATATTTCGGGGCGAAATCACAAAAAATGTAAAGAATTTGCTGTATAATACGAATAATTATTAAGGTGCTACTCAGTGTTGTCGAAATTGACAATCACTTGTTAACAGTGATATATTGTTGTTATAAAAAGAAAAGCGTGTAATTGAGTGATTGATCTTTGCAACGTAAGGAAGGCACATTATTTCAGACAGCAAAAAAATTCCCAATAATGAGGAGAGGGAAGATGGCAAAAGAGAAGATCGTCGTCATTGATGACAGCCCCATTGTCAGGAAACTCGCCGAGTTAGCCCTCGAAGAAGAGGGTTACAAGGTATATACCGCGGAAGACGGAGAAGAAGGGCTGCGAATTTCGGAAGAGGTTAGGCCTTCGGTCATCCTTGTCGACTTTATAATGCCTCGTATCAGCGGATATCAGTTCTGCAAATCCGCGCGCGAAAATGAACTGCTGAAAGATATACCGATTATTCTTATCACCGGCAAGGGTGAGGATGTCGGCAAGAAGTTCGAAGAAAAATTCGGGGTTGTCGACTATTTTATCAAACCCTTCAAATCGGAAATGCTAGTAGAGAAGGTCAATTCGATAGTTAATGCCCAGAGAGGCTCGGCTGAAGCCCCTGAGGCTGCAGCTGCTGAAGAGGGTTCCGTGCCTGCTATCGAAGCGCCTGTTTTTTCATTTGATGAGATGGCGACAGGCGAGGCAGCCGGAATAGCAGAAACTGTCGCTGCAGGTCTGCCCGAAGAAGTAGCTGAGCCGGTTCTGTCACTGGCCGAAGAAGAAAACCCCATCGTTGCCGGTATTGAGGAGCCGCTGGGTGCTGAGGCGGTTGAGGAAGTGCCGGAATTTTCCTTCGAACCGCTGGAAATCAAGGAAGCGCCGGAGCTTGAAAGCCATACCCTGGCTGAGCCTGACCTTGGTTCGAATGAGTTCGACTTCAATCTTGAAGGACTGACCCCGCAAGACATTGAACTGGTAGAAGAGCCGGTGGTTACCCCGCATAAACCTGAGATCCCTGATGTCTATGACTTCGACGCCATCCATCAGTTCCAGCCGGCTGCAGCAGTTGAAGAGATTAGTTCACATACGCCTGCGCCGTTAGCCGGCTATCAGGGAGCCGTAGGAGAGGACGAGATCGAAAGGGTTGTGAGAAGATATTTTACAACCGAACTGCCGGCGCTGATAGAAAACAGCATGACGGATATCCTGAAGCAGCACGGGGTAATCAAGCCCCCTACGATAGCCGTTTCAGGGAACCTCGAAAGTGTTTGCGCGTGCGAAGTGCTGAGATTTATATCGAAGCAGCACCTGACCGGTAAATTTTTCGTATTTTCCATGAGCGGCAGCGCTGAAGTTTATTTTGACAAAGGCATTATTGTTTATGCGCTTACCAGCAAGAAGGGCAAAGCTCTGCTGGCTGTCCGTCCGGTGTCCATGGTTGAGTCCGAATCCGGCATTCATGAAGGCATATTGGATACACTTTCGTTAATCAACGATCTTAATAAAGGGAGTTTCTTTTTCGAAAAGATCGCCTTACCTGCTCAGCTTGAAGGCATTCATCAAAGCAAGAGCGTTGAGGCACTGCTCCTTGAAAGCCTGAGAAGGCGTGCAGGCGCACCAGGTAACACTGAAGCACGTACGAGCGGTATTTATTTCAAGGAAATAAGCGATATCTCAGCGAACGATTGCGGGCTGGACGATGAGGAGGAGCGGACTTTCGGGGTTGTTGACGGAAAGAGCAATGCCTCCATGATATCGTCGCGATCGGGGATCGAGTTGTCTCGTACGCTGAATATATTGGACAGGCTGATTAAAGTCGGTGTCTTGAGATATCAAGGAGGGTTTTAATGGCGAAGATTTTGATAGCCGAAGATAGCGCTACTGACCTGAAGTTTATTGAATCGATACTTTCCGATAAAGGGCATCAGCTTAGCATTGCTATGGACGGCGAGGAAGCTGAAAAGATCATCAAGAGCCAGCCGTTTGATGTGATCATTCTCGATGTTGTCATGCCTAAGAAGAATGGTTACCAGATCTGCCGCTGGATAAAGAGGGATGCGAAACTGAAAACCACACCCGTAATTATGGTGACTTCAAAAAATCAGGAGGCGGACAAGCTCTGGGGCAAGCAGCAAGGCGCGGATATTTATCTGACCAAACCTTATGAACCGAATGAACTGCTTTTTGCAGTCAATAAATTTCTGAACCGATGAAAAAAGAAGACATGCACGACGGTGTAAAGGGCGAAAAAACGTATTGCGTCTTTGGCGTTGGGGAAAGAGAGTTCCTGCTTCTGGCGGAGGATGTCAGAGAGGTTGTCGACATAGCCAGGATTTTCCCTATCCCGGGGGCGCCTGATTATGTTTACGGAGCTCTGCCTCTCAGGGGCAAGATCATACCCGCCGTAGACCTGTCCAAGATTTACCCGATCGAAAAGCCGTCTTACGCCGCCCCGAAGCTGCTGATAATTGATGTCGAGAATGAAAACATCGGGTTCCTTTCGGAGACAGCCCCTTTCTTCGTGACTTTTGACGACGACATAGTGGTTGACGATCTGATCGACATCAAGAATTTCTTTGAGACGTACCGTATCAAGACTATGGGTTATGGGAAAAACTGACCGATCCGAGCTTCTGGAGTACTTTCTTGCCGAGGCTGAAGACTACCTGAACATACTTAGCCGCGGCATCCCCGAACTCTCTACTGCTTCCGACAGGGGTGCCCTTCTTGAGGAGCTTTTCAGGGCGGCGCATACGCTGAAGGGCGCTGCTGCCATTGTCAAACTCACCGTTACAAGTCAACTTGCTCATTCCATGGAGGATATCCTCGAGACCTTCAAGAACAGCCAGCTGAAGGTCGAAAGAGATGTCATCGACCTGCTGATTTCTATGCTTGATGCGATTGCAGCCATTGTGCGTGATATTTCTGCAGGCAAAAGAGAAACCGAGGGCGTTGAGAAAAAATTTACACAGCAGGTCGCTGAGGTGCTGGCGCGAGCGGCGGGGCCTGAAACGGTCGACGAATTTGAACTGGCTGAGGCTGAACCCGCAGAAAAGGCACTGCTTGCCTCTCCGGAAAGCGCAGTGCCGGTTGAGGAGACAGCTGTGCAGGCGGCAGCCGCTGAACAGCCTGTTTCGGTTCCGGCGCCCTCCATCCCTGAGATTGTGCCGGAGCGAAAAGAGGCCAGGCCCGTTGAGAAGGCAGAAGAGCTTCCGGGCAGAAGGAAGGATGATGTAGAGTATTTCTTCGGCAACTTCGTGAGAATAGACCTCAGAAAAATTGAGGACATGTTTAACCTCATCAGCGAAGTAACCATTATGAAGAACGCCATGATGAAGAAAACAAAGGGGGCCGGAGAAATTTCGGAAGCGGTCCTTTTTGCCGGCAAGAAGCTGCTGGAAGAGGTGAATACCTTTTCGGAGCGTCATGCGTACACAATTACTGAGAACGTGAAATATGTGGACCCGCTCTTCTCTGAATTCGGCGACCTCGAGTTCGACCGCTATGATGAGCAGAACCTCTTCTCCAGAAAACTTCAGGAAATGACTGAGGACATCACCGAAGCTCTTAAAGAGCTTATGCAGTTCTACGGCGATTTCCAGGAGGATATTAAGTCCCTCGATAAGACCGTGCGCTTCCTTAGATCAGACCTGTCTGAGTCAAGAATGATCGACATTGGCAGGTTGTTCCAAAGATTTGTCAGGCCGATCAAGGATCTGGCAAGGGAACACGACAAGCGGATAGATTTCCAGATTGCAGGACAGAGCACGAAGATCGATCGTGTTATCTTTGAAAATCTCTTCGACCCGCTTATGCATATGATCAGAAATTGTGTGAGCCACGGCATTGAAAGGGGCGATGAGCGTATCAAGAGCGGCAAGCGAAAGGACGGATTGATTTCCCTCTCAGCGCGGCGCGAAGGTATCAACATAATTATTGAAATAAAGGATGATGGCGCAGGTATTGATCCGAACAGGGTTTTCGAGGCGGCCGTAAAACAGGGCCTTATTAATTCGGACTCGAAACTCTCCAGGGAAGAGATTCTTGCGCTGATATTCCTGCCCGGTTTTTCTACTGCAGGTGGCACTGATATGACTTCCGGCAGAGGCGTCGGGATGAACGCAGTCCGCCGGCAGATCTCAAACATAAACGGCACGCTTGAAATGAGCACGGACGTGGGCAAGGGAACAGCATTTCGTATCAAGGTTCCGTCTTCGCTGGCAGTCAATAATGTCATCGTGTTCATATACGGTGAAATAGAATTTGTCATGCCGACCAGCCTTATAGAAGAGGTAGTACAGTACGAGCCGGTTGAAACTCAGCCAGACGATTCCGGCAGAACTGCTTTCCTGGTCAATTACCGGGGCACCCCGATCCAGGCAAAGAGGTTGTCGGATATATTTTATATTTCCGGTAACGGACAGGCTGACAAAAGGGACAACTTTGTTATTGTCTGCAGCATTTCCAATAGAAAAGTTGGACTCGTGGTGGACAACGTTCTGTTTCAGGAAGAGGCGATTATCAAGCCTGTCAACAAGTTCCTTGAAGGCCTGACGATATACTCCGGGGTTACCATATCAGGAGAAGGCAAGGTCCGGCTGGTTCTCAATCCCCTGAAGGTTTTCGAGGAGGAGACGCGGGCTTTCATGATTACGCCGCCTGAGGTAGACAACTTTGAGGGTAGGCGTGTTCTCGTTGTTGATGATTCTTTAAGCGTCAGAAAGTACCTGAGTTCCTTCCTGACGGTCAGGAACCTGAAGGTGCTTGCCGCGGCTAATGGCGGAGAAGCATTAAAGGTGCTTGAAGAAAACGAGGTTGATCTGATCATCACCGACCTTGAAATGCCGATCATGCACGGATATGAGCTTGTGAGCCGCTTGCGGGCTTCCCGTCGATGGAACAGCGTCCCGATAATTGTCCTGACCTCTCGCAGCACAGAGAAGCATAAAGAAAAGGCGTTGGAACTGGGCGCAGATGAATATCTTGTAAAGCCGTTCGACGAAAACAATCTCATGAACTGTCTCAGAAAATTTTCTCTGTTGCCTGCCTGACGGATATTCAGCGATAAATCAATAAACAAAAAAGGGCCGGCTGGTTTTCAGCCGGCCCTTTTTTGTTTATGACGATCAGAATTTGAAACGTTCTGTTGAAGACAGCAGTGTGGTGGAAGAATTGGAGAGCGCGGTCGAAATCTCGGTAAGGTCATGAACTATGTTCAAAACATCCTGCGATATGCGCTGGACCTCTTCCATTGAGAGTGAGACTTTCGTCGTAATGCCCTTCTGTTCGTTGGTAGCTGAGTCGATCTCTGTTGTGATAGAGCCGATATTCTTGATGATGGTTTCGATCTGGCCGAAGATGGTGCCGGTATCGCTGGCCATATTGGTCTCCATCTCGACATAGTTTGTTTCTTCTTCGAGATGCTTTGTTACGGTAGCTGCTTCCGTTTGGATCGCGCCGATGATGTCGCTGATCTGTTTCGTCGACTTGGAAGACCTTTCAGCAAGACCTCTGATCTCGTCAGCGATGATGACAAATCCTTTTCCCTGCTCCCCGGCCCGTGCCGCTTCTATTGACGCATTGAGAGCCAGGAGATTCGTTCTGTTGGCAATTTCAGATATCAACTGGGATATTATGCCGATCTCCATAAGTTTCTCGGCCAGCAATTTCATCCTCTTGTTGATGGCCTGGACCGTCACTCTGATGAGTTGCATTCCGTTGATGGAGTCGGATACTATCTTGCCTCCCCTGTTGATAGCGGTGAAGGCATCTCCGGATATCTGCTGAGCGACTTTTGTCTTCTCGGCGATCTGTCCAGCAGAATCTGCCGAGGCCTTGACCGCTTCAGAGGCCGTCTTGACTTCAGATTTCTGCATATCTGCGCCCATCTCCAGCTTTGATATGATGTCGGCCAGCGAACGGCTGCTGTTATTGGCATCTTCCGCAGATTGCTTAACGTCCTTGATATGGACGGCAAGGCCCTCAACCATGAGGTTGAAAGCATCAGCCAGCGATCCGAAAATGTCAGGTGTCACTTCCGCCTGCTGCGACAAATCTCCTTCCGAGGCGGCGCTCAATATGTTGAGGAACCTGATGATGTCGTCCTGCATCTTCTTCCGCTCTTCTTCCGTCTGGATCAGGACGGTCAATTTATCCATGGTTTCGTTAAAGGTTTCACTGATATCGTAGAATTCATCCCGCGAATCGATCTTGATCCTTTCGGTGTAATTACCTTTCTTGACGCTATTGATAACGGTTTCTATAGATGAAAGAGGTTTGACTATGACGGCACGCACCCAAACCAGGTTGAGAAGAATCAGGAGAACCATGCCGACGCCGGTGGCTATCAATACAACATTTCTTACAACCGCTATTTGTGCCTTTACGTCATCAACGTAAATACCGCTTCCTATCATCCATCCCCAGGGCTGATAAAGCTTTACAAAGGATATTTTAGGTACAGGTTTCGTTTCACCCGGTTTCGGCCATTCATAATCAACGAAGCCGCCGCCCTTTTCCTTGCATACATTGACCATTTCAACAAACAGTTTCTTGCCGTTGGGGTCTTTGTAGTCGCTCAGGTCCTTGCCGTCCAACTGGGGCTGAGTCGGATGCATGATCATCACCGGTTGCATATTGTTTATCCAGAAATATTCCTCTTTTTTGTAACGGAGTTCCTTGATGCTAGCGATAGCGCGTCTTTGGGCCTCCTCCACGCTGAACTCACCCTTTTTTGCACGCGCGTCATAGTCAGCCATCAGATTATAGGTCACATCGACAACGCTCTGGGTCTGGATTCGCTTTTCATCCATAATTTTTGAGGACATCAGAGGCAGGAAATAAAGGCTGATTCCGAGTATTAGCACAAGGATGGTAAAGAGAGACATGCTTATGATCTTGGTAGAAATCTTCCAATTCCTGTACTTTAATAACGACATAAGGCCCCCTCTTTAATAAGCTGATATTTTATGTCTTTAGGGTATGCAAGCATATTCTTTAATATCTTTCCCCTCGCCACACGAGTATGGAGGAACAGTAAATTCAAATCAATCAAAGACATCCTACAATAATATGCTATATTTGTCAACGGATGAATATAAATAAAAAGCAGTATTATCAGTCCTCGAAGGAGACGCGCAACACTTCTTCGACGGTTGTGACACCCTCGATCACTTTTTTTGCGCCGCTCTTGCGAAGGGTGGCCATGCCCAAATTCATGGATTCACGCTTAATATCAAGGGCAGATGCGCCCTGGAGGATAAGTTCTTTAAGCTCGTCTTTGACAGGCATTACTTCGTAAAGGGCTATTCTGCCGCGATATCCCGTATTGTTGCAATGGGAACAGCCTGCCCCGTGATAGCACGTAAATTTGCCGATTTCGTCAGCCGGGAATCCGATCTTGAAAAGGGTAGCATCGCTTACCTTGTGTTCTTCCTTGCACTCGGGGCAGATCTTGCGGGCAAGCCGCTGCGCCACTATCAGGATCACGGAAGACGAAACGAGGAATGGCTCTATACCCATGTTTACGAGCCTTGTTATGGTGCTCGGAGCATCGTTTGTATGGAGCGTGCTCAGGACAAGATGGCCGGTAAGTGCCGCCTTTACCGCTATCTCCGCGGTCTCGAAGTCCCTTATTTCGCCGACCATTATTATGTCGGGATCCTGTCTGAGGAATGACCTGAGCGAAGCTGCAAAAGTCAGCCCGATCTCGTCTTTCATCTGCACCTGATTGATGCCGAAGAAGTTGTATTCCACCGGGTCTTCTGCGGTCATAATGTTGACGCCGGGCTTGTTGATCTTTTGGAGTGCCGAATATAGCGTCGTTGTTTTACCGCTTCCCGTCGGCCCTGTGACCAGTATCATCCCATAAGGTTTTTCTATTGCATCGAGAAAGTCAGTGAGTGGTTTTTCGTCAAATCCAAGCTTCGCCAGATCAAGCTGCAGGCTGGATTTGTCGAGAATCCTGAGCACAACCTTTTCGCCGTAGAGGGTAGGCAAAGTGGAGACGCGGAAATCGACCTCTTTTTTCTTGCCGAATTTGAGCTTGATTCTTCCATCCTGAGGCAGTCTTCTCTCCGAAATGTCGAGGTGCGCCATGATCTTCACTCTCGAAATAATTGCATTCTTGATTTTGGTTGGCAGCCTCAGACCGGAATGTAGGACCCCGTCAACCCTATACCGCACACGCAGCATTTCTTCTGATGGTTCTATATGTATATCGCTTGCCCTGGATCTAAGGGCATTGAACAAGACGTTGTTGACGAGCTTGATGATGGGAGCATCGACATCGATCTTGCCCATGACATCATCTTCTTCTTCAATGACGGTAATTTCATCGAGAGCGCTTCCGATAACTTTTGACAGGTCTTCTTCAATGAAAGACTTCTCTTCGACGAGCTCCTTGTCTTCTTCGAGCCTATCGTCCGTGATGTAATTCATCTCCTGAATAAAGGCCCTGTCTTCTGCAGCATTCTTTTCTTCTTCGGTTGTTGCCTGGGAAAGCGCCGTCTGCCCCCCGTTGTGCCCCGGGGCCTGTCGCGGTATGGGTGTCCGTTTAGTTGTGTCGATCTTGTCTTTAGAGGAATATTGCGACTCTATGGCGTTCATTATGGCCGATTCGGAAGCAACATACAGTCGCAGCTTCATGCCTGTGAGGAAACGGATGTGATCGATCGCGAAATTATTGGAAGGATCTGCCACCGCCACTTTCAGTTCGCCTGCCGCGTAAGAAAGCGGGATTAGCTGGCATTTTTTCGCAGTCTCGTAAGGAACAAGCTTTAGCGCAGTTTTGTCTATAGTTGTTGCTGCTACATTGACCGGAGGGACCCCGTACTGCTTGCTCAGGATCATGGTCAGGCTTTCTTCGCTGATAAACTTAAGCTTCAGGAGGACAGTGCTTAGTTTCTGACGGTCTCTTTTCTGCACTCCCAGTGCTTCGAGCAGCTGTTCTTCGGTGATCAGCTTGGACTGCAGCAGCAGGTCGCCAAGCGAAGATGCCCCTACAATACCCATAGATTACAATAACTCAATCCCAATATATTGTCAAACATGTATTGTATATCGGCGTATTTTTAAAAACCTTGACAGCAGCAGGCCTGACAGTGAAAATATACTGGGCTGGCAGAGCGGTTTCAGAAGGCAATTAATCATCATATGCGAAGGAGGCGAACATGTTGGGGTCTATGACGTCGCGCGTATTGGTCTTAACCTTTATCGTATTTATTGCCATGGTTGCAGGTTGCCAGAAGAATGAGTCCGTTAAGGTCGGGATCGCAGGTCCTATGACGGGACCCGACGCCAAGATGGGGACCGACTTCAAAAACGGGGCTTCTATAGCCATAGAGGAATGGAATGCAGCAGGCGGCGTGTTTGGAAAGAAGATAGAAGCGTCCATCGAAGATGATCAGGCGGACCCGAAGCAGGCAGTTGCGGTCGCAAACAAGCTTGTAAACGAAGGAGTTATCGGCATTATAGGGCACTTCAATTCAAGCTGTTCCATACCTGCATCGGATGTGTACGAGCGGGCCGGGAAGCCGATGATTACGCCTGCATCCACGAATCCGCAACTGACAGAAAGAGGGTACAAGGGCGTATTCAGGGTCTGCGGTACGGACGATCAGCAGGGAGGAGTCGCTGCCAGGTTTGTCAGGGACAAGCTTGGATTGCGGAAGGTTGCCGTAATACACGATAAGACTACGTATGGGCAGGGATTTGCCGATATATTCAGAGACTCGCTGGGCAAGGGGATAGAGATATCTTATTACGGAGGCATTACAAAGGGCGACAAGGATTTTAAGACGGTTTTGACCTCCATAAAACAGCAGAATCCCGAATTGATCTTCTTCGGCGGGACTTATGCGGACGCGGGGCTGCTGGTGAAGCAGGCGCGGGAAATCGGGATTAACGCCCCTTTTATGAGCGGAGACGGCACGATCGACCAGAAGTTCATTGAGATCGCGGGCGAAAAGGCAGCTGAGGGCACATATCTTACTTTCAGCCCTGACCCGGCTCATATACCGTCGGCCAAGGCGTTTATAGACAAATACAGGAAGAAGTACGGCGAACTCGGCCCGTATTCGATATATGCATATGTGGCTGTTAATGTCCTGCTTGATGCTGCAAAAAGCGCTGGAAATACGGATGGCAAAGCCGTAATAAGCAAGCTCAGGAGCGCGGAATTCCCCACAGCCCTGGGCAGGATAAAGTTCGATGAAAAAGGAGATGTTTCTGTAGCCCCTTATATCGTCTGGATTACCAGAAACGGGAAGTTTGAAGAATTCTGGAAATAGGCCGTATTGACCTGTATCGGGGTCCTGCATTTGACTTTGCATTGCTGAAGAAAGTATAATTTCGTTTCTGGAAATTGTTGATTTGGAGGTTATAATGGGTACTTACACCACGTATAATCCTCACCGTTCGAGGAGAAAGAAGACCCACGGTTTTCTTACCCGGATGAGCACGAGGGGCGGAAGAAGAATATTAAAGAACAGAAGGGCGAAGGGAAGGTCTCGCCTGGCCGGCTAGTCTCTGAACGCAAGTGAAGGGCTTTTTTATAGGGTTTGTCAGGCTATACCGATATCTGATATCGCCAGCGCTGCCCACAAGCTGCAGATTTGTTCCTACATGTTCCGAGTATTCCATCGAGGCTGTACAAAGATATGGGGTCATCAGGGGCGGGCTGCTATCTGTGAAAAGAATCTTGAAGTGTCACCCCTTCCATCCAGGCGGATACGACCCGGTGCGATGAAGAAGGAGGACGAGCTATGGAAAGAAATACGCTGATTGCAGTCATACTATCCGTTTTTGTCCTGATTGGATTTCAGTTCCTGATCAAGGAAACAACGCCTCCGCCACCGCCGCAAACTCAGGTAAATGAAGAGCAGAAGAAACCTGTCGAAGCCGGGCAGCCGGCCCAGGCGCCTGCAGAGCCGGTTAGGGTCGCCAAACCGGCGGCACAAGTGCCGGAAAAGCTCATCACCGTCGAGAACGACGTCTATAAGGTCGTTTTCAGCACCCGTGGAGCAACGATCAAGCGTATCGAGCTGAAACAGTATACGGATAGCAAGGGCGCGCCGATAGTATTGAACGGCAATGATGCGCTACCCGCCATGGCTATCGGGCTTGACGAGGGCTTCCAGTTTGCCGACGCTGACTTTTCTGTTTCAGGCTCCAATATAAAACTCGATTCCTCAAACAGGACCGCCGGTCTTGCATTCGAATACAATGCGCCTGGAATCTCCATTCGCAGGACCTTTACCTTTAATCAAGGGGATTATGCCATCGGACTGAGAGATTACGTAACAGGGCCGGATTCCTATGTTGTGACCCTTGGCATGGATTTCGGTATTTTCGACAAGACTACTGCCGACCATCACGGCCCGGTCATACTTAAGGATGCTGACAGAATAGCTATAAAGCCTCAGGACCTGAAAGTCATGCGGGTTGAGAAGGATGGCATCAAATGGGTTGCGCAGGAAGACAAATATTTTACATCTTTCATTGTCCCTAAGACGCCTGTTGTTGAAGCCCACGCATGGACTAAAGACAACAGCGCCGCCGTGGATTTGCGGATGAAAGCCGGCGATAACTCGTACCTTATTTATGCAGGTCCGAAGGAATATGACATCCTGGAAAAATACCATGCCGGGATGGAGCATGTTATCGACTTCGGCTTTTTCTCCATCATAGCCAGGCCGCTTTTCTGGTTTCTGAAATTTCTCTACGGTCTCTCTCACAATTACGGCATTGCAATTATCCTGCTGACGATTATAACGAGAATTCCGTTTTTCCCTCTTATCAGCAAGGGGCAGAAGTCGATGAAGAAGCTAGCAGAGATACAACCCAAAATGGCAGAGATCAGGGAGAAATTCAAGAACGACCCTCAGCGTATGCAGAAAGAGATGATGGATCTCTACAAGACTCACAAGGTGAGTCCGATGGGCGGCTGCCTGCCAATGCTGTTGCAGATGCCTGTATTTTTTGCTCTGTATTCGATACTTTCGACCGCAATCGAGTTAAGGCATGCACCCTTCATGTTGTGGATCAAGGATCTTGCTGCACCGGACACCTTGTTCGGCCACATACCGGCCCAGGTCCCGCTGCTGGGCGGTTTTGCCCTGGGCCCTCTGCCGCTGCTGATGGGCGCGACCTCCTTCATTCAGCAGAAGATGACGCCTTCGACTGCAGATCCGCAACAGCAGAAGATTATGCTTATAATGCCGGTCATGTTCACATTCATCTTTCTGAATTTCTCATCGGGACTTGTGCTGTATTGGCTCATCAATAATCTTCTGAGCATTGCCCAGCAGTTTTATATCAACAAGAAAAAGGATTAGCCGGCCAGTCCTGTTGCACGGCTATGGTCCTTATTGCGGGTTCGCCATCAGTTTTAAATGAACTTTCCGGACGATACGATAGCCGCAGTATCAACGCCTCCCGGCGAGGGGGGCATAGGCATTGTCAGGCTGAGCGGCAAAGATGCTGTATCGATAGCCGACCGGATATTTGTGTCATCAAAAGACAATAACCTGTTCAGAGTGCGTTCGCACTCGCTCCTTCACGGTTTTATCTGCGATCCGACAACACATGAAAAAATTGATGAAGCGCTCGTGACCGTGATGAGAGCTCCGATGACATACACGCGTGAAAATATTGTCGAGATTAACTGCCACGGCGGAATGCTGCCGCTTGGGCGTGTTTTAAGGGCCTTAATCAGCTGTGGCGCGCGGCCTGCAGAGCCTGGAGAGTTTACGAGGCGTGCATTCCTCAACGGGCGCATGGACCTGTTGCAGGCAGAGGCGGTAATAGATGTCATAAAGGCCAGGACGGATCAGGCTGAAAGGATGGCGATGCAGCAACTGGAGGGCAGGCTTTCAGCGGAGATAATAAATCTGCGAGACGATCTGACCGGGGCCTGTGCGCTAGTCGAAGCATATCTGGATTTCCCTGAGGAAGAGGTGGAGGTACCGGATAGCACGGGTTTCATGCAGTCGCTGACAAAGATTTCGGACCGACTGTCTGAGCTGAGCCGCAGTTTCTATGAAGGACGACTGCTGCGCGAGGGCGCAGCAATGGCAATCGTGGGAAAACCGAATGTCGGCAAGTCGTCACTGCTGAACACCCTTCTGAAAAAAAACAGGGCTATAGTAACCGATCTGCCTGGAACGACCAGGGATATCATAGAGGAAGGACTGAATATAGGCGGCATCCCTGTGCGGATTATGGATACCGCAGGCATAAGAGAGGCCCATGATCTGGCTGAAGCAGAAGGAGTGAAAAGGAGCCTGGCAGCCATCGCTGATGCAGACATCGTGTTAGCGGTATATGATTCGTCGAGTGCGCTTGATTATTCAGATCGGCAGGTCATCGAACGGATGAAGGGAAAAAAGGGAATTATGGTCATAAATAAGTGGGACAAAAACAGCCGGGAGTTCGATACTGAAGATCCTGATTTGAAGAGCTGTCCTTCAGTTAAAATCTCGGCGCTCAGGGGAGAGGGTATAGACCATCTCAGGGAGATTATCATAGCTTCGCTGATCTCGAATAAAGCTGTCGGTGGACAGGATGGCCAGGCGGATTTGCTGATAACTAATGCCAGGCATAAGCAGCTCATTGACGGATCACTGGCATCTTTGACGAAAGCTATGGAAACATTTGAGCGTGACGAACCGCTCGAAGTGACTGCGCTATTCCTGCGTGAAGCGCTGGACAGCCTGGGCGAAATCATAGGGGCCGTTACAACTGAGGATATTCTCAATAAGATATTTGGGGAGTTCTGTATAGGAAAATAGCGCTGTTTCAGGGCGATCTGAATATATTGCATTTTGCCATAATATCGCAAAGTGCGATACGAAGAAAATGTAGTTCTTTAAAAAATATCCTGTAATTTCAGTAATATCTTCTACGGCTCATTTCTTGCTATACGTATATCCTGTATGGCAATACCTATCATTCGCAGACTGCAGACAATTAACCCGTGGCATTTTGTCTGGATCGGCATGCTTTCCGCCGAAATCCTCACTGCTTTGCTGAGCACGACGATCAGCATTATTGGGTGGGGGAGCGTTTCGAATCAGATATTATTTATCGGGGTAATCGACTCTTTTTTTATATCTCTGGTTGTTATCAGCATCATCGCTTATTTTACATCGCAGCTTGGGCGTGTCAATTGGCGTTTGAATAGAGAACTGGTTGAACGCAGGCGTGCCGAAGAGGCAATCGTCAGGCGTGACTCTATCCTGGAAGCATTGAGTTTCATGGCGCAGGGTTTTCTTCAGACCTCGCAATCGGATAGGAACATAATGGCCTGTATCGAGCGGCTTGGCGCTGCCACGGGTGTCGATCGTATTACAATACGTGAGAATTTTGCGGATGATAGCGGCGACCTCTTTGCGAAGATTGAATATGAGTGGGATGCGCCAGGGATAGAGCGCATGTTTGGGAATGTAAATTACAGGACACTTTCCTATGCCGCCATCGGCCTCGACAGGGAAGCATTTGTTCGCAAGGAAGCAATCAGTGGAAATATTGGTGAATTTCCTGAGGATCAGCGCGCGTTCTTTTCAAGAGGCGGTATCAAGTCCCTTCTTATTGTTCCAGTCTTTGTGGGTACCGAATGGTGGGGGTTCATCGGCTTTGCCGATTGCAGGCGGCAGCGGCAATGGACTTCAATGGAAATGGACGTTATGCATGCTGCTGCAGACATTATCGGCGCAGCTATTTACAGAAAGCAAAAGGATGCCGAGCTGCTGAAAGCCCGTGATTGTGCAATGGAGGCGTCACGCGCAAAAAGCCTGTTTCTGGCGAACATGAGCCATGAGATAAGGACCCCGATGAATTCAATAATCGGTTTTACCGAACTTCTTGAAAAGACCCCTGTCAATAAAGCACAGCGAGAGTATCTGCACATCGTTGGAAGCAGCGCCAATACGCTCCTTGAAATCATCAACGATATCCTTGATCTTTCAAAAATAGAGAGCGGAAACCTTAAGATTGACATGGCAGGATTTGATATCTTCAGGGAACTGGAAGATCTCAGCGAGTTTCTGGCCGTCAAGGCGAACGAAAAGGATATTAACCTGATATTCTTTCTCGATCCTGACCTTCCGCAATGCCTGATTGGAGACGCGCTCAGGTTAAAACAGATTTTAACAAACCTTATTTCGAATGCGATCAAGTTTACTCATACCGGCGGCTACGTCTATATCAAGATTGCTCACGAGCCGTCTGAAGAGCGCAGCGGGATGACAAATATCGGCTTTTCAGTCGAGGATAACGGGATCGGGATTTCAAAGGACAAGCAGGAGACTATCCTCGAACCTTTTGTCCAGGCGGACAATATGATCACGAGAGAATACGGGGGCACAGGGCTTGGCTTAACCATTACGAACAATCTTATCAGGATGTTGGGAGGCAACCTGTCTTTGGAAAGCGAGGCTGGAAGGGGCGCACGCTTTTTCTTCACGCTGGCCTTCGAAGTGCCGGAAAGAGAAAAGGATCAGAAAAGATTTACAGCAATGGGGTTAAACATCGCAGCCTGCAGTGAACCGGGAGAAGGCCCTTGTCAGACAGGCGTTGTAGCCGAATATTTTGAACACGCCGGATGTGAAATACACATGATAAATGAAATAGGCGATCTGCTCGATATGGGTGAAATCGACGTCGTGTTTATGAAGATCCCCCCGGTTGACGCGGAGATGATCAAGACTGTCAGGGTTATAACAAATGCGCCGATTATCGCCATTGCGAGGGGATATGATTCGGAGGTTATGGAGGGATCGTTCGATAAGGTCATTTATCAACCATTTTATCCATCCAAATTGATTAGTGCCATTGACGAAGCAACCGGAAGTGGTGCATCTCCTGTTCCACAGGAATACAAAAACACGGTTGAGAAAAAGAAATATAGAGCGAAAGCCCTGATTGTCGAAGACGTTCCCGCAAACCAGCTGCTGATCAAGCTGATACTCGAAGAGTCAGGCATAGAAGTTGACATTGCCTGCAACGGATTTGAGGCTGTCGAAAAGTATAGGGCCTGCGACTATAACGTAGTCTTTATGGATGTCCACATGCCTGTTTGTAACGGGATCGTCGCTACGCAAATGATAAGAGAATATGAGCGAACAACGAACAAGCAGCGCACGCCGATCATCGCGCTCACTGCTGATGCCATCAAAGAAAACAACCAGGCATTGCTCGCTGACGGCATGGATAATTATATAACAAAGCCTATAAACAGAGATGTTCTCGATACAATTCTGGATAAGTATATTGGCGGTACGGTAACACTGTCGGTAAAAGAGGAGCGGACTGCCGAGTCGGACGGGTTCAACATAACAGATGCCATGACTGCGTTGGGCTTGAGCAGGGATATGGCTGTCATGTGCCTCAGGAATTTTCTGTCCTCCACTGACGATGACCTCAAAGAGTTGAGGAAATGTATAGAAGAGAGGGATAGGTCCGCAATACTTGAGACTGTTCACAGAATAAAAGGGACTGCTGCGAATTTGAGGGTCAATGGCATCGCATCTCTATGCGTCGAGATGGAGCTGGTTGCAAGGGGCGCATTTGATTCGCAGGACGCTGAGATGCTGGTAGGGCACTTGAATCACATCAGCCGTTTGCGTGATGACATTCAAAGCACAACGGACTGGTAATATCTCAAGCAAATCCATAAAATATATAATCTAGATGTAATAGCCGGCAACGATTGAAAGTTTTGAGAGCCAGGGCCGCATTAGCAGAACTGTACACCTTGGGCGAGTGGACGACCGGACTTATGAATATACATGCTGAAGATCTGATAATAAAGATTGCCGTCCGAAAAGAGGACGTCAAAGAAGCCTTGATTAACTCACTATCCCAAATGGGGTTCCGCAATATTATACCTATCGAGGATGGCCTTCCGCTTCCTAAGCAGCACCACGTGGAGCAGTGTGACTTGCTGATTGCGGATTTGGATCCGGGCGATTCTATTAGGACCGACGCAGTGCTCATGATGAAGAAAAATAGTTATCCAAAACACCTCCCCGTACTTTTATTGACCAATGGCACTGAAAAAGACAAATATTGGGGCCTTCTGACCAAGGGGCTGGTCGATGATTGTATTGCTTATCCGTTTACGGCTGCAGCCTTAAAGAAAAAGATCTTCAAGTGTGCCCTGGAGTCCTTTGCCGAGAGGCTGCGCGTGTTGGTTGTTGATGATGCGTCCGCCATGCGGGACAGTGTCAAGTTTTCACTTCAGCAGATGGGATTCAAGCATATCGACCTGGAGAATTCCGGAGAGACCGCCCTGAATAAACTGACCATTGAAGGCTTCGACATAGTCATTACGGATCTAAGAATGCCCGGCATGTCCGGAATTGACCTTGTGAGGGAGATGAAGGCTGATGATACCCTAAGGCACATCTCCGTCCTGGTGCTTACGGCTGAAAACGAAAAGGAAAAGGTTCTCGAACTCGTCAAGGCCGGAGTGAGCGGGTATATTATAAAACCCTATACGCAGGAAGCACTGCATGAAAAAATATTGGGCCTAGCCACGTATCTTTTGTAGCCTTGAGTTAGTCCGATGTTTGGAGAAAGGGCACGGCAAGCCGTGCCCTTTCTCGGTGAGATGGATTATTTCTTTTCAGGTGCCGGAGCGGCTTTTTCGGGGGCCTTCTCAGGTGCGGCTTCAGGGGACTTGGCAGGTGCTTTTTCAGGCTCTGCAGGCTCTGTTCCGCCGATCTTTATCTTTGCCAGGTTCTCCTTGTTCACCTCGACCTTGTAATTCTTTTTCAGACCTTCGATAAATTGCTCCAGGCTGTCCTGCTGTTTTTTCGCCATTAGCTGCTGGCTTATTGCGCCTTTGACCTTATCGAAGTCCAGCGCTGTTCCCTTAATGTCGGTCGGGACGATTATGTGAATGCCGTCTTTCAGGGGGATGGGCATGCTGATCTGGTTCTTCTTGAGCCTGAAGGCTACTTTTTCAAGGTCGGGGTTCATTTCACCTTTCTTGAACATGCCGAGGTCTCCGCCGGACTTTGAGGATGTCTTATCGATAGAGACTTCATCCGCCAGCTTGTTGAAGGGTTCCCCTTTTTGCAGACGCTCATAGACCTTCTTTGCGTCGGCATCTGTCTTCACTACTATCTGACTCAGTCTTATCGCGTTCGGCTGGACGAATTCATCCTTGTGGGCATCGTAGTAATCTTTGATATCCTTGTCCGTAACCTGAGGCAGCGCCTTTATCTCTTTTTCAAGCAGGCGGGTTATCAGTGCGTTTTTCTTGGCTTCTTCGAATTTCCTCTGGAACTCTTCATCCTTGTCCAGGCCTCTCTTCTTTGCCTCTGCATAGAGGAGTTCCTTTTTCACCAGTTCATCCACCAGGCGCGAAGTCCCTTCCTGACCCTTGAAGAATTCCCGCGCGAACTCAGGCAGTGCATTTACTTCCTGCTCAACATCTTTTGTCGTAATGACGTTGCCGTCGATTTTGGCTACTACTTCCCCCTGTTTCTTACTGTCGACACCCTGTGAGCAGGAGGCGAGCAGTGCCAGGGAAAGCAGAAGCAAAACATATTTTTTCATTAGTTGTCTCCTTTGCAGATCGTTATCTACAAATCTAACATATTTCGATTGCATTATGCATTACTGACGGGCGGGCTGGTGCAAGTCAGTCACTTGGAGCAAAACTAGTCGTTTGCCTGGGCTTCTGAGTCCCGACAGCCGCGAATACGGCGAACCGCAGCCGCATTATCAACTGACTGCAGCAGCATCCAGGATTTCGCGAACGTTTCTCATGATCTCGTTGATAGACGCAGGCTTGAGTAAATATCTCAAGCGGTTTTTCTCGAAGAAATCGAGTTGTTTCTGGTCATGGCCACCGGAAAAGAAAATGAATTTCTTCCCGATATCCGGCTCTTTTTCCGCTGCGTGCATAAAGAAATCGATGCCGTCCATGACCGGCATATTCAAGTCGCTCAAGATAACATCGAAATATCGCTCGTTCATCTTTTCGAGTGCCGCTTTGCCGTTTTCAGCAACATGGACCTGGCCTTCTTTTTCAAGGAGCATTGAAAGAAACCTGGCGATTGACGGTTCGTTATCAACTACAAGGATATTGGCGGTCCAGACATGCGGCAGTCGCATTATCATTTCGACGTATCTCTGACCATCGGGCATTGCCCTGACAAAGGTTTCCACGCGGTCTATGTGGGCCTGAATCTTTGATGCGACCGTTTGGTATTCTATGCCCTCTTTTTTCAGGAGGTCGATTACATACAGGAAAATGTCGTTCCATTCTGAAAATTCCATGGATACTATATGCTCTATCATGTCGCATCCGGCGATTTCTCCTGAATCGAGCTTTTTGTTGATACCCGAAAGTCTGATCTCAATGCGTGATTTGGTTTCCTCGTCCAGCCTGACGGCAGGATGAAAGCCCTGCGGGTCTTTATGGAAATGAACGGCGGCGTCCTCCATGACCTTCATATGCAAAGATTCATCATCGGCCAAATTGGACAAGAATTCGGACAATTTAGGTTCAGAGCTGAAATGGGCCGAGGCAGCTTTATATAATTCGCCGCTCTTCTGCTCGAGCTGCACAAGCCATGCGATAAGGTCGTTCATGCGCTAATCCTTCCACGCGAATGGTTCGGTTTGAAAATTATAAGATTAAGTTTATCATAATATATATTTTAAGGCATCCTGATATGCGAAAGTGACTTGCCGGCAGGGGTGTCCGCATGTTGGCCTGATTTATGACATGTGGCTGTGTTAGATTAAATAAAAAATCATCGCAGGAAGGATCAAGATGACAGGTAAGATTGTATCCATTAACATCAGCGAAAAGAAGGGCGAGAGGAAGACCCCGGTTCAGGAGGCCGTTATCCGTGAAAACTTCGGCATTGAGGGAGACGCGCATGCTTCATCCGAGTGGCGCCGCCAGGTGAGCCTGCTTGCTGTTGAGAGCGTCCGCAAGATGCAGGACATGGGCCTTGATGTCAAGCCGGGTGATTTCGCTGAAAATATTACTACGGAAGGGCTGGATCTGCCGGCGCTTCCGCTGGGAACCAGACTCAGGATCGGCAGGGACGTGATCGGCGAGGTGAGTCAGATAGGGAAGGTCTGTCATACGAGGTGCGCGATCTATGAACAGGCGGGTGACTGTGTAATGCCGAAGGAGGGTATATTTATCTGGGTCCTTAAGGGCGGTACAGTAAAAGTGGGTGACGAGATAGCCGTGTCCCTTCGCGAAGACCTCACTGCAGTCGAGCACAGGCTATGACCATCACAGTTGCAGTGCTTACCTTGAGCGACAAAGGGTCAAAGGGCGAGAGGGCCGATGAAAGCGGGCCGGCCATTGCAGATATGCTTAAAGGTATTGGCGAAGTAAGATTTTACGATATTCTTCCGGATGAACGTGATCTGATAAAGGAGCGCCTTATTTTTTACTGCGGGAAGGTTGATCTCATATTGACCACCGGCGGGACGGGCCTTGCCCCGCGCGATGTAACTCCGGAGGCGACTTTGGATGTAATCGAACGGGAGGTCCCGGGCATGGCCGAAGCCATGAGGTCTGAGGGCCTCAAAAAGACCAGAAATGCGATGCTTTCCCGCGCTGTCGCAGGGGTGCGTGGAGAGACCCTTATAGTGAATCTTCCCGGCAGCCCCCGTGCCGTCCGGGAAAATCTAGCTGTGATCATCGATGCCCTGCCGCACGCAATCGAAAAGATCAAGGGCGACCCTGGCGACTGCGCCCGGTGAGGTTATCTGAATGCACGATGTCTCATATCCCCTTGCATTCCTGGCCGGCCTGCTTTCATTTCTGTCTCCGTGCGTTCTGCCGCTCGTACCGGCATATGTTTCATTCATCAGCGGATTGTCGCTGGATGAACTCAGGCATACTCACCGTTTCACAAAAGGCCTGCGCAGCACCGTAGCATTTGTTCTGGGCTTCTCGTCTATTTTCATGGCGCTTGGCGCTTCGTCATCGCTTCTCGGCACGTTATTTGTGAAATATCAGAACTATATCCGTATAGGCGGCGGAGTCCTCGTCATCGTTTTCGGCATTTTTTCCGCAGGCTTTCTGAAGCTTGATTTCTTAATGAGGGAAAGAAGGCTGCATCTCGAGAAACATCCGGCAGGGCTTGTCGGGGCTTTCTTAATAGGCATCGCCTTTGCGGCAGGGTGGACACCTTGCATCGGCCCTATCCTCGGTACTATCCTGATCTATGCAGGATCCGAGGCCTCGGCGTCATACGGGATGAAGCTGCTTGCCGTCTATTCTATGGGGCTTGCCGTGCCGTTCATCCTTTCGACTATGGCGATCAATATCTTCTTTTCGTATACCCGCAAACTCCAGAAGTTCATGCGGGGTGTTTCGATAGTCAGCGGACTGGTGCTGATCGCATTTGGGATTATTCTGCTGACCAACAGCCTTGGCTGGCTTGCAAGCCTTTTCCCGAACCTCGAAATCAGGATGTAAGCAAAGGGACGGTGTTTCAGGATATAATAACAAGCTATGAAAGACCGCTACGAGTTCAATGAAATCGAGATAAAGTGGCAGAAGTATTGGGATATCAGCAAGCTCCATAAAAGTAAAACAGACCCTTCCCGCGAGAAATTCTACTGCCTCGAAATGTTTCCGTATCCTTCCGGTAAGATCCACATGGGGCACGTCAGGAACTATGCCATCGGGGACGTGATTGCACGATACAAGCATATGCGCGGAGCAAATGTCCTGCATCCCATGGGGTGGGACGCTTTCGGCCTCCCTGCTGAAAACGCAGCCATCAAGAACAAGGTGCACCCGGCAAAATGGACTTACGAGAACATAGATTTCATGAAGAAGCAGCTTAACCGCATGGGTCTCAGCTATGACTGGGACCGTGAAGTTACTACCTGCAGCCCTGAGTATTACAAATGGAACCAGTGGATCTTCCTTAAGCTTTACGAAAAGGGGTTGGCATACAAGAAGGCGTCATATGTCAACTGGTGTCCCTCCTGCGCGACCGTTCTCGCCAACGAACAGGTGCTGGACGGCAAATGCTGGCGCTGCGACAGCGATGTCATGCAGAAGGAGCTTGAGCAATGGTTCTTCAGGATTACAGCTTATGCCGAGGAACTTCTGCAGGGCTGCGACGAATTAAAGGGATGGCCGGAGCGCGTCGTCACGATGCAGCGGAACTGGATAGGCAAAAGCGAAGGCGCAGAAGTCGATTTCCCGATTGAAGGCCGCAGCGAAAAAATAAAGATATTCACGACCAGACCGGATACGCTTTTTGGGGCCACATTTGTCTGTCTTGCCCCGAATCATCCTCTCGCAAAAGAGCTTGTCGCCGATGCCGATAAAATCGCCGCGCTCATGGAGAAATACGGCGATTACGAAGCAAAGCTCGGTCTTTCCACCGGGGCTTACGCTATAAATCCGCTGACCGATGAAAAGATCCCCATTTACCTGGCCAATTTTGTGCTCATGGAATACGGGACGGGTGCGATCATGTCGGTTCCTGCTCATGACCAGAGGGATTTCGAATTTGCAATCAAATATGGGTTGCCTATTAGGGTTGTAATAGTTCCTGAAGGGGGGCATGGACAAGAGGTACAGCTGCAATCCGCTTACGCTGATGAGGGTATTTTGGTCGGATCGGGACAATTCAGCGGTCTTCGGAGCGCGGAGGCGAAGAAAAAGATCAATGAATATCTCGAATCGAAGGGGATCGGCAAGGGCACCATCAATTACAAGATCCGCGACTGGGGGATTTCGCGCCAGCGATACTGGGGCACGCCAATTCCGATAATCTATTGCGACAAGTGCGGCATCGTGCCGATCCCGGAAAAGGACCTTCCGGTCATATTGCCCGAAGACATCAGGCTCACCGGGACGGGGGCATCACCTCTTGCAGAGGCGGCTTCCTTTATCGCTGCAACCTGCCCGAAATGCGGTGGCGCTGCCAGGCGCGAGACTGACACCATGGATACTTTTGTGGATTCTTCCTGGTATTTCGTCAGGTACTGCTCCCGCAAGGACGAAGAACCGCTTGACGGGGCAAATATAGGCTACTGGATGCCTGTGAATCAGTATATCGGAGGGATCGAGCACGCCGTGCTTCATCTCCTCTACTCCCGATTCTTTACGCGCTGCATGAGGGATCTGGGGATTGTCGGTTTCAGCGAGCCCTTTACCAATCTGCTGACGCAGGGCATGGTCTGCAAAGAGACGCTCAGATGTCCTGAGCATGGATGGCTTTTTCCGGAGGACATGACGGCCGGTAAATGTGCTCTGTGCGAGAAACCTGTAGAAGTAGGACGTGTGGAAAAGATGTCCAAGTCCAAGAAGAACGTTATCGATCCGGATGAACTCATAGGCCGTTATGGCGCAGACACGATGAGGCTGTTTTCGCTTTTCGCTGCCCCGCCGGAGCGCGATCTCGAGTGGTCCGATAAGGGCGTTGAAGGCGCATACCGCTTTCTCAACAAGATTTGGGGTATTGTCTATAGGCATGGCACTGTCAGCGCAACTGCAGCTGGAGCTATCAGCAGCTCCAAGGCCCTGGCCCTGCTCAGGAAGACGCATCAAACTATCAGGAAAGTGACGGACGATATTGAAAGGGATTATCATTTCAATACGGCAATTGCAGCGCTGATGGAGCTGATCAACGAAATCTCTTCTTTCGGCGTGGATTCTGAGGAAGACAGGTTTGCGATGTCTGAGGCTGTCAGGAGTATGCTTCTGATGCTTGCACCTTTTGCACCGCATATTTGCGAGGAATCATGGGAAGCGGCGGGCGGCGAGCCCAGTATCTTTGCTCAGCCCTGGCCGGAGTGGGATGAGTCTCTGGCCGAAGATGAGGAAGTTGAACTTGTAGTGCAGGTCAACGGCAAGCTGCGAGCCAAGATATCGGCGCCGGCCGGTTTGCCGGATGAGAAGGCCAGGGAGCTTGCGCTCGCGGACCCCAAGATCACGGAGCTTTTGCAGGGCAGGGAGCTTGTGAAGGTAGTAGTTGTAAAGGGCAAGCTGGTCAACATAGTGGTCAAGTGACCGCGTGGAGGGGGCGCATATGAAGGTTGCATTAATAATATCTCTCTTGATGTCGCTGCTGGTGTCCGGCTGCGGATACACGTTACAGGGGAGGTCGGAGCTTCCTTTTGACACCGTATCGATAGGCGCTATACAGAACGCAACTGTAGAGCCGAAGCTTCAGGACCGGATGAGCCGGCTTCTTGCGGAATCTCTGATGGAATACGGTTTCGATGTAAGACAGGCAGCCGCTTACAGGATAGAAGTTACTATTGTGAAATTCGATCTGGTGCCGGTATCGGAAAAGTCTCTCACGGCAATCGAGTATCAGATCACAGTCGTGGGAGATTTTAGAGTCGTAGACGTCAGGACCCAGCAGACTCAGCCGCTGCTTGGTGTGGCTTCACCGTTCATAACGTATTTCAGGTCGTCTGGCTCACTTGTGAGCGTGCTGGCGCAAAAGGAGGCTGCAACCGAAAGCGCCCTGCGGGACCTCAGCCAGGAGCTTGTGCGGCGTATAATCTATTTGAAACCGGGCGCGACTGCTGCAACCGGCACGAAGAAAGGCGAGCAGACAATTGAGCCTCAAACAGTTCCAACAGGAAAGTGAGAGGGGGTTCCCTTCACCAGTCTATCTGCTGCACTCGTCGGAGAGCTTTCTTCTTTACGAAGCACTCACTGTTCTGAATGATCTTTTCCTGGATCCCGCCTCATTCAATTTTGAGACGATCGACATGGCGTCCTCTGATGAGAAACTCCCTGCCGAAAAGATCGTTGATATTCTGAATACACTTCCGTTTCTGGCGAACAGAAAGACGGTTGTGCTCAGAAATATACAGAAGCTTTCCAAGAAGGAGGCGCAGAAGTTTGGCGCGTACATGAAGGCGCCGGCTCCATCGTCGCTGCTGATCCTGCTGTTTGAAGGCGCCTCTCCCGACATATTCGACCCGGCCATCGCGAAGGCCGTGAAGACTATAGCACTGAACGTGAGCGAACGGGAGATTCCGGTCTGGATCAGGGAACGGGCTGCTAAAAAAGGCATTTCGTTCACGTCGGCGGCAATTGAATATATTATCGGAGTAGCAGGTACGGACCTTGGCATGCTTCACTCTGAGATAGAAAAGTTTTCATCGAGCGAGACGTCGCGAACCATAGATGTGGAAGAGGTGAGGGGCGTAGTATATGCGGGTGCCGAGTATGGCGCCTTTGACCTGGCAAATGCGCTCGTACGTAAAGATGCGCGCAGCGTGTTCAAAATCTACGAGAATATCAGCAAAACGATGGAGCCCCAAATGCTGCTGGGTGCGCTGAACTGGCAGTATTCCAGCAGTTACGCAAAGGCCGGGATGCCGGGGGGGGACAGGCACAAGCAGGAGAGGATATTTGCCCGGCTCCATGAAGCGGATATGGCTGTGAAGACGTCTCACAGCCATGTTATGGAAAATCTACTGGTCGATCTGCTTAAGCTGTAGCGGCTAAGCTTTGCTGCCTATTGCATTAGCCAGTTTAGCGATCTTGGATATCTTTCTTGCCGCTGTGTTCTTGTGGATGATCCCCTTTGAAGCCGCGCCGGCTATGGTCTTGACCGCAGTCTTCACCTGCCTGGCGACCTCTTCCTTCATGGTTGAGGGGACTATGGATTCAAGTTTCTTTTCGAGCGTCTTTATCTCCGCCTTCTTCGACTGATTCCGCAGACTCAGTTTCTCAGACTGCCTGACCCTTTTAAGGGCCGAAGGGTTCTTTTTTGGTGCCGCTTTTCCTGCCAATGGTGTGTTCCTCCTGTAATCTAAAACGGATTGTGCTAGAAGATAAAAATAGCATAAATGATGCCATAAAAGCAATATTTGTGCTAAAATTTAAGGACTTTTTAACTGGATCCGGAGGTAGCGCGTGAAATACAGGCCGCTCGATGTGACTAAAATAAAGACGTATTCCGTCAGGGACAGATTGAGCAAGGTGACGGTTGCTGCGGCGGCGGCGCCGCACGTCAGGGGAGGGAGCCTGGCTGATTTTGTGAAGTCCCTCCCGGGTTTTCTGGCGGCCGATGATCTTAAGGCAGTCGTCCGGGCGATTGTGTCTGCGCGCAAAGCCCAGAGGCCGGTAATCCTGGGCATGGGGGCGCATCCAATTAAAGTCGGTCTTTCATCAATCATCATCGACCTGATGCAAAAAGGCGTGATTACCGCCCTTGCATCCAATGGCGCCTCGATCATACACGATTTTGAAATTGCGTTCATGGGACAGACTTCGGAGGATGTTGCCCGAGAATTATGCACCGGGACATTCGGCATGGGTAAAGAGACCGGACAACTGGTCAATCGGGCGATAAAGGATGGCGTGGCGCAAGGGTTCGGAATAGGCGGTTCAATGGGGCGGTTCATCGATGCTTCTGATTTTCCAAACAGGGCAGGCAGCATCTTCAGGGAGGCCTTCAAACGGGAGATACCGGCTACGGTGCATGTCGCTGTTGGTTCCGACATTATCCATATGCACCCCGAAGCCGATGGCTCCGCTATCGGCGAAGGCAGCCTGCGTGATTTCAGACTACTATCGTCAGTTGTGGCCGATCTGGATGGTGGCGTATTCATAAACCTCGGCTCTGCGGTTATTCTGCCGGAGGTTTTTTTGAAGGCGCTGACAGTGGCGCGAAACCTCGGCAACAAGGTGGAAGAGTTCACCACGGCGAATATGGATTTCATACAGCATTACCGGCCTCGCGAGAATGTGCTCAGGAGACCAACGATGGCGAAAGGCAAGTGCTATGCCCTTACAGGCCACCATGAAATAATGTTTCCATTGCTTGCGGCAATGATAATTGAGGAACTGCAATGAATGTGACGGTTGATGAAGAGCTTTGTATCGGCTGCGGTCGATGCATGGAGATATGCCCGGCGGTTTTTTATGTCGATGAAGCTGTCGGCAAGTCTGAGGCTATAGACCCCGACGCCTGCGAGTTTGTCGGCTGCTGCGAAGCCGCCGAAGAGAATTGCCCTGTCGATGCAATTTCTATTGAAGAGTAGCTCACATAATCCCTTTGATTCCACCGAAGTTCCGAACCGGCAATATTCCGAAAATCATTGAAAACCGTGATATAATTTTATAGTACTTGTTGTCAGGCCGCGTTCGGATTGCAAATGACCACGGTCGATGCAGGTCGATTGTTACGGAGGGGGCGTGTGAAGACTTACGTTGTAGAGGAAAAAGAAGAATACATACCCATAACTCTGGACAAGCTTGCAGAAGGACATGCTGTGCCGTTCGAGGTCTTTGCAGACGACGGCGAACTGAAGAAATCTCTTTTCGACAGGGGTTTTCTCTATAACGTGTTTGCAAGGGAAATGATATACCGCCAGGGCTTGACCAGGTTCTATATAAAATCGGCCAACAATCTCAATTTTAACGACTATCTCAGGCATGCCGAAAGGCTCGGACGTATTGTCAAGGATGACAGCGTCATGTTTGCCGACTATTCCGAGTACAAGCGGAAACACGCGTATATCGACAAGATACTGCTATCTCCGCTGGTCCCCCTTGGTATGGAAATCGGCGGGATGAGATATCCCGTTTACGGCGGCATCCCGATCATTGGAAATCCACTTACTGTCGAGACGATAGACGGCATCCTGAACCTGGGCGCAGATATAGTAATCAAGGGAGAAGACGCTCACAGATATGAACAGTATTTGCAAACTTTGTTTCAGGCGGAGAAGGATACGGCCACCGAATTGCGCCAGATCCACATAAAGCAGGAACTGCTTCGATGCCTCTTTTCGAGATTTCTCCACAACCTCGGCAGTGAAGAGATATTCGGGGAGTTGATGCAGCAGACGTCCGAAATTGTTCAAATGGTCAGGCGCTTCTCGCAGCATCCGGTGCTGGGGCTCAAGGACCTGTTTGAGATACGCAATGTCGATTCATATGTAAGCGTGCATTCGGTGAATGTCTGCATATTCTCGATCTCGCTGGGTGTAAGGCTCGGTATGGATGAAAAGGCCCTGTTCAGGCTTGGCGCGGGGGCGCTGCTTCATGATGTCGGCAAGATGCTGATCTCATACGAAGTCGTCAACAAGATCGGCGACCTGTCCATAGACGAATTCAAGCACTATTGCAACCATGTGATCGAAGGCGTCAATTGTATAGAAAGACTTCCGGGCGTCCCGAAAACAATCTGTGAAATTATACGACAGCATCATGAGCGACTCGACGGCAGCGGCTACATTAACAACCTCACGGGCAAGGACATCAACATCCTCAGCCAGATAGTTACCGTAGCCGATTCTTACGAAGAACTGATGACCGGCACGCCAAAGAGAAAGAGCAAACCCCAGGAGACAACGCTGCGGATATTGAGAGAGGATGCCGAAGTGAAGAACAAGCTGAACCGCACAGCATACCGTGCGCTGAATTCGATATTGAAGGAGTGACTAATTGCAGGCGAAGAAGGTGACGTAGGCCCCGACGCGGGAGATGCCTGCCCGCCTGATGTCTTCGGCACGCATATTTCTGTCATGACCGGATGAGTGTCTCCACGCATCGAAAAGTTCTCTGGCGGTCCTGTAATTCCAGCCGACGTTTTCAACGCAGCTGCTATGTCCGGACTTGTTGTACCTTTCATCGAAGCGGTCATGGCTGAGGGTGCCGCTGTGCTGCATGGCGCTGCAGTGGCCCTGCGCAAGCGTTGCAAGCCTGTTGTCGAAGGACAAAGGCCTTAAATGAATGCTCTGCCTGTAATGATTGATATAGCCGAGGAGCTGACTGATAAAATGCGAGGAGTCGTCGAGATACGCGATGGTGTCTTCGGCGGCGGAGAAATTGGGCGCCAGGAGCAATATGGCCAACAACATCAGAATAACCGTTTTCATATATTCATTATGCCACAGGGCGGGACCAAAGTTGGTGACATTTGTCACAGCGCCGAGAGGCAATCATGGGGACTAGAAAGAAAGTGGTGCCGGTGGAGAGGGTCGAACTCTCACGGGGTTGCCCCCACCGGATTTTGAGTCCGGCGCGTCTGCCGATTCCACCACACCGGCGAATCGAGGTTCTAGTATATCACACCGTTGAAAATATTATACAAACGTAGGCGGGGATGTTTTGTTTCATAGTAACGAAGAATGTCGGCCAGATCCGCGACAGCTGATTCCGAAATGGTGACCTGAAATTTGCGAGGCATTTTCAGGGTTGCCCTATTTCAGACCCAGGCGTTTTTTCGCTTCCTTAAGTGAAACTTCCCTTCCTTCCTCGATATCGACCAGGCCTTTCACAATAGCCTGCAGAAAAGCGCGCTCTTCTTCATTATGTTCGTAATCATCGACCGACTGTACTACCGCTATGCCCCTGCCTCTGCTTGTCAGTAATAAAGGACGTCTGTTAATGGATGCCCGCTTGATGATCTTCCCCGGATTTATTTTAAGATCGCCGATTGCAACGATATCTTCAGAAAACTTGGTGCTCATAACTGGACCTCCTGAAAGCTCTTTTAACCGGTCTTATTATAGCACTTGTTAAACTGCCCTGTCCGGTCGGATCAGGAAGAACGGAGGATGAACTATTTTCTGAAACCCTTAGCAGATGCGGTTGTAGGCCAGCCGGCCTGTTTGCTGTATGTTTTGCATACTTCTGTCAGAAGGCTTTCAAATTCCTCTGCAGACGGCGACACGGCGGGCAGGACGATGTCCGTAATCATGCATGCCTGAAAGATGCTGCCGACAAGCCTGAGAGGACACTTTGCCGCCAGTTTCTTAATCGCCTCAATGTCTGCGCCCGTCACACGCAAGAGTTGTCTGTACCAATCTCCCTGGCCGGGCGCAAAGGGGCCGCATGGATTCCCCTTTACCTCCGAAGTGCGAGCGCCGAGATCGATCAACTCCTTGCGCAGGTTCAGGTCTGCTAGCTGAAGCCCGCGCATGGCCGGATTGGATGCGAGACCGTGTCGGCCCCGCGTAATCGGCAGGAACTGAGGCATCGAGACCCCAGAGCAATATAAGAACGCGCCTGGTTCCGTATCGTCCGGACGGACTATGAAATACATGAATTTGTTGACGTAGCTAAAGATGCTATCTACCGGCATGCTCATCCTTCGCTCCCTTTGCCGGCTCCAAGTGCACCACCACGTCGACTACTGCGGGAAATTTCTGTCTGATCTCAGCCTCCACCTTATGAGCGATTCCGTGAGCGTTGTCTACTGACAGCTCCGGATGCACGAGGCAGTGAAGGTCAACGAATATCGAATCGCTTGTGCCCCGGGTCCTTATATGGTGACACTCGACTACACCGTCGACGCATTCGGCTACCTGCAGGATTTTGGATGGGTCGACCTGAGACTTGTCTATTAATGTCTCCGCTGCTTCCTTTATGATATCAAACCCTGCCTTGGCCACAAAGATACCCACAACGGCGCCCGCGATGGCATCTGCATAAGCCAACCCAATCTCGGTAAGAACAAGGCTTACGATGACGCCTAAAGACACATAAATATCGCTGCGCGTATGACCGGCATCGGCGATCAGATATTCGCTGGCAAGCTCTTTGCCCTTCTTTTTTTCGTACAGCGTGACGAAAATATTGACCGACGTCGTAGCGACCATCAGGATAAAGCTTTCGGGGCCGACTATCGGCAACTGCCTGCCTGCAAACGAATCATAGACCCCCTTGAATATTTCGAAGCAGGTGAACAGCATCAGCACTCCGATAAATATGGTGAAGACCGTTTCGTATTTCCTGTGGCCGTAAGGGTGACGCTCGTCTGCGGGATGAGAGGCCAGATATACCCCGATCAACCCCACCACATTCGATATGCCGTCAAACAGCGAATGGAAGCCGTCCGACGAGATGGCCACCGAATGCGTCATGAAGCCGTAGGCAATCTTTGCGCCTGACACGAGTATATTCAGTGCCAGCGTGATAGTCAGGACTTTGCGAACTTCAGATATCCTGTTCAAATATGCCTTCCCATTTTTTTTTGAATGGCCCGAAACGCCTTTCGGCAATCGCTTTGCGCATCTTTTCAAAGAACGACAGGTAGAAATGCAGGTTATGCATGGTATTGAGTCTCATCGAAAGTATCTCTTTGGACAGGAACATGTGCCTCAGGAAGGCCTTCGAATAATTCCTGCACGTGTAGCAGCTGCAGTCAGGATCCAGAGGCGACGGGTCTGATTTGTATTCCGTGCGCTTTATGCTAACTCGGCCTCTGCTTGTGAAAAGTGTGCCGTTGCGGGCGTTCCTTGTGGGCATCACACAGTCGAACATATCGAAGCCGTTTTCGACTGCAACGAGCACATCCCGCAGGTCGCCGACGCCCATCAGGTAGCGCGGCTGACCGGCCGGCATCATTTCCCCGACGGTGCGGATTATGTCGTACATCTCTTCCTTCGATTCTCCTACGCTCAGGCCGCCTGCGGCGTAGCCGTCGAAGCCGATATCCACAAGCTCCTCAAGGCTCCTCTTACGCAGGTCCTTGTACATTCCTCCCTGAATGATGCCGAACAGGTTTGGAACTTCGCCGCCGTTTCCTGGGCGCCCCTGGTCCAGATAATCCCGGCATTGTCTGGCCCATCTGGTCGTAAGCTCCAGGGATTTGACGGCATAATCATACTCGGCAGGATAGGGCGTGCATTCGTCGAATGTCATCGCGATGTCCGAGCCGATAGCGCATTGGATTTCCATAGCCCTCTCCGGCCCGAGGAACTGAAGCGACCCGTCGATGTGCGATCTGAACTCGACGCCGTCTTCCCTGATTTTTCTAAGGGCAGCGAGGCTGAAGACCTGAAAACCTCCGCTGTCCGTAAGGATTGGACCACCCCAATTGATAAATTTATGAAGCCCTCCCACCTGACTGATTGTTTCATGCCCGGGCCTGAGATGTAAATGGTAGGTATTGCACAGGATGATTTCGGCCCCGATTTCGTGCAGCTCGTCGGGCGACATGGCCTTTACCGTGCCCTGCGTTCCCACCGGCATAAAGGCAGGTGTGCTGACCGTGCCGCGTGATGTCACAAGGCTGCCTGTTCGTGAAAAACCGTCCTTATGTTTGATCTCGATCTGCATAGCGGTTATTATACCAGACCTTTGCGAACAGCGATTCGAAGACGGCGGCAATGGGATAATGTCAACTCATTGAACTAAAGGATAAATATAGTAGCAGAGAGGCATCCGGTACCGGTAAAAACGGATTCTATGCCCCACGGTTTCAAAGGGAAAAATCGCTAGAAAAAAACACCTTGACAGAATATCTGATCTTTGATATTATTTTTGAGGCAATACAATATATTGTGGCCATATTCTTGAAACAACACTAAATAAGGCCCAAATGGTTAGTAAGAACTATTTGAAAAATAACATTTAAAGGGCGCGGATTTAGATCCTCAAAGCAGTCTAATTTTATATGTTATATGGAGGAATTAATAGTTATGATCAAAACGGGCACTCTTAATCTGTCTTCCAATGCATTGAAGGTCCTCGAGAAAAGATATCTCAAAAAGGACGAGGAGGGCAGGGTCACCGAGACCGCAGAGGAGCTCTTCAACCGGGTGGCGGGTCATGTCGCTTCGGCAGACGCGGCCTACGGCAAATCCGAGACTGAAATCAAGCAGCTCAAGACCGATTTTTACGAGCTGATCACTTTACTCAACTTCCTTCCCAACAGCCCGACCCTTATGAATGCAGGGCGCAGGCTCGGGCAGCTTTCGGCATGCTTCGTGCTTCCAGTGGACGATTCGATGGAGTCGATCTTTGACGGCGTCAAGAACGCGGCCATAATACATAAATCAGGTGGCGGGACTGGCTTTTCTTTTTCGAGGCTCAGGCCTAAGGGAGATGTTGTGGGCTCCACGAAGGGCATATCGTCAGGCCCGGTATCTTTCATGACGGTTTTCGATACTGCAACCGAGGCAGTCAAACAGGGCGGTACCAGGCGCGGCGCGAATATGGGGCTGCTCAGGGTCGATCATCCCGATATCCTCGAATTCATCACCTGCAAGGACAATAACCACAAGCTCAACAATTTCAACATATCCGTCGGCCTTACCGAGGAGTTCATGAAGGCTGTTGAGAGCGACAGCGATTATGACCTGCTGAACCCCAGGGCAAAAAGGGTGGCAGGCACTCTGAAGGCCAGGGAGGTTTTTGACAGGATTGTTAGCCAGGCCTGGAAAAACGGGGAGCCCGGCATAGTATTCCTCGACAGGATGAATGCCTCCAATCCTACGCCTGCATTTGGTCAGATAGAATCTACAAACCCTTGCGGAGAGCAGCCGTTGCTGCCTTTCGAGTCCTGCAACCTCGGCTCGATCAATCTTGCAAATATGATAAGCACAACCGAAAGTGGCGCTAACGTGGACTGGCCTAAACTCAAGGACACGACATGGAAGGCCGTCCATTTCCTGGACAACGTCATCGATGTCAACAAATATCCGCTTGAGGAGATCGAGAAGCATACAAAGGGCAACCGCAAGATAGGGCTTGGCGTCATGGGTTGGGCGGACATGCTGCTCCGCCTCGGCATACCGTACAATTCAGAAAAGGCGATACAGCTGGCAGAGGAGGTTATGGGTTTTATACAGACCGAGGGCAGGCTTGCATCCAGCGCCCTTGCTGAGGAGCGGGGGGTCTTCCCGAACTATACCGGAAGCATCTTCAACGGCGAAATGATGGTGAGGAACGCAACCGTTACTACCATTGCCCCTACGGGCACGCTTTCGATAATCGCCGGATGCTCGTCGGGAATTGAACCCCTCTTCGCCCTTTCATATGTGAGGACGGTTATGGAAGGCACGAAGCTGATCGAAACCAATCCCTTCTTTGAAAAGGAGGCAATCAAGGCCGGGGTCTGGACCCGCGAGCTTATGGAGAAGGTTGCCGGATCAGGCACTATAGCCCATTGCGAGGAGTTCCCGGAGTCGATGCGGGACGTCTTTATCACTGCCCATGACATCACTCCCGTCGATCACATACGGATGCAGGCGGCATTCCAGAAATATACGGACAACGCTGTCTCAAAGACGGTCAACTTCCCTAACGGCGCCACTACCAGGGATGTCGAGAATGTCTTTGTGCTGGCTTACGAAACCGGCTGCAAGGGCGTTACGGTGTATCGCGACGGGTCGAGGGAGGAGCAGGTGCTCAGCACGAGGAAGGCCGAGGAAAAGCCGCAGGCGCGGCAGCCTGAGGCCGGCAGGGTCTTGCCGAAGAAGAGGCCTTCGATGATCCGTGGCGGCACCAGGCTTATGAAGACGGGATGCGGCAAGCTCTATGTGACGATAAACGAGGATGAAAACGGGCGGCCCTTTGAGATCTTCACAAACATGGGCAAGGCGGGCGGGTGCGCTTCCAGCCAGGCGGAAGCTATCGGCAGGCTCATATCACTGGCCCTTAGATCTAATATAGAAACCGACGAAATCATCAAGCAGCTCAGAGGAATATCCTGTCATCAGCCTTCCTGGGGAGAGGAGGGAAGAATTCTCTCGTGCTCCGATGCCATTGCAAAGGCGCTTGAAAGCTATACGCCGTCGGGAGCGCCGGTCGATACGGAAAACGGAAGCGGCAACGGCAAGGCCAGATACAAGGATATCATAACCATGGGAGCCTGCCCGGAATGCGGCAGCACTATACAGCACGAGGAAGGCTGCGCCAAGTGCCACAACTGCGGGTTTACCAAATGTTAGGTGTGAAGCGCGGATGAGCGGCAACGGACAGCGGGTCTTCAAGCGCCCGGCGTGGGACGAATATTTCATCGAGATCGCTAAAGTGGTATCGTCCCGCTCGACCTGCCTACGCAGGCGTTACGGAGCAGTCATCGTTAAGGACAAGGTGATCGTCAGCACCGGCTACAACGGCGCCCCGAGGGGCTCGATAAACTGCGTTGATGTAGACAGGTGCAAACGCAGGGAGCTGAACATCCCGTCGGGCGAGCGCTATGAGCTTTGCGAGGCCGTTCATGCCGAACAGAACGCGATCATAAACGGTTCGCCTGAGCGCATGAAGGAGGCGAGCATCTATATCGCAGGATCAGAGGAAGATGGGTCGGTCGCAGAGGGCAAGCCTTGTCTCCTCTGCGCCAGGATGATCAGAAACGCACAGATAAAAGAGGTGGTCTATCTCTCCAGGAGCGGCTTGATTGTCAGGGTCGAGGACCTTAAGACCCTTGACACGACGCCTGCCAGGGCTTAAAGTAACAGCATCTTATACCGGAGGTTGCTGATGCTGCTTTACCTTGTCCGCCATGGGGAGGCAAACAGCGAACTGTTCGACCCGTCCCAGGCCCTTTCTGAGCGGGGACTTCGCGAGGTACAGAAGGTTGCCGCCCATCTTGCCGGGATTAATAGCCCGGTAGAACTTATCTTTCACAGCCCGAAACTGCGCGCCAGGCAGACCGCTGCGGTATTTGCGGATTACCTCAGGCCTTCGGACGGCATCTTTGAAACCGATCACCTCGGTCCCCTTGACGATCCCTCCGAGTGGGAACGTCGCCTGCGGGACCGGAATAAGAACATAATGCTTGTCGGTCACCTGCCTTATATGGAGAAACTCTTTTCGCTCCTTCTGTGCGGTTTTATCGATGACCATGTAGTCAACTTCGGCAATGCCGCGATCGTTTGCCTGCGCAGGGAGAAGAACGGTACGTGGGTGCTGCACTGGATGCTCGGGCCGGCCGTGGTGGCCCATTAGGGCGCGGTGCCTTCCGAATGCCTGCACGAACATTCAGCTGAAAATGCCGTACATGGTACAATTTGCCATAATAATAGATCGGAGGTTGCCATGAAAATCATGGAGTACGCCGGTGTCGAGGCCACTCATTATAACAATGAAAAGGCAACAGGGGTTGCCGCGCGTGTCGTGATCGGCAAGGCTGACGGGGCCGATAATTTCTGCATGCGGGTATTCGAAATATCGGCCGGCGGCAACACGCCGAAACATGCCCATGACTGGGAACACGAGATGTTCATTCATTCGGGAGAGGGCGAGGTCTTCGGCAAGGGGCAGTGGAATAATATCAAAAAAGGCAATGTCGTTTTTATCCCGTCGAACGAAGAGCATCAGTTACGGAATGCGGGCCCTGACAAATTAGTGGTTGTTTGCCTTGTGCCTGCGAAGGCGCCGGAGCTTTGATATCAGGAATTCGGCTTCCGGTAATGCCGGCGGACGAACATAATAATTCCGGGCAAGGGGG
>Ga0187785_10000034_pt1 | contig 49821 bp, 50 predicted proteins | sample 0815_BV2_4_20_MG_FD_132466 | JGI IMG/M metagenome (GOLD analysis project Ga0187785, IMG submission 132466) | Tropical peat soil microbial communities from peatlands in Department of Meta, Colombia - 0815_BV2_4_20_MG | ecosystem: Environmental > Terrestrial > Soil > Wetlands > Peat | place...
CACCTTCGACCAGCGCGTTACCGGCCGCACCGGCGAGATTTCCAGTACTCTTGAGCAGCGTCTCGCTCAATTTGAAGCGGTACTTGGCTCCGGGGTCTCTGATCTCGCCAAGACGCTCAACGAAGGCGGGAATGAAGTCGTTAATGCGCTCGATCAACGTATCGGCGAGGTTGCGGGCACGATCAATTCGCGTGGAGCCGAAGTGGCTGACGCAATTAGCGTCAAGATCGGCGCGCTCGACCAAACCCTTGGGGCGCGCGCGCTCGAAGTAGCCAATAACCTCGACAGTCGAATCGGGCGCTTTGAAGAGCTGCTGGTCGGCCGTGCCGAAACCGTGACCAGCCAAATCGAAACCCGTAGCAAGGCCGCCGCGGATGCACTTAATGCCCGGCTGGAACAGCTGAGCCAGGCCATCAAGGTCAACTCGGCGGAAGCCGAACGTTCTCTCGGTCAGCTCGCACTTTCCACCACCGAAGCAATTCGCAATAGCGCGGGCGATGCGGAGCGCACCCTGGTCGGAGTAAGCGAAGAGGTTTCTCGCAGCTTCGTCGGAAAGGCCGACGAAATCGCCGCTTCCGTGAGCCGGCGCACCAACGAAATGACTACTGTTTTGTCCGAAAAGAGCGGCGGCGTGCTCGCTGCTCTCGCCGAAAAGAGCGGCCAATTCACACGTGACGTGACCATTGCCACTGACCAAGCGGTCAAGGCGATTGATGAAAGAGGGTTCGCCTTCACCCGCACTATGATGGACAACAGCACCGAGATCTCGCGCATGATCAATAGCGCGGGCGAAGCAGCGACCACTGCGGTCAGCCGCACCTTGCACGACCTTAACGAGGCCACACAGAAAGCGATTGCGCACTCGAGAGACACAGCGGCGTCGACCGTGAGGGAGATGCTGGAAACGCACACCATACTTCGCGCCGATACCACCGCCCTGTTCGAGCGGCTGCGCGAGGCCAACATCATGTTGCAGGAAGTGCTGAGCGGCGCGCATGAAAATATGGGCGCCCTCGAAAATACCCTGATGCTGCGCGTATCCGAGTTTGTCACGGCGATGAACGACGTCACTGCCTCGACTGGCGACGCTACCGGACGGGTGGAAACGAACATTGCCAATTTTCGTGATATCACGGCGCAGGTCATTGGCGACCTTGGGCAGCTTGCACGCCAGTTCGATGTCCACGGACGTGATCTTGCCAAGGCCGTCGAAGTTATCGCCCGGAGCAATCAGCACAGCGAAGACAGTGTCAACGAGCGTCGCATGCAACTCGATTCGCTTGTGGCGACACTCGATATTCGCACCGAGGACCTTGAAAAACGTCTCAGCCGCTTTTCCGGCCTGCTCGACGAGTCACTCGAAGCGGCGTCGACGCGCGCCCGTGAAGTCGCTCGCCTTGTATCGGAAGCCAGCGCCGAGGGTACGCGCGCCATCGCCGAGCAATATGAACGCGTGCGCGAGAATGCCGAAGAGGAACGCCAGCGGGCGTCCGAAGCGATGCATGGGATCTACGAGCAAAGTGCCGGCGAGACCCAGACGCTGTTCCGCAACGCCACCGAACGCTTCGCCGAAGCTGTGCAAGGCATGAAGCAGATGGCCTCCGAGATGCAACGCGAACTCGAGGCAACGCGCAGTGAGCTGCGTCGGGGGGTGTTCGAGCTTCCGCAGGAAACGGCCGAAAGTGCCGCGCAAATGCGACGGGTTATTGTTGACCAGATCGAGGCCCTGGCTGAACTCAACCGCATCGTCGCACGCCATGGCCGCAATCTCGACGCCGTTGAGCCGGTACGGCGCGTGCGCGAAGAGCCGACACTCGCAGTGGTTGGCGGACGCGGCGAACCCCCTCCACGCAATGAGGCCCAGTTACGCAACGAAATTCCGACGCGCAGCGACAGTTCGCCTCGGCCGGCCCAGCGCGGCGAAGCCGGCAACTTTGCTCCTGCGACACGCCGCAGTGAAGGGCCTTTGCCCACTTCAACGCCGGCCGTGCCCGGCCGAGGTTGGCTCACCGATTTGCTCAATCGTGCCTCGCGCGAGGAAGGCGACTCACAGCGGGAACTGTCACGCGAACCGTCGCGTGAAAGCGTGCGCGATGCTGCGCCCATGCGCGGGAATGACGACAGGACGCCCAGGCACACGATCGAGTCGCTGGATTCGCTCTCTGTCGATATCGCGCGCATGATTGATCACGATGCGGCTGCCGACCTGTGGGACCGCTACAAGCGTGGTGAACGCAATGTGTTCACCCGCCGGCTTTATACCCTGCAGGGTCAGCAAGCATTCGACGACATCCGCAAAAAATACCGGACGGACCGCGAGTTCAAACAGACAGTGGACCGCTACATCAGCGAATTTGAGCGTTTGCTGGATGAGGTTTCCCGTGACGATCGCGGCCAGGTAGTGGCGCGAACTTATCTCACCTCGGAAACCGGCAAGGTCTACACCATGCTGGCGCATGCAGCCGGACGGTTCGACTGATCGCAAGGTCTGTTTGACATAGCGTCGGCGGGTCGAACCGTGCCGCCATGGCCAGATCTCCGGATTTTTCAGTGGGCTCGCTTCTGACTCTCGCACTTGCCGCCGAACGCTGGCCTATTGCAGGCACTTTCGGCATTAGCCGCGGCAGCAAGACCGAAGCCGCGGTTTTAGTCGTAGAGCTCAGCGACGGCAAAGCGCGCGGTCGTGGCGAATGTGTTCCTTATGCTCGTTATGGCGAAAGCGTTGAGACCGTTATGGCACAGATCGAGGCCATGCGACCGCGCCTGGCCGCGGGGCTCGATCGAGGCGCTCTGCAGACGGCGATGCCGCCGGGCGCCGCCCGCAATGCGCTCGATTGTGCGTTCTGGGACCTCGAAGCAAAACGCCGCGGGCTGCCGGTGTACGAATTTGCGGGCCTCCCCGTTCCTCACGCGATAACGACCGCCTACACAATCTCTCTTGATGTCCCGGCGGCGATGGCGAAAGCGGCCGAAAAAGCTGCCAGTCGCGACCTTCTCAAGATCAAGCTTGGCGCCGAGGGCGACGCCGCACGTATTGCGGCGGTGCGCGCCGCCGCGCCCGACCCGATGCTTATTGTCGATGCCAATGAGGGCTGGAACGAGAGCAACCTCGCTGCCAATTTTGCTGCCTGTGCCAAAGCCGGCGTTGCTTTGGTCGAGCAGCCGCTACCGGAAGGCAACGACCGGGCACTGGCGCAAATGCAGCGGCCCATTCCTGTCTGCGCTGACGAGAGCGTCCATGACCGTTCTTCGCTGACTGCACTCGCGGGAAAATATGACGCGGTCAACATAAAGCTCGATAAAACGGGCGGACTGACCGAAGCGCTGGCCCTTCTCGCCGAGGCGCAACGCCAAAACTTCACGGTCATGGTGGGATGCATGGTCGCCACGTCACTGGCGATGGCGCCGGCCATCTTGCTCGCGCAAGAGGCGCGCTTCGTAGACCTCGATGGACCGCTTCTGCTCAGCGCGGATCGGGCTGACGGCCTGCGCTATGTCGATAGCCTTGTGTACCCGGCGTCCCCGTCGCTGTGGGGCTGAACGCCAGCGACGGAACTTGCCTCGTGGCCGCCTAAATACGGGAACTGTCCACAGCGCGGAACCGCAGGTCCCCCGAGTGCCTGATTTCGTTCATGAAATGTGCCTTGACTTTGATTCTCTGCCGGCAAAGTTTTTGCCAACCAAAGCTTTCCGTCGACCACCCGCTTGGCTTAGACTTGCACCAAGATCGCGCCGCTTCGGAAAGGGCGACGATAACAGGACGGGGACATGCGAATTCGGGGCCTGATTTTCGGCGCCGTACTAGCGGCGCTCAGTACAACGTCGGCGTCAGCGACCATGCGCATCGCGGAAGACCGCGGCGGGCAAATCGGTCAGTACCTGCAAGCCTTTACAACGTTGCGCTCGTCGGGCGAACGCGTCGTTGTCGACGGAAATTGCTTGTCCGCCTGCACACTGATTCTGGGCCTGGTCCCGCACGAGCGCATCTGTGCAACACAGCGCGCGCGCTTTGGCTTTCACGCCGCGTGGATGCCCGACCGCGATGGACGGCCGGTAACCAGCCCGCTTGGCACGCAAGCTCTTTGGAGTATCTATCCGGCTTCAGTGCGGCGATGGATCAATCAGCACGGCGGATTATCGCGTAGGATGATCTACCTGCAGGGTCAGGAACTCGACGGTATCGTCGCAAGCTGCAATCGCGATGTGCGGGCTCAGACGCGCTCAGCGGGTCGGCTCACGCCGCGTCCGGTGCGCTACGAGTCCGCAAGCGCCTCCAGCGACCGCCACTAGCGCCATCGCGGCGTAGGCCCCGCTGCCGAAATCCTCATACAAGACGCCGGAAATTCCCATCGCTGCTGCCATCGCCAAGCCGGCTGCAATCGCAAGATAGCCTTGCGCGGTCGCCGCCTGACCGGGCGGCGCGTGGTGCGCGAGATACATTAACGCGCCGAGGTGGGTGGCGCCGAACGACAAGGCATGCAGCAATTGCAGTCCAGGCAAAATGAGTACAGGCGGATCAAATGCCATACCGACCCAGCGCAATATGCCGGCCGAGGCGCCGATCAGAATCAACACCGTCGGTGTAAAGAAGGGCGGCAGCCGCCCTTGCACAGCAAACAGCACGATCTCCGCAGCCACGCCCAGCGCCCAGAGTGCGGCGATATAAGTGCCACCAAGACCGGCAGCATGCCACTGCACCGCGGAGAATCCGTAGAACACAGCATGACTCGCCTGAATCAGGCTTGCGGCCGCAAGCACCGCGATAAACGCGGGATCGCGTAACGACTTCTGACGCAGTGCCCCGTGCCCGTTCGGCTCGGCTTCACTCGCTGCAAGCGGTGCCAGCGCGCCAGCTGCAACCGCTACCATCGCGCTTGCCGCTACCATGAGCCAGATCAAGTGGCGTGCAGGAATAGCGTCGGCAGCAAAGCCGGCCACAAAATTTCCGACGATGAAAGCGAATGAGCCCCACAGCCGTACGGGCCCATAGACACGTCCACGCGCCACTAGTCCCTTGAGCGCGTAGGTTTCCGCGAGCGGCATCAGTGGCGTAGAGAACAAGGACGTCAACGTGTATGTGATCAGGATCGCAGCAGCCCCGGCCGACAATCCGACGAGCGTGTAGCCGATGACGGTCGCAAGGCTCGCGACAATCAAAACAGCGCGCACATCGCGCTTGTCGGCTTGCCGCGTAATGACCGGGATCGCCAGAACCCGAGCGACCACCGGCACGGCCAACACAACGCCGATCAGTTTGGCATCCAAATCCTTGGCGCTGAGCCAGACAGGGAAGAACGGCATCTGTACGCCGGGCAGGACGAACAGAGCGGCATAAAACGCCGCCAGCCTCGGTACGAAGCCCAGGGATACCCGCAAATCAGGCCGCATCGACTTGTCCCAGTTTTCCGTAACTCGTTATCCAAATTGACATTTTTTCGGCAGGCTGCTGCTCGCCCGGCGCAACTTCACTGGCCGAATCAAGCCGCATGATTGATAAACGGACCGACAGGGATTGCACATGCCAAACGAAATAACCGCCCGAACCGGCGAGCCGGACGAAGGCGACTATCAGGCATTCTGCGAGGCGCTGTCGGCGAGCGAGCGCGGCCGCGCGTTCCTCGCCGAATACACCCAGCGAAACCGAAATGCGGACACCAAACAATTGCTGGCGGCGATCGACCGATTGCAATCCTTGGTGACAACGCGTGCCACTCCGCAAGTATCAGAGCCGGTCAAGCAGCAACTGCGTGATCTTCTTGACGAGATCGTCACGGCGCAGTGCGAGCTTGAGGCCCGCATTCTGGCCACGAAAGCAAGCAAGCTTGCTGAACTGATCGCGCTGGTCGAGCGCCGAATTTCGGACATCCTCACGTCGCTGCGCGCAGATACGGAATCGCCGATCGAGCATCCACCACCAGTATCCCGTTTGCTTGACGCGCCGGCCGAAGAGGCCGAACGCACGCATCTTGCCGTGGTGCCGCCACCGGAGCAACCGGAGTTGCCTATTCCTTCGCCGGCCGCAACGCAGCCACCTGCGATTGCCCTTGTGCGCAGCGAAGAGATGATAGCGGAGGTCGCGTTTGCCGCGCCGCCGCCCGCGCCGCGCTCTCAACCTGCGAAGGATGTGCCGGAGGCAATCGATATCCGTGCGAATGAACCAAACGTGGCGAAGCCTTCCGAAGCAAAGCAGTTGCTGCCGCGACCCTTGGCATCAATCATGGCGCTGAGCGAGGAAGAACGGCTTGCGTTGTTTACCTGAACGGCCGGCGGTCAGGCCGCGATCAGACGGGCGAACATGTCCGTATCCACGTTACCGCCCGACAGAATCCCGACGACGACCTTGCCTTTGACGTTGAGCTTGCCGGCGAGCAGTGCCGCCAGGCCGATGGCGCCGCCCGGTTCAACGACCAGCTTGAGCTCGTTAAATGCGTAGCGCACCGCCTGTGCGACTTCCGCATCACTCACCGTGGTGCCCTGCCCTATGAGTTCGCGATTGATTGGAAAGGTCAATTCCCCAGGTGTGTTGCTCATCAGCGCATCACAGATGGTACCGCTCATGCGCGCATTGGCTTCGCGTTTTCCGCTTGCGAACGATCGTAGCGTATCGTCAAAGCCCTCGGGTTCGACAACATAGAATCTTGTCGATGGCACCCTCGCTTTTACGCCGATCGAGATGCCAGCGGCGAGGCCGCCGCCGGAGGCGCCCACGACCACGATCTCAGGCTTAAGCGCGAGCTTCGCGAGATGCTCGACGATTTCGGCGCCGATGGTGCCTTGTCCGGCGATGATCAGCGGATCGTCGTAGGGCGGCACCAGGGTTGCGCCCCGTTCGGTTACGATCGTCATGGCGATGGCGGCGCGATCTTCGCTGTTGCGATCGTAAGGCACCACCTCGGCGCCAAGGGCGAGCGTGCGTTCACGCTTGGCCTTCGGCGCATCGGCCGGCATTACAATCGTCGCGCGCATTCCGAGCAAACGTGCCGCCGCCGCCACGCCTTGCGCGTGGTTGCCGCTCGAATAGGCCACCACGCCCGCAGCGCGCCGTTCGGAAGGGATTGATGAAATCTTGTTGTAGGCACCGCGGAACTTGAATGAGCCGGTCCGCTGCAAGGTCTCGGCCTTCAGAAAGACGCGCGCGCCAATTGCATCGTCGAGCACTGGCGCGTTGATCAGCGGTGTTCTAACGGCGACACCGGCAAGCCGTTTCGCCGCCGCTTCGATATCAGCCGCGGTCGGTAAGATGGTATTGTCGATGGCGCCCATGGGCAAAGCGTAGCGCCGGGAAAAGGCGCTGTCATGGGCGGGATTTCCGGCATACCTGCGGCCCACCGCATGTCCCAGGCGCAGCGCAGCGCACGGATTGTGTTGGTTCTCCGCTATCCTCTGACGTCGTCCTCCGCGAAGGCGGAGGACCCAGCACTTCTGAACCGGATTGCTACACCCAAAGCGCTGGATCCCCGCTTTCGCGGGGATGACCGGAAACAGTGTGCGGATCCGCGGTGGAGCCTGACGGCCTACGCAGGCATGAGCGGAATGGTCTGTGTTGCGGCTGTCCTGCGCCCGGACTTCGCCGCTTGGGTCACATGCTCCACGAATGTCCGCGCGCACGCGGCCCAGGTCATGCGAAGCGCGAAATCGCGGCATTCGTCCCGCGAGCATTCCAGTGCGCCGAGGCACGCACGGCGAAGATCCTCGTCGAGCACGCCGACATTCGTCTCGCCGATGACGTCACGCGGGGCCGTCACCGGAAAGGCGGCGACCGGCACGCCACTCGCCAGCGCCTCCAGCAGTACGAGCCCGAATGTATCGGTGCGGCTCGGGAACACGAAGACATCGGCCGCAGCGTAGATTCCGGCCAGCACTCCGTTCGTCCGATGTCCCAGGAAGACCGCTTCCGGAAACTTTTGCGTCAGCGCGGCGCGTGCCGGACCGTCGCCAACGACGACCTTGGTGCCCGGCAGGTCGAGCGAGAGGAAAGCCTCGAGGTTCTTTTCGATCGCCACGCGGCCGACCGACAAGAAGATCGGCCGCGGAAAATCAAGCGCGGTTCTCCTGCGCGGACTGAATAGTCCGGCATCGACGCCGCGCGACCACAGTTTCACGCTCTTGAAGCCTCGCGCTGTGAGTTCCAAAGCAAGCGCCGGCGTCGCCGCGAGCACTGCGGCGCCCGGCGCATGGAAGCGCCGAAGCCACGCCCATGACGCCTCGCTCATCCAGCTCTTTGCCAACGGCGTCCGCTCGGCGAGATAGTCCGGGAAGCGCGTGTGGAAGCTGGTCGTGAACGGCAGATCCCGCCGGAGACAGATGCGCCGCATGGCATGCCCGAGCGGGCCTTCCGTCGCAATGTGAATAGCGTCAGGCTGGACGCGGTCGAGGTATCGTTTGACGCTTCCAGACCCTGCCAGCGCCAGGCGGATTTCCGGATACCCCGGAGTCGGCACGGTCCGGAACTGGTCGGGGCTGAGGAATTCCACGTCGACGCCGAGCAAGCGGGCCTCCCGCGCGACATGCCCCAGCGTGCGCACGACGCCGTTGACCTGCGGGTGCCAAGCGTCGGTAACGATCAGAATTTTCATGCAGTCATGCAGCCTTCGCCGCCTGCGCCAATGCGACGGCAGGTTCGCTGTCGTGGCCGGTGCGTGTCCAGGTTATGATCTCGAACTTGCCGTCGTGACCCTCGACCACCGCCGTGCAGCTTTCGACCCAATCACCGCAGTTGACGTAACGCAGTCCGTAATCATCATGCATCGCGGCAGTGTGAATGTGGCCACAGATCACGCCGTCAGCCCGATGATGTTTGGCTTCGGTTGCCAATGCTTTCTCGAAGGCGCCGATATAATTGACCGCGTTCTTGACCTTGAGCTTGGCCCATTTCGACAGCGACCAATATGGCGCGCCAAGCACACGCCGAAAGGCATTGAAGATCCGGTTGGCGGTCAGCGCAAATTCGTAGGCCTTGTCGCCGAGCAGAGCGAGCCAGCGCGCCTGGGTGACAACCAGGTCGAATATGTCCCCATGCACGACAAGATAGCGGCGGCCGTCGACGCCCGTGTGGATCGCGTTCTCCACGACTTCAATTCCGCCGAAATGCGTGCCGTAATAGCCGCGAAGAAATTCATCGTGGTTGCCTGGAATGTAGATCACACGCGCGCCCTTGCGCGCCTGGCGCAGGAACTTCTGCACGACGTCGTTGTGCGCCTGCGGCCAATACCACGACGAGCGCAGCGCCCAGCCGTCGACAATGTCTCCGACCAGATAGATCATTTCCGCTTCGTGATGACGCAGGAAATCGAGTAACCGGTCAGCCTGACAGCCGCGTGTACCGAGATGGACGTCCGAGATGAACAGCGCGCGAAAACGCCGCGTCGCGTTGTCCGTCACGGTGAGGCGATGCCGGATTGAATGATCATGCGCAAAATGTATCAGCCCGCTTTTTCATTTTTGTGACAGTGCCGTTTACCTAATTGTTACCTTCAGGATCAGGCGGCCGCACTCTGCGCCTCGGCACGGCGAAACCGTACCAGCGTATACACGCCGAACGGCCTGACCTTGCGCCGCTCGATCAGCTCGGCGCCGCCATGCGCCTCCGCCCAGGCCGCGAGACGCTGGAATGGAAATTCCGGACGCAACCCGAGGGCGCGCGCCTTCTGTGCGAGCAGCCGTTCGACCGCAGCCGCGAGGCCGCGCTCGGAATAGAGATGATTGACCAGAATGATCTGACCGCCGGGGCGCAGAACCCGCGCGCATTCCGACAGCACGCGTTCTGGTTCTTCAACCAGCGTGATCACGAATTGGCCGACAACGCAGTCGAACGTTGCGTCGCGATAGGACAACGCATGCGCATCCATGACTGTTAGCTCTTTGACGAACGGGTAGCGGCCGTTTCTGACCCGCTGGCGAGCGCGCGCAATCATAGGCTCAGAGATGTCGATGCCGGTAATCTCGGTCGCCGCGTCGTAGTCGTCGAACGAAAGACCGGTGCCAACTCCGATTTCGAGAATTCGTCCGCCCACGTCACGCGCGGCTCGGGCGGCGGCGCGCCGGCCGTTGAGGAAGATGGGTCCGCAAAGCGCATCATAGACGGGCGCCCAGCGGGCGTAGGCCTTTTCCATTACTTGCCGGTCAGGATCGCGCAGCATGGCCCCTCGCCGAATCATTTCAATCTGCCACGAGGGCCTAGCAAGCCTGTGCGACAGTCAGGCGACACGCATCGTCGCCGTCACTTAAACCACTAGCTGGAAATCTTTGGACGTTACCCCACGCCTTTACCCTCCCCTGGAGGGGGAGGGTCGGCGCGCGTAGCGCGCCGGGGTGGGGTGACCGTTTCGTTGTTAATAAATCGACGATGCCGAGTATGTTTAAAAAACCGCGCGGCTCGCGCGAACCGTACAGCCCGGCGTGGATCATCTCCATCACGCCATTGATGTTTTGGTTGACATCGTTGTTCCAGAAACGAAGGACACGGTAGCCCTGTAACTCAAGCCATTCCGTGCGCTTCCTGTCGCGGACAAGGGCCTCACCCGCACCGTGATGAGAGCCATCCACTTCGATGATGAGTCGGGCTGCTGGGCACGCAAAATCGACCACGAAATTCCCGATCGGCATTTGCCGGCGAAAGTGAGTTCCGCAAATTTCGAGACGCTTTAGTACGCGCCACAATTTCACTTCAGCGCCGGTCGCGTTCCTTCGCAAGGAACGTGCGGTATTGCGTTTGAATCTATTGATCGTCGGCGATTTCCGCACGTCTGCCACCCCACCCCGCCGCCTTCGGCGGCGACCCTCCCCCTCCAGGGGAGAGTAAAGCCATTGGCAGATCGCTTGCATCAGCCGATTGACGGTCCTTTAGCTGCTCCCACGCACGGTCTTGACCCCGCGCCCGCTCCGCTCTCTAACACTCCCACACCAGCGCCCGCGAGGACTCCATGAATCTTGGGATTGCCGGCCGCAAGGCCATTGTTTGTGCGTCAAGTCGCGGGCTGGGCAAGGCCTGCGCACGCGCGCTGGCGGAAGCCGGCTGCGAGGTGGTGATCAACGGGCGGGACGCGAAAAAACTGGAGACCGCTGCGGTCGAACTCTCAAGCCTCGCCGGCGTCAGGGTGATCCCGGTTGCCGCCGATGTCGCGACTGCTGAAGGTCAGAAGACGCTGCTCGCAGCCTGCCCACAGCCGGACATTCTGGTCAATAACAATGCCGGTCCGCCGATGCGGGATTTCCGCGAACTCACCCGCCCGCAAATGATCGACGGCGTGATCGCCAACATGATCGTAGCGGTCGAACTTATCCAGAAGGTGATCGATCCGATGTGCCAGCGGAGGTTCGGACGCATCGTCAACATCACATCCGGGTCAGTGAAGATGCCACTGGCCGGCCTCGACTTGTCGTCCGGTGCGCGCGCCGGCCTGACTGCATTCCTCGCCGGTGTTGCGCGTACGGTGGCAGAAAAGAATGTGACCATCAATAATATATTGCCCGGCGCGTTCGACACCGACCGCTTACGTGGAGTCCTGACCAAGACCGCCGAACAAAAGGGCAAGAGTGTTACCCAGGTTGCCGCCGACCGGATCGCCACCATTCCGGCGAGGCGCTTCGGCAATCCGGACGAGTTCGGCGCGGCCTGTGCGTTCCTTTGCTCTTCCCACGCAGGTTATATCACCGGACAGAACCTGCTGATCGACGGCGGCACCTTCAACGGTGCGTTCTGAAAAGCAAAGGCCGGCAGCGATGCCGGCCTTGCTCCTCAACCCAATATCGCGGGTTATCGCATATACGGCTTTTTCCATGCCGGATCTAACTCATCCAGCCGAATTACGAGTGCTGCCGAAATAATGTCGACGTGAGCGTTCACTGTTCCCACATACGAGAGCCCTGGAATAAACGAAGGATTGCCGGCCGTAACATTGATGTTCGGATCCTGGACCCAGATGTGCGAATAGGCAAGGTCGAAGTGCATGCCTCTCATGACCTGCCAGGTTGCACCAGCAGACGCCCAGAACCGGTTGTTGTCTGGCACGATAGGGATGCGAACCTGATCCGAGACCGGCGATATTTCGTAAGCGAGACCACCGCGCACGGTCAGACGCTCGTTCCAGATATATTCGGCGCCGCCGGAGAAGAACCAGCCATCACGATACTGGAACGGAATTGTCACCGCTCCACCACCAAACCCGGCCAGAAGCGTCGCCGGTTGTCCGTTCAATTGATTGACCGCCGAGGTGCCGATACGGCTCCAGTTTGTCCATTCCACCGTGCCAAGCAAAGTCCACCGTGGATCGACCACCTGGCGAATGCCAAGCGATACGATATCCGGCAGGTCGACCGTGGTGGTCACAGAGCCAAACGTGGAGCCCGGCAGCAGGGCCGAGGCTGTGGTTGAAGTTAGTGTTCCTTCAATCTTTTGGTTCAGCGCGGACCGCCAGCCAAGGCCGATCGTCGTCGTTGGTGTCGGTGTAAGCGTTATGCCAGCCGTGGCACCATAGGCAAAGCCGGTTCCTTGTAGGATGGCTTGCGAGCCGAGGGTGCCGCCAATGCCTCTCTCGAGCGTTGCCTTGGCATATTGAATCTGCACGCCTGCGCCGACGCTGATCCAGTCATTGATGCGCCAGGCGATGCTCGGCGTCGCATTGTACGTCTTCAATAATGTCTGGCCCGCATAATTGCGGCCGGCCCAGAAATCAGGATAGTTGGGGCTCAGTCCAAACGGCGCATTGATGGACATTCCGAGCCAGAGATTCGGACTGAACTGATACGAAGTGTATCCAGCGACAAGGCCCGCAGGCGTGTCGATGGTAGCGCCCGGGAACCCAAGTCCGGTCAGCGTGCCGCCTGTCGGCGTGTTACTGGCATAAGGAAAAATCCCGGACACAGCCGTTTCACTGACGATGCCCTGGAATTGTGTCATCGTCGCCGGATTCCAGAACATCGACGAGAGCGCGCCGCCGGCGGCGATGCCGGCAAAGGAGGAGCCTTGTCCGTAAGGGCTTTGCTCGCGGACGGCGAAGCCGCCAGCGTTGGCCTGCGCCGATACGATGACCAGAAGTCCGAACGCGGTGCCCGCGCGCAGGACTCCGTCCCAAGCCCGACGTGACATCTGTCTCCCCCCACTTCAAATCGCGCTTATGGGCATCGTGACCCTGGGTTGCGCAATCGACAATAGTGACAAGGGCAAAAACCGTTGGAATCGCGCGAACTTAAGCAAAAATAGCGGGCGTGTTGCGGCAATGACACAGAATGCTACCGCAGTGCAACAATCGAGATTCTTTTGTCGGCAAAATACCTTGAGACTTGCCACGCGATCGTCGCGGTTGTTGGCAAGTCCACGCGGTATGGTCATGCGGACCGAGACCTCACGAAGGTTGGTCAGTCGACGCGGAACTCCACGCCCAACCGAATCTCCGAACGCCAGATCACGTGACAGGGTTGCTGGAATTTGTCGTAGCTGACAACCAGCACGAAACTGTCCGGAATACCGACCTGACTGTCGACGTCCAGGCAGGCGCCGGCGGACGACATGTTGCGTACGCGGCAATTGATGCCGCCCGCGCGGTCGAGGGAAATTGTGCCTGCTTTCAAAGCGCGTAAGCGCTGTACTTTGCGTCTTTCTTCCATTGGTGCCTCCGTCAATACGGCGACCGCGCGCTTGCAGACGGAAATGGCCGATCGCATCGTAAGTCTGCCTAATTATCGATCGATGAAATTGTTCATCAAAAGACGTCTAATCGTGAAAGGATTCACTAACCACGGCGCAAAGGTGGCGAAGAGGTCTGGTCCTAAGCCGATTTTGACCGAGCGCATGTCCATGCCCCTCCTGCAAAGGAGGGTTGCCCCCTTCCCGCGGCCATGCATGATGCGCCAACCGACCTGTCCGACCCTCAAAAAGAAAACGTTCACGGGAGACCATTCAATGAAGCTCGTCCGCTACGGCGCGCCTGGCCGCGAGAAACCTGGCGTCATCGGTGACGATGGCAAGATCCGCGACCTGTCGCGCCTCGTGAAGGATATCGACGGCGAGATGCTCGCCTCAGGCGGCCTCGCGAAAATAAAAAAAGCGAACCTCAAGCGGATGAAGCCGGTTTCCGGCAAGCCGCGGCTTGGCCCCTGCATTGGCAACGTGCGCAATTTCATCGCTATCGGACTTAACTATTCCGACCATGCTGCCGAGGGCGGCAACCCAATCCCGAAGGAACCGGTAATTTTCAACAAGGCGCCGAGCAGCATATGTGGCCCCAACGACGACACCATGATCCCAAAGGACGCCACCAAGCTCGACTGGGAGGTCGAGCTTGGCATCGTCATTGGTAAGCGCGCGCGCTACCTCGCCAAGGACAAGGCCAGGGATGCCATTGCCGGCTATTGTCTATCCAACGACGTATCCGAGCGCGCGTTTCAGATCGAGCGCAGCGGCCAGTGGGTTAAAGGCAAGAGTTCGGAGACCTTCGGCCCCCTCGGGCCCTGGCTTGTCACCAAGGACGAGATCAAGGACCCGCAAAACCTCGACATGTGGCTCGACGTCAATGGCGAGAAGCGACAGCGCGGCAACACGAAGACCATGATCTTCGATTGCGAGCATCTCGTCTGGTACTGCTCACAGTTTTTTGTGATGGAGCCGGGCGATGTCATTATCACTGGCACGCCGTCGGGTGTCGGCCTCGGTATGAAACCAGTGCCGATTTATCTCAAGGCTGGCGACGTGGTCACCCTCGGGATCGAAGGTCTGGGCCAGCAGCGCCAAAAGGTGGTGCCCTTCAAGGCCTGACTGCCATGCCGGAGCGCGGGCGTCGGCCCGCGAACCCGGAAATCCAGAAATCGGATCAGAACTTATATCTCGATTGCGGGACTGGCGCTCGCGCGCCATCCCTGAATGACAAATAAAAAAAGCCCCGGGTACGTCCCGGGGCTTTTGGCAATGACCTTGGACGCCTCGTCAGGCCGCGGTGCGCTTGAGCACGCTGTTGGCGACGTCGCGGAATTCCGCCTCGGTCAATAGCTTCTTGCTCTTGAGCGAATGCGCCTTCACTGCGGCGGTGATCTTGAGCGCGTCCTCATCCGAGGCCTGCACGCCGATCTTCTGCAGCCACATATGGATCGAGTCGATGCCGCTGCCCTTGCCCATTACCACCTTGGCGGGTGGCTGGCCGACCGCGCTCCAGCGCATCGGAAACAGCTCTGTGGCGAATTTCTCGCCACAGTTCTTGAACCAGCTGGCGATGATGCCGGATTCGATCTGGTAGAGCGCCTCGCCGACGATCGGCTTGTTCGACGGCACCGCCACGCCGCTCTTCTCCTGCACCAGGCGGGCAAGCTTCGTGAGCTTGGTGGTGTCTATACCGATGTCGACGCCGTACAGGCACTTCAGCGCCATCACGGTTTCCTCCATCGGCGTGTTGCCGGAACGCTCGCCGATGCCGAGCACCGTGGTGTGCATCACCTCCACGCCCTCGGCCAACGCCATGACGGTGTTGGCGACGCCCATGCCGAAGTCCTGGTGGAAATGCGCTTCCAGCCGCTTCTTGATGCGCGCCTGCACCGAGCGGACGAAATATTGCATGGCGTGCGGCGATACCACCCCGAAGGTATCGACCAGCGCCAGCGCGTCCATGTGGCCTTCCTTGCCGACGCGATCGATCAGATCAAGCGCCCATTTCAGCTCGGCGCGCGAAAAATCGATCGGGAAGAACACTACTTCGAGACCGTTGTCGTGCGCGAACTTGGTGGCCTCAATCGAGGTCTCCACAGCCTTTTCCATCGGCCAGCGATAGGCGATATCGACCATGTGCTTGCTGGACGGGATTTCCATCACCACGCCATCGACGCCAGTGTCGATGGAACGCTGCACGTCTTCCTTCATGCAGCGCGCGAATGAGAAAATTTGGGGCCCGAGCTTGCGCTTGACGATTTCCTTGATCGCCTCGTTGTCCGACGGCGAGACGATCGGCATTCCGGCCTCGATGCGGTGGACGCCTGCTTCCGCCAGGCCTTCCGCAATGCGGATCTTGTCGTCCTTGGAAAAGATGATGCCGGTCTGCTGCTCGCCGTCGCGAAGCGTGACGTCATGCACCTTGATCTTCTTTGCGAACTTGAAGTCCTTGGTGACCTCGGGCGCATAGTTCCACTCGCTGACGAACCAGTCGTCCGTTTTCCACGGTTGATTTGCCATCCTTTTACTCCTCTCGCATGGGTAGTTTGATTGATATTGGGGCGTTTTTCCAGGCCGGGGCTAGAGCGATCAAGACGAGCAGACTATCTCGCTGTTGTCGTCGGCAGATATATTCAAGGATTGTTCGAAATTCTCTGTTGGACAGAACCCTTACAATAAAGAGTTTGGGCGGATCAAACCACTGGATTAATGAGCTCGCCAATGCCGGAAATTGAAACGCGAACTTCATCGCCAGCGACGAGATAGCGCGGTGGATTAAAGCCGATGCCAACGCCGGCCGGCGTGCCAGTCGCGAGCAAGTCGCCTGGCTCCAGCGTGACATAGGCCGTGACTGTCTCGATAAACGTCGGCACGTCGAAAATCATGTCGCGCAGTGTTGCGAGCTGCCGGCGCTCCCCATTCACGAATGTGGCAACTTCTTGAGCATCCGGTACGCCGAACTCATCACGCGTCACAAGCCATGGCCCAACCGGACAGAAACTATCCAGGCTTTTGCCAAGGAACCATTGCTTGTGGCGCTGCTGTACGGCGCGCGCGGTGACATCGTTGACAACGGTGTAGGCGAAAACGAAATCAAGTGCCTCGGCGCGTTTTATGTTTTTGCAGTGCTTCCCGATGACGACGCCAAGTTCGCCTTCGTAGTCCACCGTGTGGGTTGGGTCGGACGAGGCGGAGATTTTCTGGAACGGATCGGCAAGCGAAGAGGTAGACTTAGTGAAGATGACTGGATCGGCCGGAACCTCCTGCTTGTCGCCGGACTGATCAACGCCACTACGGGCAAATTCCTGCGCATGGTCATGGTAATTCTTCCCGACGCAGATGATGTTTTTCGTTAGCGGTCCAACCGGCGCGGCAAGCTTGGCGCGACTGAGTGCGATTGGCTCACCATGCTCCGGAGGAGTGCCCTCGCCGAGCAGCCTGATGACATGGCGCAAATCGCGCACCGATGCGCCGTTGATCGAAAATGGACGAAAGCTGTCGTCCTCAATCACGCCGAAAATTTTTCCGCGCGGGTTATTGATGGCTGCAATACGCATTGTCTCGTAATTTACCTTCCTAATGGCCAATGAAGTTCGTGGGGTGGACAAGCCGCTAGCAAAGACGATGACGGTCTTCAAGGCCTCGGGTAGCGCCCCTACATACGACCGCAGCCGCAGGAAACGGCAACAACATTGTCACCCGCGCCCCCTGGGCGTCGGTCGGCATGAAGTTCAGCCGACATTTTGAGGCCCGACGTGGTGACGCCCGGTACAACAATCTCGGCGTCCTACGCTATTTTATGGCGATTGTCTCGCTGCGCGCACTGGAAGTGGCGGGTTCCTTTACCGGATCGGTATAAAACTCGAATTCGTCATTCGCACCCAATTGAAGGCGTGTGACCACGCGCCAACGCACGTCGTCGGTCTGCGGATAATCAAGTCGAAAATGCGCGCCCCGGCTTTCGGTGCGCTTGAGGCAGGCAACTGCGAGAATACGCCCCAGCAGCGCCAGATTGCGAACGGACAGCGCGCTCTCCAATTCTTCGCCCCGCACCTTGTCCGAGTTACGCGCCTTATCGTCGAGCCGCATGGCTGGCACGTCTTCGCGCTCAATACGCTCAAACTCCGCGAGCGCTTCTCCAAGCGCTCGTTCTTCACGGATCGGACCCAGTTTGGTGTGTGCCAGCATGCAGCAAGTCGTTCGCACTTCGGATTGCAGCGGACCGCGGTCGCGGCCTAGCAGGCCTGCAAGCCACAGCTGGTCGGATTCGGGAATAACGGCTTCTTCCGTTTCGTTCAGATCGACCCGCTCGCTCCGGACCAGCATCGCCGCCTTCCTGCCGGCGCGCCGGCCATAGACGAGTGAAGCCGACAGGGCTGAACCGCCGATGCGGTTGCCGCCGTGGATGCCGCCAGCAGTCTCGCCCGCGGCGAAAAGGCCATCAACTGGGGTCCTCCCATCGATATCGATTTTGAGACCACCGAGCCACGTATGGCTCCCGGGCGCCACCTCGAGCGGCGTCTTAGTGATGTCGATGTGCCGGTGCAGGCAGGTCTTGTACACGTGCGGGATCTGCTTCTGGATAATGTCCATAGGAACCTTGGTTGCATCCATGAAAATGCCACCGGTTGAACCTGCACGTCCGGCGTGGATTTCCTTGGCCATGGCGAGGATGACTTCAGAACGCGTCGACTGTTCGGCCGTATCCGGGAAATAGCGTTTAAGGAATTCCTCGCCTTCCCGGTTTCTGAATACAGCGCCCGCATTGATGAAGCCAGTGGGGTGTGGCGCAAATCCGAAGAGCTCCTTGGGCGAGCAGCACATCGCCTGGAAATCAATCATCTCGATGCCAATGAGGGGGACACCGGCGCGAACGCCGAGCACGTACCCATCGCCCGTCACCTGTGGCGGGTTGTCGTTGACATAAAACAGCCCGCTGCCGCCGCCGGTGCACAGGATGACCTGCTGCGCCTGGTAGATGACGAGCGCGGCGTTCTGGTAATCCACACCCCAGGCGCCGATTACACGGCGGTCCCGTTTGATAAGATCGACGATCGCCGTTATCGAATGCTTTTCAATGCGTGCGTCGGCGCGCAGTTTCTTCGACAGAACCTTGGTGAGCATATTGCCGGTGGTGTCGTAGTGATGACAGGCCCTGTTTCTCGAGTGGCTGGGAAACGCCTTGAGATCGAGTTGGCCATCCGTGCTGCGCACGAATTCCGCCCCCCAGGATTCCAGATCGTGGACTACATCGATAATGTCGTGGACCCATAATCGCGCCAGATCGGGATCGATCAGTTCACCGCCATGCTTAAGGATGTCCCGGAGATGAAATTCGGGGCTGTCATCCTTGCCCATGGCAGCCGCGAAGCCTCCACGCGCCACCGTGGTCGTGCCGCTGGTGGCGCGGCCCTTCGTTACCTGGATGACAGCAACGCCGGTTTCGGCACATTCAAATGCGGCCATGGTGCCGGCCGCGCCGCCGCCGACAATTAACACATCGGTTTGGTAACGCTTGACGGGAATCTCAAGGCGATTGGTCCGCTTTGCCATTGGTCCCATCAGTGTTTTGCAATTTTGACGAACGCATCCACGCAGGCATCGGCAAAGACAGTGTCGTTGACATGCAGCGCGAATTCCTCGATGGGGGCAGTCTTCAGGTGCTGTTTTAGGGAATCCATGAAAAGTTGATACTCCTGCGGGCGCTTCCACGGACCCGTGTCGTTGCCGGCAAGATCCTGTGCTCGGCGCTTGGTATGTTCGCTGAACCCTTCGATCGGCACCAGAACGCTTACAGGCCCTTTGGCAGCATTGAGCCGGTTGCCGATTTCGCAGCCCAGTTTCTCGAACTCCTCGGCGTTGGTCCGCATAAGCAGATTCTGCGCGTTGTACCGGAAGAAATCGCGTTTCTGGTAGCGCTCGGGCACCTGGCCTACCCAAAAATTGGAGTGGTCGATCGCTCCCGGCACGACGACCTGCGGCAAGCCGGCCGTGCCGGCACCGGTCAGGCGCCCATTTCCTGCGGAAAATACCCCATCGACAATCAGATCTGCGAGTTCATGTGTTGTTACGTCGATAACACCCACGAGTTCACCCGATGCTGCCAGGCGCTCGAGTGACTTGCCGCCGACGCCAGAGGCGTGGAAAAGAATGACCTCGTAGCCCAGGGCTTCAAGGCGCTCGCTCACGCGGTCAACGCAAGCGGCTGTGCCGCCAAACGATGAGATCGCGACAAGCGGTGCTTTACTCTTGGGATGCTTCTGCACGGCCCGGTTTTTGACCGCCGCCGCTACAGCCAACGCGGCGTTCTCCATCACCGATTTGGTGATCCGGTTGAGTGAAACATCACCGATTGAGGGGTACATGGCGATGTCGCTCTCGGCGACGTACCATTGCACGGCCGCCGTGCCGGCAACCGTGCTGATCATCACTTTGGGCACAAGGTAAGGCATTGCCCGAAGGATCGAACAGACGAGATTGGTTCCGTTCGCTCCACCGAGTCCGATCGCGCCGGCTATTTCACCTTTGGAAAACTTCTCGATCAGTATGTTGGTGCCGCCTTCGATCATCACCGTGGCAGCGTCTTGCCGCGTTTGTTCGTTCAGTGTTTGCCAGCATGCGCCGGCCGCTGCGGCCACATCCGTGCCCGCAATGTCGACGCGGTCAACGTGGTGTGCCTTCAAGGATAAATCGACAATCCACGGCGTCACTTGCGCGCGCGTAAGTGCGTCTGCGACGAACCGAGCTTCTCTGCCCTTGGTATTCATCGTCGCCAGAACAGCGACTGTCGGTTTCGATGCGCTCAAGACGACCTCACGCGCGGCTTGGTGGGCGCTAGGCCAACGGATTTCCCATATTTTACGACGAGAGGATATTGACCGCGAGGGAGCCATGGGACAAGGGCAAAGTCTGCGAGAAGTTCGGGCCGTGGTTCGTCACCAGGGATGAGGTCAAGGATCCGCAGAACCTCAGCATGTGGCTCGACGTCAACGGCGAAAAGCGCCAGCGCGGCAACACCAGGACCATGATTTTCAATTGCGAGTATCGTCTGGTACTGCTCGCAGTTCTTCGTGATGGAGCCGGGCGACATCATTATCACCGGAACGCCGCCGGGCGCCGGCCTTGGCATGAAGCCAACGCCGGTCTTCCTCAAAGCCGCCTACGTGGTGACACTCGGAATCGACAAGCTTGGCGAGCAGCGGCAAAAGGTTGTGGCTGCCAAGTAAAGTTCGAGTCTTTGACTGAAGAGAAAACCCGGGCGGAGCGCCCGGGTTTTTTATTCTATACGCCGCCTATCCGTATGCAGTCCCCAACAAAACTTCCCAGCGGAATCTGCAACGCGAGCCATAGAAGTACGATCGCGCAGATAAGTTCCTGTTGCATTGGGCGTCCCCGACGCCCCCCAAGCAGATCGGATTGTGACCGAATCAACCTAGAGGATTTGTGGATTGTGAAGCCTATCCACAAATTTGTCAGTAACGGGATTGACCAGCGGCGAAGGTAGTCAGGGAGGTGATTGGCTCGGCGACGAGTCGATTTGCCGCTTGAGACTTTCGACCAGCTCCGAAATCTGCCGGTTGCCGGGGGCAAGTTGAGCCAGGCGCTGCGCGTATTCGAGCGCCAAAGCCAGCTTTCCGGCATCGCGGTAAAATGTAACCAGCGCAAGCAATGAATCGCGATCCGCGGGATGTTTGTTCAAATTGTCTTTGAGGATCGCAATTGCATCCTCAGTGCGCCCCGCCGAATTAAGGCCAACGGCATAGACATAAGCGTATTGAGTCTGATTGGGCGCCAGCTCGGTGGCGCGCCGAAGTTCCTCGAGCGCTTCATCATTCCGCTTCTGGCGGACTAACGCCAGCCCGAGCGCATGATGAAGGCCAGCATCTTGAGGCGAAGCTGTTACGGCCGTGCGCAGCACGTCCAAACCCTCGTTGTCGCGTCCCGATGCCCGATAAAAGTCGGCAAGGTTGATGGCCGCCGGCGTGTACTGCGAGCTCAGCCGCAGGGCAGCCTTGTATTGGGCCTCCGCATCCGCCGTGTGGCCGCGCCGTGCATAAAACATTGCAAGCGCGGAACGGTTTTCCGGCCGATCCGCGTTGAGCTGCTGGATGGCAACAAACTCGGCCGCGGCACTTTCGAAGCGTTCGCGGTCGGCAGGCGGCTGACGTTCGGCCGGGACCGCGGCGAGAAGGGAAGCGGCGTGCGTGCGCACCCCGCGCACGGAATCTGAAAGCAGCGGCGCAACCAGCGGCCAGATTTGCGCGGCAGGGATATTCGCAAGCATATCCATCGCGCCAATTCGCACCATTGGATCGGGGTCGGAAAGGCCGCGGCTCACCAGGTCGGCATTCGCCGGTGAAACATGCGATGCCAGCTCCATCATCGCGGCGGCACGCGCCACATTGGGCGCATTGCCATCTGCGGCGACGGCGGCAAGCAGTTGTTCCGCGCCGGGCGCATCTGTTGAGGCCGCCCGGAAAGCGTCCCCGTAGGTCTGGAAGCCCTTGCGATCGGGGCCGAACCAGCGCTCAACCGCCCCCGCCGCCCATTGAGCGGGTTTGTCGGTGTGACAGTAGTTGCAGGCATTCGGCGTGCCGAGCTTCACCGACAAGTCCGGCCGCGGGACTCGCATGCTGTGATCGTGCCGGCGGTCGGCCACCATGTAGGTTCGCGCAGGCATATGGCACGAGATGCAATTCGGCTCCCCGTTCGCGTGCTCATGATGGCTGTGCTTGGCGCTCGCATAGGTTTCCGAGGCGTGACACTGGAGGCAAACACCCTGGCCCGCAACGTTCAGCTTGCCGCTGTGAGGATTGTGACAATCGCTGCATGTGACACCGGCCGCAAACATTTTGCTCTGCCTAAAGGGAACATAGTTGTAGGACTCCTCAACATCGCGAACTTGCCCGTCAGGCCAGTAGACATCTCTTGCAAGCGGAGATGCAATGAAGTGCGTATCGGACAACCACCGCCCGGGCATCCAGTCCTCTGAAATCTCGCTACGGCGCGCGTGACAGCGGCCGCACATTTCGACCTCCGTGCGCAACAGATTGGCTGGAAGATTGCGCTGCGGCTGTCCGCTACGCGGATTGTGGGTCCAGGCGACACCCTGACGTTCATCGAAACGCGCAAGCAGGCCCTTGCCGCGATCCTCGCGGCGGTTGAAGGGCAACCAGCTTTGCTGCGCTCGCGCCCAGCCAACATGGTTGGAGCCTTGCCCGTGGCACGCTTCGCAGCCAACGCTGATTTCGGTCCAGGTCGTCGCATAACGATCATTTGCCGCGTCGTAGTTTTTGCGAACTCCCGTCGAGTGGCACTCGGCGCACATGAAATTCCAGTTCTGATTGAGCTTGGTCCAGTGCAGAACGTCGTCGTGCCGAATATTTTCATTCGGGTAGAGATGGAACCAGCGCTGCCCGCCTTTATCCTTCGGGCGGGTATCCCAGGCGATTGAGAGCGCCTGCACACGCCCGTCGGAGAATTCGATCAGGTATTGCTGGAGCGGATCGACGCCGAATGTGTACTTCACCTGGAAGGTTGCCAGCTTGCCATCCGGCCCGTCGGTCTCGACAAAAAATTTCCCGTCTTTGCGGAAAAAGCGTGAGTGCACACCGAAATAGTCAATGACCCCGTCATTGAAATCGCCGAGCACGGATTTTTCAGTCGCATGATCCATGGCCTGCTTGTGCTGCGAGTTGCGCCAAAGATCAGCCTGCGCGCGATGGCAACCGGCGCAAGCCTCACTGCCAACGAAGGTCGCTGCGGCCGTGGGCTCCGCGCGGCGCTCGAACAGCAATGGCCAGGTTATGACGCCGAAGCACACCAGCAACGCCATGGCCGTCGCGGCGACGAAGATGACCTTCCTCGACCGAGGTACCTCCGCAGTTGGATGATGTGCAGCATCCACATCGTCGGCTGCAGGCCGATTCTGCGGTTCTCGACGAGGCCGGCGAAACCGGGATCGCGCCAATTGATGGTCCTCTAAAGGGAGCCTTGGACCATCTAATTAAACGCAAAAATGCGCTTCCAGTCATCCTTCATGCTGACCACGGTCCAATCGTTCAGCTTGGCTGCATCCAAGGCCTTGTCCAGATGACCAACCCGGGATTGCCGGTCATAGGCATATTCACGCTCGGCGTCCGTGTGATGGACGATCAGGCCAAAGCGACGGCCGCCCGTTTTGGTTGCCCATTGCAGCATCTGGAGATCGCCGTCCGAATTGCCGAAAGCCGCAATCGGGCGCCGGCCGATATGCGAATTGATTCCGACCGGCTTGCCGGCCCCGTCGTCAACGAAATCAACGTCGGCGAGCCGGAACAATTCCGGAATATCGTGCTGCATCTGGAAACGCGTCTTGATGCTCGATCCCACCACTTGTTCGGGTGGAACACCGTACACTTGTTCGGTCCACGGACGCATGAACTCGATGCCACCTCCCGAGACAATGAAAGTCTTGAAGCCATTGGCGCGCAGGTACGCCATCAGCTCAAGCATCGGCTGGTAGACGAGCTCCGTGTACGGTTTCTTGAATCTCGGATGGCGCGCAGTCGCGATCCAATCCTTCACGATGCGCTCGAATTCCTCGACGGTCATGCCAGAGTGCGTCGCCATGACCAGCTCGACCATGCCGTGCTCGCCTGATGCGGCGAGCGCCTTCAGGTCGCCAGCGAGGACCGCCTTGAATGGTTGTTTTTTCTTCCATTCCGGATGCATCGGCGCGAGCGCCTTGACGCGATCGAGTGCGAACGCGAGCTGCGTATACATCGGCTGCTCGACCCAGAGCGTGCCGTCATTGTCGAATGTGGCGACACGTTGCGGCACCGGAACGAAATTGGGCGAGCCCTCGCGCGTCACGGCGGCGACAAAGTCCAGAATCGACTGCTTGGCTTTCCCCTCATTCCACGATGGGAGTGGATCGCCCTGCGCCAGGGCTGGAGACTTGGAAAGAACAAGCGCACCGGCGGCGGATACGAGCAGCGCCCTAAGCATCGCACGCCTATGAAGGTCGTTGTGCATTGCCGTCTCCCCTTCGGAAGGTGAATTTGTGGCGGACTCAGAGCGCCGGTCGCAGCTTGAGCCCCGAAACACCCAACGCAACATTGACGGCAACAGAGCCCTCAAGCGAAACGGGTTGCAACGCTACGGTGCGGCCGGAGCCACCGATCAGAACATTGGCGCCGGCACCGAGGCCAATTCCGAGATCGCCGGAAGCGCCGACGTATTCGCCGGCAAGCGCGCCTGCCGGAATGCCGACTGTAGGCGCAAGCACCGCCCACCCAAGGACTCCTCCGGCACTGATACCGATATCGATCCCGACCGTGTTGAGCGCACCTTGATAGGCTTGTGGCGGGTTCGCAGGATTGCTGGGCACATAACGGCATTCCATCGACTGGTGGCCGGCTATGATGAAGCCGATGCTCGGATTGAGCTTGCACGTAAGCATGCCGACCTGCGTCCAGTTTCCCGGCGCCTGGGCAATTGCCGGCACGGCAAAAACCATCGCGACCGCGGCCGCGAACAAAGAACCGACGTATTTTGTCATGACTTACTCCGCCGAAGATGAAAGCGACAAAAAGATGCGGACGCTCTTTGGAGAACGCCCGCGGGGTTGACGGCCGGTCTTGGCTATTGCCCTTCGTGGCTCTTGAGCATCTCCTCGACCTTGGCCTTTACCGCTTCGAGGTTGAACGAAGCCGGAGCCTGCATCGGCGGATATTCAACTGCGGTCGATGCCAACTTGGCGACATACTGCTGGACCATCACGAATCGCCAGAATTCTCTGGCGTAAAAGTCGTTCATGTATCCGCCACCCAGGTGGTTCAAAGTTTCGCCGCGAATTGACGACGTCCGCTCAAACGGGTCCTGGCGGATGTTGTACATCAGAGGCATGTCGGTGGTGGTTTTCTCGCCCGGCCAGCCATAAGGCTGCTGGTAGAACGCAAACTTGAAGTCATCGAGACGAAGTGCGCCGAGCGCGGCGCCACCAAAGTAGAAGATTTCATGACGAGCGGAGGGCCCTTTGCCCGTCAGGAGTGCCATCTGATTATAACCGTCCAGATGGTTCTTGTAGGTACGGCCCTCGAGCGTCACACCCTTAAGAAGCTGGTCGGTGATGTTTGTGTTTCCCGCCGCCGCGGAGAGCGTCGGAAGCCAATCGAGTCCTGAGAAGATCCCGTTCTCCACGGAACCCGGCTTGACCTGGCCGGGCCAGCGGATGATTGCGGGCACGCGGAAGCCACCTTCGCCGACGGTACCCTTGGTATTCTTGAACGGCGTCATGCCGCCGTCCGGCCAAGTGAAGACCTCAGCGCCGTTGTCCGTCGTGAAGATGACGATGGTGTTGTTGGTCTCGCCAATGTCGTCGATATGCTTGAGCAACGCGCCGACACTGTCGTCCAGCTGAGCCATACCGGCTTCCTCCAGACCGTAATTGGTCTGACTGTTCTGCATCGCGCTGTACTTCTTCGACAGGAATGTCCAGACGTGCATGCGCGTCGTGTTGTGCCATACAAAGAACGGCTTGTTGTCTCTCTTCGCCTTGTCCATGAAGTCGCTGGACGCTTTGACCAGCACTTCATCGAAGGTCGTCATGTCGTACTTCGCCTTCAGGAACGGCAGATCGTGCATATTCGGCACGTTCGACATGTTCGGGAATGGCGGCAATGGGCCCTCATCGACGATCCTCTGCTTGCCGATCTTTCCCCAGCGCGGCATCTCGGTCGGATCATCTTTATCGGTCGCATAGCTGTGGATCAGGCTGCGTGGTCCGTACGTGTTGTAGAACTTTTCGTCGACCGGGAACGAGTACCAGTACGGATCTGACATCGCGTCGAGGTGGTATAAGTAGCCAAAGAATTCATCGAAGCCGTGCACCGTCGGCAGGAACTTGTTGAGGTCGCCGAGGTGATTCTTGCCGAACTGCCCTGTGGCGTAGCCCAACGATCTGAGCACCGTGGCAAGCGTGACAGCCTGGTCAGGTATGCCGACGTCTGCGCCAGCCTGACCTACGGTCGTCAGCCCCGTGCGGATCGGCAGCTCGCCGGTGATGAAGTTGGCCCGGCCCGCCGTGCAGCTTGCTTCGGCATAGTAGTCGGTGAACATCATTCCTTCAGATGCCAACTTGTCGAGGTTTGGCGTCTTACCCGACATCATACCGCGATGATAAGCGCCGATGTTGAACCAGCCGACATCGTCGCCCATGATGACGAGGATGTTGGGTTTGCGCGGTTGTTGCTGCGCGTTTGCTGGTGAGCCAAAGACCGCCACGGCGATGAGTGCCGCCAGCAAGCCGAACCAGAGTTTCTCGATGAATCTCATAGGTCACGTCCTTCCAATGTCCAAATCAGCGTCCGGACTCTACGAAGACTTGAATGCAGTCGAAGTCCAACGAGGCGGATCGGCGCTCAGCACCACGTCAAGCCGCCGCGAAAGTCGCGATTTGATTTTAAGAGGGAGAATGACCGTCGCCCTATTATACCCTGGTCCACCAAGAACCCGATACCGCCGCATGCGTCGGAGATGACAGATTTATAACTGCTGAATCTCAGAGGCCGACACGGATCGGCCGGCACGTCTGCGTACATGGCGAACGAGGATCGTTTCTCGTTCCCAAGCCGCTGCAGATGCCCTGATGTGCCAAGATCGAGGATCTGCCGAAGGCAATCCTCGATCTTGAATTGTGACTTCTATGCTGTGCCCGTGGGGCGTTCCGGCTCAGGCATCGCCGGTTGGCAGAACCACAAAGCGTGTTCCATCCCCTGACTTGATGCGCATGAGGACATTGCGCTTGCTGGCAGTGCGAGCTCCGTCGAGCGCTTTCTTAACGTCGGCCGGCGTAGAAACGACTGCACCCGCTACGTCGAGAATCACATCGCCAGCTTTGATGCCTTGCTCAGCGGCCGGGCCATCCTGCCGCACGTCGGCAACAACGACACCTTCCTTGCCGGCCCCGGCGACGCTTGCGGCGGGCGCCAGCGTTAAGCCGAGCGGCGCCTTGTTGGCGTTCTTCTGCTCGGCCGGAGCAGCTTGCGCCTGGCGCTCTTTAGGCGGCTCGCCGAGCGTCACAGCCATTGGCTGCTCCTTACCGTTGTGAATGACGGTGAGCTTGGCGGTCGACTGCGGGGCCATCGACCCGATCATGCGCGCGAGTTCGTGCGCATCTTTCACCGGCTGACTATTCACGGTGGTAATCACGTCGCCCGAAGCGAGCTTCGCCTTGGCCGCCGGGCTATCCGCCTGCACCTCTGCGATCAGCGCGCCCTCTGCTTTCTTCAGGCCGAGCGCCTCGCTCATCTCGTCGGTCACCGGTTGAATCTGAATGCCGATCCACCCACGCGTGACCATGCCCTTGTCGCGAAGTTGTGCGACAACGGTCTTCACGGTGTCGGCGGGAATTGCGAAAGCGATACCGACCGAACCGCCCGAGGGCGAGAAGATCGCCGTATTCACGCCAATGACATTGCCGTTCACATCGAAGCTCGGACCACCCGAATTGCCTTTGTTGACGGGCGCATCGATCTGAATGAAATCATCGTAGGGTCCGGCGCCGATGTCGCGTCCGCGTGCCGAAACGATTCCGGCCGTCACCGAGCCGTCGAGACCAAAGGGGTTTCCCACGGCAACGACCCAGTCACCAACGCGCGGCGCCTGTTCGGCCAGCTTGACGAAAGGAAAGTCATTGCGACCCTGAACCTTGATCAGTGCAAGGTCAGTCTTTGGGTCCGTGCCGATGACTTTCGCCGTGTAGGTCTTGCCATTGTCGGTCTTGACCTCAACTTCTTCGGCTTTCGCAACGACGTGGTTGTTGGTGATCGCATAGCCGTCAGCCGAGATGAAGAATCCCGATCCCTGGCCCATGCTGAATTTTCGCTTCGGCTGCGACGGCGACATGCCGCGCGGCATTCCGAACTGCCTGAAAAAGCGGTCCGCCGGTGAGCCGGGCTCGATACCCGGTGCGTCCTGGTTGTCGTCGGCGCCCATCATGTCTGCGCCTTCTTGCATCTTCACGCGCACCGAGATGACGGACGGCTTCACCTTCTCGACCAGATCGCCGAAGCCGACCGGACGTTGCGCGGTCTCGGCGAGCGCAGGCGCGGTAGCGGCGAAAAATGTCCCGTTGCTCTGGACATCCATCAATAGCGTGGTCGCGCCCAGACCCGCGACCGTCGCGAGAAGAACAAGCCGGCGCGCGGACAGAACGGCGCGCAACGGAGAGTGTTCACGTATCAACATTTCCAAGTCTCCATGATTGAATTGCTGACGCCAGCGGCGCCGCGTCGCGCGCTCTCATGGATAGTTCCGCATTACGCGGACGTTTCAGCGGAATTAATGTTTGGTAATCGGTGAGTATGAGATTTAGGAATTTTCCGTCCACTTGCGCCAGTGCGTGGGGCAAAAGTTCAGCCATCTCTTGCTTTCGGCTTTGATCCATCCGCCCAGAACGCGTCGGCACGGAAAAGTCACCGCATGCACGCCGCTTTCATCGATGATGGCGAGCTCCAGATCGCAGTCGAATGGCGCCGTGGATTTTGGATGCCACATAATGTCACACCAGGACGTTCGAGCAGCGACACCTGCGGCGCTGCCGGGACGTCTAGATGGGAACGCCGTGTTACGGCCGGCTTTCGGCGGAATTAATCTTTGGTAATCGCGCCTTAAGGCGGAACGAATCACGATCTCGGAATTACCGGCTTCTGAAAACCTGAAATCACCCAGGCGCAAATCAGTCCGAAGATGAGAACAACAAGCGGCAGAGCAAGAACGAAAATCAATAACGGTATGATATCCGGAAGCGGGCCCGAGGTGAGTCCCGGCATTTGAATCGGGATTTCTTCTCCGCACGCGCCGCTGCGTTGTTTGCCGCAATCAGCCTGCCAGCTCTTCACGGCCGCCGAGTTTCGCATGAACGTCACGATGTCGGATTTGGCCGTTCCTGCAGGGGCAGTCACAACAAACTTCAACCCGTTGGGATCGGTGACCGGATACCGGATGTCTGTTCCCGCAGGAAGATGAAACACGGCCCACGCCGCGCAGCCCGCGAGCCACAGCACCGAAAAAACAACCCACAACCTGAGAAAGCCAAGGCGCCAGTTCATGATTCCGCGCGCATGTTGCCGGGCCACGTATGGCCACTTTGGCATACACTGGTGCAAACGCGCGAGCGGCACGCTAAGCTGGCGTGCCTACGACGCTGACCGCTGAAATTAAGCTTGATTGTTCAGGTTAATGCCTGAGGGTCATTGTGGCATGCTCTCCTGCGGTTAGCATTTTGCTGGTGGACAGGACTCGCGATCAAGCGAGTGGGGAGAGTGTTATGAAACGTATCTATCCGGTAGCCCTCGCCGCGGCGCTCACAGCCTTCGCAACGCAGGCGTTTGCGCAAACGACGCTGCATGACAGCCGCTACGAAATGGTGACCACTTATCAAGATCAGAACGTCAACTTCGGGGTGGGCGTTCCGCGCCAATTCCACCGACATTGGCCGGGTTGGTCATATTTCGGAAATCCGCACGAGCCTGGCTGGCAGAATTACGGCTGGCACCGGCCGTCGGGCCAGGTGATCATCCTCAACAAGGGGAACGGCGAACTTTGGTCCTGGTCTGATGCGCTGCAGACGGTCAGTTACCTCGGACAGATATTCCCGCTGACAGGATCGGGCCCGTTCGCCCGCATCATTCAGGTCCCTGAGGAAAAAAATCGCTGAACGCAACCGGAGCTTCGGCAGCTGCATGCGCAAAGACGTAACATTTGCTCTGATAGCCGTCGCTCTCCTGGGCGCCGGTTATTTTGCGAGCGAAGCGTTGGCGCGCGGCGGTGGCGGCGGAGGACGAGGTGGTCACGGTGGCATGAGTTCGGGCTGGCGCGGGCTCAGCATGTCCGGTGGCCACATGTCCGGTGGCCACAATATGTTCGGCCGCATGTCTCACATGTCGCGCTTCCCATTCAAGGGGCAGAACCAGCACGGGATGCAGAACTTCGGGCACAGCATGATGCATCACCACCAGCTCGCTCAAGGACAGTGGCATTCGATGCCGGGCTTCGGCAGCCACGGGCAACAGAAATGGGCGAACATGCAGGGCGTGTGGCACAAGGTGCCGGGCTTCGGCAGGCGCGGCCAGAACAAAAATGCGCGCGACTTCCGCAGGGACTGGCAAACCGGCGGGGGTGATGGCGGCGGAGGTGGTTGGGTCATTGGCGTAAATGCCGGAGACCTTTGCATGTACACCGGGATGTGCCAGGGCCAGGGCGTATGGCAAGTGGTGCCGCAGGCTACTGCCAGTCGCGCACATCAACCGCGCACGATCAAGAGAGACTGGCAGGTTGGCGAAGAGCTCTGAGCGCGGGCTATTGATCTGAAGGCTTCGACTTCAGCATCCCGGCAATCGCTTTCCACGTTTCATTTTTCAGGTCGACGAGCGGCGGATTCGCCAACTCGACGGTCGTCTCGGCTTTCGTATTGCATCCAGCGACAAGACGGGAAATCTTTATCTCGCCATCCGTGTAGTAACGATCCCCCTCCCCGTTGCGGCCGACAAGCGTTGGCCCGACGCCGGTAACCTCGTAGATAGCCTGGACGACCTTCGCCTTTTTCAAATCGTCGGTGAGCAAGTCCCGCTCTGCGTCGATATCAGCCCCGATGTGATGCGTGACCTGCCCGGTATAACGGCTTAGTCCCACGTCGCGGTCGAACGTCGCGGAGCCGAGCCACACCGGCCTGCCCTCCTGTCCTTGCTTGAGCACTTCCCAGAGACGAACATGGTTGCGCCGGTCGGCGCTGTCACCGACCGGTTTTTCGAACGCAAGGTCTTCGCGGCGCCCCTCATAAAAGAGAGGGCTTACAGGCGCGTCACGGTACGGCCTGCGCAAAATGACGCTACCGACAATTTCCACGCTTGATTTGAATGTGATTGGATCAGCGGGAAACCAGCCCGCTGCGTGCATGGCGCACAGAACATCATCTCTGGCTCCGACCAGACCCACGTTGATCGGATCACCGGGAATGTCCTGCGCGGTGCGCGTCACCATCGAGAGCCCCGCGAGCCCTTTCTGATGCTCGTAGTGGGTCCACACCAGCGGGAGCAAGATGTAGGCGGTGAACCCGTAGGCAACGAGAACGACCGCGAGGATCGTAAGCGTTTTTCGCGTTCGTGAACGGCTGGCTGCCATCAACGCTCAGGATGCCGGCTTGCTTAGAAATCCGACTGCAGAATGCTGCCCATGCTGGGATAGAGGGTGTTGTCCGGAACGTAAGCAGGCCCGGGCTCGGAATCGATCGCATCCATGGCGTTCAGGGAACCACCGTTGCCGCCGGGCCCAATATTCGCCCAGTTGCGGTACGCCGCATAGGCCTCCGGGGTCCCTACATAAGCGCAATTGCAGCCGGCGGCATCGGCATAAACGTAATAAAGCTGGCCATCCTTCCTTCGTGTCACGAGCTTGTCCGGCGGCAATGATTTCAGGATCGCAGTCTTTTCCGGCGTCGTCGCGTATTTGACGATGAACCCGGCCTGAGTGAACAGGTTGTCCGGCACCACGATGGTCTGCTGTTGCGCGAACGCCTGGCTGCAAGCCAGCAACGCGGATGCGATGATGACGAGACGATTCGGCATGATCAGCCTCCTGTGTTGTACAAGAGATCAGTTATTTGGCGGCGGCGGAACCGCGCCTAATCCCGGTGGCGGGCCCGGATTCTGCATTTGCAATTGCAACAAGCCTTGCGCATGTTCGGACGGCGGCGGATAGGGATTCGATTGCGGCGCATTGCCCGCGGGATTGAGGACACATCGACCGCCTATGCCGCTCAGCGTCTGAAGGCATTGCTGCTCAGTGAAATAGTTGCACTGCAGGTTGCCGTCATTGTCCATGATGGCGCACCAGGAAGGATTTTGTGCATGGAGCGAGGTGGCGAAGGCAATCACCGCCACCAGAAGGACAGACGCCGCAAATACGTTTCGCATGACGGCACTCCACACAATCAAGCTCACTGACGTCGGGCCTCGATTTCCAAACTAACCATTCGCGCGAGCAATGTCGCCGGATAAAGTTGGCCAACAATCGACTCGAGATTGCACAGACTGCGGGCAATGGGGTGTATCGGCACAATATCCCCATAGCCGACGGTGGTCAGTGTGACAAAGCTGAAATAGATCAAGGTGCTCGACAACTTTTGATTGTCTTCCAGAACCATTCCGCTGAAAGCATTCGGGACCCAAAGTCCGACAATCATGAACAGGGACACAAATGCCATTGCAATCAGCAGATAGAGCAGAACAGCCCCCACAATTCGGTGGACGTTGACGCGGCCAGCACTAAACACCTTTCGGGCGACGACATACCCGAGTACGCACACGCTGATGAGCCACCCCGCCGCAACGAGATAAAGGTCATAAGGCAGAGGCTTGATAAACCGCGCGGTGACGACCACGACATTCAGTGAAAATCCGGCGAGCATGATGGCCGTAGCCGCAGGGCTTGCAGATATGATGAGCACGCCGGCAATCATGACCAGGCCAACGACCACCCCGAATGCGTCGAAGGTCTTGATCCCAACGGCCTGAAACGGCGCGACAACAAACAGCATCACGAGCAGCAGAACGGTCAGCACGCTCAGGAGCTGATCGCTGTGCTGATTCTGCAATTGGCGAAGCCGGGATCGGCCGCCAAAGCTCATAGCCTCGTTCCCGACCACTGGACGGTCAGTTCTTCGGCAAAGTTTTAACGTCCTTCGCCATCTGCAGGCAGGTCAGCAACTCGACGTAGCTCTGGGAGGCTGCGCCATCGCCCACCATACGCACGCATCTCGTTCTGTTCTCCTGAGCAAATTGCGTCCATTGGCTCACAAGAGTCGTCCGCGCGCCTTCCTCGTCCTTCAGGCAGGCCGCCGAACTGGCTTGGCCTTCCGCATTGCTCTGATAGGCCTGCACATCGGCCTTGCAGCTTTTGCGGATGTTGAAAGTCGGCACATCGTCGGCGAGCGCGGCGGGCAGCTGCGCACAAAGAGTTGTCGCCCCGACAGCAATCATGATTACACATCTCTTCATTTTACTCTCCCTACCAACGCGTCGTTCCGCGCCGCTACTCGCTCACCTTGTTGTTACGCTGCGCCTGCTCGAGTTTCTTGACATCTTCAGGCGACAGCTTCGGCCGGTCAATGGTCAGCGTGATCTTGTTGATCTTGCCCGAGAAAGCGAACGGCGTCCGGTAGTCGGCATCGTTAACCGGGGTGCCGGTATCGGAGCCGATATCGAGGCTTTCATCCCACTGCAGGATGAAGGGCAATGTGTGCTCCATTTTCTCCGTGGCCACCACATTGCCGTCGACCTTCAGCACGCCGGTGCCGCCTTGACCAATGCCGCTATAGTTGCCGAAGGCCATGGTGGCTGCGCCAAGCCCGTCATATTTGAAGTCGAACTCGAGCACGTGCTTGCCAGGTGTCAGCTCTGGGCCCTCCCAGCGCACGCGCTTCAGGTCGACGAGATTCCAGAGAAACACCGGCTTGCTCTTAAGCACATAGAAGCCGTAGCCGGCGAACCGCCCGCCTTGCGTGATCAGCATGCCATCGGCACCACCCTGCGGGATCTCGACCTCCGCCTTGAAATTATAAGATGTGTTCAGCAGGCTGGGAGCGTCACCATTCGGCACACCGGTGAGCCGTTGCGTCCATGTGAACACGTTGCGGCCGGCGCTCAGGCTCGGTCGCGGCGTAATGATGCGCGTTACGACCGATGCATCAAGCGGCAAAACCTGATATTTCTCCGCTTCCTTCCAGAACAAAGCCTGCAATTCCTTCAGCTTTGCCGGGTTTTTGGCCGCAACATCGTCTGCCTGGGTCCAATCATTCCTCAGGTCATAAAGCTCCCATGGAAAATCGAGCACGTTCGTCTTGGGGGCAAGAGTATCCCACGGCGCGCGCATGACCTTTGTGCTGGCGATCCAGCCCTCACTATAAATCGCGCGGTCGCCGAACATCTCGAAATACTGCGTCTTGTGTGCCGAGGGCGCGTTCTCATTTTTCTTGTCGAAGGTGTACACCATGCTGACACCCTCAATCGGGCTCTGCTTGATGCCGTCGACGATCTTCGGCTGCTGGATGTGAGCCGCTTCGAGAATGGTCGGCACGATATCGATGACGTGGTGGAACTGGTTGCGAATGCCACCCTTGTCCTTGATCACGTTCGGCCATGAGATCGCCATGCCCTGACGGACACCGCCGAAGTGCGAGGCGATCTGCTTGGTCCAAGAGAACGGCGTATCGAACGCCCAGGCCCAGCCGATCGACATATGGTTATAGGTGCGATCGGTGCCCCAGACATCGTAGAAATATTTAAGTTGATCCTCGACCGACGGATTGACCTGATTGAACATCGCCACTTCATTCGGCGTGCCGTTCGGTTGGCCTTCAGCGCTCGTGCCGTTGTCGCCGGTAATATAAATGATAAGCGTGTTGTCGAGCTTGCCCAGGTCTTCAACTGCCTGAATGACACGACCAATCTCGTTGTCGGCGTAGGCCGCATAAGCCGCAAAAACATCAACCTGACGAATGAATAATTTCTTCTCGTCGTCCGTAAGCTTGTCCCAATCCTTGATCCGGTCGGATGGCCACGGCGTCAGCTTGGCATTCTGCGGAATGACACCGAGCCTCTTCTGGTTTGCGAAGATCGTCTCGCGCAACTTGTTCCAGCCCTGATCAAACAGGTGCATGTCGCTGATTTTTTTGACCCACTCTTGGGTGGGGTGGTGCGGCGCGTGCGTAGCGCCTGGCGCGAACTTGATGAGCCAGGGCTGGTCAGGCGACAGTACGTTGATGCGATTCATGTACTCGATCGCTTCATCCGCCATGGCCGTCATCAGATTCCAGCCCGGCTTTCCTTGATAGGGGTAGATCGGTGTTGTATTGCGAACGAGATTGCCGGGCTCCCACTGGTTGGTGTCGCCACCCATGAACCCGTAGAAATATTCAAACCCCATGCCGGTCGGCCATTGGTCGAACGGTCCGGCCTGGCTGGATTGATACTCCGGCGTGTTGTGGTTCTTGCCGAACCAGGCAGTGTGATAGCCGTTGTCCGTGAGGATGCGCCCGATCGTCGCCCTATCCTTGGTGATGACGCTGTCGTAGCCCGGGTAGCCAGTTGCCTGCTCGGCAATGACGCCAAAGCCAGCCGAGTGATGGTTGCGCCCGGTGATCAATGCAGCACGTGTCGGCGAGCACAAGGCCGTCGAATTGAAATTGGTGTAGCGCAGGCCGTCACGGGCGATACGGTCGAGCGCCGGCGTCGGAATGACACCACCAAAGGTGCTCGATACGCCATAGCCAGCATCGTCCGTAATGATCAGCAGGACATTCGGCGCGCCCTTGGGCGGCACGATACGCGCCGGCCAATAAGGCTTCGATTGCGTCGCCTCCTGCTCGATCTTGCCGCCGAATTTCGGCGGCGGGGCCGGAAGTTGCGAGCCATCGATTGTTGTGGTCGCGGTGGGGGAGCCGGGGGTACCCGTAATCTGTTGCGCGAACACCGGAGGTGTTGTCGCCGTGCCGACAAGCAAGAGCAGCGACGAGACAATCCAGCAAATTTTCCTCTGTGGCCTTTTCATACCTTCCCCCGTTGTCAGGCTATCAGCCTGACGCATCCATTAAATATCAAGGGCGAAATGGTATTGATTTGCGTCAAAGAGCGAACGCACTTTTGCGTGTAGTCGCGATAAAATCGTCGTAAACGATCCGCGAAAATTGAACTGGATGCCATGGCGGCTCCGATTTAAATGCTATAATTTTTCGGGTTTGTTGGGGGGCCGCATGAACTTTGTGTTGGCGCGTAGCGCAATCATTGCATCGGTCATCGTAATTGGTCTTTCGCAGGGAGCGACCGCCGCCGACGTCGCGCTGCCGACCAAGGCGCCGATTGCGCCCCCGCCCGCAATTCAAGGTTGGACCTACAGCCTTACGCCCTATGTCTGGGCGACCTCGCTCAGCGGATCGACGACAGTCAAAGGGCGAACGACCGATATCGACGCGAGCTTCACCGACATTCTCGATCACACGCAGTTCCCGAAGGGACTGTTTCAGCTCGCAGCCTTCGGCGAGGCGCGCTACGGCCGCTTCGGACTTCTCACCGACATCGCCTACATGAAGCTCGGCCTGGGCGCGAGCCTGACACGCTCGCGCGGCGTCGATGAACTTGGTCTTTCGGTCGGCGCGTCGGCCGGATTGACGGTCGAGATGGTCATTGCGGAGGTAGCCGCCGCCTATGAAATCGCGCGCTGGAACGGCCTCACCTCGCCTGGCTCCAACACGGCGCTCGATCTCTACGCAGGAGGGCGCGTGTGGTGGCAGCACGCAGACGCACAGTTGGCGGTTTCGGGCACGGTGAACATTCTCGGATTGACGCGGACCGGGAACGGCACGTTTTCGGCGTCGGCAGACGTGAGCTGGGTTGATCCTTTGGTTGGCGCGCGCTTGCGCCACCAGCTTGCTCCCGGCTGGAACCTCGTCGTCAGCGGCGATGTCGGCGGTTTCGGCGCCGGCAGCAAGTTCTCGTGGCAGGCGCTCGCGACCCTGGACTGGGAATTCTGCCGCTCGAAGTCTGTCACATGGAGCGGCATGGTCGGGTACAAGGCCCTGTCGGTTGACTACTCACAGGGCAGTGGGCTGACGCACTACGAGTACGACATGACCATGTACGGTCCGATATTCGGCGTCACGGCGCGATTCTAGTTCAGCCTGCCTTGCGCCGCCGCGCGGCCGGAGCCGGCTTCCTTGCCTCTTCCTTGCCGGTCTTCTTGCCGGAAATCGTGAACAACATTTCCTTCTGGCCCTCGATGCGCTTGCGCGAGCGTTTCGCAGACTGCTTGCGGCCGGAGAGGCGTTCTTCTTTCACGCTTCGCCGCAATGCATCCATGAGATTGATGACCTTTGCTGGCGCGCGCTCCTTGGGCGCTTCGATCTTGAAGCCTTTGGATTTCTTCTGGACGAGCTCCTTCAAGGCCGTTTCATAATGGTCTTCAAACTTTTCCGGTTCGAAGTGCCCCGATTTTGTTTCGACGATGTGCTTCGCGAGATCCATCATGTCCTTGCTGATCTTCACATTCGGGATGTCGTCGAAATATTCCTTTTCGTCGCGGACCTCATAAGGATACCGCAGCAACATCCCCATCAGGCCTTTGCCGCGCGGCTGCATGGCGATGACATGCTCGCGGCTGGTGAGCACGACGCGGCCGAGCGCCACCATGTTCATCTTCTCGATGATGTCGCGAATGACGACGAAGGCGTCCTGCCCCACTTTGCCGTCGGGTGCGATGTAGTACGGACGGATATTGTAGAGATCGTCGATTTCCGACTTTGGAACGAACTCATCGATCTCGATCGTCTTCGTGCTCTCGAGCGCAATCGTCTCGATTTCGTCCTGATCGATCTCGACATACTGGCCCTTGGCGACCTCGTAGCCCTTGATAATGTCTTCCGACGGCACCTCTTCGCCTGTGTCCTCGTCGACCTTGCGGTAGCGGATGCGGTTGCCCGTGTCCTTGTTGATCTGGTGGAAGCTGATCTTCTCGCGCTCGCTCGTCGCGGGGAAAAGCTGAATGGGGCATGACACGAGAGAAAGGCGTAGAAAGCCCTTCCAATAGGCGCGCGGGGCCATAAGCAACTCCTACACAACGGGACAGAACGCTATTGTAGTCGTTTCATGCATAACTTGCATCGCTCCAGGCTGCCCACGTTCTCAGTCCGTTCCGAAAAATGGGCACACAAAGTAAACCGGAGGTGAGAGCCTCGCCGGATAACGCCTGTCTGCTATAGTTCGTGCCTGCTCAAGCAAAAAAATTTGAATTCGGGGGGAATACGATGCGAACTGCGATTTGGCTTGGCTGCCTGGCGCTCGGCGCCGCTCTATCGTCACCGGCGGGCGCCGAAAACATCAAGATAGGGATCCTGATCCCCTATTCCGGAACCAATGCCGATCTCGGCGATGTGCAGGACAAGGCGTTCGACCTGTACATGAAGCTTCACGGCAAGGATATTGCGCCGCACACCGTCGAGCTCATCAAGCGTGATGAAGGTCCGCCGTCGGGTGCCAATGCAAAGACCGCCGCGACCGAGCTGATCACCCGCGACAAGGTCAATCTCATCCTCGGCGTGGTGTACTCGCCGTCCGCCATAGCGATGGCGCCGGTCATCACCCAGGCCAAGGTGCCCTTCATCATCGCAAATGCCGGCACCGCCTGGATCACGCAGCTGTCGCCCTACATCGTGCGTTTCTCATTCAGCATGTGGCACGACGGCTACGCGATGGGCACCTTCGCGGAGAACAAGCTCAAATGTAAGACGGCGGCGAGCGCCTATACCGATTTTCCGCCTGGGAAGGACTCGACGGAAGCATTCAAGACCGCCTTCGAGAAGGCCGGCGGCAAGGTGATCGACGCCATCCCAATGGGTAACCCGGCTCAAGTTCCCGACATGACGCCGTTCTTCCAGCGCGTAAAGGATCAGAAGCCCGACTGCCTCTTCGTATTCATCCCGTCGGGCTCGCATGCTTTGTCCGTAGTCAAGACCTATGGCCAGCTCGGGTTGCGCCAGGCCGGCATCAAGCTGATCGGTCCGAAGGACGTCGTGCCTGACAGCAAGCTGCAGACCATGGGCGATGCCGCCATCGGAACGATCGTAATGAGCTCCTACAGCAACGATCTCGACAATCCCGCCAACAAGGCCTTCGTCAAGGCGTGGCACGAAGCCTACGGGCCCGACAACTATCCCGACTTCGAGTCGGCCAATGCATGGGATGCGATCGACGCAGTCTTCCACACCATCAAGAAGCTCAACGGCAAATTCGACGCCGATACCTTCGTCAACGAAATCAAGCACTGGAAGGCTTCAGGGCCGCGCGGCAAGATCGCCATCGATCCCGAGACACGCGATATCATCAATGACGAGCACGCGATGGAAGTGATCCGCAAGCCTGACGGCAAGCTCGGCACCAAAGTTCTCGGTACCATCACTGCAGTGAAAGATCCCTGCAAGGACCTCAAGATCGGACGGTGCGGCGCTCAATAGCCGCATCGCCATCAGTGCTGCACGCGAGTTCGTCGCATGTGGAAGTGCGTCATCCCGATTGCTTTCCTCGCGACGCTGGCGACGGCGGCAGCCCAGACGCCGCCCGCTGGTCGTCCCTACGGCATCGAGACCGTCGGTGCGTTCCGCACGTTAATTCTGAAGGGCGATTTCAGCCCAAAAGTATCGCTAGGCGGGGTGATGAAAAAACAGCCGACGACCGGCGTCGGCACCCTGGCGGGCGCCCGCGGCGAGATCACCATTTATGATGGCAAGCTGATCGTCAGTTATGGCAAGGAAAGACGGCATCCGGCGGCCAACGCCGAACGCGCCGCGCTGCTTGCAACAGCAACAGTTGACGCCTGGCAGACGGTCAAGGTGGAGCAGGATATTGCACCTGACGACATTGAAAACTTTATCGCGCGGACGGCGGCGGCGCACGGGATCAACCAGGAAGGCCCCTTCCCGTTTCAAGTTCGTGGCAAGCTCGCATCCTACGTCATGCACGTGAATGCCAAGCCGGCCAACGGCCCGCACGGAATGGGCCGACCAATCGCCATCACGATGCAGATCAAGGGCGACACCATTGCGGGCATGGTCGCCGGCATTTATGCATCGCGCGACTTGGTCGGCATTGTAACCCGTGGCGGCGCGCGTACGCACAGCCATTGGGTCTCGCCCGATGGCAAATCCACCGCGCATCTGGACAGTTGGGGACTGAAAGCCGGTGCCGAGCTGTCGCTGCCGAAACAGTAAAATACCGTCACGCGACTTCGTCGCTGATGACCTCGATAACGATATATACGCACAGACACACGTAGATCAGGATGAACACGCCTGCCGATGGCCCGAAAATGGCAACGAGGGCGAATACAGCGGCAAGTGCGGCTGCGACCCAGACGTCAAGCGGTATCAATGCGAACATGGCGCCCCTTTTCTGTCGGGCACCTAGCGGGGAGATAATCTCCTACCGACGCGGAAGCGCCCGGCAGGAGTCATCAGCCTGTTGGCGGTTATCGGGGGACTCCATCCCCGTCAACGACGATAAATCATAGGCGGAGGGTCGGCGCGGTCAAGAACCCCCGGTCTCCATACATACCGTTATTTTGACTCTTCGAAAGGCGGCCGGGCAGTCAATTCTCATCTGAACAGGGGGACAAGCCGCCCTTGCGCGCGCAACCATAATCTTTGCACAGATGGGACAGGTCGCCTTCACAGGCAAAGCCGGTGATCGGGCAACGATTTGGCAATTCACCTCCCGACCGAACAGCGGTAAAGAACCTGGGATTGTTCCAAATTAATTCCATTACGGCGCCTCCGTAAGTAACACTCGATCATATGCGGTCATTGGTCCGATGATGGTCGTACTTCGGTCACTCTTGTTATGGGGAAGCAGGCGATACGCGAATGCTCGCGGACCAGCGCTTCGCTTTCCGCCAGGTAGATACAAAAAGTTCTGTCGGCAGCGATGAATGATTGGACCCACCGCAACTTTCCGGAAAGCTTCGCAAGCGCACTGTTGGAGGTCGCTGCAAGTTCCTTGAACTGCAGAGGGTTCAGACTGCCGACATTCGGGATGTCCCGTTCGATCCGATAGCGTTTCATTGGCCTGGTCCTTGGCTAGCCCCTCAGGATTTGTCGTGCAGCAACAGATGTGCATGCCTCTCAATCAAGAGGCACGCCTCCTTTTTCCGCGTTTCCTTCAAGGCCTCCACAAACCGCGCGAAGAAGCTCTTCCTCATCTTGACGTGCAGACGCCCGGAAGCGGCCGTAGCGGGGGCACGTGCGCCTGCATAAGTTGCGGCATTTATCATCTTGCTCTTTCTCGAAAGGCTTCGGCGACGTCAGGCGGAGGCCTCCCATCGCCGAGACAGCCTCACCGTTTCATGATGACGACTTCCAGATATTCGCTCGGCACAACCATGGTGCCGTTGTCGGCACGATTCATGCGCGCGATAAGGTCATACAGATCCTTTTCCAAACGATTCTGCTGCGGCGTCTCAAGGGCCAAGAAAGCCTTGAGCATCGGACCGTAATAAGTCCTGAACACCTCGAGAAAGTGCTGCGCCGACCGATAGCGAAAGTTGTAGTGGCGCGATTCTGTTTTGATCCAGGCGGAGGCCGGCTCGAACATTTCAGTCAAGCGTGCGCGCGTGCCCCAGAGCAACGGAGACTTGGTGCCGGCCGGCGGCGGTAAATATTTGCCGAGCGTCTTGAACATTTGCCCAATGAAGCCGTCGGGGGTCCAGTTGGTGAGGCCGATCTGGCCGCCCGGCTTGCACACGCGCAGAAGCTCGGCGGCAGCTTTGTCCTGGTTGGGCGTAAACATGACGCCGAACGTCGAGAGCACCGCATCGAAGCTGCGATCGGCGAATGGCAACGCCTCGGCATCGGCTTCCTGGAATTCGATAGCCGCGCCTTCGGCTGCAGCGCGCGCGCGACCCTGCTCCAGCAGGCTCGCCACATAGTCTGTCGAAACGACATTGCACCAGCGCCGCGCGGCGGCCAGGCTGGCCATTCCGTTGCCCGCAGCCACGTCGAGCACTTTACTGCCTGCGCTCAGGTCGAGCGCCTCGCAAAGTTCTTCGCCCACGATCTGCAAGGTCGTGCCAACGACGGCGTAGTTACCCGACGACCAGGCTGTCTTTTGCCGGGCCTTGATGACCGCGAGATCGGCCGATGCGGCGGACGTCTGCACGGAGGGTTTGACTGCGATTAGTGTTGCAGCAGGCATGACAATCTCCTGTCCAATTTCCAACATGATTGAGATGTGAGTACCGCCTCCACACGTGGAAGGCTTTGCCCGGAGCTTGATTTGTTCTTGAGACGGGCTTGATTATTTCCTGAGACCGGTTCTGAAGTGCAGTTGGGGGCGACCAACGTGCAATTTCTCTTTGGTGATCATACGCTTGACGATGACCGTCGCGAGCTGCTCTGCGGCTCAGAACCCGTTGCCGTGGAGCCGCAGGTATTCGATCTGCTGATATATCTGGTGCAGAATCGTGATCGCGTCGTCAGTAAGCATGACCTGATCGCTGCAGTTTGGGGTGGCCGGATTGTTTCCGATTCGACCCTGACCAGCCGCATCAATGCAGCACGCAAGGCGGTGGGCGACAGCGGTGGAAAGCAGAAACTGATTCGCACAATTGCCCGCAAAGGTCTGCGTTTCGTGGCCGACGTCCAGATGCGGCCCCTCGGCATGGATCCGCAGGTCGAAATCCAAGACCCACCTCGCTCGGCCCTGCCACTGCCGGACCGGCCCGCCATCGCCGTGCTTCCGTTCGTGAACATGAGCGGCGATCGGGAACACGAATATTTTTCCGACGGCATCAGCGAAGACATCATCACCGCGTTGTCCAAGTTGCGCTGGTTTTTCGTGATCGCACGTAACTCGTCGTTCATTTACAAGGGCAAGGCCGTCCACATGAAGCAGATCGCCGAAGAACTCGGCGTCGGCTATGTGGTCGAAGGCAGCGTACGCAAAAGCGGCGATCGGGTACGCATCACTGCACAGCTCAATGACGTCGAAACCGGCAGCCACATATGGGCCGAACGCTACGATCGCGATATTGCCGACGTATTCGCGGTTCAAGACGAGATCACGGAGGCGATTGTTGCCGCGATCGAACCGCAGATCTACGCCGCGGAGAATTTTCACGCCCAGCGCAAAGCGCCCGACAGCATGGATGCATGGGACCTGGTCATGCGCGCGCTGTCCCATTATTGGCGAGTGACGCGACAGGACAACGTCGTTGCCCAGGCCTTACTTGAGAAGGCGACAGCGATCGACCCAAACTATGGCCAGGCGCTGGGCGTGCTTGGCGCCAGCCACACCTTCAGCGCGCATATGGGTTGGGCGGACATGGCTTCGTCAGTACCGATCGCCGAGCGCGCGGCGTTGGCTGCGATCCGGGCCGACGGCGAAGATCCTTGGGCGCATTATGCGCTGGCAAATGTTTATCTGTTCACGCGGCGCTTCGACGATTCGCTCGCAGAATTCGAGTTGGCGCTGCAGCTCAATCCCAACTTTTCGCTGGCGCAAGGTTATTACGGCCTGGCGCTGTCCTATTGCGGGCGCTGGCAAGAAGCGGACCTGGCTGCGGGTCGCGCATTGCGACTGAGCCCGCGCGATCCGTTTTCAGCGATCTACTGCGGCATTGCCGCCTACTCGCAGTACGTCGGACACAAATACGATGAGGCCATGCGGTTGGCGCGCGAATCCATCCGTTTGCGGAACGATTTTGTCGGCGGCCACAGAGTACTCACTGCCGCAGCAGGTATGCTTGGCCAGCACGAAACCGCGAAAGCTGCGCTAATCGAGCTGCGGCGCGCGCAGCCCAACATTTCCCTAGACTGGCTTACCAGCGAAATGCCGTTCAAACGGGATGTGGACCGCGCGCACTATCTGGAGGGCTTCCGCCGTGCGGGGCTGAAGTGATTGCGCGTGAGCGCCCAACGTCACTTGTGGTGACGTCGCAAATACTCGTGCAGTGAAGCAGTCCCGGTTTCCTTGAGTAAGGTCTTGAGCATCATGTCTTTTCGTCGGCCCTTCGCGAACTTGGGGCCGTATTCCTTGCGGAGCGAGCCAACCCGGGTATTGCCGTGTTTTTTTTCAATCCTGCCGGTGCGGTCGCGATGGCGACGGTCTAGCCCACGACGTCCCCTTGCCATTGTAGCCTCCTTTGCCTCAGTGAGGATGATTCACCCAGTCCAGTTAAAAATCTGACGGACGTGCTGTAGCTGAACATTATTTTACAGCGGTGGTGTTTTCCAGGGACGGCGCTGTTGGGCTCGCGCCGGACGCGTCCACTTTGAACGGCAATCGATGCTGACTATTGCGCCTGAAGTAATCCAATACGAACACGCGGATTGCAGAGGAAAGATTACGCCTGTTGCGACCGTGATCAATGGTTTCGACCAGCTTCGAGACTGTCATGTTTTCGCGCGCTGCAATATAACGAAGGCCATCCCAGAATTGATCTTCCAAAGATACGCTCGACTTGTGTCCATCACGTATGATCGAGCGCTTGACGACGGCAGAATTCATGCCGCGGGGTGCTGCTGTGCGTCTGCCGGATGCTGGAGCGACGGGGGGTACGACTGTCATTGCTATGAAACCTGGTTTTTTAAACTGTCACTATTAAAGGCCGGTCATTCCCGACCAACAAATCGCAATATCGTGATCAGCTGGGTGACGGTTAAGTTGCGATATCCGGCCTTCAAATCGGTGCAGGAGAGCTTTGTAACCTGTGCTTTAATCGGCAGGTCCACCGTCGAGATCACGCATGAATATCCTTCGTCTCTATGGGCGTGTTCTGGCTCTGCTGGGCTCCGAGGGCCCATTGGCGTGGGTACTGGCGCTGGCAAATCTCGCCCTTGCTGGAGCACAGTTTGCCGAGCCGGTGCTACTCGGCCGCATCATTGACACACTGACGGGCTCGCAAATGCGCGGCGAAGCCCCGGTCTGGTCAAAATTGGCGATCTTGCTGGGCGCCTGGGCTGGGTTCGGACTTTTCACCATAGCCTGCGGAACGGTGATCGCTCTTTACGCAGATCGGCTCGCGCACCGGCGGCGTCACGTCGTTTTGACCAGCTATTTCGAGCATGTCCTACAGCTCCCCCTCTCCTATCACGGCAATACACATTCAGGGCGGCTGATGAAGATGATGCTCCAGGGTACGGAGGCGCTGTGGAGCCTATGGCTTGGATTCTTTCGTGACAACCTTTCTTCGCTGATTTCTCTGCTGATCTTGCTGCCCATTTCGCTCTTTATAAATTGGCGGCTCGCTTCGCTGTTGATTGTCCTGTGCGTTATTTTTGCGGCTCTTACCTTGCTTATCGTGCGCAAGACCGAAACTCTGCAAAGTTCTGTCGAACGTCACTATTCAGATCTTGCAGAGCGGGCATCCGACACTCTGGGCAATATTGCGTTGGTTCAAAGCTTTTCTCGCCTCGAAGCTGAAGTGGCTGAACTGCGTCTTGTCGTCGAGCGTTTGTTATCCGCGCAAATGCCGGTTCTCTCCTGGTGGGCATTGGCAAATGTGTTGACCCGCACTGCGACAACATTGACGGTACTGGCCATCATCATCGTCGGAACGCTGTTGACAATTAAAGGCCAGGCCACGGTCGGCGAAATGGTCACATTTATGAATTTTGCCGGACTGATCATTGCCCGCCTTGAGCGCAGTGTGAGCTTCATAAACGGCGTGGTTTCAGACGCGCCACGACTGCGTGAATTCTTCCAGGTATGGGACACCGTTCCGTCTATTCGGGATGAACCGGATGCCGTCGATCCAGGTCGACTACGCGGGCTTGTCGAGTTCAAGCACGTTTTCTTCTCGTACGACGGCAAGCAGATGGCTGTGGAGGATTTGAATTTCAAAGCAAAGCCGGGCGAAACGATCGCCCTCGTCGGTGCAACGGGTGCGGGCAAATCGACCGCAATCGCGTTGCTGCACCGTGCGTTCGACCCGCAATTCGGTCAAATAGAAATCGACGGCACCAATATCCGCAAATTCAAGCTTTCGGCATTGCGGCGCAACATCGGTGTGGTGTTCCAGGAGGCCTTGCTATTCAACCGTTCGATCACCGAAAACCTGCTGGTCGGGAAGCCCCATGCGACCGACGCGGAAATTCTTGATGCGGTCGAACGCGCGCAGGCCCTGGATTTCATCGAGCGGAAATCGGCAGGTTTTGGCGACAGCGTCGGCGAAAGGGGGCGTTCGTTATCCGGCGGCGAACGCCAGAGACTGTCGATTGCTCGCGCGCTTCTCAAAGATCCGCCAATCCTCATTCTTGACGAGGCGACGAGCGCCCTTGACGCTGACACCGAAACGAAAGTGATGCGCGCACTTGACGAGGTGATGAAAGGGAGAACGACTTTCGTCATCGCGCATCGTCTCTCGACGGTACGCAAGGCGTCGCGCATCCTCGTCTTCGACAAGGGAAGAATTGTCGAGAGCGGATCGTTTGACGAACTGATCAGCGCCGGCGGTCGATTTGCCCGCCTCGCGGATCAGCAATTTATTTCGACGACCCCGTCTGTTTCCCCGGCCGTAGTCAATTCATAAAATTCTTGCGCCCTCAATCCGACAGCGATCCCAGGCCGTACATAATCCTCAATACCGGACCCATTTGCATACCTACCCGGTCGAACCATCCTTTAAAGATGGGTATGATCTGTCCGGTGCGATAAATCTCGGCAAGTCCTGTATTGACCGCGAGGCGAAGAGCCCAGTCGCCGCGGGGCAATGTGATGGCGTACGGCTCGACCGACAAGTCATCCGGGAGCATCATCAGGTCTTGTGGATTTTTCATGTGAGCACCGACCAGCAGAAGCTTGTCGCTGGCAAAACCATCGGCTTTGCCGGCCTCCAGCAAGGCAACCGCTTCGCCACCATCCTTCACAGAGATCACGGTCGCTTCGATCTTCTGTTGCTTAAGCTGCGCGATAATGGCCTGCTCGTTCGTCGTCCCCGAAGCGACGGCAATTCGCTTGCCAGCCATATCCGTGAAGGTGCGGATATTGGACGCTTTCGCAACGACGATGCTGGTGCTTTCGACAAAGATGAAATTCGAAAAATCGACTTCTTTCATGCGGCCCAGCGTCACCGTGCTTGACCCGCATTCCATATCGGCCTTGCCGCTTGCCACTGTCGCAAAGCGCGTCTGAACGTTTACAGGTATCCACTCGATCTTGAGATCCCCGATGCCAAGCTGCCGACCGATAGAGCTCACCACTAGTTTGCAGAGATCGATTGTGAAGCCCATCGGTTCTTTGTTGTCATTCAGGAAGGAAAATGGTCTGGCGTCGGTCCGGTAGGCGAGCTTGATTGTTTTTGAGCTCGCAATGGCTTTCAGATGGCTATCCGGCGGTACCTGCGCCTGAGCGGATGCCACCGTCACGGACAACAGAGTCAGGAGTACAGCGATCAGCCGAAACATGATTGTCACCGTTGTTGGAGATAATGAGTTCGCAGTCTCCGAAGAGTCGAAAGCATCGGAGTTAAGTCAATTGATACGCCTAATCGTGCTGGAGGACCTGACCAAGATCAATACCCCGAAGACGCGGGGCAAAAAACCAAAATTCGCGCGGCGCGGTCAACTCTGTATCGTGCGCGCTTAAATTGTCCGGATGCCCGAACTAACGTGGTCCGGCCCCCGGATCGGGTATCACCCGCGCGGCGACCAGCCTGTTCCAGATGAAAAGCACCAGTATCGCGCCGATGGTAGCGCCGATGAAGCCTGCACCTTGATCGGCCCGATACCAGCCGATCGTTTGACCGATCCAGGTCGCGAGGAACGCCCCGCCTATCCCAAGCACTGTCGTGAGTAGGAAGCCTGAGGGACTGTTTGGTCCCGGCGAGAGCCAGCGCGCAATAAGTCCCGCCACAAAACCGATAAGAATGATCCAGATAATGCCCATGCTCGCTCCTATGTTGTATTTAGCGAGACCATTCCTCCCGCACCGATCACACAAGAACGCATCAGAGCATACGCTCAGCTTCCTGTGCAGTCGGCAGTCGTCCTTTTGGCGTCAGTTGGTCGACCACTTGCGGCAAATATTCGCTCAGGCCGCCGAGCAGGTCTTCACGCGACATGCCCGTTTGCGACATGAGCATGTTGACCCTGTCCGACCCGAGAGCGCGGGCAAGATCGTTTGGAGCTATCGTCTTGTTTGGACCGGTGCCGACCCAGGAATCGACGGTTTCGCCGTGGCCGCTCTGCTGAAATTGCTTGAGAAGGTCGTTCAAGCCGCCGCTCAAGACGCCGCCCGCGGCGCCACCTGCAAGCAGGCCACCCAGTCCGCCTTTGAGCAGATCGCTCAATCCTCCGGCGCTCCCGGCCTGATCGACATTAATAGGGTTTGTCCCGGGCGCGCCGCGCGTGTTCGCTGGTGCAACAGATGGTTGGCTACCAGCCATACCCTTGACCGCTTTGTACGCAAGCAGACCGAGGATCGCCATGGTGATTGGCGACATTCCTCCGCTGCCGCTGCTCGGATTGCGTTGGCCGCGCGGTCCATTTTGCATTCCGTTGAGGACATCCATCAGACCCATGTGCCGCTCCCGTTAAAATAAAAAATCCAGATTTGGTTTCGGACGGTATGAGGTTGCGGTGACAAGAACATGGCGACCCATCGCGCTTTGGCGCCTGCTCGCGCGAAAGTTACCGGTCACGACTTTGAGGCGAAGTTATACTGAGCGTTCTGGGCAGGGAGGTATTGAAGTAGCGCAAGAGCACCTCTGTCACAAACCGACGTGGAGGACGGGTCATGAGTATCTTCGGAAGCATTATGGGCGCAATTTTTGGTCACGGCTCCGCTCAGGCGGCGCAAGCGAACGCTTCGCCGACCTTGGCCCCGGGCGCAACGCCAACAAGCGCACCACCCGCACAAACGGTCGATGTTGCTGCTATCGTCGACAAGGCGGCAGCGGCCACAGGCGAAAAGCTTGCCTGGCGGACTTCCATCGTAGACCTGATGAAGGCTCTCGGTCTCGACAGCAGCCTGACCGCAAGAAAACAGCTCGCAAAAGAACTGCAATATACCGGCGATACCAATGACTCGGCGACCATGAACGTCTGGTTACACAAACAGGTCATGGCGAAGCTCGCCGCCAATGGCGGAAAATTGCCGGCAGATATCAAGACTTGAACTTCCAACCGGAAATGTCAGGAGAGCCTTATGTCTGGCATGCTCATAAATCTCATCATCCAGATTGTTGCCGGGGCAATCGGCGGCAATGTGGCTGGTGGGGCATCTAAAGATCTCAGCCTCGGAACGGCCGGTAACACAATCGCCGGTGCAATTGGCGGCGGTGTTGGCGGACAGATTCTGACTGCACTCATTCCAATGCTTTCCCAGGCTGCGGGCACCGTCGATGTCGGTGCACTCATTGGCCAGTTTGCGGGCGGCGGTATTGCCGGTGCGATCCTGACGGCAATCGTCGGGATGATCAAAAACAGGGCAGCCGCCTAGCGGAGTCGGCGACATCCGCAGCAGGCCTTGAGAGCTCGCGGCGGTGCGGATCTGATGGACACGCGGATTGCGCTGCTGCGCAGCTGATGTGGGTTAAAGGTCTTTTGGCGCCCTGTAACGCCTGGGCACAAAATTTTATGCGCGTTTTATCGGGTTTTCGGCCTCCTC
>Ga0187785_10000035_pt1 | contig 49455 bp, 46 predicted proteins | sample 0815_BV2_4_20_MG_FD_132466 | JGI IMG/M metagenome (GOLD analysis project Ga0187785, IMG submission 132466) | Tropical peat soil microbial communities from peatlands in Department of Meta, Colombia - 0815_BV2_4_20_MG | ecosystem: Environmental > Terrestrial > Soil > Wetlands > Peat | place...
GCAGCGACGAGAACGTCACCACGCTGGCCGCGCCGGCGGCCGCGGCGTCGCGCATCGCCTGCTCGATCCGGGCGTTCGCGACGCCGAGGATCGCGAGGTCGACCGGCTCGGGGACGTCCAGGATCGACGGGAAACAGCGCAGGCCGTCGAGCTCATCGTAGCCCGGGTTCACCGGGTGGATCGCGCCGTCGAACCCGCCTCGACGGAGCTCGGCCAGCATCTGGGCGCCGAGCGAGCCGGCCTTCGCCGACGCGCCGACGACCGCGACCGAACGGGCCTCCAGCATCCGCCGGAGGGCGGAGCCGTCCTCCACCTACTTCTTCCCGAGCGCGTGGTCCTTCTTGGCCATGCGGTAGGCCTGCCAGCCGGGGATCCCGTTCACGCCGCCGCCGGCGTGCGTGGCACTGGAGCCGTGATAGAGGCCGCGCAGCGGGGTCCGGTAGTCGGCGTAGCCGGGCGCCGGCCGCATGTGGAACAGCTGCTCCACGCTGAGCTCACCGTGGAAGATGTTCCCGCCGATCAGGCCCAGGTCCTGCTCCATCTCGTAGGGCCCGATCACCTGGTAGTCGATGATCGAGTCCTTGAAGTTCGGCGCGAGCTCGTCGTAGAGGTCGAAGATCCGCTTCGCGTAGGCGTCGAGCTCCTCGCGGTGCGGCTCCTGCGTCCAGTCGTCCGGCACCCACTGCGTGAACATCGAGAACACGTGCGTCCCCTCGGGCGCGAGCTTGTGGTCCAGCGTGGTGGGGATCGTCCCGTCCACGAACGGCGCGACCGCGGCCTTTCGGCCCATGTGCGCGTCCTGGAACGCCTGCTCGGCGTAGTCGGAGGAGAAGCACAGCTCGACCGAGCCGGTGTGGTGGTCCTGCTGCTCCTTGCCCGGCTGGGCCTTGAAGTCCGGCAGCTCGCTGATCGCGACGTTGATCTTCACGACGCCGCTGCGCGACTTCCACCGCTCGATGTCCCACACGAAGTCGCCCGGAAGCTCGTGCCGGTCGATCATGTCCAGGAACGCGATCTTCGGATGGACGCAGCTCACGAGCACCGGCGCGCGGAGCTCCTCGCCGCTGTCCAGGACCACGCCGACGGCGCGTCCGTTGCGGACCACGATCTTCTTCACGCGGGCGCCCGTGCGGATCTCGCAGCCGAACGCCTCGGCGGCCTTGCGGATCGAGTCCGAGACGCCGCCCATGCCGCCCTGCTGGAAGCCCCAGCTGCCCAGGTGGCCGTCGCCGACGTCGCCGATCGAGTGGTGCAGCATCACGTAGGCGGTGCCGGGCTCGTCGGGGCCGGCCCACGTGCCGATCACGCCGTTGACCGTGAGCATGCCCTTGACCGCGTCGGACTCGAACCAGTCGTTCAGCAGGTCGGAGACGCTCATCGTGAACAGGCGCGTGACGTCGCCAACGCCGCGGACGCCCAGCTTTCGCATCTTCCACGCGGTCTGCATCTGGGGCAGCAGGTCGCCCATCGACATCGAGCCGACCTTCGGCGGAACCTGCAGCATGATCGGACCGAGCACGTCGGCCACCGACTTCAGCCACGCCTCCCACTTCGGCAGCGTGTCGGCGTCGGTCTTCGAGAACTGGGCGATCGAGTCGTAGGACTTCGCGGCGTCGTCGGGATAGACGGTGACCGCGCGGCCGTCGGGATACGCCTGGAAGTACGGGCCGAACGGCGTGACGTCGTAGCCGAACTGCTTCAGTCGCAGCTCGCGGATGATCGTGGGCGGCATCAGCGACATGACGTAGGAGTACGTCGTGACGTTGATGTCGGGGTGATCGGCGAACGGGGCGCTGGTGTCGGCGGCCCCGCCGGTCTTGTCGCGGGCCTCGAGCACCACGGTCCGGGCGCCCTCCCGCGCGAAGTACGCGCCGCTGACGAGGCCGTTGTGGCCCCCGCCGATGATGATCGCGTCGTAGACGTTGGAAGCCATGGGACGTTCGGTTCCTCACCCCCGGCGGGCGCCGGGACGGGGTCTATCTTCCCTCGTATTTGAATCGTCAGTCAACTCGGATGCCGGGGCCTGGACGTTTGACGCCGCAGGTCAGGCCCGTACACTGGGCTGAACGGCGGGTCAGGATCCGCGCGATCGGATCCCCGTCCTGCTCGGCGTTCAAGGAGACACCGTGGCCACGAAGACCCGCCCGAAGGCCCAGCGCGACCGGCACCAGGAGATCCTGGAGGCCGCCGCGCACGTGATCACCGACCGCGGCCTGGCCGAGACGCGGATCCAGGACATCGCCGAGCGCTGCGGCGTCTCCCCCGGCCTGATCCTGTACTACTTCGGCTCGAAGGACCGGTTGCTCGTCGAGGCACTGACCTACGCGAACGATCAGTCGTTCCTGAAGACCTCGCGTGAGCTCCGGCGGATGCCCTCGGCGGCCGAGCGGATGGACCACCTGATCCGCGGCTCGGTGCCCGGCATGCTCCCCGAGTTCGAGCTGCTGGACGAATGGGCCCTGTGGCTCGAGATCTGGGTCCGGGCGCTCCGCGACCCCCAGATGGCGAAGGAGCACGAGATGCTCGACCGCCGCTGGGTCCAGTCGATCGCCGAGGTGATCCGCTTCGGCCGCCAGACCGGGGAGTTCCCCGCCGACGGCCACGACGCCGACGACCTCGCGATGCAGATCGGCGCGATGGTCGACGGCCTCGCGATCCAGGTCCTGCTGAACGACACCGTGATGACGCCGCAGCGGATGTACGACATCTGCGTCGACGTCGCGGAGCGGCTGATCGGCTACCAGATGCCCGCCGCCGCTCGCTGATCTTCTGCCCGCTTCCTCCGCTGGCTCTCGGCTCTCGCTCAGGCTCGCCCTGTTGGCTGGTGCGCGACGAGGGAAGGAGGTGAGGGACATGAGCGGAAGGATCAGACGGGGCGCGGTGGCGGTCACGCTCGCCACCGCGGCTCTGGTCGGCGGGGTCGGCGTGCAGCACGCGTTCGCCCAGACGTCGTCGGCATCGCCCAGTGCGTCGAGCAGCACCTCGAGCGGGAGCGGGAGCGGGAACGGGAGCTCCTCGACGCAGCATCGGTGCCCGAACATGGGCTCGAGCAACTCCTCGAACGCCACGAGCGGATCGAGCAGCTCGAGCGCGTGAGGAACGAGGACCGGGAGGGTGGAGCGCGCCGGCAGGCGCGCTCCACCCGCGTCACGTCCGGCGGTGTACGACCTCGCCGCCGAGGATCGTGGTCTCGACCATCGTCTCGAGCAGCGCCGCCGGCTCCTGCGCGAACACGTCGCGCGACAGCACGACGACGTCCGCGTACTTCCCCGGCGTCAGCGAGCCCCGGTCCCCCTCCGCGAAGTTCGCGAAGGCGCTGCCGAGCGTCCCCGCCCGGATCGCCGCCGGGAGGTCCAGCGTCTCCTCCGGGACCCAGGACTCGCCGCCGTCGAGGTCGGCCCGCGTGCACGCCGAGTAGAGCCACACGAGCGGATCCATCTCCGCCACGTTCCAGTCCGAGGAGAACGCGAGCGTCGCCCCGGCCGCCTGCAACGACCGGAACGGCCACGCGAACGGCCACCGCTGCGGCCCGACGTTCGCCCGCCAGTCCTGCACGATCTCCGGCGCGCAGTGGCGGGGCTGCATGCACGCCACCATCCCGAGCTCCGCGAACCGCGGCAGGTCGTCGGGATGGACGCACTCCACGTGGACGATCTGGTGGCGGGCGTCCCTGGGGCCGTTCACCGCGCGGGCGTGCGCGACGGCGTCGAGCGCGGTGCGGATCCCGCGGTCGCCGGTCGCGTGCGTGAAGGTCTGGAACCCCCGTCGCTCGAGCTCCACGATCAAGGCCGCGAAGTCCTCCGGTGGATAGAACGTCTCGCCGCGACGCTCCGGCGCGTTCGCGTACGGCTCCAGCATCGCGGCCGTGTGCGGCTCGATCACGTCGTCGATGTAGAGCTTGATCGGCCCCACGCGGAACCGGTCGTCGTCGTAGGTTCGCTTCGCCTCCGCGAACGCGTCCAGCTCCTCGGCCGTCGTTCCGGGCGGATGGAACAGCGCCGCGATCACACGGCTGCGGAGGCGGCCCTCCCCGCGCGCCCGGACGAACAACGGCACGTCGTCCACCGAGTTCTGCGGCTCGACCGCCGTGGTGATACCCAGCTCGGCGGCCATGTCCAGGCTGTTCGACAGCGTCCGGTAGACCGCGTCCGGGGCGAAGTTCGGAACCTGTTCGGCGAGCGCCGCCTGCCCGACCCGTGACAGCCCCATCACCGCGAAGTCGGTCAGGAAGCCGGTGGGCTCGCCGGTGGCCGCGTCCCGTTCGATCCGCCCGAACGGCAGCGCGCCGGCGTCGGCAATGCCGAAGCGCTCCATCGCCTCGCGGTTCAGCCACACCGTGTGGACGTCGTAGGAGAACACCATCACGGCCCGGCCCGGCGCGAGACCATCCAGGTCCCGGGCCGTCGGGCGGCGCCGGTCGGGCAGCGCCGCGTAGTTCCAGCCCTCCCCGATGATCCATCCCTGCTCCGGGTGCGCGACCGCGTGCGCGTCGATCGCCGCGCGCACCTCCTCGAGCGTGCGCGCGTCGCCCAGCTTCACGGCGTCCGGATCGCCGCCGGCCCGCAGGTGGTTGTGCGCATCGACGAACCCCGGGAGGACGGTGTTCCCGCCGGCATCGACCTCCTCCGCGCCGGTACCGGCTGCCTCGATGGCCTCGCGGTCGGTTCCCACGGCCACGATCCGGTCGTCCTGGATCGCCACGGCCTCCGCGGTCGGCATGGCCGGATCCACCGTCCAGACCTTCGCGTTGCGGATCAGGAGCCCCCTCATCGGCCGCTACCTTGACCGCACGACGCCGCGTCGGCAACCGGGCGGTATCGTGCGCGCGATGCAGCCCTTGATCCTCGACGTGGACACCGGGGTGGACGACCTGATGGCGCTGCTCTACGCCGTGGCCTCCCCCGAGGTGGATATGATCGGCGCCACCTGCGTGACCGGGAACGTCCACGTGGACTCGGTGACCCGCAACACGCTGGTCACCCTCGAGCTCGCCGGAGCCGGCGACGTCGAGGTCGCGCGCGGCGCGGAGAAGCCGCTGGTCCAGACGTGGGATCCGTTCCCGGTCGTGCACGGGCCGGAAGGGCTCGGCGCGCATGTGCCGGCGGCGCCGCGGGGTTCGATCTCGGCCCGCGACGGCGCGACGCTGATCGCACAGGAGGCACGGCGGCGTCCCGGCGAGGTCCTCCTGGTCTCGACGGGGCCGCTGACGAACGTCGCGCTCGCGCTCGCACTGGAGCCGGAGCTGCCGAACCTGCTGGCCGGGTACGCGCTGATGGGCGGCGCGTTCGTCTCGGGGGGGAACACGACGCCGCGATCGGAGGCGAACATCTGGATGGATCCGGAGGCCGCGGCGCGGGTGTTCGCTGCCTGGTCCGGCGTCGATGCGCTGCCGGCATGCATCGGCCTCGACGTGACCGAGCAGGTGTGGCTCTCGCGGAGCGACCTCGACGCGATCGCGGCACCGGCGCCGGACTCGAAGCTCGCGCGGCTGATCCGCGAGGCGATGACGTTCTACATCGACTTCTACGCGTCGACCGAGCGGACCGAGGGAGCGGCGATGCACGATCCGCTGGCGGTGGCCGCCGCGATCGATCCGAGCCTGTGCACGTGGCTCGACACGCGGGTCGAGATCGAGCTGGACGGGCGATGGACGCGCGGTGAGACAGTGACCGACGTCCGCGCGATCCGCACGAGCCCCTGGTCGGACTGGGTACGGGCCGAGAACGCGCGGGTGGCCACCGAGGTCGACGCCGGTCGGGCGCTGTGGCTGCTGATCGAACGACTGCGGGATCTCGTGGCCGCCCGTGCGGGCGCATGAGCGGCCGGCTCGCGGTGCTGGGTGCGATCAACGTGGACCTGGTGGTCAGCGGCGCGGCGCTGCCGCGGCCGGGCGAGACCGTGACCGGCGGGACGTTCGCGCGGCACCAGGGCGGCAAGGGCGGCAACCAGGCGACGGCCGCGGCGCGAGCGGCGGGCGGCGAGGGCCCGGTCGTGCTGATCGGGGCGGTCGGGGACGACGACCTGGGCGCGGCGGCTCGGGCGGAGCTCGAACGAGAGGGCGTGGACGTGGTCGCGGTCCGAGCCGTGGCCGGAGCGGCGACCGGAGTGGCGCTGATCTCGGTGGACGAGACCGGCGAGAACCAGATCTCGGTGGCGCCGGGCGCGAACGACGCCGTGGGCGATCCGACCGAGGCCCTGGAACGTTCGCGCCCGACGCTGGTGCTGGCGAGCGCCGAGGTTCCGCTCGCGACGCTCGAGGCGGCGGCCGATTGGTGCATCGAGCACGAGGTGCCGTTCGTGCTGAACCCGGCCCCGGTGTCGGAGTCGCTGTGGCGCCTCCTGGATCGCACGGCGATCCTCACCCCGAACGAGCACGAGGCCGTTGCGCTCGGCGGAGGGACCGATCCGATGGCCGCCGCCCGCGCGCTGCGCGACGACCACCCGAACCTGAAGGTGGTGCTCACGCGAGGCCAGGACGGCGCGGTCGTCCTGGACGACGGCGGGGAGCTCCCCATCCCGGCACCCGCGGTTCGCGTGGTCGATTCGACCGGCGCCGGCGACTGCCTGAGCGGCGTGCTGGCGGCGGGCCTCACCGACGGGCTCGCGCTCCGGGCGGCCACCGAGCGCGCGGTGCGAGCGGCGTCGATGTCGGTGACGGTGGCCGGCGCGCGGGCGGGGATGCCGATGTGCGACGTGATCGACGGCTGAGACCGGCTCAGCCGACCGCGAGCCGGAGCGCTCCGACCAGCGCGAGCCCGTCGCGGCGATCGGCGTCCTTCGTCGGGTTGTAGCAGCCGATCGAGGCGCCGAGCAGGTCCGGCGAGGACAGCAGCGGGTCCAGCAGCGGCTGCAGCTCGTCCCACGTGAGTCCGCCGGGGAACAGGTAGTCGGTGGCCGGGAAGACCACCTCATCCAGGACGTCGACGTCCAGGTGGAACCAGAAACGGCCGGGACCCGCCGCGAGCTCGGCGGCGGCCTGTGTGCCGATCTCGGCCGGCGCCTCGCGCACGGCGTCCACATCGGCCAATCCCAGCCCTTCGATCGCGCGAGGGTCGACCATCCCGTCGTCGAGCGACTGGTCCAGGTCGCGGTAGCCGAGGATCCGCACGTCCGGCGCGTCCACGCTGGGACCGCCGCAGGCGTCGACCCACGCGGCGGGGCCGATCCCGAGCGCGGCGGCCACCGGCATGTCGGCGGCCTCTCCGGTCGGCGACGTGCGCCCGTCGTAGAGATCGAGGTGGCCGTCGAGGTACGCCAGCCCGAGGCGCCCGACGGCGTCGCGGGCGCCGGCCAGCGCGCCGGGGAGCTCGGCGCAACAGCCGCCCAGCAGGAACGGCCGGTCCCCCGCAGCGACGCTCGAGCGGACGGCCTCGCGGATCGCGGCGGTCGCGGTCAGCACGTCGGAACTGCCGACGATGCCGGTGTCCGGATCGCGCACCTCGCCGCGGATCCGCACGTCGAGGTCGCCGGCGTCGCGCGCGTCGAGCGCCGGAAGGATCCCCAGCTCCCGGAGCGCCGCGGGCGCGTACTCGGTGCCGCCGGCACGCCCGACCGAGTCGATCGGCACGCCGATCACGGCGAACGAGCTCATCGCGCGCGCTCGCCCTTCGGATCGTAGAAGGGCGCCGCGCTGAGGGTCGCCGGAACGAGCCGTCCGCGAACCTCGACCGAGACCGCGCCGTCGGGCGGCACATCGCCGTGGATCCACGCCAGGCCCACGGCCGCGCCCAGGGTCGAGCCGTACGCGCCGCTCGTCACGTGCCCGATCCGCTCGTGGCCGCGGAGCACCGGCTCGCCATGCCACAGCATCGGCTCGGGCTCCTCGAGGAGGACCGAGACGAGCGAACGCTCGCGCGGGTCGCGCGCGAGCGCGGCCAGCGCGTCCGCGCCGACCGGGTCGGTGTCCAGGTCGACCGTGAACCCGAGCCCCGCGGCGTACGGGTCGTCCTGCGTGCCCATGTCGTGGCCCCACGAGCGGAAGCCGCGCTCCAGACGGAGCGCGTCGAACGCGAACGCACCGGCGTGGCGCAGGCCGAACTTCGCGCCGGCCTCGACGATCGCGTCGTACAGGCCGCGCGCGAACTCGGTCGGCACGTACAGCTCCCAGCCGAGTTCCCCCGTGTACGACACGCGCAGCGCCCACGCCTGAGCCCACGCGACCTCGATCCCGCGCGCGGCGAGGAACGGGAACGCGTCGTCGGACAGATCGGCGTCGGTCAGCTTCGCGAGCAGCGCGCGGGACTTCGGACCGGCGAGGTGGAGCACCGCGTGGGCGCTGGTCTGATCGGTCACCGCGGCGGCAGGCGGCAACCCGTTGCGCAGCAACCCCTCCGTGCGCCGCTGATACAGGGTGGGCGCGATCACCAGGTACCGGTCGGGCGCCAGGCGCGTGACGGTCGGATCCATCTCGATCCCGCCGCGCTCGTTGCAGATCGGGGTGTACACGACGCGCCCCACCGGCACGTCCACGTTCGCGGCGCAGAGGCGCTGCAGGCCGGCCTTCGCCTTCGCGCCCTGGACCAGGAACTTCGCGTAGGACGACAGGTCGAACAGCGCCACGCCCTCGCGGGCCGCGCGCATCTCCTCGGCCACCGCCTCGAACCACGACGGCCGGTCGAAGTCGTAGCCCCAGACGGGCTCCTCGGTGGCACCGGGCTCGTACCAGGCCGGTCGCTCCCAGCCGCCGGCCTCGCCGAAGGCCGCTCCAGCCCCGCGCAGCCGTTCGTCCAACGGGAACCGGCGCACGCCGCGGCCGCGATCGGGCTGGAGGTTCGGCCAGTGCATCGCGTAGAGCCGGCCGAGCGTCTCGAAGGTCTTGTCGTGCAGCCAGCGGCGGTCGTTCGCCCAGCGGCCGGCGCGCGCCACGTCGACCTCGCTGAGGTCCATCGTGGGGTGGCCCTCGACGATCCACTCCGCGAGGGCCTTGCCGGCGCCCGGCGCGAAGATGATCCCCTGCGAGTTGAACCCGGCCGCGACCCACAGGCCCGGCACCTCGGGGAACTCGCCCAGATGGAAGTTCGTGTCGGGGGTGAAGCTCTCCGGCGCGCGCAGGTAGTAGGTGAAGCGCACGTTGCCGTCCAGCACCGGCAGCCGCTCGCGGAGTGCGCCGAGCACCGGCGTGAAGTGATCCCAGTCCTCGCCGAACTCGACGAAGCCGCCGGTCGCAATGTCGCGAGGCGCCTTCGGCTTGCCCTTCGGTTCGAACGCTCCGAAGAGGAACCGCCCGCGGTAGGTCCGGATGTAGAAGTGCCCGTCGAGGTCGCGCATCACCGGCAGGTTGTGCTCGGCCTCCCGCAGCTCCTGGGTCATCACCCAGACGTGCTCGGCCGGATACAGCGAGACCGACGCGCCGGCGAGGCGCGCCAGCTCCGAGGTCCACAGGCCGGCGGCCAGCACCGTGGTCTCGCAGGCGATCGTGCCGACGTCGGTCGCCACCCCGACGACCCGGCCGCGCTTCAGCGTGAACCCGGTGACGGTGGCCCCGAACACGAACGTTGCCCCGCGGTCCCGTGCGCCCTTGGCGAGGGCGAGGGCGGCGTCGCCGGGGTTCACGGTGCCGTCCATCGGGAACAGGGTCGCCCCGGCCAGATCGTCCACCACCGCCGCCGGCCAGCGGTCGAGGACCTCCTTCGGCTCCAGGACGTGGGCCTCCACCCCGAAGTCCCGCGCCATCGAGATGCCCGCGTGCAGCTCCTGCATCCGGCCGGGCGTGCGCGCCACCGTGAGCGCGCCCACGCGGCGGAAGTTCGGATCGACCCCGGTCTCGCGCTTCAGGGATGCGTACAGAGGGGCGTTGATCCGGCTGAGCTCCGTCAGCGCGTGCGTGCCCCGGACCTGCGCGACCAAGCCGGCGGCGTGCCAGGTGGTGCCGGCGGTCAGACCGATGCGCTCCACGACCACCACATCACGAACGCCGAGTTCCGTGAGGTGGTACGCGATCGACGCGCCGACGATCCCGCCGCCCACGACCACGACGCGCGCAGACGCCGGCGGCTCCGAGGACGGCTCGAGGACGGTGGTCCGCAGGTCGCGGTTCGCGAGGTGCTCGAGCGCCGGCATGCGGCCGAGGATACGCCGGTCTCAGCCGAGCAGCGGCCGGCCCATCTCGGCGCGGTACCGCTCGTTGAAGTCGTAGAGGAAGCGATCCTGCCGCGGATAGACGCCGGTGGTGTAGGCGCGCGAGCCCACGCCGGTCTGCGCGCGCTGGCAGACGTCCCAGTCCTGCTTCGAGATCAGGTCCCAGAGCTCGACCACCGGCTCGGGCTTGAACACCTCCGGATCGGCGATCGTCTCCGGCCGGAAGAGGTACTCGGAGATGACCGTGGTGTGGTTCGGACCCTTCGGATAGCCGATGTAGTACATCGCGCAGTCCGGGTGCAGGTTCAGCATCAGGTTCGGGAACTGGTACGCGCCGTAATACATCGCGTAGTCCTCGGGCAGCAGGTCCGGGAGCTTCGGGAGCGAGGACGAGCCGCTGATCGTGAAGCTGGTCGCCCCCTCTCGCATCAGGTTGCCGTCGTCGCGCAGCTCCTCGTCCCAGACCTCGCCGAAGCGGAACAGCGGCACGACCTGGACCAGCTCGGGGTGGACCTGCGGGCAGTGGAGACACTCGTTGTAGTTCTCCACCACGATCTTCCAGTTCGCGGCGACCTCGTACACGATCCGCACGCCGACGCGGAGCTCGTCCATCCCGAAGCGCTCGAACATCGTGATGCTCTCCGCGCCGGCCTCCAGGAACTCGAGCAGCGGCCGGGGCTCGCCCGTCGTGAGGTTCACGAACAAGAACCCGGAGTGGGTCTCGACCGGGAACGAGTGCAGCGGGTGGTCGGCGCGGTCGAAGCGCTCGTCCTCCTTCACGTTCGGGCTGCCGACCAGGTTGCCCCGCAGGTCATAGGCCCACGCGTGGTAGGGGCACACGAACGCCTTGCGGGTGGTGCCCTTCGCGGGCTCGTCGTCCAAGAACTTGGTGCCGCGGTGGCTGCAGACGTTGTAGAAGCCGTGCAGCGCACCGTCTTCGTCGCGGGTCAGGAAGATCGACTCACCGGCGAGGTCGCGGACGATGTAGTCGCCGGCGTTCGCGAGCTCCTCGGTGCGGCCCACGCAGACCCAGTCGCCGAACCAGATCCGTTCGCGTTCCTCCTCCCAGACCGCCTGGCTGGTGTAGTCGGTGCCGGTCAAGGTGGGACGCGGGCGCCAGTCGCGCTCGTCGTAACGGATCGGGCTCTGCACAGCCATCGGAAGGACTCCTCGGTCGGGAACGGACACAGGATACGGAACGGCCGGCCCCGGCTGCTAACCCGCGGTTGTATCGTCGCGCCATGCGTGGAGGCCGGAAGTCGCCCCTCCTGCGCGCGATCAAGGAGCACACGCAGGCCACGCTGATCCGCGGCGAACGCACGTCGTTCGACGACGCCGTGGCCCGGATCGAGCGAGGCGCGATCTCCCGCAGACGGCTCATCGCCTTCGGCGGCGCGGCCGCCGCCGGGGCGGCGCTCGCGGCCTGCTCGTTCGGCCGGTCCCGGCGCATCGACTCGTCACCTCCACCGCGCGTGACCCCGCACGACGCACGGGTGGTGATCGTCGGAGCCGGTCTGGCGGGGATCACGGCCGCCTACCGGCTGACGCGGGCCGGCATCCCGGTCCGGCTGTTCGAGGCGCGCGAGCGACTGGGCGGCCGGTGTTGGACGGCGCGCGGGTTCGCGCAGGGACAGACGGCGGAGCACGGTGGGGAATTCATCGACACGCGCCACGTCCACATCCGCCGGCTGGCCGCGGAGCTCGGCCTCCCGATGGACGATCTGTTCGCGGCTCCAGGCGGCTCGCGCTGGCCGAACGCCGTGCGCGGGCAACTCCTGAGCGACCGGGTCGTCAACCAGGCGTCGCACCGGGTGGCCGTCGCGGCCACGGCGGCGGCGCGCCGGGTCGGTCTGTTGCACGACCGCGGCAAGATCCGGATGGCCGCGATCTCGGCGGGGACCGCGACGCCGGCCGCCGTGGCGATGGACGCCCTGTCGATGTCCGCCTGGCTCGACCGGGAGGTGCCGGGGGTGCTCGGCTCCCCGATGGGCGACTGGTTCGACGAGTCGATGGCCGGCTGGTACGGGCTCAACATGGACGCCCTGTCGGCCGTGAACTGGCTCGACTACTTCGTGATCCCCGCGCCGGGCGCCGACGAACGCTGGCACGTCGCCGGCGGGAACGACCGGATCGTGGACGCCGTGGCCCGACGGCTCCCGTCCGGGACCGTGCGGACCGGCGCGGCGCTCACCGCGATGCGCGCGCAGGGCGGGTCCTACGAGCTGGACTTCGACGGGGTCGCCGGGCCGGTGCCGGCCGACCTCGTGGTGCTCGCGGTGCCGTTCTCGACGCTCCGGGCGGTCGACCTGACCGCGTCCGGCCTGCCCGAGGACCGCCTGGCGCAGATCCGCGACCTGGTGATGGGGATGGACGTCAAGCTGCTGCTCCAGTACGACCGGCGGCCGGCCACCTTCTCGGACTGGAGCGGGGGCATGGAGCACACCGACCCCGACTTCGAGACGTGGGAGAGCTCGGTGGCCGAGCCCGGGGCGGCCGGTCTGATCACGGTCTACGCCGGGGGCCGGACCGGCGCCAGCTGGCAGGCGCCGGTACCACACGGCCCCGCGCCCACCGGCCTCGCCAACGGGATCGTCCGCGATATCGACCGCGTGGTGCCCGGCACCGCGGCACACCGCATCGGAACAGCCTGGGCGGACCTGTGGACGCTCGACCCGTGGACGCAGGGGGCCTACGCGGCGTTCGCCCCCGGCACGTACACGCGCCTGTGGGGCGCGCTCGCCCGGCCGGCGGGGAACGTGCACTTCGCCGGCGAGCACACGTCCACCTACAGCCAGGGCTACCTCAACGGCGGCGTGGAGAGCGGCGACCGGGTCGCGATCGAGATCATGCGGACCCTCGGCGTGCCGGTCCCGCCGGCGCTGGCGCGGTTGCCCTACTCGGCGGCCTGATCCAGCGTTGCGGCGAAGCGCTCGATCTCGGCGGCGTGCTCGTCGTAGTGCTCGAAGGTCTCGCCAGCGAACTCCCGTTCGGCGTCCTCGGTCACCTCGGGCATCGCGAGCAGCGCGGCGCGGGCGCGATCGCGGCCTCGCCGGGCGCCGACGATCACCTCGTCCCAGCCCATCGTCTGCGACTCGCGCGCGATCGCGGCGTTCATGCCGTCCCAGTCCTGGTCGACCGGCACCGGCATCCCCTGGGTGAGGTGCTCGAGCACCGTGCCGACGTAGTCGGCCCAGTAGGCGCAGTGCCACACGAGGTCCTTCACCGACCAGCCCGAGTCCCCGGTCGGATCGTCGCGGCGCGGCTCCGGCACCGACGCGAACGCGTCGCGGAACCGGGACCAGGCCTCGTCCTCGAGCGTCAGCAGCTCTTCGGCGGTGCTCATCGCGTCCTCGGGAAGCCCAGGTCCACGGCGGAGGTCGACGGATCCGGCCAGCGCGACGTGACGACCTTGCCGCGCGTGTAGAACTGCACGCCCTCCGGCCCGTACATGTGGTTGTCGCCGAAGAGCGACGCCTTCCAGCCCCCGAACGAGTAGTAGGCGACCGGCACCGGGATCGGCACGTTCACGCCGACCATGCCGGCCTCGACCTCGAACCCGAACCGGCGCGCGGCGCCGCCGTCGCGGGTGAAGATCGCGACGCCGTTGCCGTAGGGGTTCTCGTTCACCAGGCGCACCGCGTCCTCGTACGTGTCGGTCCGCACCACCGACAGGACCGGGCCGAAGATCTCGTCGCGGTAGGCGTCCATGCCCGGCTCGACGTGATCGAGCAGCGACGGCCCCAGGAAGAAGCCGTCCCCGCCGGTGACGTCGTCCCGGCGGCCGTCGCGGACGACCGAGGCGCCCTGCTCGGCTCCGGAGTCGAGGTAGCCGGCCACCCGGTCGCGGTGCTCGCGGGTCACGAGCGGCCCCATCTCGGAGTCGGGATCGGTTCCGTCGCCGACCCGCACCTTCGGCAGCCGCTCGGCGATCCGCGCGACGAGCGCGTCGCCGATCCCGCCGACGGCGACCACGACGCTCACCGCCATGCAGCGCTCCCCGGCACTGCCGTACCCCGCGCTGACCGCGGCGTCGGCGGCCATCTCGAGATCGGCGTCCGGCAGCACGATCATGTGGTTCTTCGCGCCGCCGAGGGCCTGCACGCGCTTGCCGTTGCGGGTGCCGGTCTCGTAGATGTGCCGCGCGATCGGCGTCGAGCCCACGAACGACACCGCTCGGATGTCCGGATGCTCCAAGATCCGGTCGACCGCCACCTTGTCCCCCTGCACGACGTTGAACACGCCGTCGGGCAGCCCCGCGTCCTTGAGGACCTCCGCGACGAACAGGGACGCCGACGGATCCTTCTCCGAGGGCTTCAGGACGAACGTGTTCCCGCAGGCGATCGCGTTGGCGAACATCCACATCGGGACCATCGCCGGGAAGTTGAAGGGCGTGATGCCGGCGACCACGCCAAGCGGCTGGCGGATCGAGTAGGTGTCCACGCCGGTCGCGACCTGTTCAGAGAACCCGCCCTTCAGCAGGTTCGGGATCCCGCAGGCGAACTCGACGTTCTCGATCCCCCGCTGCACCTCGCCGGCCGCGTCGGACAGGACCTTCCCGTGCTGGCCGGTAACGATCCGCGCGAGCTCGGGCTTGCGCCGCTCGAGCAGCTCGCGGACCGTGAACAGGATGTCGGCACGCCGTGACAGCGACGTCTCGCGCCAACCCGGATAGGCCTCGCGCGCGGCCTCGACCGCCGCATCGACCTCGCCGACCGACGCGAACGCGACCTCGTGCGTCTGCGCCCCCGTCGCCGGGTTGTAGACCGGTCCCGTCCGGTCCGAGGTCCCGGAGACCTGCTTGCCGCCGATCCAGTGCCCGATCCGCTCCATGGCGGCACAGCGTACCGGGCCGTCGCTCCGCCGGGTCTACGCTGGCCATATGGACGCGCGGCTCCAGCTGGCCCTCTTCGGCCGGATCGCCCTCGGCGCGCTGCTCGGCTACCTGATCGGCTTCGAGCGCGAGTTCCGCGGCAAGATCGCCGGCGAGCGGACGTTCGCGCTGCTGAGTCTTGGCGCCGCGTCGTTCGTCGGGATGGGGATCTTGCTGTTCCCGATCAGCGGAGACCGCGTGGTCCAGGGCGTCGCGACCGGCATCGGGCTCCTGTGCGCCGGCGTGATCTTCTCCCGCCGGGCCGGACCGCCCCACGGCCTGACCACCGCGGCCGCGGCCTGGGCCGCGGCGATCGTCGGCGTGCTCAGCGGCGCCGCGCTGTACCTGACGGCGATCCTCACGACGGCGCTGACGATCGGGATCTTGGAGGCCGAGCACTTCTCGGTGCGCCGGCGCCGCAACCACGTCGTCCCGCCGGCGCCGCCGGTGGTCTAGGCGAGCAGGTCCTCCAGCGCCACGGCCTGCAGCCCGGTCGCTTCGGCAACGCCCGCGTTCGTGACGCGACCGTCCCAGGTGTTCACCCCGAGCGCGAGCGCGGGATCGTCGCGGACCGCGCGTTCCTCGCCTCCGTCGGCGATCGCCAGCACGTAGGGGATCGTGACGTTCGTCAGTGCATACGTCGAGGTGCGGGGCACCGCGCCCGGCATGTTCCCGACGCAGTAGTGCACGACGTCGTCGACCAGGTAGGTCGGGTCGTCGTGCGTGGTGACGTGCGAGGTCTCGAAGCAGCCACCCTGGTCGATCGAAACGTCGACCAGCACGGCGCCCGGGCGCATCTGCGCGATGTGCGCGGCGGTGACCAGGTGCGGCGCGCGAGCGCCGGGCACCAGCACCGCCCCGATCACCAGGTCGGCCTCGACGACGATCCGCTCGACCGCCAGACGTGAGGACGTGAGCGTCTGGATCCGGCCGTGCCAGATCCGGTCGATCTCGCGCAGGCGCTCGACGTTGCGGTCCACGACGACGACCTCGGCCTCCATGCCGGCCGCGATCTGCGCCGCGTTCCCGCCGGCCATGCCGCCGCCCAGGACGACCACCCTGGCCGGCATCACCCCGGAGGCGCCGCCCATCAGCACCCCGCGGCCGCCCTGCGGCCGCTCCAGGAGCTTCGCGCCGACGTGCGGCGCCATCCGCCCGGCGATCTCCGACATCGGCGCGAGCAACGGTAGCCGGCCGTCCGGTAGCTGCACGGTCTCGTAGGCGATCGCTCGCACCCGGCGGTCGACCAGGAAGTGGGTCAGCTTCTCGTCCGCAGCCAGGTGCAGGAACGTGAACAGGACGTGGTCGGCGCGGAAGCGCTCGAACTCCTCGGGCTGGGGCTCCTTCACCTTCACGATCAACTCGGCGCGCGCGAACACCGCGTCGGCGTCGGGAACGATCTCGCCGCCGACCGCCGTGAACTGTCCGTCGTCGATCGCCGAGCCGGCGCCGGCGCCGGCCTGGATCACCACCCGGTGGCCGGCGTGCACGAGCTCCCGGACGCCCTCCGGCGTCGCGGCGACCCGGTATTCGTGGTTCTTGACCTCGGTCGGGATCCCGATGATCACCGGCCGGCCTCCAGGTCCGTGAGCGCGGCGTCCAGCCCGGACGCCAACTCCCGGAGCTCCGCCGCCTCCAGGATCAACGGCGGCGAGACCTGCAAGGCGCCGGGCGCGAGCGCCCGCGACATCACACCGTGGCGGCGGGCCGCGAGCATCAGGCGGGCCGGCGCGCCCGGATCCCTCGCCAGCACGTCGTCGGCCAGCTGCACGGCCGCCAACACCCCGGTGCCCGACCGGACCTCGCTGACGCTCGGATGCGACGCCAGCGGCGCGAGCGCCGTGGCCAGCTCCTCCTCCAACGCCTTCGCGTGATCCACGAGGTCCTCGCGCTCCATCACGTCCAGGTTCGCGAGCGCCACGGCCGAGACCGTGGCGTGGCCCGTGTAGGTGTAGCCGTGCCGGAACAACCCGGCGCCCGGCCGCCAGAACGGCTCCCACACGAGGGGCGACGCGATCACCGCACCGAGCGGAAGGTACCCGGACGTGATGCCCTTCGCGCAGGTGATCAGGTCCGGCTCCAGCCCGAACCGTCCGCTCGCGAACCACGAGCCGCAGCGGCCGAAACCGGTGATCACCTCGTCGGCCACGAACAGCACCCCGGCCTCCCGGCAGACCTGGCGCACGCCGGCCAGGTAGCCCTCCGGCGGTGGGAAGACGCCGCCGGCGCCGATCACCGGCTCGCAGAAGAAGGCGGCCACGCGGTCCGGTCCGAGCGTCTCGATCGTCTCGCGCAGGGCGTTCGCGTCATCCCACGCGACCTCGGCCACGTCGGGCAGCAGCCCGCCGAACCCCTCGAGGTTCGCGGGGATCCCGGCGAGCGACGTTCCGGCGGTGTGCATCCCGTGGTACGCGCGCTCGCGCCGGATCAGCACGGTGCGCTCCGGCTGGCCGAGGAGCGACCAGTACCGGCGAACGATCTTCGTGGCCGTGTCCACCGAGTCGGAGCCGCCGCTCGTCAGGAACACGCGCGAGTTCGCCACCGGCGCGATCGAGGCGACGCGGTCGGCGAGCGCCTCCGTGGGCGGGTTCGTGAGGTCGCCGAACGTGTGGTACGCGGCCAGGTCCCGCATCTGTCGCGCCGCGGCCTCGGCGATCTCGGCGCGGCCGTGGCCGACGTTGCAGAACCACAAGCCGCCGGTGGCGTCGAGGTAGCGCGTGCCGTCGGCGTCCCAGACGTGCGAGCCCTCGCCGCGGATCAGCGTGAGCGCGCCGTTCGCGTCGACCGCGGCCATATCGGCGAAGGGGTGCCAGAAGGAGCTCATGGGGCAGATGTTCGCAGGTCGGAGGGCCCGGCGCTCGGGGCGGCCCGACTCAGGCGAGCGCCCGGACGCCGCGCTTGCGCAGCTGGTCGGCCACGATCGAGCGCTGGATCTCCGAGGTCCCTTCCCAGATCCGGTCAACCCGCAGCTCCCGGTAGAAGCGCTCGGCCACGTTCTCGCGCATGTAGCCGCGCCCCCCGAAGATCTGCACCGCGCGGTCGGCCACACGGCCGGCCATCTCGCTGGCGTAGAGCTTCGCCATCGAGCAGTGCGCGTGCTGGACCTTCACGTCGAGACCGGCGTCGATCTCCTCGGCGAGCCGGTAGGTCATCAGCCGCGCGGCCCACAGCTCGGTCACCGAGTCGGCCAACATGTGCCCGATCGCCTGGTTCTCGACGATCGCCCGCCCGAACTGCACCCGCGCCTCGGCGAACGCGGTCGCCTCCTCGATCAGCCGCTCGGCCGCGCCGCAGCAGCGCGCCGCGATCATCAGCCGCTCGTACCGGAACCACGCGTACGTGAAGGACATCCCGTCGCCTTCGGCGCCGATCAGCTGGTCGGCCGGCACGCGGACATCGTCGAACGCCACGATCGCGTGGGTGTCGGGATACGTGTGCATGTACTTCGGCTCCCGGACCAGACGCACGCCCGGCGTGTCCTTCGCCAACACGAACATCGCGTGCTGCCCGGAGTGCTCGCCGCCTGCGAGCTTGGCCTGGAAGTACACGTGATCGGCGGTGTTGAACGAGGTCACGTGCCACTTCTCCCCGTTCAGCACGTACCCGTCGGCGTCGCGGCGCGCCGTGGCCTCGATCGCGTCGACGTCGGAGCCGGCCCCGGCTTCCGTGATCGCGTAGCACTCGTGCGAGATGCCCGCGATCGCCGGCCGCAGCCACCGGTCGATCTGCGCCGGCGTCATCACGTCGGGCGCCCACGCCGCCGGCGTGTGCACGCACCAGCCGAGCGCGTTCGTCACCCGACCGATCTGCTCGGAGACCAGCACCTGGCGGAGCATCGGGAACCCGCCGCCGCCGAGCTCCGCCGGCATGTTCATCGCCGAGAAGCCGAGCTCCTTCGCCATCCGGAGGTGACGCTCGTGGACGTCCGTCGGCACGTGGCCGTCGTGCTCCTCGGCGTGGACCTCCCAGGGGATCAGCTCGTCGTCGACGAACGCGCGGGCGCGCTGTTGGACCTCGCGGTCCTCGTCGGGCAGGGGATAGCCGGACACGCCGGGGAGCATACGGTGGCGCGTCGTGCAGCAGGTACTAGAGGAACTCGAGGCGGTCGCGGTGGGCTTCGATCGCGGCGAGCGTTGCCGGATCCATCGTGTGGTCCCGGTCGGGCTCCTCGACCTCGGGCCGCTCGCCGAAGAGCTCCCCGCTGAGGTACCGCTGGCCGGTGTCCGCCAGCACCGTGGCGATCCGCGTCAGCTCGGGATGCTTCGCGGCGACCTTCAGGGCGGCCACGACGTTCATCCCGGACGACGGCCCGCACAGCAGGCCCTCCATGGAGGCCAAACGGCGGGCCATCTCGAGCGCCTCGTCGGTCGACACCACGACGATCCCGTCCAGCACCGAGAGGTCGAGGTTCGGCGCGACGATGCCGTCGCCGATCCCGGGCACGCCGTGCGTGCCCCAGCGCTGCTCGCTGATCAGCGGGCACTCCGCGGGTTCCACGGCATAGGCGGCGACGTCGGTCCGGTGGCGCTTCAGCGCCCGCGCCACCCCCGTGATCCACCCACCGGTGCCCTGCGAGGCGACCACCGCGTCCACACCGCCCGACTGTTCCCAGATCTCCTCGCCGGAGGCCTCCTGGGCGCGCGGGTTGTCGGCGTTCTCGAACTCGCCGGGGAAGAAGTACCGCGTGGGGTCTTCGGCGACGATCCGGCGCATCTCGGCGAGCGCGAGGTCGATGTCGGTGCCCGCGCCGGGCGTCAGGACGAGCTCGGCGCCGTAGGCCCCGATCATCCGGCGGCGCTCGGGGCTCATCCCCTCCGGCATCACGATCACACACGGATAGCCCTTGATCGCGGCGACGGCGGCGCACGCGATCCCGGCGTTCCCCGTCGTGCATTCGATGATCGTCATGCCGGGACGCAGGTCGCCGCGCGCCTCGGCCTCGCGCAACATCGCGTCGTAGATCCGGTCCTTCACCGAACCGGTCGGGCCGTACCACTCGACCTTCGCGTACAGCTCGACGTCCGGCGCGACCCGCGCCAGGCGGACGAGCGGCGTGCGGCCGATCGCGTCCAGCAGCGAACCCGCCGGCCGGCGGGCTCCGTCCCACGCGATGCTCATCCCGCCGTCCTCCGGTCCAGATACCCGAGCTGCCGTGAGACCGACGCCGCGGCCTCGGCCGTCCACAGGCCGATCCGCGGCAGATCGACCCCGCGCATCCGGAACGCCGGCCCGGACACGCCGAGCGCGGCGATCACGCGGCCGTCGGCCTGGCGCACCGGCGCTGCGACGGCGTTCAAACCTTCCTCGAGCTCCTCGAGCGTCTGCGCGTAGCCGCGGCGGCGGACCTCCGCGAGCTGCGCCCGCAGCGTCTGCGGGTCGGTGACGGTGTGCGAGGTCGTCGGCTCGAGGGGCGCGGACAGGTAGCGCTCCTGCTCACCGTCGTCGAGGTACGCCAGCAGGACCTTGCCATTCGAGGTGGCGTGCAGTGGGGTGCGCCGGCCGACCCAATTGACCGTGACGATCGCCTGCGAGCCCGCGACCTGATCCACGTAGACCACGCCGTCGCCCGACAGCACGCCGAGGTTCGCGCTCTCGCGCGTGCGCTCCGCGAGCTCCTCCAGCACCGGCCGCGCCGTTCGAACCAGGTCGAGCCCGGACATCGCCGCGCCCGCGAGCCGGACCAGCCCGAAGCCGATCCGGTAGCGCTCGGTGACGGGGTCGCGTTCGAGGAGGCCACGCTCGGCGAGGGTCGCCGCGAGCCGCGACGCGGTCGCCTTGTGGACCCCGAGCTGCCGCCCGAGCTCCGAGACGCCGAGCTCGCCGGCGTCGGCCACGAGCTCGAGCGCCGTGAGCGCACGCTTGACCGACTGGAGACCACCGGACGCCGACTCGTCGCGCATACCGCAACCTTCGTGAGCTGGGTGCAACACGGACGCTAGGCCGCCGATGCCTCGGAAGTCAAATGAGCCGCCCCCGGACGGGCGGCGTAGGTTGCCACCATGCAGGTTCGCCCCTTGACCGAAGCCGACGCGCGATCGATCGCGACGTGGCGCTATCCGGGTCGCTACGCCACCTACGACGTCGGTGTGGTGCTCGACCCCGCCGACGGGTTCTGCGCGGTCCAGGACGAGGGGAGACTGGTCGGCTACGGCTGTTTCGGGGCGGAGGCCCGGGTGCCGGGCGTCGGGGAGGAGTCCGGCACGCTGGACATCGGCTACGGCATGCGACCCGACCTGATGGGCCGCGGTCTCGGGCCGGCGTTCGCGGGCGCGATCGTCGCGTTCGGCGTGGCGACCTTCGGGCCGGACCGACTGCGGCTCCTGATCCTCGAGTGGAACGAGCGCTCGCGGAAGGTCGCCGAGCGTCTGGGCTTCGAGCGAGACGGCTCCGTGCTGAGCGACGAAGGACGGTTCCTGGTCATGCGCCGGGCGCCGTAGGCAGCGGAGCCATAGCGCGCCGCTGCCGCCCGGCGGCCACGAACCAGACGACGCCGCCGACCAGCAGTGCGATGCCGATGACGAGCCACGGCCACGGGCTCCATTCCTCGGTGCACGTCTGGCTCGACGCGGTGATCGTGCACACGGTTCCCGGACCCCCACGGTTCAGGTAGGCGACGTAGAACAGCGGCACGCTGAAACCGGAGAGCAGACCGGGGAGACCCACCGTCGATCCTCGGCGGGTGGCGACGAAGATCGTGATCGCGATCGTGACCGCCAGCACGTACACGCCGATCGACAGGAGACTCAGGAGCCCGAGGGAGCAGCCGGCTCCCACGACCATCCACGCGACGAACCAGCCGAACCCGTGCCGCTCAGACGGCGATGCGTCCACGCATCAACGATACGTCGCCCGGCACCGGCTAGGCGAACGCCGGCCCGAGCGGCACGAGGTCGTCGATCGCCCGCAGGACGTCCGGGGAGAGGTCGAGGTCGGCGGCTCGCGCGTTCGACCGCGTCCGATCGGGGTTGCCGGAGCCCGCGATCGCGGTGGTGACGCCGGGCTGGCGGAGCACCCACGCGAGCGCGACCTGGGCGACGGTCGCACCGAGCTGCGCCGCGATCGGACGCAGCCCGTCCACGACGGCGGTCGTGCGCGCATCCTTCCCCGGCGAGAGCATCCGCTGGAAGGACGACGCGTCCTCCCACGCCGTGCCGGCCCACCGCGCGCGGACCTCGTCGAGGGTGGCGTCGGTGAGGATGCCGCTCGCGAGCGGCTCGTAGATCTGCACGGCGATCCCCTGTTCGCCGCACCACGCGATCATCGGCCGATCCTCGAGGTAGTCGAGCAGGCTGAGCCCGGTCTGGATCACGTCGACCGGCCGCTGCCGATGACACCGGTCGATATCGTCGCGCTCGTAGTTCGACAGCCCGATGCTCCGGACCAACCCGTCATCGGCGAGGCCGGCCATCGCGCCCCACGTTTCGGCGAGCGGCACACCGGTGTCGTCGGGCCAGTGCAGCAGGTAGACGTCGAGGTGATCGCGGCCGATCCGCTGCAGGCTCGCCTCGCACGCGCGCCGGATCTCCTCGGGACGGAACCCGGTCCCTCCGCCGCTCGCGAGCGCGCCGGGAGCCGCCTTCGAACACACCAGGAAGTCCTCGGGCAGCGCACGCAGCGCGAGGCCGATCACCGACTCGTTGCCGGTTCCGAAATAGTTCTCCGATGTGTCGAGCCAGTTGATCCCGGCCTCGTCCGAGGCCCGCAGCACGGCGGTCGCCCGCGCGACCTCCGACGCGTCATCCGGCTCGTTCCCGACCCAGGCTCCTCCGAGCCCGATCACCGACAGCCGTACGTCGCTCGTTCCGACGGCCCGCGTCTCCAAGGTGATCCCCCTCTCGACGATCCGGCGACGCATCGTCGCAGAGCGAGCGAGGCGTCGTCGATCCGCGACGCGGCTCAGCCGGCGGGGGTCTCGCCGCCCGTGGACCCGGGATCGCCGGCGGCCAGCGTCGCGGCCGCGCGCGCCTGCGCGTGCGGAACCGCGACGCCCTTCGGCACGACCTGTCCCGTGGGCGGACCGGGCATCACCACGAGCGCGTTCGTCACCGGACGCTCGCCCGAGCCGTCGGACGGCGTGTTCACGACGCCGCGGCCGGCTATCCACATCGTGGCCGAGCCGCCGCCGTCCAGGTTCAGCGCCCAGACGGCGCCGAGCGCCTGCATCTCCTTCGCGAAGCCGACGATCGTCATGCCCACCGACGAGCGACTGCGGCCGTCCACGACGACCAGCAGGACGTGCCCGTCGGCCGTGATGCCGACCGCGGTGCGGGGGTTCCGGCCGCAGAAGTAGGACTTGCAGTCCATCGCGACGACCGCGCCGTCGGACACGAGCATCGGCGCGCCGCCCATCACGTTCACGACGTCCGGGACGCCCGCGTCCCAGCTCACGTCGACCTTGTCCTTGGGACGAAGCGCGACGATCCAGGCCGCACCCTTGCCGCCGCGCCTCGCGCTCAGGACGATCGTGCCGGGCTTCGCCGCCAACGGCTTGGTTCGACACTTCCGGAGCCCCACGGTGTACGTGCGCGTCACGCCGAGCTCCCCCGCCCCCCACGTCGGCGAAGCCGGCGCCTTGAGCCGGGCGCTGCACGAGTTCGCCGGTGGCGGCTCCACGCTGCCGCCGTACGGTGAGGAGACGACGATCGCGTTCGGCGGCGGCCCGCCCGTGTTCCACGCGGAGGCCGCGAAGGTGGCTGCGGTCTGGTCGTTCCGGAGCGTGACGTGCGTGGACTCGTGCTGGATCACGGCCGTCGTCTCGTCGGTGCGGACCTGGAACGACGAACCGATCGCGAGCGAGGTGTCCAGGAGCGAGCCGTCGTCGGCGAACGCGTGCTGCGGGCGGCCCGGCCAGATCGAGTAGTCGCCGTCGACGGCCGCGATCGCGCCGACCGCCTTCGCCATGTCGCTCGTCTTCGCGTACGCGCCCATCTTGAACCCGGCCCGAGTGGTCTCCATCGACAGCGGGGTCGTCAGGTCGATGTCCAGCACGTAGATCCGGTTCGGCCCGCTCGTGTCGACGATCTGCGTGAACACGAGGCCCGGCGCGATCGTGGTGCTGGTGGTCGATCCGGGGTTGACCACCCCCGAAGCCGCCCGCGGCACCAGGACGGACACGGCGATCGCGAGGGCCAGGGCCCCGGCGCCGCGCATCCTCCGTGCCCCGACCGTCATGGGATGAGGTATCGGTCCGAACGGCGCCGATCCTTGATCGGGTGGCCGGAGCCGCCATGGAACTCGCCTGACCTACCGAGGAGGCGACGGTCCGCGCGTACCCTCGCCGGTGAGGGCCACCGTGAGCATCCCGAACGGGAACGAGCAGGACTTCGAGGTGGATCGCCGTCCTCGGATCGCGCTCGCGGCGGTCGCCGTCGTGGTGGCCGTCGCGACGATCGCCGCGATGTGGTTCCTTTGGCCGCGGGGGGGGATCCGGGCGACCGGGGCCTACCGCGCGGTCGTGCGCCCACAGCCGACGTACCGAGCCGCCGTGGTGTCGGCGACCTCCGAGCCTTGCACGACGGTGGGCTCTCCTCAGATGCCGTCGTGTCTGTCCGACCGGATCCGGCTCGGGAGCGGTCCTGACACCGGACGCGTCGTGAAGCTGCAGTTCCCCGACGTCCCGTCCTCGCCGAAACTGCGGGTCGGAGATCCGGTCTTCGTGGCCCGCGTCCCCGTGGCGGCGGTCGGACCGCCGTACTACTACGTCGATCGGGATCGGAGCCACGTGCTCTGGGTCCTCGTCGGCGCCTTCCTCGGCCTGGTGCTCCTGCTCGGCCGGTGGCGCGGCCTGATGGCGCTGATCGGGCTCGGGTGCAGCATCGGGATCCTGCTGGTGTTCGTCCTCCCGGCGATCCTGTCGGGTCGTGATCCGGTTGTGGTGGCGATCGTCGCCTCGAGCGCGATCGCGTTCCTGGCCCTCTACCTCGCCCAGGGCTTCTCGGCCGTGACGACCGTCGCGCTCCTCGGAACGCTGGGCGGCCTGGCCGTCGCGATCGTGGCCGCGCAGCTGGCGGTCTTCGCGGCGAGGTTCACCGGGTTCTCGACGGAGGAGGCGTTCCTCGTGAGCCTCGGCGCGAGCAACGTCGACCTGTCGGGCCTGGTCCTCGCGGGGATCATCATCGGCGCGCTCGGAGCGATCGACGACATGACCGTCACCCAGGCCTCGACGGTCGCGGAGCTGCTCGCCGCGTCACCGGAGATGTCCCGGCGCCAGACCTTCCGTTCGGCGATGCGCGTCGGCAGGGATCACGTCGCTTCGACCGTGAACACGCTGGTGCTCGCCTACGCCGGAGCATCCCTTCCCTTGCTCTTGCTGTTCCTCGTCACGCACCGGTCCTGGGGAAGCGTGATCAGCGGGGAGGCCGTCGCGGTGGAGATCGTGCGGACGCTCGCGGGCAGCCTCGGGCTGGTCGCCGCGGTCCCGATCACCACGGCGCTAGCCGCCCTCAGCCTCGGCGCCAAGGAGCGGTGGGTCTACGACGGGATCGACCTGCTCGCCGACGAGCGCTGAACTGCCGCCGGTGAGCTGGCGGCCCGTTCGCGTTCAGAGCCAGATCAGGACGACCGAGACGACCAGTAGGAGCGCCAGCACGACGTTCACGATCCGGCGGCTGCGCTCGTCGGCGACCAGCCGGCCGAGGCCGGCGCCCCCGGCCGCCCACAGCGCCGAGGAGATCGCGACGACCACGATCAGCGTCATGAGCAGCACGGCGACGCCGGTCGGCCGCGGGACCGTGGTGGGCACGAAAGCCCCGACCGCGATCACCGCGAACACCCAGGCCTTCGGGTTCGCGATCTGGAAGCCGATCGCCCGGCCGAACCCGAACGGCCGGGTCGGATCGGCCCGCCCGAGGCCGCCGCTGCGGACCAGCACCACGGCCAGGTACAGGAGGTAGATCGACCCCGCGACCTTCAGCGCGGTCTCGACGCCGGGCACCTCGCGGAACACCACCCCGAGCCCGGCCGCCACCCCGAGCGCGATCGCGGCGATCCCGGCCGCGGTGCCGAGCACGTGCGGGATCGTCCGCCGCAGCCCGAAGCGCATCCCCGATGCCCACAGCACCGCGTTGTTGGGCCCGGGCGAGAACGAGCCGACGAACGCGAACCCCACGAGCGCGGCGACCTGTCTGCCCATCGGGCCGATCGAACCTCGGCCGGCTGCCGGGGTCTTGTACGATCGACTCCTGATGGCGCCGCGCGAATGGGTGCGCGCGTGGAAGCCGGCGGTTCCCGGCATCCACGAGGTCTTCCATGCTCGATTCGTCGAGCACGTCTATCCGAAGCACACGCATGACACGTGGACCGTGTTCGTCGTGGACGACGGCGCGATCCGCTACGACCTCGAGACCGAGCACCGCGGCGCGGCCGGCGCGCGCGTGACGGTCCTGCCGCCGCACGTGGTCCACGACGGCCGTCCCGCCGGAACCGATGGGTTCCGCAAGCGCGTGCTCTACGTCGGCACGGAGGTCCTCGGCGAGGAACTGATCGGGCGCGCCGTCGACCAGCCCGACATCGACGACGCGCGCCTGCTTCGCGGGCTCGATCGCGTGCATCGCGCGGTGACGGACCCTCGCGAGCCGTTGGCGGCCGAGTCGGCGTTCGCGCTGGCGTCCGAGCGGCTCCGTCGCCACCTCGGCGCCCCCTCGAAGGATCCCGACATCGCCGCGGAGGACCTGATCGCGTCCCACCTCCGCGACCTGCTGGATGCCCATCGCTTCGAGCCCATGACGCTGGCCGAGGCGGGCCGGATCCTGCACGTCTCCCCCGCGCACCTCGTCCGCTGCTTCACGCGGACGTTCGGCATCGCGCCGCATCGCTACGTCGTGGGCCGCAGGATCGAGGCGGCGCGCCACCGCTTGCTCGGTGGCGAGCCGATCGCACAGGTCGCGACCGGCGTCGGCTTCCACGACCAAGCGCACCTGACGCGCCACTTCAAGCGGCACGTCGGCACGACGCCGGCCCGCTACGCGTCCAGTGCCGCCTGAGGCCTGAACGGCCCGCCGGCACGAGGCCTTCCAGCCCCCAACGATCGAGCTCCGCGCTGCCAGGGTTGCCTCGGAGGTGGTCTGCGATGCTCCGCGCCTCGAGATCCGTGATCGGGTCGCTGGCCGCTGCGGCGATCGCACTGGGAGCGGTCGGTTGCACGGCGGAGGGTGCCGACCGGACGCCCTTGCAGCACGTCGTGATCCACACCGATATGGGGGCGGACGATCTGATCGCGCTGATGTACCTGCTGTCCGAACCGCGCGTCGTGGTCGATGCCGTGATCGTGGCGGGCGACGGTCTCACCCATCGCGATCCCGGGGTGGCCAACGCTCGGGCGATCGTTTCGGCGATGCGTGCGGGCGAGATCCCCGTGGCGGGTGGATCGACCGAGCCGTCCTCGGGACGGCGCGCCTTCCCGTCGCGCTGGCGCGCGAGCGCCGACCACCTCTACGGCCTGCAACTTCCGCTTGCATCGCCCGGCACGTCCGGCGACGGCGTCGCGACGTTGATCCGCGCGGTCCTGGCCGCGCCGGCGGCCGTCACGTTGGTCGAGCTCGCACCCCTGACCGACCTGGCCACGGCGTTGGCCGCCGCGCCGTCGATCGACGACCTGCTGGCGCGCGTGGTGGTGATGGGTGGCGCTCTTCGTGTCCCCGGGAACGTCGCGTCCCACCCGGACACCGAATGGAACTTCTACGTCGACCCCGGCGCGGCGCGCGCTGTGGCCGCCTCGGGGGTACCGATCGTGCTGGTCCCGCTCGACGCGACGAACGCGGTGCCGCTGACCACCTACTTCCTGGCGGGCCTGCGTCAGCACCTGAACACGACGGGCGTGGACCGTGTGTACCAACTGCTGAAGATGAACGGGTATCTGCTCGGCGGTTCGTACCTCTGGGATCCGCTCGCCGCGGCGCTCGCCGTCGATCCGTCGACGGCGACGCTCCGAACCGTCCCGCTCCGCATCGACCCGTCGTCGGGACGAACATCGATCGGAGCGGGGACCGAGGTCCAGGTCGCGACCGACGTCGATGGCGCCGCGGTCCAGTCGCGATTGGTCGCCGGGCTGAGCGGCGACGCGTCGGCACGGATCCGGCCTCCGGGGAGCGAGCTGACGGCGACGGCGCACCGCTCCTCGTTCTCGCTGGGCGCGGCCGACCCGGTCCGCGCCGGTGCGGTCGCGGTCGATCTCCGGAACGAGCGCCCCGAGGACGTCGTGGTGTTCGTCCTTCGGCTGCACCGTGGCCGAACCTGGTCGGATGTCGCCGACCTCGTCCGTCGCGGCGTGACCGCGCCGCCCTCGTGGCTCACAGTCGCCGCGACCGTCACGGCGGCGGCCCGCACCGACTGGCTCTGGACGATCGAGCTCCCGGCGGGCGACTACGCGGTGGTTGGTGCCGCGCAGTCGCGGCCACCCGTGCCCGAACCGGTCGGCCCGCTCCACGTCGACCCCCGCACCTGATCCACCCGAAGGTCAGACGCTGGTGATCGGCTGCGAACGCTCCGCTTCCGGAACCTCCAGGCGCCGCGCGCGCCGTGGCCCGGTCGCCAGGATCCAGATCCCGGTGGGGATCAGCACCAGGCACAGCCACTGCGCGGCCGTCAGGCCGAGCACGCGATCGTCGTAGGCGCGCAAGAAATCGGTGCCGAACCGCGCGATCCCGTACCAGAGACAGAACAGGCCGATCGCCGCACCCGGCGGGAACGGCGGCCGGTGTCGCAGCATCCAGGAGAGGATCGCGGTCAGCGCAACCAGATGCAGGAACTCGTAGAGCGCGGTGTTGTGGTACGTGACGCCGACGACCAGCGGTCCCTCGCGCGTCACCCCGCCCAGGTAGCGCACGCCGAGGAAGAAGCTCGTCGGATGCCCGAGATGCTCGCCGACCGAATAGCACCCGATCCGCCCGAGCATGATCCCGGCCGACAGGCCGAGCGCGATCGCGTCGGCCGCGGCCCAGCGCAGCCTCGGCGACCACCGGCGGACCCACGGGATCGCGACCGCGACCGCCAGGATGAACCCGCCGGTGAACGTGAGCCCGCCCTGCCAGACCGCCACCACGTCCATCACCGAGTGGATCTCGCTCGGATGCGCCAGGACCCACGCGATCCGCGAGCCGACGATGCCGGCCAGCACGATCCAGCCGCCCAGCCGGTAGATCTCGTCGCGGTCGATCCCGCGGGCGTCGGCGGCGCGGGCCGCGAGCCAGGTCCCCACCAGGAAGCCGAGAGCCACGAACACGCCGAACGTGTGCAGGTGCACCGGCCCCAGGTCGATCGTGGGGAACGTCCGGTACGGGATCGACGCCAGCATCACGCCAGCGTACCCAGGGCGGGTGCGAACGCCGCCTCAGCGGCGCAGACGGAGCACGCGCTCGCGGTGGCGCTCCTCCAGCAGTCGGCGCTCGCGCGCCTGGAGCAGGTCCGTCTCGACCAGGAAGCCGACGAGCAGGTCCGGCTCGCCTCGCTCGACGACCGGAAGCGCATGGACCCGGTGCGCCACGATCCGGTCGGCGGCGATCCGCAAGGTCTCGTCCGGATAGGCCACCGGCCCGCGGCCGTCCAGCAAGGTCTCGATGTTCCGCTCGGGCTCGCCGCGTGCGAGCGCGTCCAGGAGGTCCCCCCAGCGCAGCACGCCGGTCAGGCGGCCGTCGGGCGCCACGACCGGCAACGACCGGTCCCGGTCGCGCCAGATCGACGGCTCGAAGGATGCGAACACGTGCGCCACCGACGACCCCGTTCCGGCGCCGGCGACGTCGGTGGCCATCACGTCGCGAACGAAGAGCGCCTCGAGCGGCTCGACCGCGTACTCGCGGACCACGTGGAACCCCCGCCGGGCGACCTTCTCGGTGAGGATCGAGCGCGGCAGCGTCAGCACGCTGACGAGGTGCGCCGTCACGGCCACCAGCAGCAGCGGCAGCAACAGGTTCACGTCGTGGGTGAGCTCGATCGCGAAGATCACGGCGGTGAGCGGCGAGCGCATCACGCCGGCCATCACCGCCGCCATGCCCAGGACGGCCCACGTGCTCTCGGTGCCGCCCGGAAGGATCGGCGAGGCGAGGCCGCCGAGCGCCGCCCCCATCATCAGGATCGGCGCGAGGATCCCGCCGCTCGTGCCGGAACCGAGCGCGACCGCCCAGATCACGAGCTTCACGATCAGGACCGAGGCCAGGGTCGCCATGGCGAGCTTGCCGGCGAGCGTCGCTCCGATCGTGTCGTACCCGACGCCGAGGGCCCTCGGCTGCAGGAGCCCGCCGATCCCCACGACCAGGCCGCCGAGCACCGGCCACCAGGACCAGTGGATCGGCAGGAGCCCGAACGCGTCCTCCGCGCCGTAGACCGCCCTCGTCAGGACCCACGCGGCGCCGCCGCACGCCACGCCCAGCCCGAGGGCGCCGAGCAGGGGCGCGAATCCGTCGAGCGAGGCGTTCGGCACCGGGAACAGCGGCGCCGGCGGGATCCACCCGTGCTGCGCGAACGCGACGCGGATCGCGGCGGCCACGACGCTCGCGGTCGCCACCACCACCAGCGAGCGCGGCTTCCATTCGAACAGGAGGAGTTCCACCGCCAGCGCCACCGCCGCGACCGGCGTGCCGAAGACCGCGCTCATCCCCGCGGCGGCGCCGGCGACCAGGAGCGTCCGGCGCTCGATCGCGCTGAGGTGGAAGAACTGGGCGAGGACCGAGCCGAGCGCGCCGCCGGTCAGGATGATCGGGCCCTCCGCGCCGAACGGGCCGCCCGTGCCGATACTGATCGCGCTCGAGATCGGCTTGAGGATCGTCAGCCGCGGCTCGACCTTGCTGCCGCCGACCAGGATCGTCTCCATCGCTTCGGGGATCCCGTGGCCGCGGATCCGCTCGGAGCCGAACCGCGCCATCAGCCCCACGATCAGGCCGCCCACCATCGGGATCACGATCGCCACGGCGCCGAGCGTGTTCAGGGCCGGCGACGTAAGCGTGATCGAGATCCGCTGGTAGTAGGCGAGGTTCGTGATGACGGCGATCAGGTCCAGCAGGACCAGCGCCACGAGCGACGCGAGGATCCCGATCACGACCGCGGCCGGCAGCAGCCAGAGGACCTGCGTCGTGGTGGTGAAGTCCCCAAGCTCGCGCTCGACCGGGCCTTGGCGCAGGTCGGGACCGAGGACGTCGTCCTCGGGGAGGTCGTCGGTGTGCGGTGGGTGTCCGTCGTCCATCGTCGCTCCTGGCAATCCTATCGTGTCACGATGTATTATCGTCGCGGATGCGCGACGACCTGAGCGACGAGGACTACACGCGGCTGCTGCGGTCACGCGACGGCCTGCGCCGGTTCCTCCGGTGGAGCGAGCGCGAGGCGGAAAGAGCCGGGATCACACCGGCCCAACACCAGCTGTTGCTGGTCGTCCGCGCCCACGGCGCTCCCCCGACGATCGGCGAGGTCGCCGAGCACCTGCTGCTGCGCCACCACAGCGCCGTCGAGCTGGTCGATCGCGCCGAGGCGGCCGGGTTGGTTCGCCGGCGCCCGGATCGCCATGACCTCCGGACCGTCCGTCTCGAGCTCACCGCGCGAGGCGCCCGAACGCTGGCATCGCTTTCGGCGCTGCACCTCGAGGAGCTCACGCGCCTCGGCGGTCACCTCGGCCGCCTGTGGGCGGGGCTGGGCGCGCCGTCATGAGACGATGCGCTCGCGGCCTTCCTGCCCCCGGCTGAACCGTCCGTGGAGCTCGTCCTCCGGGTGGCGGACGCTCCGAGCCTGTCCCGTCGCGAAGTCGCCCTCGTGATCGGGGTCGGGCCGGTCTGGGCGTCGCTCCTGCCCCCGTGCGAACCGCGGGTGGATCGCCGCACGGCGAGGATCCACGATCCGCTCCATACCCCGGCTGTAGCGGGGCCGAACCTCGTCGACCATCTCGCACCTCCTGGTCGATCGTTGAGCATCTCTATCGTAGCACGATATTTCTAGGCCGCTCAGCCGCCGATGCGCGGAAGCCACCGGTGCCCAGGGTGCACCAGCGCCAGCGCCGAGGCGAGCCACGCTCGTTGCGCGGGCGTCAGTAGCGGCAACGTCCGCTGGAAGTCGGTCTCGTCCTTCGGCCGGTCGTGCTTCGCCTTGAACAGGAGCACGACCTCGGGGATCAGGAACGGGATCCCGTCGGAAGCCCGCGCGATCACGTCGCGGTACGACATCCGGATCCGTTCGTCGCGACGGCAGATCCACGTGTCGCCGTCGTGCGGCTCGCGGAAGACGTCGAGGTGGTAGACCCCGGTCGCGGGATCCATGACCCATGTCTGCTGCATCACCGTGAAGGCGTCGTGGTCGAGCGGCCATCGATGCCCCGATCCGACCACCCAGAACTCGAACCCGGCCAGCGCCGTGTGGATCTCGTCGAACCGCCCGATGGGCACCGCGATCTCCAGATCCTCGTGCTCGCGACTCGTCGAGCCGGCGAAGAGGTCGAGCGCCCAGCCGGCCGCGACCGCCCACGGTGCGGTGACGTCGCGCAGTCGCTCCGCCACTTCCGACGGCGTCCACGGGTCCCAGGGAGGATCGTCGCCGACGACCTCGCCGCCGGGTGGCAGTTCCTCCTCGTTCGTCACGTCAGAGTTGCCTTGGACGAAGGGCCGGATCGACGTCCGAGATGCAGCTGGCTCCACCACCCGGCAACCGTAGTCCGACGCAAGGAGCGCAGGGTGCTGCCTACCCCGGCGCCAGCCGCATGTACATCGCGAGCACGTCGACCTCGCGGAACCCGATCCGGCGGTACACCGAGACGCCCATCGGGCTCGACTGCAGGTATGCGAACGTCGCCCCGGCCTCGAACGCGCGCGCCGTCACCCACCCCGTGAGCGCACCGCCGTAGCCCCTCCCGCGATCGCCTTCGGGCGTCGCAACCCCGTAGATCCCGACGTCGTCGCCGATCCGCATCGTCTGCGCGGTGCTGACCGGCCGCGCTCGGACGCGCGCCACCGCCGTGGTGAGACCGTCGGTCTCGCTCACCGGCGGTCCGTAGAGGGCCCCGATCAGCCCGTCGGGAACACCGAAGCCGCCCTCGGCCGTCCGGCGCGCCTGGTCGAGGCCGGCGGGGTCGTCCACGAGCGACGGCTCGAGACCCTCCGCGTCCACGGCCCGAAGCTCGGCGGGCGTCGTCACCATCAACGGGGTCCGGTCGGCGACCGCGAACCCGCGTTCTGGAACGGCGGCCTCGAAGGCCGCGCTCCGGCCCTCTCGGACGATCACCGGCGCGGGCAGGCCCTCGGCCTCCAGGGAGGCGACGGCCTCGAGGACGCCCTCGACGGACGCGTCGCCGAGGAGCCACACGCCGTTCAGGATGGGTACGGGGCACGTGGGCGATCGGGTCGCGGCGATCCCGCCGGCTTCGGTCCACGTGCCGCCGGGGAGCACGTCGTGGAACGTGCGCATCGCGTCGAGCAGCGCCCGCCACCCACGTTCCGCATCGAGGTGTTCGCTCATCACCCGCCCTCGCGGGGCGGACGCGGCCGCGCCACGCCGGTCTCCTCGAGCGGTCCGAGCTTGGCGAGGGCGTCGTAGGCGGCGTACTTGTACGTCTCGGTCAGCGAGGGGTAGTTGAAGACCATCTCGATGAAGGTCTCGACCGTGCCGTGCAGCGTCATCACGGCGTGGCCGACGTGCACCAGCTCGGAGGCGCGCTCGCCCACGCAGTGGCAACCGACCAGCCGTCGCGACGCGCGGTCGAACACGAGCTTCGTCATGCCCTCGCGGTCGCCGATGATCGCGCCGCGCGCGTTCTCGCGGAACACGGCGCGCCCGATCACCACGTCGAGCCCGCGCGCGGCCGCGTCCTGCTCGGACAGGCCGACACAGCTCACCTCCGGGATCGTGTAGACGCCGAACGGCAGCAGCTCCGCGACCTCCAGCTTGTAGTCGAACCCGAACGCGCGACAGATGGCGACCCGCGCCTGCTCCATCGACGTCGACGCGAGCGCCGGCGAGCCGATCACGTCGCCGGCGGCGTAGACCGACGGCACGGTGGTCGCGAACGACTCGTCGACGACGATCCGTCCGCGGTCGTCGGTCGCCACGCCGAGCTCCTCGAGCCCCAGGCCGGCGGTGTTGCCGACGCGGCCCGCCGTGACCAGGACCTTCTCGGCCGCGACCCGGGCGCCCGAGGGCATCGCGCACACCAGCGCGTCGCCGCTGCGCACGACCGTCTCCGCGCGCTCGCCGAGGTGGAACACCACGCCCAGGTCGCGCATCCCGGCCGTCATCCGTTCCACGATCTCGCCGTCGAGCTGCGGCAGGAGCGGCTCGCGGCGTTCGATCAGGTGCACCTCGGTCCCGAGCGCGGCGAACATCGAGGCGTACTCGCAGCCGACCACGCCCCCGCCGAGCACCGCGAGCGACGCGGGCCGCCGGTCGATCTCCAGGATCGTGTCGGAATCGTGGACGTCGGGATCGCCGAACGGGATCCCCGGCGGCCGGAAGGGACTCGAGCCGGTCACGAGGAGGATCACGTCGGCGCTCAGGCGGCGGCGAGCGCCCGCGTCGTTCGCCACCTCCACCGTGGACGCGTCGAGCAATCGCGCCTCGCCGTGCATGAGCTCCACGCCGTGGCGCTCGAGGTTGTGTAGCATCCGGTCGGTCTCGAGCTCGCGCACCGTGTTCTTCCGGGCGATCAGCTTCGCGACCTCCAGATCCGGCGCCACCTCCACCGAGACGCCGTACAGATCACGCTGGCGGTAGCCCGAGAGGAACAGCGCCGCCTCGCGGAGGGTCTTCGAGGGGAGGGTGCCGGTGTGGACCGTGGCGCCGCCGGGCTCCAGGCGCCGCTCCACCACCGCGACCCGCTTGCCGAAATACGCAGCCTGCGCGGCACCGCGCTCGCCGGCCGCCCCGCCGCCCACGACGACCAGGTCGAAGCGCTCGGGCTCCCCGTCGAACGGCATGGCGGACGTCATCGCCACTCGACGGTCACGATCTCCATCGGCTCCGACGTCCCACGGAGGGTCACCTCTCGCTGCTCGCCCACCGGGAACCTGCTCCCGGTGGCCGTCGCCACGCTCGACAGGATCTGATCCCCGTCGGCGAGCGCCGCGATCCGGGCCGCCTCGTGGACGCCCTTGCCCGAGAAGTTCTTCCCGACCTGCGTCGCGCCCGATGCGTGCACCCCGATGCGCACCTTGGGCGCGAAGCCGTTCGCGCGACGGTGTTCGGCGAGGCGGCGCTGGATCGCGACCGCGCAGCCCAGAGCGTCGTCGGGCGAGTCGAACCCCACGAAGAACCCGTCGCCGGTCGAAACGACCTCCTCGCCGCGGTGCTCGGCGAAGAGCGACCGAAGCGTCTCGTCGTGCCAGCGCAGCACGCCCTGCCAGGCCTCGTCGCCCAGGACCTCGACGAGGTTCGTGGAACTCTCGATGTCGGTGAACATGAACGTCTTCTCGACGCGGCGGGGTGCCTCCTTGCCACGGAGCTGCCACGGCAGCAGCTCCTCGACCTCCTCGACGGTGATCGCGCCGGTGGGGCAGGCGAGCGCTGCCTCGCGCAGCTGCTCCTCCGCCACGCTGCCGGCGTCGACGACGTCGGACTTCAGCAGATCGCCCGCGTGCCAGTCGAACGCGGTCGGCGCGATCGTGATGCACGACCCCGCGCCCACGCAGCGATGGCGGTCGACCCGCGCCCGCAGGGTGCTGGCGCGGCCTTCACGATCGCTCACACGACCTCCTGACGGAACGCGAAGGCGGTCGCCTCGGCGCGGGAGGACGCGCCGATCGTTGCGAACAGCTCGCCCAGGCGGCGGACGACCTCGTCCTCGTCGATCCCGAGGTCGCCGGCGATCTCGGCGTTCGTACGGCCCCGGACGAGGCTCCGCAGGAGCGATCGGTCCGCCTCGTCGACCGCACCGGGGCCGTCCCCGTCCGCGGCCGACCCGGGGAGGACGTCGCTGGCGCCGATCAGCTCGGTCACCTGACGCCCCAGCGGTCCCCGGAACCAGCGCACGCGGATCGACTCGTCGAGGGTGCGCTGCGCCACCATCGCGGCCACGTAGCCGACGTACCCGAGGACCGCCTCGGCCTCCGGGGCACCGACCGCGCGCAGCACGCGAGCGAGCGGAAGCAGGGTCGACAGGTGGGGATCCTCCTGCTTCGCCTCGTTCAGGCGGGCGAACGCCGACCGAGCATGCTCGGCGGCGCGCTCCTGGTCCCCGCGGGCGAGCGTCACCGTCGCGAGCGCGGCGTCCGCCTGCGCCGGCCACGGGGGATGACCGGACAGGTGCGGCGACAACGCGAGCACCTCGTTCGCGGACCCCTCGGCCAGTTCGAGGAGCTCCACATCGCCACGCTCCGAACCCAGTTCCGCGGAGTTGCCGGCGAGCTCCGCGAGCGCTCCGCACCGCGAGGCCGGCCTCCCGTCCTCGGCCCCGAGCGCGACCGCGCGCTCCAGATGCCCCCGCATCCCTTCCGTGTCGCCCCGCGCGGCGGCCGCCAGGCCGCGCCACGTCTCCATCCGCCGGGCGCGCAACGGGGTCGGGTTCGCGGAGGCGACCGCGGCCGCTCGGTCGAGCCACGATGCCACCGCCTCATGCTCGCCGAGGTCGAGATACGCCATCGCGGTGCCGCCGGCCGCCAGGAACGACAACGCGGGATCGCCGATCCCGCTCGCCTCCCGGAAGGCCTCCTCGCCGCGGGACACCGCCAGGTCGGGGATCACCTTGCCTCGGGCGAACACGTGCACCCCGTACAGCATCTGGGCCTCGGCCGTGGCACGGTCGCTCGCCGTGGTCAGCGCCGTCATGCGGGAGGTCAGCCGCCGGATCTCCTCGATGTGCCGGCCCGCACCGGCGCCGAAGTGGATGTCGGCGGCCCAGGTGAGGTACCCCATCGCGATCACCGTCGACATCGCGCCACGGCGATCGCCGACCCGCTCGAAGAGCTCCAACGCCTCCTCCATCGCGTCGCGGGCCTCGAGGTAGCGGGACACGATCGGGAGGTCGGACAGGATGTCCATCAACGCCTCACCCTGGGCGGCGCGCATCAGGATCGGCAGATGCTCCCCCCTCTCGGCCAGGTTGATGAACCAGTCGCGGATCCAACCGAGCGCGATCACGCCCAGCTCGCGCAGGACGAGCGCCGTGCTCGCGTCGTCGCCCACGTCTCGCGCGATCGCGAGCGCACGCCGGTAGGCGGCCTCCGCGCCCTCCAGATCCACCTCCCGAGCCGCGGGGGTGTACGTCTCGCCGGCCGAGCTCCGAAGCAGGTCCTGGCCGAGCTCGATGCACGCGGCGAGCTCGCCCTCGCGGTCGTTCCGGGAGGCCGCGAGCTCCATCACCTCCCGTGCGAGCTGCGCCGCGCGATCGTCCTCCTCGTTCATCCGCAACGCCGCGGCCCGCCGGAGCCGCACGTCGACCTCGAGATGCGCATCCGACATCGCCTCCGCGAGCGCGGACAGCTCCGCGAGTCCCTGCATCCGGTCGTCGGGGCGCCGCAACATCTCCAGCGCTCGATCGCGTGCCTCCAGCAGATCGACGCGCTCCCGCGGCGTCGCGGCCAGCGGGAGCGAGAGCTCGACCATGCGCAGGACCTCTTCGGGCGCGTTCGCCGCCAGCGCGTTCCTGCTGGCGGCCACCGAGAAGCGGACGCAGATGCCGGCGTCCCCCGCAGCCTTCGCGTGACGCGCGAGCAGCGGCAAACTCGCCGGAGCCGGCTCGCCGGCCATCAGCAGACCCACGATCGCCGCGTGGATCGCCCGGCGGCGCTCCGGCAGGAGCGTGTCCATCGCGAACTCCTGCACCTGTTCATGCGGGAAGCTGTAGTCGGCCGGCGACCCTTCCGTGTGCGGGAGCAGGAGCCCTGCCGTGACGGCAGGGGCCAGCGAGGCCGCCAGCGCGTCGAGGTCGGCGTCGACGTTGCGGACCTCGATCTCGATCTCGCGCAGATCCTTGAGGCTGAAGTGGCGACCCAGCACCGCGGCCTCCGCCAGGAGGGTGGTGGTCTCCTCGGGCAAGCGCGCGGCGCGGCGCGAGATCAGGGTCCGGACCGCCGAGGGGACCAGACGCTCGGCGTTGCGCGCGAGTGTCCACGTGCCGTCGATCTCCTGGATCATGCCGGCCTCGCGATACGCGGACGCCATCTCCTCGACGATGAACGGCACCCCCTCGGCCTGCCCGTGCATCACCGAAGCGCTCGCAGGATCGACCGGCCCACCGAGCACCTGCCGCAGCAGGGTTCCGGTCTCGGCGGGTGTGAAGCGATCCGGTTTCAACCTGCGGATCACGCCCATCCGATCCATGTCCGCGACCAGGTTGACCGCCTCGGTCACGAGGGCGAACTCCGCGGGTCGAACCGTGAAGAACAGGAGGATCGGATCCGCGGCGTCGGCCCGCACCGCGTACCGGAGCAGGCGCAGGCTGTCGTCGTCGCACCATTGCGCGTCGTCGATCAGGACCGCGAGCCCTCGTCCCTGCGACAACGCGCGGAACGCGATCGCGCCGAGGTCGAACGTTCGGAGCACCCGTTGATCCGCCGGCAAGGTCGCGAGCGCCGGATCGTCCTGGCCAGAGAGCGCCGCCAGGCAGCGGGCGAGCGGCGCCTCCGCGGCCCCACCGGCAGCAGCCTCGACGGCCTCGCGCGATCCCAGGATCGATCGAGCTAGCAAGAACGGTCCTCGGATCTCCTCATCCGCGGTCACGGCGATCGTGACCATGCCCGCTCGGTCCGCGACCTCCCGGGCCGCCAGCAGCAGCCGGGTCTTCCCGATCCCTGGCTCGCCCTCGAGCGTCAGGCCGACCAGCCGGCCCGTGAGCGCCGACGCGATCTCCTGCCCGATCGCATCCAGCTCCGCACTCCGGCCGACGACCGAGCCGGCGGAGCGATGCGCGTGCAGGGCCAGCGGGGACGACACGCCGAGCGCGGGCGCGAGGACCTCTGGATCGGCCGATCCTCCGCTGGCGTCCGTCATGCCACGACTCCTCCCGTGCTCCTGCCAAGGGTAGTTCGGGACGGTCCCGACGACGCGTCCCGAGCCGGGGCCGCCCGCCCACGTTGACCCGGAACGCGAACCTCCGGGAGACTGTCCCTTCGTCCGTCGGGAGCCGGGGAATGGACCAACAGCGGTACTGGCGCGCCGCCGATCCCAAGCCGTCCTACGACGTCGTGATCGTGGGTGGCGGTGGCCACGGACTGTCCACCGCCTACTACCTCGCCAAGGTCCACGGCGTGACCGACGTCTGCGTGGTGGAGAAGGGCTGGCTCGCCGGCGGCAACATGGCGCGCAACACCACGATCATCCGTTCGAACTACCTGTGGGACGAGTCGGCCGCGATCTACGAGCACTCGCTGAAGCTCTGGGAGGGCCTCGAGGAGGAGCTGGACGCCGACCTCCAGTTCTCCCAGCGCGGCGTGCTGAACCTGGCGCACAACCTGGGCGACGTCCGATCGAGCGTCCGTCGCGTGGAGGCGAACCGGCTGAACGGGGTGGATGCCGAATGGCTCGACGCCGACGAGGTCCGAGCGTTCTGCCCGATCGTGAACGTCTCCCCCGACGTCCGCTATCCCGTGATGGGCGCCACCCTGCAGCGCCGGGGCGGTGTGGCGCGGCACGACAAGGTCGCGTGGGCCTACGCGCGCGCGGCATCGGACCTCGGTGTCGACATCGTCGAGCATGCCGAAGTGACCGGGTTCGTGCGGAACGCATCCGGGGCGGTGACCGGCGTCGAGACCACCCGCGGCACGATCCGCGCGACGGCGGTGGCGCTGGCCGCCGCCGGCCACACCAGCGTGCTGGCCTCGATCGCGGACGTACGGCTGCCGCTGCAGTCCCATCCTCTGCAGGCCCTGGTCTCCGCGCTCTACGAGCCGGTGCTCTCGACCGTCGTGATGTCGAACGCCGTGCACGTCTACGTCTCGCAGGCCGACAAGGGCGAGCTGGTGATGGGCGCCGGGATCGACCCGTACAACGGCTACGCCCAGCGCGGCTCGTTCCACGTGATCGAACACCAGATGGCCGCGGCGCTGGAGCTGTTCCCGGCGTTCGCGCACGCGTCGGTGCTGCGGACGTGGGCCGGCATCGTCGACGTCTGCCCCGACGCGTCGCCGATCATCGGTCCCTCACCGGTCGACGGCCTGTTCCTGAACTGCGGCTGGGGCACCGGCGGCTTCAAGGCGACGCCGGGCTCCGGCTGGGTCTACGCCGAGCTGCTCGCGACCGGCGAGAGCGAGCTCGCACGCCCCTACGCGCTGGAACGGTTCATCACCGGCGCCCTGATCGACGAACACGGCGCCGCGGCGGTCGCGCACTGATGCGCGCGCGGGAGATGGCGCACTGATGCGCGCACGGGAGAAGGCGCACTGATGCGCGCGGACATGGTGCGTCGGTTCGCGTTGTCGCTGCCGGAGGCTGAGGAGCGAGAGACGTGGGAGACCGCGACGTTCCGGATCCGCGACCGGATCTTCCTGATGTTCTCCGAGCGAGAACGGCACGCGTGGATCAAGTCGACCCACGACGAGCAGCGCGCGCTGATCTCGCAGGATCCCGGCACGTTCTTCGCGCCGCCCTACGTCGGGCCGAGCGGCTGGGTCGGCGTCGTGATCCGCACCGTCGATCCCGACGAGCTCCGAGAGCTGGTGACGGAGGGTTGGCGGATGACCGCGCCGAAGCGGGTGGTCGCAGCGTTCGACGAGGGAACGGGGTGAGCGCGTGCTGCTGATCCGGTGCCCCTGGTGCGGCGCGCGCGATGAGATCGAGTTCCGCTACGGCGGCCAGGCGCAGGTCGCCTATCCCGCCGATCCCGAGGCCCTGAGCGACGAGGAGTGGGCCGACTACCTGTTCATGCGGGACAACCCGAGGGGACCGTTCCGCGAGCGCTGGATGCACACGGCAGGCTGCCGCCGATGGTTCCAGGCCCTGCGCGACACCGAGACCCACCGCATGATCGCGACGTATCCGATCGGCGAGGAACCGATCTCGCTCGCGCGGTTCCGCGGATCGGAGCACCCGTGAGCGGGCGCCGCCTCGACGAGGGTGGGAGCCGGATCGACCGCTCCCGGCCGGTCCGGTTCACGTTCGACGGCGCCGGCTACGACGGCTTCGAGGGCGACACGCTGGCGAGCGCGCTCCTGGCCAACGGCGTCGACGTCGTCTGCCGCTCGCCGATCCTGGGGCGGCCGCGCGGCGTCGTCTCTGCCGGCGTCGAGGAGGCGGGCGCGTTCGTCGAGGTCGCGGAGCCCGCGTTCGAGCCGATCGTCGCCGCCACGATGGTCAATGTCGTTGACGGTTTGGTCGCCGCCGGCCGGCCGGGCGTGGGGAGGCTCCCCGATGGACCACGGCGCACCCGGCCGTCGGTGCACCGCACGCGCCACGTCGAGACGCTGGTGGTGGGCGGCGGCGGCGCCGGGCTCGAGGCGGCCGCGGCGGCCGTCGAGGCGGGCGGCCGCGTGCTGCTCGCCGAGCGCGAACCCGCGGTCGCGGCGGTGCCCGACGGCGTCGACGTCCTGGTGGACGCGACCGTGCTCGGCCTGTACGACGACGGCTACGCGGTGATCCACGAACGGGCCGCGGAGCACGACACCCTGTGGCACGTGCGTGCGGCGCGCGTCGTGCTGGCGACCGGCGCGCACGAACGACCGATCGCGTTCGCCGACAACGACCGGCCCGGCGTGATGCTGAACGGCGCCGTCGGCCGCTACCTCCGGGACTTCGGCGTCCTGCCGGGCGAGCGCGTCGTCCTGTTCGGCACGAACGTCACGATCATGGACGTGCACGACCTCCGGGCCGCCGGCGCGGAGATCGTCGCGACCGCCGACGTGCGCGAGGGGTGGGCGGTGGCCGGCACCGGTGGGGGTGACCGGGTCGAGACCGTGGAGCTGGTCGGGCCGGAGGGCGAGCGTCGCACGGTGGACGCCGACCTGGTCGCGGTCTCGGGCGGCTGGAACCCCGCGCTGCAGTTGTTCCGCGCGATCGGCGGTGGGCTCCGCCACGACGAGCGCCTCGCGACGTTCGTGCCCGACGGCTCCGGCCCGCCGTGGCTCCAGGTGATCGGCGCGGCCGCCGGCGACCTGCCGGCGAGCGAGCCCTACTGGTACACGCCGGCGGAAGACCTCACGCGGCACTTCGTGGACCTGCAGCGCGACCAGACCGTGGCCGACGTGCTGGCCGCGGTCGCGGACGGGCTGCGGAGCGTCGAGCACGTGAAGCGCGCGACGTACATCGGCACCGCGATCGATCAGGGCCGGACGAGCGGCACCCTGACCGCCGAGATCGTGAACGCGGCGTTGGGCGAGGAACTCGGTGCCCAGGGCCCGACGAACGCGCGGCCGCCGTTCGTGCCGGTGCCGTTCGCCGTGCTGGCCGGGATCGACCGTGGGCCGGAGCTGCTCGATCCGATCCGGCGCACGCCGATGCACGCGCAACACGTGGAGCGCGGTGCGATCTTCGAGGACGTCGGCCAGTGGGAGCGCCCGCGCGCGTTCCCGAAGGGGAAGGAGGACTTCGACACCGCGGTCGCCCTCGAGTGCCGAGCGGTGCGCACCGCCGCCGGCGTCCTGGACGCCTCGACCCTCGGGAAGATCGAGGTGGTCGGGCCCGACGCGCCGGTGTTCCTGGACCGCATGTACACGAACCGGATGTCGAACCTCGCGGTGGGCGCGATCCGCTACGGGTTGATGCTCGGGCTGGACGGCATGGTGCTGGACGACGGCGTCGCGATGCGGCTGGCTGAGGACCGATACCTGATCACGACCACCACCGGGGGAGCCGCGGCCGTGCTCGACCGGTTCGAGGAGTGGCTCCAGACCGAGTGGCCGGAACTCCGCGTGTACTGCACGAGCGTCACCGAGCAATGGGCCGTGGTCGCGCTCGCCGGCCCGAAGGCGCGCGCGGTGCTGGCCGACGCCGGCACCGACCTCGATCTGTTGAACGACGCCTTCGGGTTCATGACGTTCCGTGAGGGCACGGTGGCCGGGATCGCAGCCCGGGTGTGCCGCGTGAGCTTCACGGGCGAGCTCTCCTACGAGCTCCACGTTCCGTCGTGGGACGGCCCCGCGATGTGGGGGGCGATCCTCGACGCGGGCTCGGAGCTCGGGATCCGGCCGTACGGGACCGAGGCGATGCACGTGCTGCGCGCCGAGAAGGGGTTCGTGATCGTCGGGCAGGACACCGACGGGACCGTCACGCCGGACGACCTCGGGATGGGCTGGATCGTGAACCCGTCGAAGGGCGACTTCGTCGGCAAGCGGTCGCTGGTGCGGCCGGATACCGTGCGGACCGATCGCAAGCAGTTCGTCGGGATCACGCCGCAGGACCCTGACCTCCTGCTCCGCGAGGGGACGCAGTTGGTCGCGCAGGGGCCGCGCCTCGGCCCGACCCCGGTGCCGATGCTCGGCCACGTGACCTCGTCGTACCGAAGCCCAGGACTGGGCTACACGTTCGCGCTGGCGATGGTGTCGGGCGGCCGGGCGATGCGCGGCCGGACGATCCACGCCGTGCTCCCCGACGGCTCGCTGGCGCCGGTCGAGGTGGTGGATCCGGTGTTCTACGACAGGGAAGGGGCGCGGCGCGATGGTTGAGCCGGTGGCCCCGCTCGCGCACCGCACCACCGACCTCGAGCGCCTGCACGCCACCGAGGTCGCGTTCCTGTCGCAGATCGACGTGCGGTGCGGCACGGACGCGGCCGCGCGCCTGGGCTTCCCGCTGGAGCCGAACACGGTCGCCGGCGACATGGTCCGCGGCGTGCTCTGGCTCGGTCCCGACGAGTGGCTGGTGGTCGGACTCCCGGGCACGGGCCCCGGGGTGGTCGCGCAGCTCGAGGCGGCCCTGGCCGGCACGCACGCGAGCGTGGTGAACACCTCGGCGAACCGGGCCGTGATCCAGATGACCGGGTCGCTGCGGCTGGACCTGCTGGCCACCGGGTGTCCGATCGACCTGGACGCGCGAGCCGGCTGGGCGGCCGGCCGTTGCGCGCAGACGGTGTTCGGGCGCGCGCCGGTGATCGTGCAGGAGCTCGTGAACGCCACGCGGGTGTTCGTGCGGCCGTCGTTCGCCGAGTACGTCGTGGACCGGCTGCTGGCCGCTGCCAAGGTGAGAAGCTGACGCGATGGACTCGGCCGACGTCGAACGCCTGACGCGGCTCCCGCTGTTCGGCGAGCTCGACGCGCACGACCTCGGGCACGTGGCCGGTTGGCTGCGCGACGTCGAGCTCGCGCCCGGCGAGGTCCTGATCACCCAGGGGGCGATGCCCGACGACGTGTACGTCCTCGAGGACGGCACGGTCGAGGTCGTCCGCGACGGGGAGCACCTGGCGGAGCTCGGCGCCGGCGACGTGGTGGGCGAGATCGCGCTGGTCGACCCGCAACGGCGAACCGCGACGGTTCGTGCCACGACCCCGGTCCGGGCGGTGGCGTTGAACCTCCGCGACCTGCCCGAGATGGCCTCCGAGATGCCGGAGATCATCCGGCGGCTCCGGTCGATCGCCCAGCGCCGGCTGGAGGAGCAGGCTCAGAGGTAGACGTCCAGCTCCTGCGTGTCGGTCATGTCGAGGACCCGCGCGGCCTCGCCGACCTGCGACGCGTCGCCGTGGGCGATCACCAGGTAGCGGCCGTCGGCCAGATCCTCCTCGTAGTCGCTGATCCGGTCCCGCGGCACACCGAGGTTCGCCATGATCCCGAGGCTCGCGCCGGCGAGCGCGCCGACCGAGGCGGCCAGCAGACCGCTGACGAGGACCACACCGCCGGGGATCGCGAGGGCCACCACCGCGCCGGCGATCCCGCCGGCCAGCGCACCGCCGCGCATGCCCGGCGTGTCCTCGCCCGCGGAGCGCTCGGCCTCGGCGTCCGGCTCGATCTCGCCTGCGCCGATGATGCTGATCCGATCCTCGGGAACGCCGGACCGCAGCAACGCGTCCAACCCGAACCGAGCCTGCTCGTCCGTCTCGAAGACCGCGACCGCCGCGGCGTCGTCGCCGGAGCCGTTCGACACCATCAGGGAACCTCCGCTCGCCGTTCGACGCGCGAAGGCTACTCCGCGGCCTCCGCCTCCTGCTCGTCCGGCTCCGGAACGCCCGGCTGCGGCAGGAACTCGCTCTGCTCGGCCGGGCCGAGCGGCGTGCCCTTCTCGATCAGGCCGGCCTCGCGGTCGCGGCGGCGCTCGGCGCGCGCGACGCGGCGCGCCTCGCGGGCGGCCGCCTTCTTCGCGTTGGCGTCACGGACCTGACGCTTGCCCATGCTGTCGGGCATCGTGCACCTCCTCGATCCGCGCGGTCGCTCAGTCGCGTCGCACGGGGTGGATGTACGTCGCCGGCGTGTGCAGGTAGCACATCGCCGATCGATTGTAGGTGGAAAGGACGGTCGCGCAGCCGGGCGCGGCGCAGGTCCGACCTCGAGGCGCGCGGTCCACGGCCAGCTTCCCGCGCACCGGCGCACCGTACGGAACGTTCGTCGAGCCGATGATCGGTCTCCCCTCTGGCGCGCACTGATCCGTGGGCGGGAACGACGGCCCCAAGGCGGGGAGCTCGGAGATCGATCGCGCGGCGCGAACCCTCGGACGGAGTGCCCGAGAGGACCAGTGTACCCGCTCGCCCCTCACGCCCCGCCGTCGAGCCGCCGTTCGAACAGCACCATGTCGTGCGCGACGCGGCCGCCCTCGACCACCGGCTCCGGATAGACGTCGAAGGATCCGGCGCGAACTCCGGCGTCGGCGAACCCGCACGCGCGGTAGAACGCGATCGTGCCGGCGCTGACGTCGGCGGTGCCGACCACGAGGCGATGCGCGCCCGACGCGCGAGCGTGCGCGACGATCGCCTCGATCGCGGCGCGGCCGAGACCCCGTCCCCGATCGCCCTCGCGCAGCGCGATGTTCTTGATCTCGATCGCGTCGCCGCCGGCGAGCAGCAGGACGACGCCGGCCGAACGGCCCTCGGCGCGCAGCTCGAACAGCCGGCCGGCGTCCAGGTAGGTCCGCAGCACGGGCTCGGACTCGTCGGCCTCGAGCAGCAGCGGCACCCAGGCCTCCCGCGAGCCCGTCACCTCGACGAGCTCCATCACGGTCACGGCTCGCCGAGCTCCTCCAGCATCCGCTGCTGCCAGGCCGCGGTCTGGGCGACCTGGTTGAACGTGAACACGTGCAACGCGCGCACGTCCGCCGCCGGGTCGGCCAGCGACGGCCCGAGCTCCTCGAGCAGCTCGTCCGGTCCGAACTGCCCGCGGATCAGGTGGCCAAGCAGCGTCCGGTTCTTGCGCAGGTAGCGGGCCGAATCGGCCACGCCGATCCGCGCGGCCACGCGCATCAGCCGGGCGACGTCGGCGACGCCTGGCACGCCCAGGTGCACCGGCAGCGTCACACCGGCGGCGCGCATCCGGTCGATCCACGCCGCGATCGCGCCGGGGTTGAAGCTCATCTGCGTGGCCATGTACGACGCGTAGCGCTGCTTCTCGAGCAGCACCGCGAGCAGGCGGTCGTCGTCGATCTCCGGATGGCCCTCGGGGTACGACGGCACGCCGATGTCGTCGAACGGCCGCCCGAGCTCGTCGATCGCCCGCAGCAGCATCAGTCCGTCGTGGAAGTCGCCGTGGTCCTGCGCGTCGCCGCCGACCACGAAGATCCGCCGGAACCCGCCGGCCCGGAGCCGATCGACCAGGTCGCCGAGGTGCGCGCGGGTCCAGATCATGTGCGCCGACAGGTGCGGGACCACGTCGTGGCCGAGCGCCGCGAGCTTCTCCGACAGCTCGATCGTGGCCTCGATCCCGTGGCTCGGCGAGGACGTGACGGTCACGGTCGATCCGGGGGGCAGCTCCTCGGCCTTCCGGATCGCGTTCAGCAGCGGGATGATCTCGTACTTCGGCCGCTCGACCAGCCGGCGCAGCGCCGAGCGCTGCTCGGGCGAGAGCGCGGGCGCACGGCGTCGGAACAGGCGGACCATCAGGTGTTCGAGTCCGGGAAGCTCGCCTTCTGGCGCTCGATCCACTCGCGCAGCTCCTCGTCGACGGCCTCGTCGATCGGGGGCGGCTCGTACTCGGCGAGCATCCGCTTCCAGATCTCGTTCGCGCGCTGCGCGGCGTCCTTCGAGCCCTCGAGCTCCCACTGTTCCACGCTGTTGTTGTCGGCCACGGAGGAACGGTAGAAGGCGGTCTCGAAGTTCGCGAGCGTGTGCGCCGAGCCCAGGAAGTGCTGGCCGGGGCCGTTCTCGACGATCGCGTCCAGCGCCTGGCCGTTCGGTGAGAGATCCACGCCCTTGGCGAACTCGTGGACCATGCCGCACTGGTCGAGGTCGAGGATGAACTTCTCGTAGCCCGCCGTCAGGCCGCCCTCGAGCCAGCCGGCCGCGTGCAACACGAAGTTCACGCCGGCCAGGATCGTCGGTTGCAGCGTGTTCGCGGATTCGTAGGCGGCCTGCGCGTCGGCGACCTTCGAGGCGCTCAGCGACCCGCCGGAGCGGAACGGCACCCCGAGGCGCCGCGCGCATTGCGCCAACGAGTACAGCACCAGCGCCGGCTCGGGCGTGCCGAACGTCGGCGCGCCCGACTGCATCGACATCGACGAGGCGAACGACCCGAACACGACCGGCGCGCCCGGCCGCACCAGCTGGACGTAGGCCATGCCGGCCAGCGCCTCGGCCAGCGTCTGCGCCGCGGCGCCGGCGACCGAGGCGGGCGACATCGCGCCGGCCAGGATGAACGGCGTCATGATCAGGCCCTGGTTCGCCTCGGCGTAGGCCTTCGCGGCCCCGAGCATCGAGGAGTCCCAGACCAGCGGCGAGTTCGCGTTGATCAGGCTCAGGACGTACGCACGCTCCTCCAGCGCCTGCTCGCCGAAGACGATCCGCGCCATCTGGACCGTGTCGAGCGCCCGCTGCGGATGCGTGACCGAGCCCATGAACGGCTTGTCCGACCAGCGGAGGTGCGAATACACCATGTCGTAGTGGCGCTTGTTCACCGGCAGGTCGACCGGCTCGCAGACCGTGCCGCCGGAGTGATGCAGGAACGGCGTCGCGTAGGTCAGCTTCACGAAGTTGCGGAAATCCTCGATCGTGCCGTAGCGGCGGCCCTGGTCGAGGTCGCGCACGAACGGGCTCCCGTAGACCGGCGCGAGGACCGTGGCGTCCCCGCCGATGTGCACCGTGGTCGCGGGGTTGCGCGAGAACTGGTCGAACTCGCGCGGCGCGGTGGCCTGCACCAGCTGGCGCGCCAGCCCGCGCGGGAAGTGCACGCGCTCGCCCTCGACGTCGCAGCCGGCGCCCTTCAGCAGCGCGAGCGCATCCGGCGCGTCGCGGAAGTCGATCCCCACCTGCTCGAGGATCGTGTCGGCGTTGTGCTCGATCAGCTCGACGCCCTCGAGGGACAGCACCTCGTAGGGCAGCAGGGTACGCGTGATGAACGGGACCTTCTCGGCGACCGCGTGCTGCCGGGCGGCCTGACGCGCGGCGCGCCCGCCGCTGCGACGGCCTCGGGGTGCGTCGCTCATGCGGAGCTCCTCCTTCCGGATGCGGCCTCGCGGGCCTCTCGTGCTTCGCGTGCTTCCCGTGCTTCCCGAGCGCGGGCGGCGGCGCCGCGCCGGCGCGACGCCTCGGGCTCGGCCCGCGCGGGCAGGTCGACCACCTCGGCGAGCCGCGGGTAAGGATCGGTCGCGTGTGGCAGCGCCATCGCGTGCACGAAGTGCTCCTGGAACCGCGGTTCGATCGCGGTCTCGAGCTTCTCGACGCGGCGGACCACGTCCTCGATCTCGGCGCGCGCGGCGCGGTTCAGCAGCGCGATCCGCGCGCCCGTGCCTGCCGCGTTGCCGGCCGCCGTGACGGACGCCGGATCGCAGTCGGGCACCAGCCCCAGCACCATCGCATGGACCGGGTCGATGTGCGCCCCGAAGGCGCCGGCCAGCCGGATCCGATCCACCCGGTCGACGCCGTAGGCGTCCATCAGCAGCCGGCAGCCGGCGTAGAGCGCCGCCTTCGCGAGCTGGATCTGGCGCACGTCGTTCTGCGTGATCACGATCCGCGGCGCGTCGTGCAGGACGTAGGCGAACGTCCGCCCGTCGGCGATCACCCGAGGTGCGCGTGCGGCGACCGCGCCGTCCACCACGCCGTCGGCGGTCACCACGCCGACCAGGAACAGCTCGGCGATCGCCTCGATGATCCCGCTGCCGCAGATCCCGGTGACCGCGGCGGCGTCGAAGCCCGGCTCGTCGGACCAGGTCTCCGAGCCGATCACGCGCACGCGAGGCTCGAGCGTGTCGGGGTCGATCCGGACGCGTTCGATCGCCCCGGGCGCGGCGCGCTGCCCCGCCGAGATCTGCGCGCCCTCGAACGCCGGCCCGGTCGGGCTGGATGCCGCGAGCAGCCGCTCGCGGTTCCCCAGGACGATCTCGGCGTTCGTGCCGACGTCGACCAACAGGCTCACGTCGTCGCGGTCCTGCGGGGCCTCGGCCAGGATCATGCCGGCCGTATCTGCCCCTACATGTCCTGCGATACAAGGGAGCACGTAGACGCGGGCGCCGGCGTTCACCGGCAGGCCGAGCTCGACGGCGCCGATCCGGACCGCCTCGTCGGTCGCGAGCGCGAACGGCGCGCTCCCCAGCTCGGTCGGATCGAGGCCGAGCAC